>Ga0081539_10006239_pt1 | contig 11550 bp, 6 predicted proteins | sample TabmetS4T2R2_FD_71023 | JGI IMG/M metagenome (GOLD analysis project Ga0081539, IMG submission 71023) | Tabebuia heterophylla rhizosphere microbial communities from the University of Puerto Rico - S4T2R2 | ecosystem: Host-associated > Plants > Roots > Rhizosphere ...
CTTCGTTGAGGCCGGTCTTGATGCCGTAGAGCGGCGCGCCGTAGACCTCGCCCAGCGTCTTCCTGCCGTTCACGATCTTGTCGCGCAGCCGCGCCAGCGCGTCGTCCTCGAACTGCCAGGAGCCGCCGGTGAGCCGCGCGCGCGGCATGGCGCGGGCATTCTCCTCGAACTCCTTGCCGATGTCGGAGGGCGGGATCGCGCCGATGTTGAGGAAGGACAGCGTGCCCGAGGGCAACCCTATCGTCTCCTTTTTCTTCGCCGTCAGGATCGCCGGATAGGTGGTTACGCCCTCGAATACCTGCGTGTCGCCGAAATCGATCACCGCCTCGATGTCGGTATATTCGGAAAGCAGCAGCCTCAGCCTCTCGCCGTAGCCTGCGCGAAAGAAGCTGGAGGTCGAGATGTAGCCCAGTCTTCCGCCGGATTTGAGCAGCGACACGCCTTTCTCGAAAAAGTAGGCGGAAAGGTCGGTGCGCTCGTCGGCCACGGTGAAATGCTTCGCCAGCCATGGCTTGACCGGCTTCAAAAACTCCATGCGCACATAGGGCGGGTTGCCGATGACGATGTCGAAGCCGCCCCTGGCTAGGACATCCGGGAAAGCCGTCTTCCAGTCGAAGGGCCGTTCCGTCGCGGCCGCGTCGTCGATCAGGCTATTGCCGGCGCGAATCGTCTGGTCGAGCCTTGCCAGCCGGTGCTGGCGGCGCGCCGTCTTCAGCCATAGAGCCAGCCGCGCGATCTCGGCCGATTCGACGCTGAGGTCGACGCCGTGCAGGTTCCTCGACAGGATTTCGTCGTAGACGTCGAAATCGGTCTCGACGCCGAGATCATCGAGGCGCTGCGTCACGCGCCGGTATTCGGCCGCCAGCGCGTCGAAGGCGGCAACAAGGAAGGCTCCCGAGCCGCAAGCCGGATCGACGACAGTAAGGCCTCGCAATTCCTCAAGATAGCCGCTCCAGACCGCCCGCTCCTGCTCCTCGTTCCAGGCGTAGTCGCCCGCCTCGTCCGGGCCGTCCAGCCCGGCACGAGCCTTCAGCAGGGCCAGAAACTTCTCGCTCAGCGTCATCGCAATCGTGTGCTCGACCAAAAACCGGGTGATGTGGTCGGGCGTGTAGACGACGCCTTCACGCTTGCGTCTTGAAACGGGCGACGACTCGCCGTCGCGCAGCCTTTCGAGATCGCTGATCGACTGCTCGAAAATGTGGCCTAGCACATTGACCGAGACTTCCTGGCCATAATCCCATTCAAGCAGCTTGGCCATTTCCTCGGCGAGATGGTCCGGCAGCACGATCTGGTCCGCCACGGAGTCTTCCGCGAACAGGCCGCCATTGTATGGCCACACGTCATTCTGCGGATTGGAGCTGGGATTGCCCTTGTCTACCCAGCGGAAGACCTGGTTTACGTTTTGCCAGACCGGCTGCGGATTGAAATCGTTCTTCTGGTTGACCGCGCGCTGGAAGATCGTCTTCGGCAGCATGCCGTTGCCCGAAGCGAAGGCGATGAAGATGACCCGGTCGAGCAGCTTCTGGGCGGTTTCGATCGCCAACGCATGCGGCAGCTTCGGCCCGTCCGCTCCCTCGTTCAGGAAGCCGATCAACGTTTCGCGCAAGATACGATAGTCGTCGTAAAGCTCGTCGGTCACACTCTTGAGCGTGGCGTCCGACTGCTTGAGCAGTTCCTCGGTCTCGCCGTCGAGAAAGCGGCCGGCTTCCAGCAGCAGCAGCAGGCGCTTGACTTCCGCGGGTTCGTCGAGGCGCGCAAGATCGAAGCGCTCGTAGGTTTCGCGGCCGCGTCCGAAGCGGTAGAGACGGATTTCCAGGCAATTGGATACCAGGACCCATGTAGCGCCCGGCACGTCGGCCGCATAGTCCCATGCCTGCTGGACGGGACTGATCCCGCGACCGGGCATGATCTTGTCCAGGTCCGGAGTATCCGGGCCCTTCATTTCGAGCGGCGCTGCAATTCGATCACCTTCGCCGGACGGGAAGAAACGGCCAAGCGCGGCGTCGACCGATTTGCCGCGCAGCGGATGCTCGAATACGAGGCTGTAGCCTTCTTCCCCGGAAACGCCGCGATAACCCAGCACGCCCTTCAGAATTTCGTCGTAGAAGGCGTTGCGGACGGCGGTCTCCTTCTGTTTGCGGAAGGTGGCGCTCTTGATGTTGCGGGCGTATTTCGCCGCGCTCTGGAATTGCTCCGGCGTCGGGTCGAGCGCCCTCTTCGCCATCGCGGCGTCGACCGTCTTGGCGGCAAACAACGGCGCACGGGGCAGGCGCGTGGCCGCGCGTCTACCGCTGCCACCCGACGAAGGAAGATCGACGCCAGCCGCCATGAACAGGTTCATCGGGGTCTGATAGCAAATCGTTCAGCGGTTGTCGGCTTTGTAGAAAACACTGTTGACAGGTTTTCCGCACAAAAATACCCCGCCTCGCGACGGGGCATTCGTTTGGCGGGACAGGCCGAAACCTCTCACCCAGATTGCCAACCTCGCCCGACTCGGGAGCGATCCGACCTTTTTCACTAGAGCGGGATGAATTGGAGCGGAGTCATTCATCGTGCTCTAACTCTTTGTTCTGGCGCATGATCTTATCCGAAAAGTCTGCAACTTTTCGGGATCATGCTCTAGCGGAGATGTAGCGCCTCCGCACCCCCACCGGTCAGCCGCTTGCGGCTGACCGACCTCCCCTCAAGCGGGAGGTATGGCGTAGCGCTCAGGCCGCTTCGGCTTCGTCCTTGCCCGCCAGCGTCGGACGCGGCCGGAAGTTGAGCCGGTCGGAGCCGGAGGTGACGGCGACGGTCGAGCCGTCCAGAATGTCGCCGGTGAGGATGCGTTCGGCGAGCGGGTCCTGCAGCTCCTTCTGGATGACGCGCTTCAGCGGGCGCGCGCCATAGGCCGGGTCGTAGCCCTTGGCCGCCAGCCAGTCGATCGCGTCGGCATCGAGCTTCAGCGTGATCTTGCGGTCGGCGAGCAGCTTCTCCAGCCGCGCAAGCTGGATCTCGACGATCCTGTCCATGTCCTGCCGGCGCAGCCGGTGGAACAGAATGATCTCGTCCACGCGGTTCAGGAACTCCGGCCGGAAGGCCGAACGCACCACGCCCACCACCTGGTCGCGCACGGCATCCACATCCTCGTCCTCGCGCAGGTTGACGAGATATTCCGAGCCGAGGTTCGACGTCATGATGATCAGCGTGTTGCGGAAGTCGACCGTGCGGCCCTGGCCGTCGGTAAGCCGCCCGTCGTCCAGAACCTGCAACAGCACGTTGAAGACGTCAGGATGCGCCTTCTCTATCTCGTCGAACAGCACGACCTGGTAGGGCCTGCGCCGCACGGCTTCCGTCAGCGCCCCGCCCTCGTCATAGCCGACATAGCCGGGCGGCGCGCCGATCAGCCGGGCGACCGAATGCTTCTCCATATACTCCGACATGTCGATGCGGATCAGCGCGTTCTCGTCGTCGAACAGGAAGGCGGCGAGCGCCTTGGTAAGCTCGGTCTTGCCGACGCCGGTGGGGCCGAGGAACATGAACGAGCCGATCGGCCGGTTCGGGTCCTGGAGCCCGGCGCGGGCGCGCCGCACGGCCTTCGACACGGCCTGCACCGCCTCACCCTGGCCGACGACACGCTTGCCGATCTGGTCTTCCATCGAGAGCAGCTTCTCGCGCTCGCCCTGCAGCATCTTGTCGACGGGAATGCCGGTCCAGCGCGACACGACCTGCGCGACATGGTCGGTGGTCACTGTCTCCTCGACCATCGAACCCTTGTCGCCGTCGCGTGCCTCGGCCTCCTTCAGCTTCTTCTCGAGCTCAGGGATCCTGCCATAGGCTAGCTCGCCGGCGCGCTGGAACTCGCCCTTGCGCTGCGCGATGGCGAGCTCGTTGCGCGCCTCGTCGAGCTTCCCCTTCAAGTCGGCCGCGAGCCCCAGCTTCTCCTTTTCGGCGAGCCAGGTCGCCGTCAGCGAAGCAGACTCCTCCTCAAGCGACGAAAGCTCCTGCTCGAGCCTCGCCAGACGGTCCCTGGAGGCCTCGTCCTTCTCGAGCTTCAGCGCCTCGCGCTCGATCTTGAGCTGCATGATGCGGCGGTCGACCTCATCCAGCGCCTCGGGCTTGGAATCGACTTGCATCCTCAGCCGCGACGCGGCCTCGTCCACCAGGTCGATCGCCTTGTCGGGCAGGAAGCGGTCGGTGATGTAGCGGTTGGAGAGCGTCGCCGCCGCGACCAGCGCAGAATCGGAGATGCGCACCTTGTGGTGCTGCTCGTATTTCTCCTTCAAGCCGCGCAGGATCGAGATGGTGTCCTCGACGGACGGCTCGTCCACGAACACCGGCTGGAAGCGGCGGGCGAGAGCGGCGTCCTTCTCGACATGCTTGCGGTATTCGTCGAGCGTGGTCGCGCCGACGCAGTGCAGCTCGCCGCGCGCCAGCGCCGGCTTCAAAAGGTTGGAGGCGTCCATGGCGCCGTCGCCGCCCTTTCCGGCGCCGACCAGCGTATGCATCTCGTCGATGAACAGGATGATGCTGCCGGCAGCAGCGGTCACCTCCGAGAGCACGGCCTTCAGCCGCTCCTCGAACTCACCGCGATATTTCGCGCCGGCGATCAGCGCGCCCATGTCGAGCGCCATCAACTGCTTGTCCTTCAGCGTCTCGGGCACGTCGCCGTTGACGATCCGCAGCGCCAGGCCTTCCACGATCGCCGTCTTGCCGACGCCGGGCTCGCCGATCAATACGGGATTGTTCTTTGTGCGCCGCGACAGCACCTGGATGGTGCGGCGGATTTCGTCGTCGCGGCCGATCACGGGATCAAGCTTGCCGGAGCGCGCGTCGGCGGTGAGGTCGCGGGCATATCTCTTCAAGGCATCATAAGCCTGCTCGGCGGACGCCGAATCAGCGGTGCGGCCCTTGCGGATGTCGTTGATTGCCGCGTTGAGCGCCTGCGGCGTCACGCCGGCATTGGTGAGTATTTCAGCGGTCTTGGACGACTTCTCCATCGCCATGGCCTGGAGGAGGCGCTCGACGGTGACGAACTTGTCGTCGGCCTTCTTGGCCAGTTCCTCGGCGGTGGTGAAGACCTTGGCGAGCGGTTGCGCGAGATAGAGCTGCCCGTTGCCGCCTTCGACGCGCGGCAGCGCTTCCAGCGCGCTTTCGACGGCAAGCTTGACGTCGCGCGGGCGGCCGCCGGCGCGCTCGATCAGCGATGAGGCAAAGCCTTCGTCGTCATCGACCAGCACCTTGAGAAGGTGCACTGGCGTGAACTGCTGGTGGTTACGGGAAAGCGCCATCTGCTGGGCGGCCTGAAAGAAGCCGCGGACGCGTTCCGTGTACTTTTCCGGATTCATAATATCTGTCTCCCTTTCGTCACCGGCCCGTCATGCGGCGCCGGATCAGCTCATGGTGACGGACCCCCTGATGGCGGGCCCTCTTTGCCGGCATATGGGTATAGGCCCGACAGGCCTCAAGGTGAATTGACCTGCATCAGCAAAAACAAAACGGCGGGAGGATTCCCGCCGTTTGTGATGCCCATTCTTACAAGATGAAGGCGCGCCTGATCACTCCTGCGCGACGTTCGTCGGCTCGGATGCCGGAGCCTCCGCGGCCGGGGCATCCCCGGCCGGCGCCTTGGCTGGCGCATCGTCCGACGGCTTCTCGACACGGGATTCCTTGCGCACGATCGGCTGCATCAACTGCTGCGGAAGTTCGCTTGCGCTACCCTCTTCGGCCTGCGTCTGGTCGGCTTCGCCGACCTGCTGCTCCTGGTCCGGACGACCGCGGCCACGGCGCGAGCGTCGGTTCCGGCGCGGATAGTTCTCTTCCCCGCCGTTGTAGCTGTTGTTGTGGAATCCATTCTGCCGATCGCCACGCGGCTGCGGCTGTCCATCAGTGCCGTTGCCCATCGCCTCGGGATTGAGCGCGACCTCGGCCGGCGTGCCGTCGATCACTGGCTGCGGGCTGTTGCCGTTGGCGAAGGCCGGCTGGCCCTCGCCGTTCTGGAATGACGGCTGATTGGCGCCATTGTCCTGCGGCTGCTGCTCGTCGCGCTCCTCGTCGAGATCCTCGTCGAAATCGTCGCGATTGTTCTGGAACTGCTGGATCGGCATCTGCGCCTGGGCGGCTGCGATGATGCGGTTATAGTGCTCTGCATGCTGGAGATAGTTCTCCGCCATCACACGGTCGCCGGCGCTCTGCGCATCGCGGGCAAGAGTCGCATATTTCTCGGCGATCTGTTGAGCTGAGCCGCGGATCTTCACGTCCGGGCCGTTGCTCTCGTAGTTACGCGTCAACGGGTTAGGGCCCTTGCGGTTGTTGTTGTTACGACCGCGCATGCGCCTGTTCTGTTGCTGTGGCCTCATCCTGTTCTCTTAAGGTCTGGAATTGCTACCGCCGACGGGGCACTTCATATGCCGTCCGCCCGGTAAGTTTTTGCCGGTGTCCGCGCGCACAAGCTGCGCTGGCGTCACGTACCATTCTGGTTCGGTCTCAGTCAGTTGCCGGACGATCCCCGCACGAAGCTGCGGCGCCACTCACGCTGTTAGGCAGTTGTTTTCAACGGGAACCGAATCGTTTCCAGCACTGCCTGCTTCGTCTCATCCGGTGGCCGGACCCTATCCACATTCCCTGATATTGCCAAGCATTTTTTCGTTACGCGCTGAAATGCCGCGTCATTTGCGAAAAATCAGCGTCCGCTCGGTTCCGGCGAGATCGCGGTGCGAGGAATGCAATCTATAGCCGGCTTCGGCGAATATCTGCGTGACCTCCTCGCCTTGGCCTTCACCGATTTCGACAGCAATCATGCCGCCATCTTCGAGAAAGGCTGCAGCACCGTCAGCGATCTTGCGATAAGCACCGAGTCCGTCGGTTCCCCCATCGAGAGCGCGGCGCGGATCATGAAGCCGCACTTCTGGTTGGAGCCGATCAATCTCGTCGGTTCGTATATAGGGTGGGTTTGAGACGATTCCATGAAATTTTTCATGGACGCCCGAAAACCAGTCGGAAACCAGGGGGAGCAAACGATTCTTGAGCCCGACGGCAGCGGCGTTCTCTGTTGCCGTTGCCAAGGCGCCCGGCGAAATGTCGGTCGCCGTGACGACGGCCTCAGGTATCTGCGAGGCGATCGCCAGCGCGATCGCCCCGGTGCCGGTGCCGAGATCGAGGACGCGGCAGGTCCCCTGGTGCGCCGACACTTCCCGCAGGAGCGGCAGCACCGCGTCGACCAGCGTTTCGGTATCCGGCCGCGGCTCCAGCGTGTCAGGCGAAAGCTTCAGCCGCAGCCCGTAGAAATCGCGCCAGCCGAAGATGCGGTATACTGGCTCCCCGGCCAGCCGCCGCGACAGCGCGTCATCGATCGCCGCAAGCCGCTCTGGCAGAACGGGCCGTTCCGGCGAGACAATCGCTTCGCGCCTGTCCGTCCCGGCAAAATGCTCGACGATCATGCGGGCTTCGAGTGCCGGATCGTCGATGTCGCCCGCCGCCAGTAGGCGTCGCGCCCGGGCAAGCACGGCCCCGAGCGTCGCTGTTTCAACCTTCGGCGCCGGCATCGGCAAGCAGCTTCGACTGATGATCCGCGATCAGGGCGTCGATGATCTCGTCGAGCTCGCCGAGCATCACGCGGTCGAGCTTGTAGAGCGTCAGGTTGATGCGGTGGTCGGTCACACGCCCCTGCGGGAAGTTATACGTGCGGATGCGTTCCGAGCGGTCGCCCGAGCCGACCTGCAGCCGGCGTGATTCGGAGCGCTCCTCCGCGGCCCTCGTCCGCTCCAGGTCATAGAGCCTGGCGCGCAGGATCTGCATAGCGCGCGCCCGGTTCTGGTGCTGCGACTTCTCGGCCTGGACCACCATGATGCCGGTCGGGATGTGCAGGATGCGCACGGCCGTCTCGGTGGTGTTGGCATGCTGGCCGCCGGAACTCGAGGCGCGCGTCGTATCGATGCGGATGTCCTCGGGCTTGATGTCGATATCGACGTCTTGCGCTTCCGGCAGCACGGCGACCGTCGCCGCCGAGGTGTGAATACGGCCGCTTCCCTCTGTCGCCGGCACGCGCTGCACCCGGTGCACGCCTGACTCGAATTTCAGATGCGCGAAAACGCCCTTGCCCGAGACTGTGGCGACGATTTCCTTGAAGCCTCCGACCTCGCCCTCGCTGATGGAGGCCACCTCCACCTTCCAGCCATGCGTGGCAGCGTAGCGTTCATACATGCGGAAGAGATCCCCCGCAAACAGGGCCGCCTCGTCGCCGCCCGTGCCGGCGCGGATCTCGAGGATGGCGCTGCGCTCGTCGGCGGCGTCCTTCGGCAGAAGCAGTATCTGGATATCGCGCTGCAATCCCTCGATACGCTCGTTGACCTCCGGGATTTCGGCCTCGGCCAGCGCGCGCATCTCGCTGTCGGTCGCCTTGTCGGCGGCGAGTGCCTCCAGATCCGCGACCTCCTTCTCGGCCGCTCGCAGCGCCCGTATTTTGCCGGCAATCTCCTCCACCTCGGCATATTCCGAAGCAAGCTTCACATAGGCTTCCGGGCTGGGGCCAGCCGCCATCTGCGCTTCGAGCATGTCGAATCGCTTGACGAGCTGGTCCATCCGGTCGGTGGGCAGGCTGATCATGGGCGGGCTCTATATAGAAATATGTTTGGGGCAGACAGCCCCGGGAGATATCTCTCGGGCAAATCAAGACTGAACCGACGTCTCCCGCCTGATACGCTCGATCGCCACTTTCAGCGGGCCGATATTCTCCGTCACGACCACCCAAACCACGTCATCTGCGATTTTGTGATATTCGTGCCGCAAGATATTGCCTATGCCGCGAATTTTTTTCCAGGGAATGTCAGGGACAGATGCCAGAAGGTCATCGGGAATGTGGCGACAAGCCTCGGAGATGATCTCGAGGGCACGCTGAACAGCGAGACGCAGCAGCCAGTCGCGCTCAAAATCCACCAGGGATTTCCCGGCCGTATGGGTTTCGATGCCCTCGATCGCTTCCAGGATTTCCGCTAGAATCGGGCCTACTTTGCGTGTCGCCATCAGAAAACACGGATGGCGGATTGCTCGATATCGGCTCGCAGCATCGGGTGCAGGCTGTTCCTGGTCGTAATGTCGATATCGATGGCCAGTTCCTCCTCCAGGAACTGTTTGATGCCGACCAGATCGAGGAGGGAAAAACGGGTCTTGGGGTCATAGTCTATGAACAAGTCCAGGTCGCTCGCCGCTTGCGCCTCATCGCGGGCGGTGGACCCGTAAAGATAAAGGGCAGTCGCGCCCATGCCCTTTACGGCATCGGCCGATTGACGGAGTCTGGAGATGGCGTCGGTCCTGTTCACAGGTGAATTCTATCACAAGCTTATCGAGGCCGGCAAAGGATTGAACCGAAACGGCCATTGAGTTTTCAGGGTTCAACAGGCCCGTCACAACGGTATGCTGTAGGCGTCGGCAAAGTCCCGCAGCTCGCGCCGCATGTTGCGACCGCGCCCCGGGTGCGACAGCGCATCGTTCAGGAATTCCTTCAGCGCCGCGAGCGGGAGCTCCGCGAGCATCGCCTTGACCGGCCCGATCGCCGCCGCCGACATGGAAATGGACCTGTAGCCGAGGCCGACCAGGGCCATGGCTGAAATCGGTTTGCCGGCAAGCTCGCCGCACAGCGTCACCGGCGTGCCCGTCGCTTCGCCGGCATCGACGATCTGTTTCAGCACGCGCAGGAACGGCACCGAGAGCGGATCGAACCGGTCGGCTAGCTGTGTGTTGCCGCGGTCCGTCGCAACGATGAACTGGAACAGGTCGTTCGAGCCCACCGAGACGAAATCGACCGCGGCCATCAGCTCATCGAGCTGCCACAGGAGAGCCGGTACTTCCAGCATGGCGCCGAGCTTCAGGCTATTCGGCAGGTGATGGGCAAAGCGCGACAGATGCCGTACTTCCCTCTCGATGATCTCGCGCGCCTGGGCAATCTCGGAAAGCTCGGTCACCATCGGCAGCATAAGGCGCAGCTCGCGCCCGCCCGCCGCCTTGAGCATGGCCCTGATCTGCGTGCGCAGCAGGCCCGGCCGGTCGAGCGTCAGCCTAATTGCCCGCCAGCCGAGGGCGGGGTTTTCTTCCACCGCGGCGTTCTTGAAATAGGGCAATACCTTGTCGCCGCCGATGTCGATCGTGCGGAAGGTCACGGGCTTGTCGCGCGCCGCGTCGAGCACGTCGCGATAGAAGCTCTCCTGCGCCTCCGCTCGCGGGAAGGTCGAGGCGACCATGAATTGCAATTCGGTGCGAAAAAGGCCGATCCCGGCTGCGCCCGAATCGGCAAGCTGAGGCAGGTCGACCGAGAGCCCGGCATTCATGAGCAGTGTCACCGGCACCTGGTCCTTGGTGACGGCCGGCTTGTTTCTCAGCTCACGGTACAACTCCTGGCGCCTTGCCCGGAACCGCACTTTCTCCGCGTAAGCTGCCTCGAGGTCAGGCTGGGGCCTGAGATGTATCGTGCCCACGTCGCCGTCGAGGATTGCGGCATCGCCGTTCTCGGCCATCGACACCGCCCCCTTCGCCTGGCCAGCGACGGGAATGCCCATGGCGCGGGCGACGATGACGACATGGCTGGTCGGCGCACCATCCTCCAGCACCAGGCCGCGCAGCCTGTCGCGCGGATAGTCGAGCATCTCCGCTGCACCCATCGAGCGGGCAACGATGATGGCGTCCTTCGGCAGCGTCTCGGCAAGCGACTCGGGCCCGTGGCCCATCAGCTGCCTGAGCAGCCGGTTGGCCAGATCGTCGAAATCGCTCATCCGCTCGCGCAGATACGGATCGGTCATATGCAGCATGCGCGCACGCATGTCGCTCTGCACCTTCTCGACCGCGGCTTCGGCGGTCAGCCCGTTGCGCACCGCCTCTTCCAGCCTGCGCACCCAGCCGGTGTCGTTGGCGAACATGCGGTAGGCTTCCAGCACGGCCCGATGCTCGCCTTCGAAAGCCACGTCGCGGCGCTCCAGCATGTCGTCGATCGAAAGGCGCAATGAGCCCACCGCATTGTTGAGGCGGCGAACCTCTTCCTCGCTATCCTCGTTGAACAGGTTGGTGACGACGATACGCGGCTCATGCAGCACGACATGGCCAAGGCCTACGCCGTCGTTGAAGGCCAGCCCTTTGATGCTCACCGGTTTCGACAGATCGAGCTCCAGCCCCGGCCGGGTGAGCCGCGCCAGGTCGCCAGTCGCGATCATCTCGGCGATCACCATCGCCGTGGTCTCCAGCGCCTCGACCTCGTCGTCGCGATAGTGCCGCTTCGTGCGGTTCTGCACGACCAGAACGCCCAGCGTGCGGCCGGCGCGCAGCACCGGCACGCCGAGGAAGGAGTTATAGACCTCTTCCCCCGTCTCAGGCAGGTAGGCGAAGGCGGGATGCTTCTGGGCATCCGAAAGGTTGAGCGGCCTGGCGCTCGCCGCTATCGTGCCGACCAGCCCCTGGCCGAGCCTCAGTTGCGCAAGGTGCACGGAACCCGGGTTCAGGCCTTCCGTGGCGTAGAGCTCGAGCACGCCGTCGGCGCGCAGAACGTATAGTGAGCAGACCTCGGCCACCATGTTCGAGGCGATCTCG
>Ga0081539_10006240_pt1 | contig 11542 bp, 6 predicted proteins | sample TabmetS4T2R2_FD_71023 | JGI IMG/M metagenome (GOLD analysis project Ga0081539, IMG submission 71023) | Tabebuia heterophylla rhizosphere microbial communities from the University of Puerto Rico - S4T2R2 | ecosystem: Host-associated > Plants > Roots > Rhizosphere ...
CGTAATTAGGTAGCTGTGTGGCTAGTCCCCTGGAAACGTGATGAGTTGCATAAATCCCGGAGCGCGCCGCCCGGATGGCAAGGCGCGACGACCGCGCATATTCGGCATATGTAAGGAAGGAGCAACGCCGCCAGCCGGGATGGCCCGCCCGGGAGTTATGCGAGTCATCACGTTTCCAGGGGACTAGGTAGATGGGTAGCTAGGTAAGAACACGTGTCGTCAAAGCCGTTCGACCGGCGGGCGACCAAGACAAGCGCACTTGCCCATCCGCCCAGCTACCCAGCTCCCCAGTCACCCTGGGTCTCGCGAGGAAAACCGAAGAATCCCTTCAATTGACATGTCAGGCGCGCCACCCCTATTGTTCGCCCGTCCCGTCCACCTGCATGCATCGTGCGGGCTCGAGTAAAGCTCGCGCAAGATCGGCGTGAAGCCGCTCGAGATCGGCGTTCACCCATCGAAGGAGGAGGCCACTGATGCGAACTCTGGGGAGGGCGTTGCTCGTGCTCGGCGTCGCGCTGCTTGCTCCGACTGCAGCGTTTGCGCAGGCGTCGATTACCGGAACGGTCAAAGACACGTCCGGTGCGGTACTGCCTGGCGTCACGGTTGAAGCCGCCAGCGACGTCTTGATTGAGAAGGTCCGTACGGCTGTCACCGACAGCAACGGCCGCTACCAGCTGGTCGATCTCCGGCCGGGCGTCTACGTCGTCACGTTCTCGCTCACGGGATTCAATTCGTTCAAGCGCGAAGGCGTCACGTTGAGCGGCTCGGCGGCGACCAATCTGGATGTCGACTTGCGCGTCGGCGCTCTCGAAGAGACCATCACCGTCACCGGCGAAGCTCCCGTTGTCGATACGCGCACGCTCACGCAGCAGCGCGTCCTCAGTTCGGAGGTCGTCGATGCGCTGCCCAGCGCACGCAATTACGTCACCCTGGCGCGCATGATTCCCGGAACCAACGCCAGCGGCAACGGCGCCAGTGACGTCGGCGGCTCGCAGATCCAGGACGTGGGCGGCAGTATCACCGTCCACGGCAGCAAGACCACCGACCAGCGCGTCACGATCAACGGTGTCAACACGATGACCCTGCAGGCCGGCGGCAACATCGGCGGTCAGACGCCAGACGTCGGGTCGGCGGCCGAGGTCACGATCGATACGACCTCCCTCTCGGCGGAACTGCCCACCGGGGGGGTGCGCATCAACTTCATCCCGCGCGACGGCGGCAACCGGTTTTCGGACTCGACGTTCCTGACCTTTTCCAACGACAGCATGCAGGGGAACAACTACTCGGACAAGCTGAAAGCAGCCGGACTGGCGACTCCGAACAAGATCGTGAAGAACTTCGACATCAACGAATCGTTCGGCGGACCGATCCGGCGCGACAAGGTCTGGTTCTGGTTCTCGTCGCGCTACAACACCGTCGAGAACAAGGCGGCCATCTTCCGCAACGTGAACGAGTTCAAGCCGAACGAGTGGCTCTACGTCGCCGACACGAGCAAACAGGGCGTCAACAAGGGCGAACAGCTCAATAGCAGTGTCCGCGTGACGTATCAGGTCACTCCGAAGGTCAAGGTCGCCGGCACCTACAAAGCGGACCGCTGGTGCAACTGTCCGAACAACATCAGCGCCACCATCGCTCCGGAAGCGGCGCGCGATCGACGCTTCCCGCGGCTGCGCCAGGAGCACGGCGAGGTGACCTCGCCGATCACGAACAGGCTGCTGTTCGAGGCCGTCGGCCTGCACCTGTACGAGCGATGGGGGAACATGCACCTGCGGCCGAGCACCGGCTCGATCAGCGAGGATCAGTCGTCGATTCTGCCGCAGATGATCTCGGTCCTGGAGCAGACCGGCAACGTGCGGTATCGCGCGCTGGATGTCTACAACAACACGGTGGTGCCGGACTGGACCTACCGTGCCGCGGTCTCGTATGTCACCGGCACCCACGCGTTCAAGGTGGGGTTCAACGGCACCAACGGCTACCAGCGGGAATACAACTACGCGCTGAACCCGATCTCGTACACGTTCAGCAACGGCGTTCCCGTCAGTCTGACGCTGCGCTCGACGCCCTACCGGGTCGACACCGACATGCGGGCCGATCTCGGCGTCTACGCGCAGGATCGGTGGACGATGGAGCGGTGGACGCTGCAGGGTGCGCTGCGATTCGACTCGTTCAGGACGGGATTCCCCGAGCAGCACGCCGGTCCGGCCACGTTCGCGCCGACCCGCGACATCACCTTCCCCGAACAGAGCAACATCAGCTGGAAGGACCTCACCTATCGCAGCGGCGTGGCGTACGACCTGCGCGGCAACGGCAAGACCGCGATCAAAGTCGCGTTCAACAAGTACCTGCTCGGTCAGACGCTGAACGGCCTCGGCCGCGATCCGAACCCGATGCTGACGCTGCAGACGCAGACCAACCGCTCGTGGAACGACCGCGGTGGTCTGGGCATCAACAACGACTACATTCCGCAATGCGATCTCCTGAACCCGCTCGCCAATGGTGAGTGCGGCGCGTTCTCGAACACCGCGTTCAACACGAGCACGCCCGCTGAACTGTTCGACCCGGATCTGATCGGCGGCTGGAACCATCGCCAGAGCAACTGGGAACTGACCGCGGGCGTGCAGCACGAGGTCCTGCCGCGTGTTGCCATCGACGTCGGGTATTTCCGTCGCATCTGGAAGAACTTCCGCGTGACCGACAACCTGCTGGTCGGACCGGAGGACTTCACGCAGTTCAGCGTCACGGTGCCCAACGATCCGAACCTGGGCGAGACCGCAGGCAAAACGCTCAGCGGCTACTACAACGTCGTGCCGACCAAGTTCGGCCAGACGCGAAACCTGAACACGCTGTCCGACAAGTACGGCAAGCAGATCGAGCACTGGAACGGCTTCGACGTCAACGTCAACGCGCGGCTGCAGAACGGTCTCACCATGCAGGCCGGCGTCAGCTCGGGCAAGACCGTGGAGGACAACTGCGAGGTGGTGGCCAAGCTGCCGGAGATGCTGCAGCTGACGGCGGCCAACGCCTCGAACACGGCCGGCGGCGTCGCCAACCAGTGGCGGCCGGCGCAGTTCTGTCATCGCGAAGAGCCGATGCTGACGCAGTTCAAGGGATACGGCGTGTACACGGTTCCGAAGATCGACGTCCAGCTCTCCGGTACGTTCCGGAGCACGACGGGCACGTCGCTTTCGGCGGCCTTCACCGCGACCAATGCGTATCTGACGGCGAATTCCACGCTCGGAAGGGCCCTGTCGGGCAGTGCGGCGAACGTGATCCTCGGCGTCGCCGAACCGAACCAGTTGTTCACGCCCCGACGCAACGAGCTGGACGTGAGAATCGGCAAGGTCGTGCGGCTGAACAAGACGCGATCCGTCGTCAGCCTGGACATGTTCAACGCGCTGAACTCGGACGCGATCGTGACGCAGACCCAGGCGTACGTGCTGCCGACACCGGCCTGGTTGCGACCGACGGAGATCCTGAACGCGCGATTGCTCAAGGTGAGCTGGGCCTTCGACTTCTGACCTCCGACGCTCGACTCCCAGCTTCCAAACGCCACAGCCGTTTGGGAGTTGGGAGTTTCCGTTTACCCCTCCCCCGCCTCCAGAGGTATCATCAGCCTTCAAAATTCGTGAGGAGACCACAGATGAGAAGAGTGGGGCATCTGCGCATTGCGGCTCTCGCAATCGGGCTCTTCGTTGCCGCCTGGTTCAGCGGCAGCACCGGCATCACGCAGGGCGCCAGCCCCGCGATCGACGGCGACGACATCGGCGGTGTCGTCACCGGGGCGAGCGGCCCCGAAGCGGGTGTCTGGGTGATCGCCGAAAGCACCGAGACGCCGACGCGCCTCATCAAGAGTGTCGTCACCGACGACCAGGGGCGATTCGTCGTGCCCGATCTGCCGAAGGCCACCTACGACGTGTGGGTCCGGGGCTACGGTCTGGTGGACTCGGCGAAGGTCAAGACCGCGCCTGGCAAGACGCTGGCGTTGAAGGCCACGCCTGCGCCGAACCCGAAGGCAGCCGCTGAGTACTACCCGGCGCAGTACTGGCTCTCGCTGCTGCAGGTGCCGCAGCCGAGCGAATTCCCCGGGACCGGCCCGAGCGGCAACGGCATCTCACCGAACATCAGAAGTCAGGGCGAGTGGATCCGCCAGATCGTCAACACCGACGGCTGTACGGGTTGTCATCAGCTTGGCAACAAGGCGACGCGCGAGATCCCGAAGGGCCTCGGTTCCTTCGAATCGACGGCTGACGCGTGGGATCGACGCATCCAGTCCGGCCAGGCCGGCGGCGGCATGAGCGCCCGCTTCACCCAGGTCGGCCGTCCGCGCGCGCTGACGATGTATGCGGATTGGACCGACCGCATTACCCGCGGTGAACTACCCACGGCGACGCCGCCGCGGCCGCAGGGCAAGGAACGCAACGTCGTCGTGACACTCTGGGATTGGGCGGATCCGAAGGCGTACCTGCACGACGAGATCGCCTCCGACAAACGGAACCCGACCGTGAATCCGAACGGACCGATCTACGGCGCGCTCGAGGCCAGCGCCGACTACATGCCCGTGGTCGATCCCAAGACGCACACCGCGTCGAAGATCGCGCTGACGGTGCGCGACCCGAAGACGCCGAGCGAAGCCGACACACCGCCCGCGCAGTCATCGCCGTACTGGGGCGAGGAAGCGATCTGGACGAGCAAGGCCAACGCGCACAGCTTCGCGATGGACAAGCAAAGCCGCGTGTGGATCGCCGCTCGCATCCGCCCGAATCAGACGGCGGACTTCTGCAAGCAGGGCTCGAGCCATCCATCGGCGCAGGCGTTCCCGCTCCCCCAGAGCGGCCGGCAGATGCAGATGTACGACCCGAAGACGAAGAAGGTCACCACGGTCGATACGTGTTTCGGCACGCATCATCTCAACTTCGATGACAACGACGTGCTGTGGTTCACCGGCAGCGGTCCCGTCGAAGGCTGGTTCGACACCAGGATCTACGACAAGACCGGAGATGAGGCGAAGGCGCAGGGGTGGACCGCGTTCGTGCTCGACACCAACGGCAATGGGAAGCGCGACGCGTACGTCGAGCCCGATCAGCCAGTGGATCCCACCAAGGACAAGCGCGTGAACGTGCCGTTCTACGGTGTGGCGCCGAGCCCGGCGGACGGCTCGGTGTGGGCATCGTCGCTCGGAATGCCCGGCTATCTGGTTCGTTTGACACTGGGAGCGAATCCGCCGTCGACAGCGCTGACCGAAGTCTACGAAGTGCCGTTCAAGGATGCCAAGGCATCCGGCCAGGGCTTTGCGCCCCGCGGCATGGACGTGGACAGCAACGGCGTCGTGTGGACGACGCTGTCGAGCGGCAATCTCGCCAGCTTCGATCGCCGCAAGTGCAAGGCGGCGCTCAATGGCCCGAACGCCACGGGCAAGCACTGTCCGGAGGGCTGGTCCTTCTACGCCTATCCGGGACCGAACTACAAGGGCGCGGTTGATTCCGCCAGCGCCGACTCCGCGTACTACAACTTCGTGGACCGCTTCAACATGCTCGGCATGGGACGCGACGTCTCGCTCGCGACGGGCAACGAGTCGGAAGCGCTCCTCGCTCTGGTCGATGGCAAGTTCATGACATTCCGCATCCCGTATCCGATGGGATTCTACGGAAAGGGCATCGACGGACGTATCGACGATGTAAACGCCGGATGGAAGGGCAAGGGCGTCTATTCGACCTTTGCGACGCGGGCACCGTTCCACGCCGAAGGCGGCAAAGGCACCACGAGCAAACTGGTGAAGTTCCAGGTGCGCAACTCGCCGGTCGACAAGTAGAGCGGTCCTTCGGCAGATTCGGTCACACTCTGATCGCCGGGTCGCTTCGCTTCCGAAGCGTGTCGGCCCGGCGACACCTCCTCACTTCGTTGCCATCCAAATAACGTCGCCACACTTGGCGTTGATCGAGCCATCTCCAACTGGTATAACGTAGCCACGGTTTCGACAACTCCACTCCACCAGTAAACAGCGTCGCGGACTTCATCCGCATCCGACCCTCCCATACGAGCCCTCCCTCGTAAGCGCGGATGCGACACGTGACTTCTGTGGTGGGTGTGTAACGCGCGCGGCTCGGGCTCGAGCTGCATTCATTAACAACCAAAAACGGCAAGAGCTCTTGTTGACACATAGATTCCGGTGTATTGCGTTCATGGCCCTGGCGCTCGTCGCCATTTATCAAATCACCGCTCAGACGACGGAGCTTTCGTTCCAGACGCTGACGTTCGAGTCGCAGACATGGTGGAAGCCGCAGAACGGCACGATCGGCGTGCTGACACCTGAACGTGCCGAGGGATACTCCCATCTCCATCTTCGGATCAGCGCTCCGGCGTTTCAGTTGTTGCCCGAGGCGACGACGTTCACGCCGGCGATCACCACCATCCTTCACAACGCGTACGGCTACATCAAGCGTGTGGATTCAGCCTTCGCCGTCAACGGAAGCGACCGTGCCTTCTGGCCGATTCCTCCCGCCGTCGGCGAGCCTGAGCTGATCGATACGCGCACCTATCCGCCGTACACGGTGCCGCTCACCGCAAAGCTCTACACCGTGCAGGCGCCGTTCGTCGATTCGCTCAATCTGGAGGAGAGCCGATTCGTCAGGCTGGTCTTTCAGATGGGGTCGGAAGGAATTTCGCGCGGATTTCGCACCGCCTCCTGGATGCGGGGTTTGGGTCTGGGCTTGGGTCAGCGCGGGTACAAGAACATCTCCACTGGCCTGGCGACGATCCAGGCGGTCGCCAGGGGCCCGCTGTCCGGATTTTGGCAAGTCAAGTTTCTCGTCCACGAATCGAGTGGCGGGCACCTGCACAACGTCACGGTGACGGTTGATCCCAATTTCCACTCCCCCGATCCAACGAAGCGACTCGGCAAGATCATCTGGCAGGACGTCAACGTCGACGCGGCGACACGAACTCTCTATATCGACACCACCACCCTTTCCAATGGCCCTCATCGCCTCGCGATCATCGGCGACGACGACGGTCAGACCGGAGCCGGGGCGCTCGCCAACGTGCAGCAGATCTGGTTCGACGTCCAGAATTAGTACCTGCTGCCCTCTCGACAAGTCGGCCCGCCGGAGGCACAATTCCGGCGGGTTTGGCTCGTCGGCCCAAGTCGATCGACATGTTGACAGAGGGCAGCGGACGGCGAGCGCTGGTGCTGTTCACCGACGGCGAGGACCGTTCGAGTCAGACGACGTTTGCGGCGGCGAAAGAGAAGCTCGAATCCACCGACGCGACGCTCTTCGCCGTCGGGCTCGGTCGCGGCGCCACGGTCGAAGAGTTGAAACGTGCGCTCCAGGATCTGACGGAGGCCAACGGCGGGTTGGTGCTGTTCGCGGAAAAGTCCAAAGATCTGAAAGCCGTCTTCGCGCGCGTCGTCGAAGAGCTGTCGCACCAGTACCTGCTCGGGTACGAGTCGACCAATCAGAACCGCGACGGCACGTGGCGGCCGGTGCGAGTCGAGATGACGGAAAAGCGCTACCGCGTCCGCGCGCGCCAGGGCTATCGGGCGCCATCTAAGTAGCTGGGTAGCTGGGCTGATAGGTAGCCATCCACCAGCTACTTCTTCTCGATTGAACGAAGGTAATTCACGAGATTCCAGATGTCAGGATCCTTGATCCGATCACCCCACGGCTCCATGTTGAGGTCCGGCGGAACGCCGTTCTTGATGACCGCGAAGACCTCGCCGTCGCTCGATCCGTGTTTCCATTCCTTGTCGGTGAGATCGGGCGCGGGCGGACTGATGTCGCTGCCCGATCCTCCCGTCGCATTCACGCCGTGGCACACGGCGCAATAGCGCGTGTAGAGCTGCTTGCCGGCGGCAATCGACTCCGCCGAAACGGCGACTGGATTCTTCAGTTTCGCGGCTTCCGCGTTCCCCTGCGCCGCGAGCGCGACATCCACGCCCAGCGCGCACACGGCACCAACCATCACCCCACGCCACATCACTTGGCTACCTTCTTTGTCCACGCCAGGATCGGCGCGGAGACGATCTTGTCCGCCGTGTCGATCGAAAACACTTCCGACATGTGGCTCTCGCCCTTGAGAAACAGCATCGTCGGGCAGTGACCGACGCCGTCCTTCGCCTTGGGCCCGTCGACCGCGCACAGCGCGTCGTGCAGCGCTTTGTCCGAGGCGAGCATGTCGCCCGACACGCCGGGATCGAATTCAGCGCGCGCGAGCATGATCTTCACGTCGGTCTTCTTGAAGCCGGGCAGGTTGTCGCGCTCCGCCTGCTGTTCCGGCGTCAGCTGCTGACCGCGCCCGCCGCCACCTCGCCCACCGGCGGCCGCACCTGGAGCGCCTGCGGGGCCGGGACCACCCGCGCGAACGCTGCTCGGACCGGCGACCGCTCCGGCGACAGCTGCCCCGCCGGCCGCTTCCGCCGGAGTGAGCCCGCACGCCGCACCAGCACCGCTGCCGGGCGCACCGGGAGCCGGCGCCGGCGGTCCGGCTGGAGCCGGCACGATGCCCGGCACGGGATTCCCGGACATGAAGATCGCGCCCTTCACCTGCACGCCGTTCTTCCATCGCTCGGGATGACCGATGTAAACGCCGAGCGGGCCGTTGCCGGCGGAGTGCGCCCACATCACCATGCGATTGGGATCGCCCTTGAATTTGGCGACGTTCTCCTTCAGCCAATCCACTGCCACCGACAAGTCGCGGCCGCCGTCGTCCCAGTTCGCGCCCGGATGACGCTGCACGAGCACACCGACCATGCCGTTCTTCGTCGCCCAGCGTCCGATGTTGTCGTAGAACGCGTTGCCCTCGCGGACCTGCTGTTCGAGCTTGTTGCCGCCGCCGCCAGGAATGTAAATGAGAACCGGCCGATTGCCGCCGCCGCTGTCGGCGACGAAGATGTCGAGCACGTCTTTCGCGTTCGGGCCGAACGATTGATCGCGAGTGATCGTGATTCCCGGATACAGCTGACCCGTGAACGCCGGCGCGGACGCGTCGGGAGGCCAGTAGGTGTTGAAGTCGTTTTTCGGCATCAGCGGCCGATACAGCTTGGCCGTGCACGCCGGGTCAACGATCGGACCAATCTTCTTGAGGCCCTCGGCGATATCCGGTGGCACTTGTGCCTGGGCAGATGATGATGCCGCGAGCAGCGCGATCAGGGCCGCGCCGAGCGCACGAATAAGGGCTTTGAGGCTCATGTCACCTCCGTCTGTCGACATACCGCCGGACATAATACTTCGGCAGGTATGACGGCGGGACTTCTCTATTTCCTGTTCTTCTGCTCGGGCATCAGCGGCCTCGTCTATCAGGTCGTCTGGGTTCGCGCGTTCGCCCTCGTGTTTGGCAACACGGTCTACTCGGCGGCGTCGGTCGTCGCTATCTTCATGCTCGGTCTCGGTCTGGGAAGCTACGTTGTCGGCCGCTGGGCCGATGATCGATATACCCGGGCGCCCAACTCGTTGCTGTCGACGTACGCCTTTTTCGAGTTGGCGATCGGCGGGTCAGGCGCGGTCATTTCGCTGCTGCTCCCTCATCTCGCCAAAATCTCGGCACTGACTTCCTCGTACGTCCCGGACGATGCCGGCTGGTTCGTTCTTTCAGCAGGCTCGTATGCGGCACGCGCGGCGATCGCGACCCTGCTGCTCGCACCAATCGCGACGCTCATGGGCGGAACGCTGACGCTGCTCATCCGCTATCGCGTTCGACAGGACGCCGAGAGCGCTGGCGGCTGGAAGATCGCGGCGCTGTACGGCAGCAATACGCTGGGAGCCGCCGCCGGAGCGTGGCTCACGGATTTCGTGCTCGTGCCGGCGGTGGGTCTGCTGGCGACGCAGTTCGTGGCTGTTGGCTTCAACCTCATGGCCGGTGCCGGCGCGTGGCTTCTCGCGCGATCGGCAACTGTCGTGTCCCGTCCTCGCCGTACTTCGCCGAATCGTGCCGTCGAGCGCACGAGTCCCGCGACGTCGGCAATGGCCGCGGGAGCGCTTCCCGGTGATGCGCGACGGCTGGCTCTGGTCGCGATGGCGCTTGCGCTGATGGGGTTCTCAGGCCTGGGCATGGAAGTCCTGTGGCTGCGGCACTTCACGCTGCTGCTTGGCGGTTTCCGAGCCGTCTTCTCGCTCGTCCTCACCATCGTGCTCCTCGGTATTGGTCTCGGCGCGCTGATCGGCGGCGCAATCGACCGCCGTACGTCGCGGCCGGCCGAGGCGTTGATGTTCATCGAAGCACTGTTCGTCGTTTCCGTGCTCGCCGGCCTCGCCTCACCGACACTCACGGCGCTGGGGCTCGACATGCAGCTGCTCGAAACGCGCCTCGCGACGCTGACGCCGGCGCGGCGCTGGCTGACCGAGCTGTGGTTCAACGCCCGACCAATCCTGTTCGAGACGGTCGTGCCGTCGCTGCTGACCGGATGCGCATTTCCGTTGGGGAACGCCATGGTTCAGCGCACGGAAGCGGCCGTGGGACGCCGGGCGGGGCTGCTATATCTGGCGAATACAGCGGGCGCCGTTTGTGGATCGCTGATGGTCGGGTTCGTGTTCCTGCCCGCGCTCGGTATTCAAGGCGCCGCGACGGTGTTGATGGTGACCGCCGCAGCGGCGATCGCGATCGTGGGTTCTTCCGCGAAAGGCGCGCCCACAGCAGCGCTCGGATCAGCCGTCTTCGTGGCGGTCGCGCTCGTCGTCTGGGTGCGACTGGCGCCGGACTTTCTGCTTCGGCGTGCGGCGGCGCCGCTCGATCCAAACGAGCGCGTCCTGAAGGTCAGCGAAGGCGTCAACGAGATCATCACGGTGACCGAATTGCCCGGTCGCGGGCGCGGACTGCTCACGAACAATCACCCCATGGCGTCGACCGCGCTGCTCGACCAGCGTTATATGCGGGCGCTGGCGCACATTCCCCTGCTGTCGATGGAGCGGCCATCACGCGTGCTGGTGATCGGGTTCGGTGCCGGCAACTCGACGCACGCCGCGTCACTGCACCCCACGGTCGAACGGGTGGACGTAGTCGACTTGTCGCGAGGCATTCTCAGTCACGCCGGGTATTTCAGCGAAGCCAATCACGACGTGCTCGAGGACCGACGCGTGTCGGTGTATCTGAACGACGGTCGGGCGCATCTGGAGATGCAGCCAGACGGCACGTACGACGTGATCACTCTCGAGCCGCCACCTATTGCGCATGCGGGCGTCGGCGCGCTCTACTCGCGCGAGTTCTATCAGCTCGCGCGCTCACGGCTGAAACCGGGCGGGTATGTGAGTCAATGGCTGCCTGCCTATCAGGTACCTGCCGCAACCAGCCGTGCGATGGTTCGCGCTTTCCTCGACGCGTTCCCTCAGGCGGTGCTGCTGTCGGGCATGCGGGAGGAGCTGCTGCTCCTCGGCACGACAGCGCCACGTATCGAAATCGATCCCGATCGGATCGCTGGCGCACTGGAACGGGCGCCGTCTGTCAGAGAAGACCTGCGCCGCGTCGATCTCGATACGGGTACGAAGATCGTCGGCACATTCGTCGCCTCCGCGGACACGCTTGCACCCGCGACCTCCGGATGGGCGAGCGTAAC
>Ga0081539_10006241_pt1 | contig 11542 bp, 6 predicted proteins | sample TabmetS4T2R2_FD_71023 | JGI IMG/M metagenome (GOLD analysis project Ga0081539, IMG submission 71023) | Tabebuia heterophylla rhizosphere microbial communities from the University of Puerto Rico - S4T2R2 | ecosystem: Host-associated > Plants > Roots > Rhizosphere ...
CGATCCCCGTATTGCCAAATCGACACTCGGCACGCTGCTGAACGCCCGCAAAGCGATGCTGCAACCTGAACTCTTGCTGCGGTGTCTCGACACGGCGCGGGCTGAACACCGTCCGCTGCTCTTGAGTCTGGTGCGTCAGGTCGCGACCGAGGCGACGGTGCCAGCGCTCATCCGCCATACGAAAAGTACAGATGAGACCACACGTCTGGTCATGGTCCGCACACTGACGCGCTTCCATACCGAGGAGGCGCGGGAGGCCTTCATGGGTTTGCTGAGCGACACGCACGCCCCCATACGTGAGGCAGCGCTTGCAGGGCTCGCGAGTCTGCCATTACCGCAGGACGTGCGACCGATCTGTCAACTGCTCAGGGATTCAGAGAAAAGCGTGCGGCGCCAGGCCAGCGCCATGCTGACCCAATGGAAAGTCCCACAGACAGTAGCGTATCTCTTCGACGTCTTGCAGGATCCCTCTCCGGAAGTACAACAGGAGGCTGCGGAACTCCTGTCCGTGGTGGGAGATACGAGTAGCATCCAGGCTGCGGTAACCCCACAGACCGACACACCGGTTCTACGCGATACCCTCATGCGGCTCCTCGCTGCCCCCCAGACACGTGTACGCCAGATGGCTCTGGAGGGGTTGACGAGTCTCCAGGTGCCTCTAGACTTTGAAACCCTGTGTCGCCTGTTATGGGATCCGGATCGCACGGTACGGCAACAGGCGGTGACACTCCTCACGCAACTCAATAATCCACAAACGCTCCCCATCCTCATTGAGACCCTGCAGGCCGAAGCACTCGACGTGCGCCAGGGAGCCGTAGCCATCCTGAACACGATTGCGGACGTCTCTCTCCTCAAGAATCTCCTCAGTGCTTTGGCCGATAAGGAGTGGTGGGTAATCATGCGGGTCATGGATGCCCTCGGACGAGACGGTGGGGCGAAGATCGTTGATGCAGCCCTGAAGCTGAGCCTGGATGCAGATGCGGGCATGCGTCGTAACGCTATTGAGATCTTGAAACGGACCCAGGATCCGCAAGTGCTGAACTTTCTGATAGAGGCGCTGGACACTGAAGACCCCTGGCTCCAGACGTGTGCTGCAGAGGCGGTCGGAGCCTTAGGCGAGAAACGTGTAGTCCCAGCCCTGCTGCGTCTCGCGCAGACCGAGTCTACAGACATGTGTCTGGTCGCCCTGCGTACCCTCACCAGTCTGGGAGATGCACGTGCGATCCCCCTCCTGCTCACCCATCTGCACCAGGACGTCCCCATCTTGCAACGCGAAGCGTTACAGGCTCTGGCGACCCTGACAGACGCCGAACACTCGGAAGCGGTCCTGCAGGCGGTGATGGCCGTGCGCAGCACCGATGATGCAGACCTCAAAGCCCTCGCCAATAGCACCGCCAGTGCGCTCATTCGGCGTTTTGGTGTGCGGGCTGTAGGACGCAGTATGGTGCAGGAGATCAGTATGAGTCGCCCAGCGCCCCAGTCGCTCCTCTACGAGTCGCCACCACATAGCAGCCTCCAGTCGGCCCTGGCGAGCACGCCCGTGCCTGAGAGTAGTGGGCCTGCCCCAGAGTCCGATACCCTGGTCGCCGAGACAATTTTGGATGCAACCGCCCTAGGCCCTGGCATGGTGTTAGCAGAGCGCTATCGCGTCGTGCGCCAGATTGGCCAGGGGGGCTTCGGCACCGTCGTGCTCGTGGAAGATACCATGGTCGGTGAACAACTCATCCTGAAATTCCTCAATCCCCAGATGGCGGCAGATACGCGTATGATCAAAAGGTTTATCCACGAACTGCGCTATGCCAGACGCGTCACCCATGAGAACGTTATTCGCATTCACGACTTCCTACGCGTCGAGACAGCCTACGCCATTTCCATGGAGTACTTTCCCAGCCACAGCCTCAGTGCTGAGATGCCCAGACAGACTCCCATGCCCCCCCAACGCGCCCTGCGCATCCTCTGGTACATCTGCCGCGGCATGCACGCTGCCCATCAGGCCAAGATTATTCACCGTGACCTGAAGCCACCGAATGTGTTAATCAGCGACGCCGGGGTGGTGAAGATTGTTGACTTTGGCCTTGCCGCGGCCGCGAGCGACACCGCGACACGGCTCACCAGGACCGGCGCGCTGCTCGGCACACCGCTGTACATGGCGCCAGAACAGGTCCAGAATCATAAGATTGATGTCCGTACAGACATCTATAGCCTGGGGATCATGATGTATGAGATGTTCACGGGCCGGCCGCCCTACTGTGGCGATAATCCCATGGCCATCCTCTACCAGCACCTTGAAGGGAAAGCGACCCCGCCGCGTGAGTTGAACGCGGCCCTGGCACCGGAACTGGAGGCTATTGTCCTGAAGGCCATGGCCATCGATCCGGCGCAGCGCTTTCAAAGTATGGAGGAATTAGGCAAGAGCCTGGTTCCGCTGCTCAAACAGTCGACGTGATGAGGGTACGCTGGTGGCCTCCTCTCCTCGGCCAATCTAGACGTTTTGACTTGCGAAAGCCTGGGTAGCTTTCCTACAATGCCTTAGATAACGCAAAAAGTTTTTTCAGTTATAAGGCAATCAGGGTAAACGCTATGATCTGTCCCCTCTTTCCGCAGGTTGTCACACTGGCAGAGTAAGCCAGAAGGTGCGTAGGTATGGGCTTCCTGGATAGCTACAAGATTAAAAAAGCTCTTGCCGTGCTCCTCGCCTCGCAGAACCCTGCTAGTCCCCAGACAGTGCAGGCCCTCTCGAGACTGAAGAAGGTCGGGCGGCCGGCGCTCGCCAAGTTCGTAGAAGCACTGGGCAATGCAAGACATCCTGAGATTATTGAAGAGCTGCTCGTGGCTTTTTTGGACAACGAAACCTTCGCTTTTTTCCTGAATCATCTGACGCATGCGAATGCCCAGGTAGCGACAGGCGTTGCCAGGGTGTTTGTCAAAAGCACGCAATACGACGCCAATCGGTTGCTCCCCCTGTTGACCGATGCCAAGGCTCCCAAAGCAACCCTGGGGAAGATCTTGACCCAGCGTAAGGACCAGTTGAATGTCAAGCCTCTGATCGCTTCACTCGGCACTGCCGATCGTGAAACCCGTGCGGTGCTCTTGCGTTTGATCGAACGGTCGGCGACCGGGGCCGTACTCCCTGACCTCATGCGGGCGGCACGGAACGAGGATGTGACGATCCGTGCGAATATGGCACGCATCCTGGCACGCTTTAGTACGGAAGCGGTGCGCGACACCCTGTCGAGTCTGCTCAACGATCCGCGCAAAGAGGTCCGACAGGTGGCCCTGGAGGGTCTGGCGAGCCTGAAGATGCCGCTGGAAGTTGGCTCGATCTGCCAGATGTTGCGGGATTCTGACCCTGCTATCCAAACGAAGGCAAAGGAAATCCTCAGCCAGGTGCGTGATCCGCAGGCGGCGCGCTATCTCGTTGAGCTCCTGCAGGATGACGCTGAAGACGTGCAGCAGCGCGCCGTGGAGGTGCTGAATACGGTGCAGGATAGTGCGCCTATTCGCGTGCTCCTGGAAGCTCTCAGAAGCAAGGAATGGTGGGTGAAGGTACGGGCCTTTGAGGCGCTGCGCACTTCGGGTACGTCGAAACTGTTTGATGCCGTTTTGACCCTCCTCCAGGATGCAGATGAGTATATCCGCAGCAGCGCTGTGGAGATTTTGAAGAAGCAGCAGCGTGCCTTTAACCATTTGGTCAAGACTCTCGACGACACTGACCCGGGGGTGCGGGCGCGTGCGGTGGAGGCGCTCGTGACGCTGGAGGACAAACGGGCCATACCCGTGTTCCTGCATCTGCTGCGTGAGATGCCGACGCTAGGTACTCTCGTCATCCCAGCGTTAGCGAAGCTCGAGGGGCGCCAGGCTATTCCACCCCTTATCGAGTGTCTGCAAGGCACCGACAAGGCTGTACGTATCGCAGCGCTCCGGGCGCTCTCGTCCCTGGCAGATGCGGCTCACGCTGAACAGATCTGGAAGGCGGTCATGGCCGTACGCGAGACGGCTGACGATGCCGAACTCAAGGAGGCTGCCAATGCCACAGCGAACGCGCTGGTGAGCAAAGGGGTGCTGGTACGGCCTTCCACCAATTCGATGATGGGACAATTACAGCCGGCACTGCCCGATTCGCATGGCCTTGGGGCCTTGGATATATTGATCCCTGAATCCCACGATCATGATATGGAAGCGATCATCACGGATGACCATGAGACGGATCGTTACATTGATGCCGACACGCTTGAGCCAGGTGCGATGTTGGTTGAGCGCTATCGCGTCATACGCCACGTGGGTAAAGGGGGATTTGGCGCGGTTATCCTTGTGGAAGATACCGTGGTTGGCGAGGAGATTATTCTCAAATTCTTGAATCGTGCAATCGCGGCAGATGACAACATGATTGAACGTTTCAAACATGAGTTGCGGTATGCCAGACGAATCACGCACGAAAACGTCATTCGCATTCACGATTTCTTAACGCTGAAGAAATCCTATGCTATCTCCATGGAGTACTTCCCCAGCCACAGCCTGTCTGATGAACTCAAACAGGGGCCTGTCAGCCTCAAGCGTGGCCTCAAGATTGTGTGGGACATCTGCCGTGGGTTGAGCGCGGCCCATCAGGTCGGGGTGGTGCACCGTGATATCAAACCACCCAATATTTTGATTAACGATAGCGGTCTGGTGAAGGTGGTCGACTTCGGTCTGGCGGCGCTGAGCCATGCGGACGCCCGCCTGACGCGCACTGGAGTGCTGCTGGGAACACCGACTTACATGGCTCCGGAGCAAGTGCGGGCGCGCACCATCGATGCGCGGACGGATATCTACAGTCTCGGCGTCATCATGTATGAACTATTCACCGGGAGACCGCCCTATGTGGCGGACGATCCTATGGCTATCTTGTTCCAACATGTCGAAGGGAATCCCACTCCACCACGGCAGCTCAAGCCGGATATTCCTGCAGCGGTGGAGGCCATCATTCTCAAGGCGATGTGGGTTGACCCTGCCAAGCGCTTCCAGAGCATGGATGACTTGCGCAGGAGTATTCTCGCTCTGTCAAAACAGGAAACGCGCTAATGGCAGAACGTATGAACACCAATCGCGCGATCCATGAGATCGTTGTCTTCGGTCTCTCCGATCGGGGGTTACAGCGCGACAACAACGAAGACCATTTCATGGTGGCCGATCTGAGCCGTAAAGTGATTGGTGTCCATGAGAACCAATTGCGTCCAGAGTTGTTCCACCACGATATTGGCACGCGTGGGACTGTACTGATGGTGGCCGATGGCCTCGGCGGCCATGAAGGCGGGGAGGTTGCCAGCCAGCTCGCAGTCGATATCGTGGCCCAAGCGCTCGTCAATACGGCAGAGCCAGCCCTGCCGATGTCTGAACAGATCATGCACGCTGTAGACATGGCACATGAAGCGATCTGTAAGCATCACGGTGCCAGTGGACGGACACGCCATATGGCGTCGACACTGACAGTGGTGCATGTAGGGCCTGGCGTCATGACCATTGCGCAGGTAGGTGACAGTCGCGCCTATCGGTTCCATGGGGGGAAGCTCACGCTCCTGACCGAGGACCAGACCGTCGTGCACATGATGCAAAAGAAAGGCATGCTGACGCCCGAAGAAGCGCAAAATCATCCGCACCGCAACATCATTCTGCAAGCCTTGGGCCAAGACAAATCTGTCCTGCCGGAGCTCCAGACCCTGGCGTTCTCTCATAATGATTACTTGCTGTTATGCTCGGATGGCTTGTCGTCTTATGTGGCGCACGAATGCATCGAAACGATTCTGTCCTCGGCTGAGGACGAGCATGTGCGGTGCCGCCGTCTGGTCGAGGCGGCGAACGCAGCGGGGGGAGCTGACAATGTCACCGTGTTGCTGGCACGCCTGATCGTCAAGGAGCATGGACATTCTGAGGCCCCCAACAAGCCGCCAGCGCGCAGTGCCCCGCATGAGGCGGGATCCATACCTACGAGCATCCGGGCCACAGAGGCGTCTGTGCCGCGGCCGGCGTACACTGCCCCCGCCGCGCCAGCTAGTGAGCCAGCCAAACTCCCACTCTGGAAGCGAGAAATTAAGTGGCCATGGGGACACAAAACCGCAAGTGCGGCAGTACCGCCTCCTGCTAAGTCTGAACTAGCAGAGGCTCTGACCCAGGATGCAGGCCAAGAGGGACACGCCGCGGCCAAGCCCGGGCACGCGACTTCTACGGCGCCGTGGGACCCACGTGTGCTCAAGGCTGTCGAAGACAGCCTGGCCGAACACATTGGCCCAGTCGCCAAAATTTTGGTAGGGAGAGCGGCACATCACACCAAAGATCTGCATGAACTCTGCAAGGCGCTCGCCGCCCAATTGCCGACCGAGCAGGAGCGCCAGCGCTTCCTGCACAATGCCTTGCATCAGAAGCAAACACACTCCTGACGCCCTTGGTGATCGTGTCCGACGATGATGGGGATGCTCTTCGTGGGACTACCATTTCTGATGCTGCTGGGAGGGCTCCCATCCCACCCCGCGCCCACTCCTGTCCCGCCTCAGACTGCGATAGCTAAGCGCGGATAAACGCGGATAGGAGGGGCATAGCGGGCTCCCATCCGCGTCCGTCTCAGGGCTACCTGGCGGCGGCTGTCTGCGGGGCCAGTTCCTCGTCCCAGGGACCAGGGAAGAGGCCCTTGGAGCGGCCTTCGCCAGAAAAGACTTTGTCGTGGCGCGCCCATTGATTTCTGGGGAGTTCGTAGGATACTTCAATACCATTGCCATCAGGATCGCGGAAATAAATGCCAATGGAAATCCCATGATCGGACACGTGCTCGATAGGGACATTCAGCTCTTTGATCCGCTGGTAAGCGTCCTTCAAATCGTCCAGGCTGTGCATCATCCAGGCCATATGATTCAAGCCCACCTGTCGCTTCTGTTGCAGGGGAGCATCGTCACCCACCTGCATCAGCGCCACCTCATGCGACTGTTCCTGATCCGCTGACATGAAGGCAGCGCGGCCAGGGATATAGTCGTAGGTGTGCAATCCCAGCACATCCTCATACCACTTGTGGGAACGCTCGACGTTGCGCACATAGATGTTGACATGACCCAGATACTTTGGTCTGTAGCTCATGCTCCTTCCTCCCTCAAAGGTCTTCGATGACGCTATTCACCGTACCATACAGCGGCTAGTCATGCAAGCCTCTCAAGGGCTACTGGTCCCCAGAGCGCCGCCGAGGGCAAATTTACTTTGCCTTTACCGTCTAGGTATGCTAGGGTTGTGCACGATACAGTGCTGATAGTGTGTCCAGGGCTAACAGGTTATGACACTAGCAGGTAGGGTTCCTCTATGGATGTTCTGGAAGGGTTGCAACAGATACGGGGTGAGATGGATAGGTATGTCGTCGGGCATGACGACGTCAAAGAAGCAGTCATGCTCGGGCTCATCGCACAGGAGCATATCTATCTGGAGGGGCCGCCAGGTACCGCAAAAACCATGCTGGCAGAGATTACCTCGGAGGCGGCAGATCTCAAATTTTTCTTCTACCAACTGCACCGCGATACGCGTCTGGCTGAACTCGTTGGGGATACAGTGATCTTCCGAGAGCGGGAGACCTCAGGTGGCGAACTCATCCGGCAGATGAACCGCAAGGGCGGTATCCTGACCGCAGAAATCTGCGTCCTCGACGATATCTCGCGGGCGCCAGGGGAAGCGCTGAACATACTCTTGCGCATTTTGAATGAGCGCAAGTTCGGCGACGATAATATCCCTCTCTTAACCGCCATTGCCACGGGTAACCCCACCAAGGACGAGTATTATAATGAACCGCTGGATCCAGCCAATCTGGACCGTTTTACCATCCAGATGCGTACTCTGGGCCTGTTGCAACGGAATCAGTGGGAACAAGCGGCCAGGGTCATTGACCTGTACGCCGACAACCACTTGAGTGGGCTGCTCTCCCCGAAAGTCAATCGGGCCGTCCTCGATTCAGCCAATGCTACCGTGCCACAGGTCGACTTAACGGCCGAGGTGAAGCAGTTACTGCTCGAGTTCCTCAATGTGCTGCTCAATGACTACCACCTCAATGACAGCAACTCCCTGCTGACCGACCGCACCTTCCTGGTGAAAGCGGTCAAAATCCTCAAGTCGAAAGCAGTGCTCGAAGGACGCATGCACTGCGTCCCGGAAGACCTCTTCGTCCTCAAGTACATTACGACCTTCCGTATTCCTGAAGAGCTGCATAAACGACTCGAGGACATCATCAACGAGCTGTTGCGAAAAAAAAAAGTAGCGCCTGAAGAGCAAGAAGATGTCGAGCAGATGAGTCAGGCGCAGTCTGAGGAGCGTACCGAGGGACAACCGCGTACTGATTACAGTGCGCAGGAAGCCACGGTGGATCACCGCAAGCAGCAGTTGGAGCTGGGCGATATGGTGCAGCAGACGCTCAGCCCCAATGCTGAGGATGGTGGTGACAACACTGAGCTGAATCTCGATAATGAGACCATCGACAACATCGAGGCGCTCCTCAAAGTCATCAAAGGGCGCATGGACCGCAATATGGCGGAGAAGGTGGCGCACCCTGGCGGGCAACCGCGCAAGTGGCGCCGCATGAAGACCTTTGAGGATCTCCTCGACACCGATCCGGTCGAGAGCTCGATCTGGTATGACAACGTCACGCCACAATTGCCACGTGTGTTGCTGCGCGAGCGCTTTGACCGCGGCGGGGAGCTGGCCATCCTGCGCGATATCAGTTCCTCGATGGCGGGCATCTACTCCAAGTGGGCCTCGTCAGTGATCCTGCGGCTCGTGGAAATGGCCAGAAAGAAGCGCATGCGGGTGGGCTACATCGAGTTCAACCACCTCTCGACCAAGTATCAGGTGGGTGGGAAGTTCTTCATACGCGACTACGAGAAAATGTCGCAGCGGGCGCTGCATCTGCACTGTTCGGGGTGCACGAATTATCAGAACTCGCTGGAAGACGCTCTCACGGAGTTTAAGCGTCTGGGGCCAGGGAACCAGCACATCCTTTTCCTCACGGACGGTGTACCGACGCAAGGGGATTGGGAGGTGAAAGCTGAGCGCGAGTTGGCCAAAGAGCTCGGCGTGGCCATCCACACCATCTTCATCGGCAAAAACAAATGCCCGCGCATTCTGGAGATTATCTCCGAGGAAACGAACGGGGCACAATTCCAGGCTTCGACGGACCGCTATGGCGTCATTCATATCGAGGAACGCAACCGGCAGGAATTCCTCGTGGCCCGTTGATGTGCGCATGAGTTGACATGACGCATCGTGGAGGCAGAGCGCTGCCACTGTGGATGTGGTGCGCCTTCGCGGTGCGCTTTGTTTTCTCTGGAAGGAGGCGGTCATGATACTCGAAGGCAAAGTCGCCGTGATCACTGGCGGTGGCAATGGCATTGGCCGGGAAATCTGTAAGCTCATGGCGGCGGAAGGGGCTAGGGTGGTGGTCAATGACCTCGGCACTGCCGTGGATGGTGCCGGCCAGTCGCACTCGGCCGCCGATCAAACGGTGGAGATGATCAAGCAAGCCGGGGGTGAGGCGACCCCCAATTATGACTCGGTTGCGACTCCGGAAGGCGGGCAAAACATCATCCAGACTGCGGTCAATGCTTACGGCAAAATTGACATTCTGGTGCATGTCGCCGGGATCTTACGCGACCGCATGATTTTTAACATGAGCATCGAGGAGTGGGACGCGGTCATTAACGTGCACCTGCGCGGGGCGTTCTGCGTGGCGAAGCCGGCCTGTGTGCTCATGCGAGCCCAGAAAAGCGGCTGCATCATTAATTTTTCGTCGATCTCGGGTGCCGGGAATTCCGGGCAAGCGAACTACTCGGCAGCGAAGGCGGGGATTCTGGGCCTGACGCGGACAGTGGCGCGGGATATGGCGAAGTACGGGGTGCGCGCCAATGCCATCTGGCCAGGAGCCAATACACGGATGACGGCTACTGTGCCTGAGTCGGCCCGCCAGATTCGTGCCGAGCGTGGTATTGGGCAGGCGGCGCCAATGCCGCCGACCGAGCGCAAGCCGGAACATGTAGCCTCGGTAGTAGCCTTCTTAGCATCTGATATGGCCCAGGACATTACCGGCTGGACGGTGGGCATCTCGGGGGATCGGCTGTCACTCATTGAAGACCCGCGGCCAGTGAAAACAGTCTTCTGCCCGGGTGGCTGGACGCTCGATAAAGTCACTGAGTTGTGGCCACAGGCCTTTGGCCTCGATTTGAAGCATCTGCAGCGCGCTGGCCAATAAGCGCTAGATGCAGCCCTTAGCAGTCAGCTTCTGGGGAGCTGACTGCTGCATGTTGCGGTAGGAGAAGTAGACGCCGTGATTCTCGATATGCACGTGCACACCGTGGCCTCCGACGACAGTACCGCGACGATTGCTGGATATATTAATCTCATTCTGGCATATCGCCAGTTTCACTCCTTTGATGGTTTTGTGCTAACCGAGCACCGCACATATACGCCAGGACTCGAATTGCGTCAATACTGGGATGATTACGGCGTACGCGTCCTCCAGGGAGTGGAAATGGACACTAACCTGGGGCACTTGTTGGTCTATGGGATTAACGAGCGGGTGTTAGAACGCTTTGATCTTACGAAGCGCATGCACGACGGTCGTCGCATTATCGCTGAGTTGGAGAATCTGGGAGCAGTAGCGGTGCCGTCCCATCCCTTCCGGGAGTCGGTGTTTGGGAGTATCATCGAGCGCAACATCGCCGAAGTGACCGGCGTACGCATCCTCGAACGCTATAATGGACAAAACAGTGACAAGCAAAACGACCGCGCTGATGCCTTGTGTACTCAGTATGCCCTGCGCGGCTTGGGTGGCAGTGATGCACACTACGTGCATCCTACCTGGTTTTTAACGTGTGCCACAACTTTCGATGATATGATTACGTCCTCTGAGGAACTGGTTGAGGCCCTACACTACGGGCATTATCGTCCAGTAACGTTGCCGGCGGTCGATGCTACCTACCTTCCTGTGCCAGGGCCCGTGGTCCGTTAGCTCAATCGCCTGCCGGGCAACGGGAAATCTAATTAGTTACCTTTTTGACAGTGCACTCCAGGATTTTCTGTACTATATAGCGTGGTATGTTCCGAAATCTCCTATGCCTCAAAGGCTGAAAGCATGCTTACCCAACCTGCCTCTCAGCTCCTTTCTGCATGTACATCGTTCCAAGCTGTCAGCTCGACTACCATTCTTGTCGGCTACGCTGTCCGCGTTGGTTGGACGCTCGGCATCGTAGCGCTAATCTGCTCAACCAACCTCCGGCACTTGCTGACTAATAGTGTGAAAGGCGAAGCATGGCTACGCCCCTCAGCGTGCTGATTCTTGAAGACCGACCGACCGACGCCGAACTGATACTGCATGAATTGCGTCGAGCCGGGTTCGACCTGAATTGGCAGCGGGTAGAAACTGAGGCAGATTACCTCAGCAGCCTCCATGCAAACCTCGATGTGATTCTCGCTGACTACTCCTTGCCCCAGTTTGACGCGCTACGCGCCTTGCAGCGCTTACAGGAGCGGGGGTTGGATATTCCGTTCA
>Ga0081539_10006242_pt1 | contig 11540 bp, 15 predicted proteins | sample TabmetS4T2R2_FD_71023 | JGI IMG/M metagenome (GOLD analysis project Ga0081539, IMG submission 71023) | Tabebuia heterophylla rhizosphere microbial communities from the University of Puerto Rico - S4T2R2 | ecosystem: Host-associated > Plants > Roots > Rhizosphere ...
GCGCCGCCCCCGGAGGGGGGGGGCTGGGGGGGACCCGGGGTTCCCCCGCGGCGTCAAACGCAGTCTTTGAGGCCCTGAGCTTCCGGTAGCGACTCGAGCTTCTTGAGCGTGTTGTTCTCGATCTGACGGATGCGCTCCCGCGTGACGCCGAACGCGCGACCGACCTCCTCGAGCGTGCAGGGCTGCTCGCCCTTCAACCCGAACCGCAGCTCGATCACCTTCCGCTCGCGGTCGGGGAGCGAGGACAGAGCGTTCTCGATGTCGCCGCGCCGCAAGGACAACGACGCGGAGTCGAACGGCGACTCGGCCTGCTCGTCCTGGACGAAGTCGCCGAGCTCGGACTCCTCCTCCTCGCCGATCGGCTTCTCGAGCGAGACCGGGAGCTGCGACATGCGCAGGATCTCGCGCACTTCCTCCGTCGTGATCTCGAGCTCCAAGGCGATCTCGTCCGGCCGGGGCTCGCGCCCGAGCCGCTGGACGAGCTGGCGCTCGATGTGGACGACCTTGTTCAGCTTCTCGACCATGTGGACCGGGATCCGGATCGTGCGCGCCTTGTCGGCGATCGCGCGCGTCACCGCCTGGCGGATCCACCACGTCGCGTAGGTGGAGAACTTGTAGCCCTTCCGGTAGTCGAACTTCTCGACCGCGCGAATGAGCCCCAGCGAGCCCTCCTGGATCAGGTCCAGGAAGGACAAGCCCCGACCGAGATACGACTTCGCGATCGAGACCACGAGGCGGAGGTTCGCCTCGATCATCTGCGTCTTCGCGGCCATCTCGCCGCGCTCGATCCGCTTCGCGAGGTAGACCTCTTGGTCGGCGGTCAAGAGCGGCACCTTGCCGATCTCGCGCAGGTAGAGGCGCAGCGAGTCGAGCGACGGCTCGACGGTCAGGTCGAGCTTCGGCCCCTTCTCCTCCGGGGCGAGAGCCGGCTGCTCGTGCGGCGGATGCTTGTGGTTCTCGCCCTCCATCAGCTCGATGGAGTGGTCGATCAGGTAGGTGTAGAAGTCCTCGATCTGCTCTTTGGTGAGCTCGACGTCCTCGAGCCCGGCGACTATCTCGTCGTAGGTCAGGAACCCTTTCTCCTGGCCGTCTTGGACGAGTTTCTGTAGTTCTTCGACGTCAGGAAGAGAGATGTCGACGGTGAGCATGGACCTCCGCTTTCTCGTGCTGGGGACGGGGGCTCGGTCGAACCTAGACACGCGAAGAGCCGGTACCAGAATCCCCCGGCTCGTCCACAGGGGGCGGATGTTACACCCGCGCGAACGAAATCGGAACAAGATTTTCGTCAGCTGGAGACAATCTCTCCGACCACCTCTCCGCGGCTGTTCTCGAGCGGGACGCGAGCCAGCTCCGGGACGGGATGGCCGAGCTCGGCGAGGAAGGACGAGAGCGCCGGGGCCACCGCCCGACCCGACCCGTCCGCGACCTTGAGCGCGACGCCGAGGCCGCCTGGCCCGTACGCGCAGAGCAGCCCTTCGGCGCCGCCCTTCGCCGTCCAGCCGGCGAGCTGCTGCATCGCGACGGTGTCGGGCTCGCCGGGCCCGCGGACGAGCTCCGGGTTCGCGCGCATCGCGGCCGCGACACGAGCTCCGCCGTCGACCGCCTCCAGCCGCGACCAGGTGTGCGCCATCCGCTCGAGCGAGAGCGCGAAGGTGACGACGCCGCAGCCGTCCACGGCCGTAGGGAGCGTGTCCGGATCGACCTCGGCCGCCGCGCCGATCTCGGCCAGCATCGCGAGCTGGACCGGGTGCCCGGCGAGCCGGTAGCCGGCGCTCGGCCAACCGCGAGCCCGGCAGAGAGCGAGCATCCCGGCGTGCTTGCCCGAGCAATTGTGCTTCAGGCGCGAGCCGCCCTCGCGACCGCACTCGAGCTCGTCCTCGGACGCAGGCGCCTTGGCCAGCAAAGCGCGCACCGCGTCGAGCTGGTCCGGAAGCGCCAGGTGCGAGGCGGACGCGATCGCCAGGTCCCGCTCGTCCAGGTCGCCGCGCGCGCGCGCGAGCGGCAGCGCCTGGAACGGCTTCGCCGAGGAGCGCAGGTAGTAGACGAGGCCGGGGTCGCCGGCGGCGGCCACGACCTCACCGTCGCGAACCGCCGCCGCGTGGACGACGTGCACCGCCTCGACCGTCTCGCCGCGCCGGACGACTACCCTGAGAGGCTCCAAGAAGCGAAGCCTAGGAGACGTGCCCGAGCTACCGGAGATGGAGGCGTGGCGGCGCCAGCTCGACGCGCCGGTCTCGGCGTTCCCGATCGTGAAGGCGGGGCCGGCGCACATCGCGACGCTGAAGACGTTCGACCCGCCGCTCGCGGCGCTCGAGGGGCGGCGGCTCGAGGGCGCGCGCCGGCGGGCGAAGCGCCTGCTCTTCCCGACCGACGACGGCGAGCTCGTGCTGCTGGTCCACCTGATGACGGCCGGCCGGCTGCGCTACCTCCAGTTCGGCGAGAAGGGGCCGAAGACGCCGGCGTTCCAGCTCGTGTTCCAGGGCGGCTCGCGGCTCGTGCTGACCGAGGCCGGGGCGAAGAAGCGCGCCGGCGTCTGGCTGCTCACGCCCGAGGCCGCGGAAGAAGAGCTGGCGCACCTCGGCCCCGAGGCGCTCGGCTTCGGCGCAGACCGGCTCGAGGAGCTGCTCCAGGACGAGTCGCGCCGGCTCCACTCGCGCCTCCGCGACCAGCGCCTGATCGCCGGCATCGGCCGCGCGTGGGCGAACGAGATCCTGCACCGTGCGCGGCTCTCGCCGTACGCGCTCTCGCGCGACCTGACGCGAGAGGAGGTCGAGCGGCTGGCGGCGGCGATCGACGCCGAGCTCGAGCGCGGCCTCGAGCTCCGCGAGCGCGGCGTCAACGACGCGAGGACATACCGCGTCCACGACAAGCTCGCGCAGCCCTGCTACGTCTGCGGCACACCGATCGCCCGCGTCGACTTCGAGGAGCACACGATCTACTACTGCCCTCAGTGCCAGACGGAGGGCCGAATCCTCAAGGACCGCCGGCTCTCCCGGCTCCTTCGGTAGGAAGCCTGACCCGCAGCGTCTCGCCGTCCAGCTCGACGGAGCCGCCGAGGGCATGGAGTACGCGGACCGCGACAGCCGCGCCGAGGTCGCGGAGGTCCTCGCCGAGGGCGACCGGAGCCGACGCCGGGGTGATCGGCGAGATCGACAGGTCCGCTCCGTCCACGCGGAGGTCGACGTGCTCGAGCCCGCCGTGCCGGAGCGCGCACCGCGCGAGCGCCCGTAGCGCCCGCTCCACCGCCGGCACGTCGAGGGCGACCTTCGCCCCGCTGCCTTCGACCGACACGAGCCCCGGCTCGAGCCCCTCGGCAGCGGCGCGCGCGAGCTCGAGCGAGTCGGCCTCCCGGAGAGCCGGCTCGTAGCGCCCGTCCTCGATCCGAGCGGCAAGCGAGAGCTCCTCCAACAGCTCCGCGAGCTGGTCCGACGCGGCCTCGATCATCTCCACGTACCGGCTCTCCGGCTCCTCGAGCGAGCCGCGCCGCGAGATCGTCCGCGCGAACCCGTGCACGGTCGCGAGCGGCGTCCGCAAGTCGTGGCACGCGAGCGAGACGAGGCGAGTGAAAGACGTATCCTGACCGGACGGCATGGACACGCGACACCTTCTCACAGACGACCTGCAGGCCTCGGCGCCCGAAGTCCGTCTCGGCCTCTCGCGCGCGGGCGTCACGGGCGTGCGCAAGGCGATCCGCCTCAGCCACGCCGGCTCCGAGAAGCTGATCTCCGCCGAGATCGACTGCACCGTCGACGTCGACCCGGCGCAGAAGGGCGTCCACATGTCGCGGTTCCCGGAGCTCTTCGGCGAGGCGATCGACGAGGTCGTGATCTCGGAGGCATTCCTGGTCGAGGAGCTGGCGGAGCACATCGCGCTCCACATCGTCGAGCGCCAGCGCGCCGTCCGCGCCGAGGTGCGGATCGTCGCGCGCTACCCGCTCGCGCGCCGCACGCCCGTGACCGGCCTTCCGACCCAGGAGATCTCGTCGCTGATCGGCCTAGCCGCGGCGAGCGAAGGATCGACGCGACGGCTCGTCGGCGTCGAGGCGAGCGGCCTGAACGCCTGCCCGTGCGCGCAGGGTCTCGTTCGCGGACGCGCGTCGGAGCGGCTGCTCGAGGCCGGCTTCGACGACATCGACGTGGAGCGGATCCTCGAGCTCGTCCCGATCGCGACCCACAACCAGCGCGGCCGCGGGACGCTCTACGTCGGCACACGCGAGCCGATCAACGCCGAGGAGCTCGTGCGCATCGTCGAGGCGTCGATGAGCTCGCCCGTCTACGAGCTGCTGAAGCGGCCCGACGAGCTCTTCGTCGTCGAGCACGCGCACCTGCAGCCGCGGTTCGTCGAGGACTCGGTGCGCCACGCGATCCGCGACACGCTCGAGCGCTATCCGGAGCTCGCGGACGGCGACTTCGTCCACTCACGGCAGGTCAACCTCGAGACCATCCACACGCACGACGTGCTCGCCGAGCGGTTCGGAACCGTCGGCGAGCTGCGCGCGGAGCTCGAGACCGGCGCCCCCGCGCCCCGCCACACCGAGCTACGTGAGTGGCTGAGCGCCTGAGCTGAGGAGGGAACGGACTGAAATGCACGTGATCTTCGCGGTCAGCGACGTCGACCGATCAGCCGCCTTCTATCAAGGCGTCTTCGACTGGCCGCGCAATGAACCGATCGACTACGAGGAGTACGTCGAGCTGCGCGCGCCCGACGGCACGCTTGGCCTCTGCGAGCGCGAGACATACGCGGGCCTCACCCAGGTGACGCCGATAGCACCCCGTAACGGCGAGGTATCACCGGCGTATCTGTACGTGCGTGTACCCGACGTCCGCACGACGATCGCGAGGCTCGACGAGGCCGGCGCTCGCCTGCTGGCACCGCTCGCCCCGCGCTCGTGGGGTGAAGAAGCGGCCTGGTTCGCCGATCCCGACGGCAACGTCGTCGCGGTCGCGCAGGCCGCGGCTTAGCCGCTTTGCCGCGGACGCTCGACGGCGCGTAGCGGTCCCACATCGCGAACGAGCATCACGGCCCGTGCAGTGAAGGCCGCTTCGCCAGACCGTCCGGTGCGCGATCCTTCCGCCGCAGCTGGAACCGGTTCTCGGTCCCGGCGCGCAACCGCTTCAAGTTCGCGCGATGGAGGACGAGCACCGCCACCGCAGCGGCGGAGCCGAACGCGATCACCGGCCACGGCTCGCCGATCGCGAACGCCACGACCGGCAGCGAGATCGCGGCGAGGATCGACGCCACCGACGCGTAGCGAAGCGCGAGGAAGACGACGATCCAGACCGCGAGCCCGACCGCGGCCACGATCGGAGCGAGCCCCCAGAACGCGCCGCCGCAGGTCGCGACCGCCTTCCCGCCCTTCGCGAAGCGGAGGAAGAGCGGCCGCGCGTGGCCGAGCATCGCCGCGCCGCCCGTCAGCGCGCCCGCGAGGTGGCCGACGTAGATCGTGGCGAGCAGCGTCGGCACGAAGCCCTTGGCGACGTCGAGGAGCACGACGGGCACGCCGTACCGGCGCCCCAGCACGCGCCAGACGTTGGTCGCCCCGATGTTCCCGCTCCCGGCCCGCCGGATGTCGATCCCCTTCAGGACGCGCGGCAGCCAGTACCCGAAGGGCATGCTCCCGGAGAGGTAGCCGATCGCGACGAAGAGCGCGGTCAGCACGCCGCGAGCCCTACTTGATTCGGATCTGGTACTTCGACACCCAGTCGTTCACCGTCGCCCAGTCGAGGTTGTCGAAGAAGGCGTCGATGTACGAGGCGCGGTCGGTCTGGTAGTCGAGGAAGTACGCGTGTTCGTAGACGTCGAGCGCGACGAGCGGCGTCGCGTTCCAGATCGGGTAGGTGTTCTGCGCGTCGCCGACGTAGTTGAAGAGGCGGCCCTCGTCCCAGTCGTAGGCGGTCCATGCCCAGCCGCGGCCGGCCATGCCGCTCGCCTTGAGGTCGGCGCGCCATGCCTCGACGCTGTCGAAGTCGCGCTTGACGAGCGTGCCGAACGGCCCGTCGGGGTCGCCGCCGTCGCCGCCCAGGTGCTCGAAGTAGATCTCGTGGTTCTTGATCCCGCCGATCGCGAACGAGAGCTCGACCTTGAGCGCGCGCACCTCGGAGTAGACCTGGTTCGCCGAGGCGATGTCGACGCCGTCGAGAGCGGCGAGGATCTCGTTCCGCTTCGCGACGTAGCCCTGGTAGAGCTTGTAGTGGGCCTCGATCGTCTCGCGCGAGATGCCGTCGAGCTCGAGCAGCTCCGGCTTCAGCTCCCTGGCGGTGATCTCCTCGAACTTGAACGCGAGAGCCATCGATGTTCCCTTTCGGTCGTAAGCCGGCGCGGGCCCGAGCATAACGGTTAGCCTCGGCCTGAAAACGGACCGAGAAGGAGCGGACGCCATGGCCTTTCAGCTGCCGGACCTGCCGTACGACTACGCCGCGCTCGAGCCGCACATCGACGAGCAGACGATGCGGATCCACCACGACAAGCACCACCAGGCGTACGTGGACAACGCGAACGCGGCGCTCCAGGGAACCGAGTGGGAGCACCGAGCCGTCGAGGAGATCCTCAACGAGCTCGACCTCCTCCCCGAGGACAAGCAGACCGCCGTCCGGAACAACGCGGGCGGCCACGCGAACCACTCGCTCTTCTGGCAGATCATGAGCCCCGACGGCGGCGGGGAGCCCGACGGCGCGCTGCGGGCCGCGATCGACGACACGTTCGACTCCGTCGACGCGCTGAAGACGCTGATGAACGAGACCGGCGTGAAGCGCTTCGGCTCCGGCTGGAGCTGGCTCGTGTACGACGGCACCGGCCTCGCCGTCTACTCGACGGCCAACCAGGACAGCCCGATCCTCAAGGACTACGGCGACGTGCCGCTGCTCGGCATCGACGTCTGGGAGCACGCCTACTACTTGAAGTACCAGAACCGCCGGCCCGACTACCTCGCGGCCTGGTGGAACGTCGTCAACTGGGACGAGGTCGCGCGCCGCTACGAGGCGGCCGACAAGCGCCGGTAACGGCCGTCCGATCTGCCCGGAAGAGCGCGGGCCGGGCGGAGTGGTGGCCCGCGCCCTCCCGGGCAGGCTTAGTGACGGCGCTTGAGCTTCTGCGTCCCGCTCGAGCCGTCGAGGAATCCGGCGCCCGCCTCGTTGACCGTGAGGTAGACGCGGAAGACGTCGACGCCCGTCCCGCGCCGGCGATGGATCGTGAAGAGCCGCCCGGAGAGCGGGCCGAGCTTCAGCTTCGCGACCGTCACCCACTGGCCGAAGCTCGAGCGCCGCTGCAGGTAGATGAAGCGGCCCGCGAACGAGTGGTCGGGCGCGAACGCCTTCGCGTAGAAGCGACGACCCTGCGGCAGGAACGTCAGCTTCGGCTTCACCTGCACGCTCACCGGCGAGCTCTTGACGCTCTTCCACTGCGCGAAGTAGCTCGTCAGGATCGACGGCGCGACGGTGTAGCTGTACGAGCCGCCCGTCACGGTCTGGACGATGGCGACCTGCACAGGCGATGCCGTTCCGTACGGCTGTGCGTAGATGGTCACGTTTTCGCCCGTCTTCTGGCTCGAGACCGCACCGGTGACGGTCGAGGGCTGGCCGGCGACGACGATGGGTACCGAGACCCCGATCGTCAGCGACGGCGGCGGCCCCTTCACCGTGACGACGCCGCGAAGCGACGGGCGGATGGCGTCGTGGTACGGGAAGCGTCCCGCGGTCTTGAAGGTGAACGTGTAGGTCTGTCCGTGCTTCAGGATCGGCGAGGCGAACGAGCCGTTGTCCGCCACGACCTGGTGCTCGGCCGTATCCGTGTTCGTCCAGGTGATCGCGTCGCCGAAGTTGAGCGTGACCGTCCTCGGCGAGAAGCCCGTCTTCGTGATCTTGATCCCGGTCGTCGCCGCGGCCGCTGACGAGGAGACCGAGAGCGTCGCCACGGCGGCGAGCAAGATCAGCAGCCTGCGCATGGAGCAACACCCCCTCTTCGTGTCTGCCGTTACAGACGCCCTCATGCCCCGGAGGATTGTTTTCTAGCGGTAAAACGTAGACTCAAATCGTGCGCGCCCTCGTCACCGGCGGGACCGGACGCGTCGGGTCCGCGATCGCCCGCCGCCTCGAGGCCGCCGGGCATTCGGTCGTCGCCGCGGGAAGCTCCGACGGGGATCTCTCGCGACCCGACGATGCGCGCGGGGTCGTCGAGCGGGCGCTGGACGACCTCGGCGGGCTCGACCTGCTCGTCCAGGCCGCCGGGGCCGGCTTCGTGCCCAAGCCGGTCGCGGACGTGACCGAGGCCGATTGGGACACGGCGTTCGGGGTCACGGCCAAGGGGACGTTCTTCGTCGTCCAGGCCGCGGCGCCGCACCTGCGCGAGTCGCGCGGCGTCGTGGTCTTGATCGAGGACGTGGCCGCCTATCAGCCCTGGCCGTCGTTCGCCGCCCACTGCGCCGCGAAGGCGGCCCAAGCGATGCTCACGCGTGTGCTGGCGCGCGCGCTCGCCCCCGAGGTTCGCGTCTGCGGCGTCGCGCCGGGGCCCGTCGCGGTCGTGCCCGGCCAGGAGGAGCGGCGGGCCGCGGAGACGCTGCTCAGGCGCGTCGGCGCTCCCGAGGACGTGGCCGAAGCTGTCCTGTACCTCGCCGGCGCGGACTTCGTCACGGGCGCCAGCCTCGTCGTGGACGGCGGCCGTCTGCTGGAATCCGGAAGACGCCATGGCGCGTAAAGAGGACGAGGGCATGGAGCTAGCAGTCGCACTTCCGACTTCCATCGGAGCCGCAGGCACGGCCTTGCCTCGCCGCCGGTCGGTCGAGCCGAGCGACGGAGAGCTCCTGCAGCGGGTCGGGGACGGGGACCGCTCCGCGTTCGAGCTCCTCTACAAGCGCTACGCGCGGGCGGTCCTCGGCCTCGCTCTTCGCCGGCTCGGCGACCGCGGGCGCGCGGAGGACGCGGTGCAGGAGACGTTCGCGTCGATCTGGCGATCCGCCTCCAGCTACAAGCCCGAGCGCGGGCCCGGCGCACCGTGGCTCTACGCCGTTGCGCGGCACGCGATCGTCGACCGCTTCCGCGCTCGCACCGAGGCTCCGGCCGAGATTCCCGAGACGGCTTCGGACGAAGCCGGGCCGGCCGAGCGCGCCGAGTCGTCGTTCGTCTCGTGGCGCGTCCACCGCGCTTTGGAGGACCTGCCGGCCGCCGAGCGAACGGTGCTCGAGCTCGCGTACTGGGGCGGCCTGTCCCAGAGCGAGGTCTCGGAATATCTGAACGTGCCACTGGGAACGGTCAAGACGCGCACGCGCACGGGTCTTCGCCGCCTCGCCGACGTGCTCGAGGGGGAGCTCTCGTGACCGGACCGGACTTCGACCAGCTCCTCGGCGACGAGGTCTCCGGCGCCGAGCGCGAGCGGCTGCGGGGCGTGCACGACCTGCTCGTCGCCGCCGGGCCGCCTCCGGAGCTCTCGCCTGCGCTCGAGTCGCCTCCCGAGGTCGGCGGCGGCGCCGGCGCGAAGGTGCTGCTCTTTCCGCGCCGCCGGCGCGCCGCGCTGCTCCTGATCGCGGCGGCGCTCGCGGCCGCGGCGTTCGGCGGCGGCTACTTCGCGGGCGGCCACGGGCGAGGCTCTCGGTCGTCGTTCGAGTCGATCCACGCGGTGCAGATGCACGGCACCGCCGCCGCGCGGAACGCGCTCGCGACGATCGAGGTCGGCAAGCCAGACGACGCGGGTAACTGGCCGATGCTCGTCACCGTCCAGGGGCTCCCACAGCTGCAGCGCGGCGCGTACTACGAGCTCTACCTGACGCGCCACGGCCGCCTAGCCGCGTCGTGCGGCACGTTCACAGTGCACGCCGGCACGACGAAGGTGCGCCTCAACGCGCCGTACCAGCTCAAGCGCTTCGACGGCTGGGTGGTGACGAAGCACATCGCCGGCCGGCCCGACTCGAACGAGACGCTGCTGACGACCTAGCTAGGCGCTGCCTAGGGAGCGACGCGGCCGGACGAGACGAACGCCGCGTGCGTCACGGGCATCCGCTCGGCGAAGAACAGCTCCACGGCGTCGGCGTAACGGCGGATCTCGCGCTGGGCCGTCTCCGCGGCGCGGAGCGACACGAAGTTCATCAGCGAGCGCGCGTTCACGGTCCAGTAGAACTCGGTGTAGGCGCCGACCGGCATCGCGAGCCGCGCGAGCTCGCGCGCGACGCCGAGCTCGACCAGCCGCTCGTAGGTCGCGTATGCATGCTCGTAGACCGCCCGCAGCTCCTCGCGCGTCGTCTCGGCGACCTCCGGCGAGACCGGGTCGAACGAGTACGCGCCCGGCTTGCCCACCTGCGTGCGGACGTCGTCGGCCTCGGGCACGTAGAAGTCGTCGGTCGCGCGGGCGTAGCGCATCGAGAACTCGTTGAACGAGCCGACGCGGTGCCGGAACCACTCGCGCGCGACGAAGAGCGGTGTGCGGACGTGGAACCGGAACGCGTTGTGCTCGAAGGGGGTCCCGTGGCGATCGCGCATCAGAAACCGGATCAAGCCCTCGTCGGACTCGTCCATCGCCTCCTTGCGGCGCGCGAAGCTGACGCGGGCGGCGTTGACGACCGAGAGGTCGGACGCCATCGCGCCGTCGAGGCGCACGAAGCCGTGGTCGAGGACGCGGACGGCGTCGTCGGCTATGACTCGTTCGACAATGGCCATGAAAACGAGTGTAACGGCGCCCTCGGAAAGCCTAGCCTCGTTGTACGTAGGCACTTCCGGCTGGTCGTACCCGTCGTGGCGGCCGGGGTTCTATCCGGCCGGGCTCGACCCCCGCGAGTTCCTTTCGTTCTACGCGCAGCGGTTCCGGACGGTCGAGCTGAACACGACCGGCTATCGGCTGCCGGCGCAGGAGCAGTTCGAGCGCTGGGCCGCCGCGGTGCCGGACGGATTCCGGTTCGCCGTCAAGCTTCCGGCGCAACGACCGCAGATCGTCGCCGCGTTCGAGGAGCGCGTCCGGGCCCTCGGCGACCGGCTCGGGCCGGTCCGCGTGTCGGCGAAGAGCGAGCGCGACGAAGGGCTCGTCGAGCTCCTACTCGGGTCGCTTTCGCCCGACCTTCGGATCGCGTTCGACCTCGAGGACCCGTCGTGGGACGGGATCGAGCCGCGGCTCGACGAGGCCGGAGCCGTGCGCGTCGGCCAGCTCGACGGCAGCGCGCCGTTTCGCTACCTCCGGCTCCGCGAGCCGCCGTACGCGGAGGCGGAGCTGGAGCAGACCGCGCAGACGATCCGCCGCCTTCTCGACCAGGGGCTCGAGGTCTACTGCTACGTGCGCCACGAGGACGAGCCCTCTGCGCCCCGATACGCCGAGCGCCTTCTCGAACTGGTCTAACCGACCTCGACGCCGACCTGCTTCACGACCACTCCGCGCGCCCGCAGGACGCACGTGTAGAAGCCAGCCGGCAGGTGACCGCCCTTGACGCCGACGAACGACGTGACGTTCTTCGTCCGCGGCTTGCCGACCGGCCCGAAGAAGCGCTTGCCGTCCTTGAGCCAGGTCGCGGTCACGGTCGAGCCCTTGTACGGGGTCGCGGCGAAGACGAAGTGCGCGGTCGCGCCGAG
>Ga0081539_10006243_pt1 | contig 11539 bp, 4 predicted proteins | sample TabmetS4T2R2_FD_71023 | JGI IMG/M metagenome (GOLD analysis project Ga0081539, IMG submission 71023) | Tabebuia heterophylla rhizosphere microbial communities from the University of Puerto Rico - S4T2R2 | ecosystem: Host-associated > Plants > Roots > Rhizosphere ...
CTTCCGCCAAAATTGCGATAGGCGAGCCGATGCATGTAATGGAAGGAAAGGTTGTCGAGATAATCCGCGCCCACGGCGGGTGCGGGCTGTGGCACGCAATCGCGGTTGTCCTGCGCGGCAGTGTTATTGACGCACGGCGGTGAAACGATGCCGACCGTCGAGATCACGGCGGAAGTCGTGGTGATCGTAGGAGTAGTTCCCCACGTCACGGCAACGCGGGTCGAATCGGTCCGATTCGTAAACTGCGCGTTTGGTCCTAGCACAAACGCCGCTTCACCGGCCGGCGGCGGCGTCAAGCTGTCCAGGTCGGATGGGAGAAAACCGTATTGGATGCCGGCTCCATCTTTAGCCAGATCTTTTGAAAGTTGCCGCGCGGGGAGACCAGCGATCATTTTGTCGCGCTCAAAAACGTAGACACGCCCGGCGAGATAAGTCGTGCCGGCGGCGTCGAACACGTGCGCGGTCATGTAATAGCCGTCCGGCCACACACCCATGTGCGGGTAATCGACGAAATTCGTCGGGTCGGTCACAAAGTCGTAGAGGTAGTACGCACCCGTCGCATCGGAGGTCACTGAGACGGCCACGCATTGGTGCGAGTAACTCCCGCTCGGCCCGCCAACCGCAAACTGCGAAAGCACCCAGCGCCCGGCGAGAATGTCATAGTTAACCACCGGGTCGCCGTCGTTGTGGGACGCGCAAACGCCACCAAGTGATTGGAAAAGCGTGTTGCCGGCCGCAGGTCCGTAGAGCAACGCGCCCGTGCTTTTGTTGAAGACCGCGAAACTCGTGTTGTTCCATTGCACGTACTGGGTCGCGCCGACGCGGCCGTTCACGTCCGGCGGATTACTCGACGGGGCAAAACTACCGAGGCCGACTCCAACGCCGTCCCACCCCGCACCACTCGCAGTGGGCGCTGAAATTGTCGCGCCCTGAGTCGTCTGAACGGGCCCGTCGGTCCCGCCATTCTGCGTCGGCGCCGGCGGACGAATCGGTTCCGGATGATCGTGACCCGGCGCTCTGGTCGGGTGAATCGGTTTCACGTCTCGGAGCGGCCGACTGCGAACTGCCTTTACCGGACGAAGATCTGCGGGCGCACCTTTGTAAGCAGTGGCATCGGCTGCGCCGCCTTGTGCCTGCACTCGTCCGCCAACGAGACCGCTGAGCGCGATCAGGCCCAGGGTGATGCCGGCGACGCAAAGTAAAAAGGCGCACAACATGCGCAGATTAAAAAATGCCGATTGTTTGGAGGACTTTGTTTTCATTGTTGGGATCTCGTTGAATAGAGCTCCGCCGGAACAGAAGCCGGCAGGGCGCTCATGAGGGGAGGTGTTGAGGGTTCAATAGGGGGTTGGGAACCGATGAATTTCGGAAGCCGGGTTTGGCCGCCAAAACGGCCTTATTTATGTGGGAAGCGTAACCCTGTCAAACGCTATTTTTACGCTTGTTTGAAGAAATATTTTTGGACGTAATTCTCCCAACGCTCCGAATTAGCGTCGTTTTCCGCCTCTGTTTCGGTCGGCCGCGATGTCGCCCGTTACGGCGCGACGCGATTACAGAGCGTGTCGGTGTGGAACGACGCGAGCTCGCGCAACTTGAACCAGCCGCCCTGCTGGCCGCGGCCAGATTGCGCGATGGTCGCGACGTTGTCCTTGGCGTAATCGGCCCACGAATTCCACCGTTGCACGCTGAGAAAACTCCACGCGGCACCTTCCAAGTGCTGCAGAAAAACGCGGCCGACGGTTGAGTCCGTCGCGCGGTCGGGCGGTTCGTTCAGCATTTTGTCGAGCGCTTCGCGCTGGCCGGAGACTGGCCGATAGATCGACACCGCATAGGCCGCCGCCCCCGTTTTCGACGCGTCATCTATGCCCATTTGTTTCGTGAACTCCGGCCATGAGGGACCCGCTGCGAATGTGTCGGTGTGCTGCGCCCACAAACCAGCCACGCTCGCCGGTGACGCCGGCCGATTCGCTTCCACCGTCGCTTTGGTCCCGACGTGCGTGATCACGCAATAATCCCACGAATCGCCATCCACGTGGCGCAGGATAATAAAATGATCGGCGTTCGGCGTGTTCGGCGCCGGTTTCTTCAATTCGTCGCCGAGCTCCTTCGCTTTACCCGGTGCGGCTATAGCGAAATGAACGTGATACAGGTCGGTGCGCCCGCTGGTTGCGTCGGCCGCAGCCGGACTGCCGGACGCCGCCGGCGATGGAGTTTGCGCGAACGCGAGCGGCGCCAAGCCGATCGCGACAAGGATTTGAACAATAAGTTTCATGTCGATCTTTCTTGTTGAGGTGAAAGGCTCGCCCGGATACCGCAACTCCCTATCTGGTCGCGCCTAGAAGCGTTTTGCTTCGAATGTGAAGCGGGCGAGCCTGAGCGCGGCGGCGAACTCGGTCAATCTAAAACTTCCGTGCGTTTTGCGCGCGCCCGGCACACCGTCAAAGTTCAGAACTGTTTTACTTCAGTTGGCTTACGAGGGTCCGCTAGATAGCCGTATATTTCGCGCCGCACGAGGCGACCGTCCTGAAAACGAACTCGCATCTGTAAGACCCAGCTGCATCGCCGCCGCCAATCTCGACTACGACCTCGCCCGCATCTCCGTAATGAAACGGCCCGTTGGGGACCTGAGTGTCTCCAAGGTCCTCATACGCCTCGCGCGGTATTTTCTGCTTTTGTTTGTCGAGCGTTAACCGGAACTCGGTCATAACGGTCAAAGGCCGGAAATCCGGACCATCTCCGCCCCAAAAGTGTTGAATACCGGCAAAGCGTTTCGCGGTGTAAGGTGCGCATCGAATCATCAACTCGAAACGCTTGCGCTCAGCAAACGTTCCGGTTGTTCGAATGATTTCGAATTGTTGTGCGCGCGCCTCTACCTGGACGAGAGCGGCTGCTACAACAGCTGACAGCACAATCATTTTTCGCATATGACTACCGCGAGGCGTGCGTCCGTTATGCAGAGCGGTTCTGCCGGTATCTACCGGAACGGCACTAAGAAGTTTCCGCTCGCTACGCCGGTGCGCCGCCTAATGCGCCGGGGAGGGGCGGGGCGACGTCGGGGCCGACGACGACTTGCTTGGGCGGTTTTTCGGGCGGCATTTTCTCGCCGGTCGCGGGCGGGACGCCGCGCGGCGGATTGATGAGCCGGCCTTGCGTGACGATCTCGTCGATCTGTGAGCCGTCCAAAGTCTCGTACTCGAGCAACGCTTTGGCGATGATGTCGAGCTTGTCGCGATTTGAGAGCAAAGTTTGTTTGGCGGTCTGGTAGGCTTCGTCGAGCAAGTGGCGCACTTCGCGGTCGATCTGTTCGGCGGTGGCTTCGCTGTAATCGCGGTTCCGGGTCAGCTCGCGGCCGAGGAAGACGTAATCTTCGTGCTCGCCGTACTCGACCATGCCGAGCTTTTCGCTCATGCCCCATTCGCAAACCATCCGTCGCGCCATCGCCGTGGCCATCTTGATGTCGCCGGCGGCGCCATTGGTCACGTCACCGAAAGTGATTTCTTCGGCGACGCGGCCGCCCATTTTTACGGCGAGCGAGGCGAGCAATTCGTTTTTGCGATTGGTATATTTGTCTTCCTCGGGCAACCACATTGTCGATCCAAGCGACGGGCCGCGCGGGATGATGGTGACTTTGTGAAGCGGCTCGGTATGCGGAAGCAATTTGAGCAACAGGGCGTGACCGGCTTCGTGATACGCGGTGTTTTGTTTTTCTTTTTCGCTCAGCGCGAGGCTGCGGCGTTCCTTGCCCCAGCGGACTTTGTCGCGCGCTTCTTCCAATTCAGAAAGAGTGATGCCTTTTAATCCGCGGCGCGCGGCGAGCAGCGCGGCTTCGTTGATGACGTTGGCGAGCTCGGCACCGGAATAACCGGGCGTGCCGCGCGCGACCACGGCAAGATCGACACCTTCAGCGAGCTTCACTTTCTTGGAGTGGACGCGCAGGATTTCCTCGCGGCCTTTCACATCAGGGAGATTGACCGTGATTTGTCGATCAAAGCGTCCGGGGCGGAGCAATGCCGGATCGAGCACGTCGGGCCGGTTCGTCGCGGCGATGATGATGACGCCTTCCTGCGTGTCGAATCCATCCATCTCGACGAGCAACGCATTGAGCGTTTGCTCGCGCTCGTCGTGCCCGCCGCCGACGCCGTGACCGCGATGGCGCCCGACCGCGTCGATCTCGTCGATGAAAATAATGCACGGTGCCGATTTTTTGCCTTGCTCGAACATGTCGCGCACGCGGCTCGCGCCGACGCCGACGAACATCTCGACGAAATCTGAGCCGCTGATCGAGAAGAACGGCACGTCGGCTTCACCGGCAATGGCGCGGGCAAGCAACGTTTTGCCCGTGCCGGGCGGGCCGATTAACAACACACCTTTCGGAATGCGACCGCCGAGTTTCTGAAACTTTTTCGGGTCGCGCAAAAACTCGACGAGCTCCTGCACTTCGTCTTTCGCTTCCTCGACACCGGCGACATCGCGGAAAGTGATTTTGTTTTTGTCACGCGAGAGCATGCGCGCTTTCGATTTGCCGAAGTTGAGCGCGCCTTTGCCGGCCATGCGGATTTGCTGGCGGAACAGGAAATAAAGAACGAGCAGGAACAGCGCGATCGGCAGGAACCCCGCGACAGTCTGCGCGATCACGTTCGACTCGGTCTTGATCGCGGGCTGGATCCCGGCGGCGTTGAGTTTCTGTTGAAGGTCGTTGGTGAAATTGAGGTAAATCGTGGTGCGAAACTTCATCGGCTGCGCCGGCTGGGAGCCGACGCCCTGCCGCAAGTAATAGCCGGTCAACGCCTGGGTGGCGCGACCTTCCTCGACCACGAGGGTGAGCGGGAAATTTTTGTCGTTAACGATCTGCTTGTTCTCGAGCAACTCGAGGAACCGGTTGTAAGGGACCTCTTCGACCGGCTGCATCCCGCCGCGGTAGAAAAGCATGGCGAGCCCGATGAAGGCGAACGCGATGACGATGAGAATGACGCCGCGCCAATTGAAATTCGGCTCGTTGCCGCGGGATTTGTTCTCCCGATTAGAGTTGCGCTCGGAGGCCATGAGGGGGCGGAGGTGATTCGGAAGCGCAGGGTATCATGGACGCTTTGGCAATGCAAAAGCACTTGGCGTTCCGCAGTGGCGAGCGATGAGTGGCGAGTGACGAGAAGTGAGTGGCGCGACGCATTCCAACGTTAACATCCGATTAGATCGACAATCGCGCGGCACGCCGCGTTGAATCGGCATGCCGAGGGTGAATTTCGACTGTCGTTAGCACATGCCGCGCTTCGAGGCGCGGCATGTGGGACGAGTCAGGTGATTGCCGAAATCAGTGTGGCTTTGGCTTGGGCGTTGGTTTCGGTTTCGGTGTCGCGGTCGGGCTCGGACTCACGGTCGCTGTGGGGCTGGGCGTTGGTTTCGGCGGTTTCCCGTGCGGCTTCGGTGTTGCCGTCGGTGCAGGTGTAGCAGTCGGTGCGGGCGTAGCGGTCGGTGCGGGCGTAGCGGTCGGTGCAGGTGTAGCGGTAGGTGTTGGCGTCGGGCTTGGTAATGCCGCGCAATCGCCCGGTCCGGCGGTGTTATCGACGAAGCCGGAGACCGTGCCGCTGAACTGCGACGAAGCGATGTTCCCGGAAGTGTTCGAGCCGGTCGTGTTCACGACGACCACGAAGTTGTGTCCCGCAGGAACGGTGAACGAATAGCTCGCGGTGTCGACGGTTGTTCCCAAGCCGCTGATACCGGTATCGCCAAGGTAATTCGTGTCGAGCATCGTCGGATCGTAGGTTTGATCGTAAGCGACGCTTTCGATGTCACCGGGACCGCCGAGTCCGGCGTTAATCGTCACCGTGTAGCAACGCGGCGCGCCGCTCGTATTGGTGAAGGTGTAAGTCTTGTACCAGTGCGTGCCGGGGAAACCGCCGCCCGGACTGGCCTTGCCCGCGCAGGTGCTCGGGCGCGCGTCGCGGCCGATACGGTCCTGCTGAGTGGAGTCACTGGTGGTGAGCTGGCTGGTTGGGATTGTTTGATCCGGGCCGCCGGAGCACGTTGGAATAGTGAACGGAATGGACTTCGATCCGCCGGCGTAGGTGAGATTGAGCGAAAGCTCGATCGGCGTGCCGCAGGCAAACGTGTCCGAGACTGAAATCTTGAACGGCGTCAGGTTCGTGCCGCTCTCGTCGATCGCTTTGTCGGAATAGCTGGAGTCGGCATCTGTCACGGTGATACCCGGAGTCGTGGTCGTAAGGTGGGCAGAGATGCCGGTCTGTTTCGCGCAACCGTTGTTCTTGATCCCGAGGTTCACTTTCACGCATTCGGCGCGATTAACGACGCCATTGTTGTTGCCGAGCGAATCGTCAATCGCGGCGCCATTGCCTTCCAGCTTCGATGCACCGGCCATTACGAAGTCCTGGGTTACGGTCCCGCCACCGGGCGGTGAAACGTTTGCCGAGGCAGGCGACGCGCTGGTGCAATTGCGGCTGGGATCGGCGGCCGTGGCGCTGTAGCTGCCGGCGGCAACGAGGATTGTGTAGATGCCGTTTTCGTCCGCGGCGCCGGCGTAGCCATTGCTCAAAGTGACCGTCACCCCGGGAATCGGAGCGCCCGTTTCGGAGGAAGTGATTTTGCCGGTGACCGTGCCGTACGAACCCGCGGCCGAGGTGCACGATGCAAATTTGTAAGTGCTGATGCGGGTGGACCAGTTAAAGCCGCCGTTCGCCTTCAAGTATTCGTTGGTATAATAGAATGTGCACTGGTCGATTGGGTCGAGAGTCATGGCACTGTAATCGCCCCAACGATTTCCCGCGCCGAGTTGCACGCCAAGGCCGGGCTGCATTTCCACCTCGGCGCCCATGGTGCCCGCAGGATCGGTTGACAGACGGCCGGTGACATAGATGCCCGGTTTCACGCTCGTACTCGATTTGCTGTAGCCCATCGCGATGTTGCCGTCTTTGTCCATCGCAATGGAAGGCAGCCATCGGTAGCTCGTGTCCGGGTCGAACGTGCCGGATTGGAATAGCGTCGGCTGAGTCGTGGAGCTGCCGGCGTTCCGGAACTCGAACCACTCCACAGCTCCGTGCTGGCTGTTGCTGCCCGAACTCGGACCACTGACTACAAGCGACTCCTGCGGCGCGGTTTGGGTACCGTTATTCCGGTAAGCCAAGCGATACATCAGGTGGTTTGAGATGTTGTCGAGATAGTCTGTCGGTGTGGCCGGCGGAGGCTGGGGCACACAGTCGCGGCCCTCATCCGTGGCGCCGCTCAGGCACGGCACGCTGCCGACGCCCGCAGTGATGGGCGCACCCTTTAAGGCAACCATTGTTGGAGCTGCGCCCCAAGTGACCTGGATCCGGGTGGTCTCGGTCGTGTTATAGAGGAGCGTGCCTGGCGCAAGGACAAACTCTGCCTCGCCCGGAGGCGGAGGAGTTAAACTATCTAGATCGGCCGGCAGCAATCCGTATTGCTCATCAACGTCGACGCTTTGCATTCGAGCCGGGAGTCCATAAATCATTTTCTCACGCTCAAAAACGTACACGCGCGCGGCGGTGAAGACGAGGCCGGCGCCAAACACGTGCGTGCTCATATAATATCCGTCCGGCCACACCGCGGTGTGCGGGTAATCGACGAAGTTCACTGGGTCGGTTACAAAGTCGTAGAGATAGTAATCGCCAGTCGCGTCCGACGTCGTGGAAACGGCGATGCACTGGTGCGAGTAATCGGTGTCGCTCACCGCCACGGCAAACTGCGAGATCACCCAGCGGCCGGCGAGAATGTCGTAAGAAACAACTGGGTCGCCGTCGTTATGCAGCGCGCAAGCACCGCCCAACGCCTGGAACAACGTGTTGCCTGCTGCCGGTCCGTACTCGAGCGCGCCGGTGGTCTTGTTAAAAACCGCGAAGCTGGTGTTGTTCCATTGCACATACTGGGTCGCGCCGACGCGGCCGTTTACGTCCGGCGGATTACTGCCCACGAGGAATCCAGGGAAACCTTCACCGACACCGTCAAAGCTCAGGCCGGTCGGACTCGGTGCTGAGGGCGCGGCTCCAGCCGCGGTCTGCAACGGCCCATCGGGCCCACCGCTTTGTGTCGGTCCTTGCGGACGAATCGGTTCGGGATGTTGAAACACCGGGCCAAGCCACGGATTGATGGGGGTAATGTCCCGCAACTTCCCACTGCGAACGGCTGCAACGCCGCTCAGATTCTGGACTGGACCCGTATAGGGGACATCAGCCGGCATTAGAAACGACGACTGCATCAGCTCCTCTGGCACGCGGCTCAAAGCCGAACTACCGGCGATGCGATTCGCGCCGCGCCCGCACGTCGGGCAGGCGACATTGGCGGAACGCTGCGGGCGTGATTCGATCTTAACCGCCGATGCCAGCCGCGTGAGCCAGCCAGGCGCAGGAACTGTTTGGGTCTTGTTGTCGGCCTGTGCAAGCGCTGCGAGGGCGAACAAAGTGAGCATTCCTGCGGCGAGGCACAGGAAAGATGCGATCAGCGTGCGCACGTTAAAGAAAGCAGAGCGGCGGAATTTTTTTGTCTTCATGGCTAAGGAGACCGAGATGCGGTTTATAGAAGATTCGGAAAAACGCTCGATGCGGACGCATAAACGCGGGAACAATCGCCTTACGTTTTTGTAATGTGCAGTAACTGGCCCGCTGGCTGACGCGTTCCGATCGCAGCGAGCTGTCGCAAACGAAAACATTCAACCGCCGTTCGGTTCGCGTGTGAGTCGCGATCGATGAGTCGTCAATGTTGTCCGGTGTGACGGATTGCTACTTGTAAGATCGACAACTGTCGCCGAGGGCTACGTTGAATCCGCGGCGGCATTACGATAGCTTTCGCGTTAAATCCGGGATGACGGAACTGGTCTCAACAGTCGCGGACAAGATCGACCGCGCGGTGCAAAAGGTGACTCCTTTTGCCTATCGTTTTCGCCGCCGCGGGCGCCGGTTAATGCGTCGTGCACTGCGGCGGCCGCGGAGTGTGTCGGAAGGGCCAAACCTGTTGCCGTTGCTCATCCAGGTGCTGGCCAGTTTCACCAAGGCGGACGGCGTGCTGCTCGAGGAAGAGATCGACTCCTCGTTAGGCTTTCTCCGTTACGATTATCCGGAAGCGGTTTACTCCGAGCTGCGGGAGCTGTTCCGCCAGGCGCTTTACGAGCAGCAGGACCTCGCGGCGATGGCGCAAAAGCTCAGCACGCAATTGAGCGCCGACCGCAAGATCATGCTCGGCGTCCAGCTTTACGACCTGATCTCGCAGGCCGGCCTGAAGCAGGAGCAGGTGGTGCAATTTTATTCGTTCATGTCGCAGCTCGGCATGGCCGCGCAGGCGATCGACATCGTCTATCAACTCAACGCGAGCGAGGACTCGGACCCGGCGATCTACCAGCGCGGCGCGTCACCGCTGGAGTCGCTCTCATTTGGCGCGAACGGCAAAGCCGACGTGCCGTTACGCACGTTGCAGGGCAACGATCGGCTGCTCGCGTTCCGCTATCACGATCTGATCCTGCTCAAAAACTACAGCACGCAAAATGTGTCGGTGCGTGGCCGTCCCCTCGTGCGCGGCGGATTTTGCCGGATTTATCCGGGCCAGCGAATCCTGGTCGGCGACCAAGTCCTGACCTACCAGGATCTCGCCACCTATTTTAATGCGAAGAAGAACGTGGCGACGCCGCACGTGTTCGTGCGCGTGAACAAGGACGCCGATGAAGTGGCGCTGGAGCGGGCCCGAACACGCGAGAGCGCGCTCGACGTCACTTTTGGCCTGAAGGTGCAGGTGAAAGCGTTGCGCGACGTCGATGCGGTCCTCAACGGAACGAAATTGAAAGCGGGCACGATGGTGGACGCCACGCTCGAGGACAAAATTCTTTTCCACAATGACAGCGAGATGGACTTGAGCGACTTGCGCCGCCGGGCGCGCGCTCTCGGCGGCCGGTTCCAGCTCAAAGCGTCGAAATCGGAATATCTCGTCTCGAACAACCCGAGCCGCCTCGAAGCGGACGACATCTTGCTGTCGCCAGGAACGGCGGGCGACGTGTTGTTGAAAGTGTCGTGCGACTACGACAAGCGCGTCGGCCAGTTGCAGGTGCTCGAAGCCGACCGGCCCATATTAGTCGGCGAGAGCGCGGTAAGATCGACAGCGATGTTGCGCGATGGCGACACCATCCGGATCGACATCGGCCAGGTGCTGCGCTGCAACTTTTCCGAGCGCATCATCGAGGAAGAGCGCAACATCATTCGCACGCTCGAGGTCCGCGAAGTCTGCCACAAGTTCACCGGCGGCGAACAAGCCCTCGACGGAATTTCCTTTAACATCGCCCGCGGCGAGCTGGTGTGCGTGATGGGGGCGAGCGGCTCGGGCAAGAGCACGTTGCTGCGCGTGCTCGCGGGCCAGCTTCAGCCGACGAGCGGCGAAGTCATTCTCAATGGCCAATCGCTGTATGCGAACCTCGACAACCTCAAGCGCTACGTCAGTTACATCCCGCAGGAGGACGCGTTCGACGAGCACCTGACCATTGGCGAGAATCTGCAATTCGCCGCCGCGATCCGCTCCCCGCATTTGTCGCGACGCGACCGGATGCGGCGGTTAGAAGGCAAACTCATCGAGCTCGGCCTCGGCGAACGGCGCGATGCGATCGTGGGCAGCGCGTTGAAAAAGACGCTGAGTGGCGGCGAGCGCAAACGGCTCAACATCGGTTTGGACATGATCGGCATGTCGGACGTCTACCTCTTCGACGAGCCGACTTCGGGGCTGTCGTCCAAAGATTCCGAGCACGTGATGGAGATCATCCGCGGGATGGCGCACAACAAGATCATCATCGTCACCATCCATCAGCCGAGCTCGAAGCTCTTCCAGATGTTTCACAAGGCGATCCTGCTCGATAAGGGGGGGCAGCTCGTCTTTTTCGGCACGCCTAACGACATGCTGCGCTATTTCGCCGAGGCGGAACACCAGCACCAGTTCGGCGCCGAGCTCGGCGCCTGTCCGTCGTGCGGCACCACACGCCCGGAATTTATTTTCGACGTGCTCGAGACGCCGCTGCGCGACCTGAGCGGCGACATCATTTACGAGGAGAATAACAAAGGCCAGCTCGTGCCGGCGCGGCGTTACTCGCCGGAGTTCTGGCGCGACAAGTACGAAGCGTTTCGCCTCATCCAGGACGTTAAACACGTTTCCTTACGCAAGGAAGCAGCCGCGCCGCTGCCGCCCGCTCCGGCCCAGAAAAAGCGGCCGCCTTTTCGGTGGCACGATGAGTGGACCCAGTTCCGCACCCTGCTGGTGCGCGCGTTCGTGAGCAAGCTGCGCAATCGCGCCAATGTCGTCATCACCATGTGTGTGGCGCCGGTGCTGGCGTTGCTGATTGCGACCATCCTGCGCTATTCGGAGAGCGGGAAGTACGATTTCGCCTCGGCTTACCACATCCCGACGTTCCTGTTTTTGGCCTTGATCGTGGCCATGTTTCTCGGCCTGACCAACAGCGCGGACGACATTATCCGCGACCGCGCCGTGCTCCAGCGCGAGCGCAACCTCGACGTCCGCATGCCGTATTACGTCGTGTCCAAGA
>Ga0081539_10006244_pt1 | contig 11539 bp, 9 predicted proteins | sample TabmetS4T2R2_FD_71023 | JGI IMG/M metagenome (GOLD analysis project Ga0081539, IMG submission 71023) | Tabebuia heterophylla rhizosphere microbial communities from the University of Puerto Rico - S4T2R2 | ecosystem: Host-associated > Plants > Roots > Rhizosphere ...
GCGGCGGGAGACCTTCCAGGGGCGGTCGACGTTTCGGGCCTGGCTGTACCGGATCGCCACCAACGCCTGCCTGGACCTGCTCGCCAGGTGCCGCCCGGGGCCGGCGACCGGCGGCGAGGTGCGGTGGCTGCAACCCTACCCGGACCGGCTGCTCGACGAGCTGCCCGCGGGCGACGCGGACGAGCCGGAGACTGTCGCGGTCGCGCGGGAGACGATCGAGCTGGCGTACCTGGTCGCGGTCCAGCATCTCGCGCCGCGCCCGCGGGCCGTGCTGATCCTGCGGGACGTGCTCGGCTGGCCGGCGAAGGACGTCGCGGAACTGCTCGGGGACTCGGTCAACTCGGTGAACAGTGCGCTGCAGCGGGCCCGCGCCGGCATGCGGGAGCACCTGCCCGCCGAGCGGCAGGACTGGACCGGCGGCGAGGAGGACGCCGGGACGCGCGAGCTGGTGCGCCGCTACACCGACGCCAGCGTGGCCACGGACATCCCCAGGATCGCCGCACTGCTGCGCGACGACGTCCGGTGCTCGATGCCGCCCACGCCGGGCGTGTATGTCGGTCGCGACGCGGTAGTGAACAGCTGGATCGAGGACGGCTTCGCGGGCATGAAGCACCTGCGCGCCGTCTTCGCCCGCGTGAACCGGCAGCCCGCCGTCGCCTTCTACCTCTGGCGGCAGCGGGAGGGCGCCTACCTACCGCTGACCATCGACGTCCTGCGCGTCACCGGCGGGGCGATCGCCGAGATCGTCACGTTCCACGACGACCAGTTCCCGCGGCTCGGGCTGCCGGAGCGCCTGCCGGCGGACGGCACGGAGTAGCCCCGGTGTGGACGCGCGCGCTGCACGGTGGCGCGCGTGTCGCGGCGGTCGCGGCGTAGTGGTGCGACGCGTCCGGCGCGACGCCGAGTTATGGCTCCGCGCTTCGCGGAAACCCTGGCCGTCGCACGGCGAGGGTGCGCATCGTCACGCCGAGACCCAGGGTTACCGAAATCTGGAGGAACGACATGAACCGCACGGATAACACCGGGGTCGTCGCAGGCCCGGCATCGGGCCAGACCAGCCCCACCTACCGACTCCGCCGCCTCGCCGTCACCGGCTTCCTCGCCACGCTCGCCGCGATGGTGGCCACCACCCTCGCCGCTGCGCTTGCCCAGGCGGTCGGCGTCGACTTCGAGGTCCCCGATGGTGGCGCGACGATCCCGTTGTCCGGGTTCGCCGTGGTGACCGGCTTCTTCTCGGCGGTGGGCATCGTCATTGCCGTCGCTCTTCTTCGGTGGAGCGCTCGCCCCGCCGAGCGATTCGTGTGGACGGCAGTGTCGCTGACCGCGATCTCGTTGGTCGCGCCCCTGCTCTCCGGGGCGAACACCGCCACCACCACCGCCCTGCTTGGGCTACACCTCGTCGCTGCGACGGTAATGATCCCCGCCCTGGCGCGGAGCCTTCGCGCCCGGAACGACTGACGATCCCGCACGGGGCGGTATGAGCATCACGAGTGACGCCGTGGCCGGAAGAATCCCGGTACACACTACGGACACGGCTCGCGGCCGTGCCGTCACCGACTTCCGCCATGGTCGTCCGTACGGCCGCGCTAACGTTCGGCCATGCGGGTGAGTCTGCGCGGCAGGCTGGGCGGGCGGCGGATCGACCTTGTGCTCGGCCTGCTGCTGGCCGCGGGCGTGCTCACCGGGACCGCGGCCAACACCGTCGGGGTCGATTGGCCGCTCGATCTGATCCAGCTGCACGCCGCCGCTGCATTGGCGATCCTGCTGCTTGCGCCGTGGAAGTACGGGGTGATCCGGCGCGGGCTGCGACGCACGCGGCGGCTGCGGGCAACCAAGGCGCTGTCGATCGCACTCGCGGCGTTCGTGCTGATCACGATCGGCAGCGGACTTCTCCACTCGACGGGCCGGGTCGAGTTCGTCGGGCCGCTCACGCTGATGCAGATCCATGTCGGCGCGGCGATCGGCGCGCTGTTGGCCGGGACCGCGCACTTTTTCGGCCACGCCGTGCGCCCACGCCGCACCGACGCCGACCGCCGGGCCCTGCTGCGGCTGGGCGTGCTCGGCGCCGCAGCGGCCGTGACCACCGCCGGCTGGGACACCGGGGTGGCCGCCGGGCGGCGCTTCACCGGTTCGATCGCCAAACCGTCGTTGCCGGTCACGTCGTGGTTCGATGACGGCGTCCAGCGGATCGACCCGGCCCGGTGGCGACTGTCGGTGGGTCCGGCGGTGTTCGACCTGGAAACCGTGCGGGCGCTGCCGCACGAGCGCTTTACCGCGATTCTTGACTGCACCAGCGGCTGGTACAGCAGTCAGCACTGGGACGGTGTGCGGCTGAGCGCGCTGATCGCCGCGGCCGGGGTGCCGGCGGGCGGCTGGCGCAGCCTGCAGGTCCGGTCGGCGACCGGCTACAGCCGCTGGTTCGGCGCGGACACCCTGGACGACGTCTGGCTGGTCACCGCGGTCGGTGGCCTGCCGCTGTCGTACGGGCACGGGTTTCCGGCCCGGATTGTGGCGCCTGGGCGTCGGGGTTTCTGGTGGGTCAAGTGGGTGTCCTCGATCGATCCGTCGCCGCGGCCGCCCTGGGCCCAGTCCGTCTTCCCGCTGAGTTGACCCGACGGCGGCGACGCTCGGATCAGCCGGCGGTGAACAGCAACAGCCATCGGGCGCGAACGGGCCGGCCGTGGAGATGCCTGACATTGGATCGAGGCGATGCCACGTCTAGCGCGGACCGCCGCCGGCGAGGGATCGGCCGACGCTCGCTCGTCGAACGCTGGCGGATCGGCTGAGCCGCTCGGGGGCGCGAATCGTGGACGATATGTACCACTCGGCCCTGGAGGCAGCCATGACCGCACCGGTCGTCGTCAAGCGCCCCGCCTTTCTGCTCGTACCCCTCGCCGCCGGCGCCGTGGTGGCGGTGGCGCTCGGCGTGTACGGCAAGGTGCACACGCCGACCGGGCGGGCGCTGTTCCCCACGCCGTTCCCGTCGTTCTTCGCGATGAAGGTGTGGCTCACCGCCGTTGCCCTCGTGTTCGCGCTCATCCAACTGATCACCGCGCTGTGGATGTATGGCAAGCTGGGCGGCCGGCCCCCGTCGTGGGTCGGCTCTCTGCACCGCACCACCGGGATCATCGCCTTCCTGCTTACGGTCCCGGTGGCTGTGCACTGTCTGGTGGCGCTCGGGTTCCAGACCACCGATGCCCGGGTCGTCGCGCACTCGCTGCTCGGCTGCATCTTCTACGGCGCGTTCGTCGCGAAGATCCTGACGCTGCACTCGAAGCGGGTACCGGGCTGGGCGCTGCCCTGGGTAGCGGGACTCCTCTTCACCACGTTGGTCGCGGTCGGCGTGACCAGCGCTGTCTGGTACTTCGCCACGATAGGAATCCCTCGCTGAACGCGCGCCCGGGCTCGTACGGTTGTGCGCCACGTGGATCGGGCCGGACCTCCGGCCCGTGTACCGCGGGTTCGCCAGGATCGCGGCGGCGGTTCGTCACCAAGACGTGGGGACTGGCCCCGAGGCGTGCCTGCCGGGTATGTCGTCGGTGGCGAGGCGCTCGTCGACGGCCTCGTAGCGGCACAGCCGCCGCGCTCGGGGCCAGGTCCGTCGGGTGAACCTGGCGGAGCCCCGGCCTGACGTGGTCCGGGTGGACGGCTATCGTGGCGCCGTGGCGGGCCGCGGGAGGGTCGAGGCGCGGGTGGCCGGGCTGGTCCTCGTGAGCCGGCGGGGTGGACGGTGAACGCGCTCCTCGTGGCGGGCACCACATCCGACGCCGGCAAGAGCCTGGTGACCGCCGGAATCTGCCGGTGGCTGAGCCGCCGCGGCGTGCGGGTGGCCCCGTTCAAGGCGCAGAACATGTCGAACAACTCGATGGTCTGCCATGACGGTGCGGAGATTGGCCGATCTCAATGGATGCAGGCCGTGGCGGCCGGCGCCGAGCCCGAGGCCGCCATGAACCCGGTGCTTCTCAAACCTGGTACCGATCGGCGTAGTCATGTCGTGCTGCTTGGGCAGCCGCACGGAGAGCTGGCGGCCGGCCAGTTCGCCACCGGGCGCCGGCAGCTGGCCGAGGTGGCGTTCGCGGCGTTGGCCGACCTGAGGTCGCGGTACGACGTGGTGGTCTGCGAGGGCGCCGGCAGCCCGGCCGAGATCAACCTCCGGGACGGCGACTACGTCAACATGGGACTCGCCCGCCGGGCGGGACTCCCGGTGGTGGTGGTCGGCGACATCGACCGCGGCGGTGTGTTCGCCGCCATGTTCGGCACGCTCGCCTTGCTCGACGCGGCCGACCAGAACATGCTGGCGGGCTGGATCGTCAACAAGTTCCGCGGCGATCCGGCGCTGCTCGCCCCCGCCGTGGACATGATCACCCAGGTCACGGGACGGCCGGTGCTCGGCGTCCTGCCGTGGTTGTCCGACGTCTGGCTGGACTCCGAGGACGCCCTTGCCGTCGCCGGCTGGTCCGGTAACCGCCGGGGTGCCGGGGCCACGTTGCGGGTGGCCGTAGTCCGCTTCCCGCGGCTGTCCAACGCGACCGATGTCGACGCGTTCGCCTGTGAGCCCGGGGTCGCGGTCACGGTGACCGCCGACGCCGACGTCGTCGCCACGGCCGATCTCGCGATCCTGCCCGGCACCCGGGCCACCGTCGCCGACCTGGAATGGGCGCGGCAGCGCGGCATCACCGAGGCGGTGCGCTCCCGCGTGGCCGGGCGGCGACCGGTCCTCGGCGTCTGCGGTGGCTACCAGATGCTCGCCGAACGGATCGACGACCCCGTCGAGTCCCGTCGTGGCCAGGTAACGGGCCTGGGATTGCTGCCGCTCGTGGTGACCTTCGACGCGGACAAGCATCTGGGCCGCCCGGCCGGTACGTGGGCGGGGCACCGGGTGGAGGCGTACGAGATCCATCACGGCGTGGCCAGGCCGCGCGACGGTGCGGCGGACGGGCTGGAGCCGTTCCTCGACGGGTGGCGCCGGGACACGCTGTGGGGCACCACCTGGCACGGCGCCTTCGAGAACGACGCATTCCGCCGCGCCTGGCTGACGGTGGTCGCCGCGCAGGCCGGCGTCGCGTGGTCACCGATGGCCGGGACGCCCGGGTTCGCGGCCCACCGCACGGCGATGCTCGACCGGCTCGCCGACGCGGTGGAGGAACACCTGGACACCACGACCCTGCTGCGCCTGATCGAGCAGGGGCCGCCGGCCGGCCTGCCGTTCGTGCCACCCGGCGCCCCCCGCGGCTGACCGTCCGGCCGGCACGGTTCCCGGCCGGTGGTCGGCTATCGGCACGTGTGCCAGCGGCTGGTCGCTCTCCACCAGCATCGCCACCAGCGCGGCTCCCGGTGGCGGCGGCGTTTCGACCCCGGGCGGCAGGCCCTGCTCGCTCTGAAGTCGTGTGTGACAGCGTTGCTGGCTCTGCTGCGGACCAGATTGTCCATTTAGGAGAAGGCAGTCGGCTTTGCGAGCGACGGGTCGAGCCATGCGGGATGGCCGGCCGCTTCTGGCACCGTTCTCCCGGGCTGCCCCGGTCGGCGCGATGGTGCAATATGGAGGACACACTAGACGCCCACTGAGGCTCAGGGTTGCGAGCGAGTGCGGCGCTCCAGGGCTTCGATGACGGTGGGGCAGACGTCGATCCCGTAGAGCCATTCGACGCTCTGCATCCCGCCCGTGCTGTCCGCGTTGATCTCCACAACCTTGTCGCCGACGACGTCGATGCCGACGAAGAACATGCCGTCGGCCACGAGCTTCTCGCTCATCGCGTCGACGATTCCTCGTTCTACGTCACCGATCTCGAGCGGGACTGAGCGACCGCCCACGCTGATGTTGGCCCGCAGGTCGTTTCCCGTGGGCACTCGCCGGAAAGCGGCCGGCCGCCCGTCGCGTTCAAGGATCTTTCCCTCGAGCAGGAAGATCCGGGCATCGCCGTCCTCACCGCCGCCGACGAACTCTTGAACGAGCGCATAACCGTCCTGCAGCACCGCCTCCGTCATCTGCGCGAGGTTGGCTTCCGTCTCGTCCTCGATCATGAACACGTTCCGGCCTCTGCCTCCGTACAGAGGCTTGACAACGGAACGGCCGACCTTGCCGACGAACCGTTCGATCGCTTCGGGGTCGCGCGTCACGAGCGATCGCGGTCGGATCGTCTCCGGGAACTCCTCCAGGTAGAGCTTGCTCGCCGCGCGCACAAGAGACGTCGGGTCGTTGACCACCGTTACGCCCCGAGCCTGGAGCATCTGGCCGAAGACCACGCCCAGTTGACTTGCCCACGGCCGCTGCTGCAGATCGTCGGTCGATTCGTTTCGCAGGAAAAAGGCATCGAGGTCGTCCATGACGATGCGTTCGGCGTCGCGCTCCTTGATGCGCTCCATGAAGCTTTCGAGCGTGTCGCCCGTCTCGAATTCTGCGGCACGAGCCCGGGCCACGAGCTGGCCATCGCTGTCCCCGAGCTCGACATCACCGACCCCGACGTACCAAACCTGATGACCGCCCTGAACCGCGGCCCTCGCCAGCCGTGTGGTCGCGTACTCGTCTATCTCGGTAGCGACGTCCTTGACGAAGAACGCAAGCCTCACCTCGACACCTCTCCTTCGTACAGGTCCGTTACGGACGCGCCCGCGCGTAGCCGGTCGAGGCGGTCCTGAGCCCCGGGCACGTCCAGCCAGCGTGGACGGATCCATGGTGGTTGGAGCACCTCGCGGTCGAGCAGGTCCTGGACCAACGGGATGTGGTCCAACGCGAGCTTGCCGACGAAGAGTGCGTCGAGGCTGCTGCCCTCGGCGAGGGCTTCGAGGAGACGCGTGATCCCACGGAGGTAGATCGCGTCCCGCACGAAGCCGCCTCCGACGACGACCCGGATGGCGATGGACCACGCGGTCCTCGTCGGTATCCGATGGTCGGCCCGTAACGATTCGAAGAGCTCCAGGAATCCGGCGCCGTCGAGCATCTTGGCGACGGCCACCACCCTCGCCGCGAGCACGCGCAGACGCCGCGGATCCAATCCGCCGGTCAGGTACTCGGCGAGCACCGCGAGTCCCTCCTGGGTCTCGTCGTAGCCAGGCAGGCCGATCGTCAGCAGCGTCAGAGGTTGCCTTGAGCCGTTCTGGTAGGTGACGACATGGGTGCCGACCTCGTGATGCAGCAAAGGCTCGATGCGGTCCGCCCGGATGGTGGCGGTTGCGGGGATGAGCAGCCGGCCGAACGACACCATCAGTTCGGAGATGTCCTCGCGAATCTCGAAGTTCGGCGGGAAGTCCGGATACCGGGCGCGGTATCGATCGAACTCCGCACCAGCCGCTTCCGCGAACGCCCCAGCCGTGACGCTCCGGGTGTTGGGAGCCTGGGCTGGGATGGCCTCGAGCAGCTCCTGCGCGGCGGACGCGAGAGGCTCGGTGATCCCTCCGTAGAGCTGCAGCGACCCGTACACGAACCGTGACGTGTCGCGGTCCTCCAAGGCTGTGATCTGTCGTGCCAGCTCGTCGCGCTTCGTCCGGAAGAGGGTGTGCAGCGCAGGGTCGGTGACGTTCTCGATCTCGAGCTGGTAGAGGTCGCGTCGCACCAGGTCCGGCTCGAATTCCAGCGGCCTGAGCCGGAGTGTCGGAGCCGTCCCGAAGTCACTTCGTTCGAAGTCCGCCCATGCCTCTGCTGCATTGACCGGCGTGACGTTGAGCAGCAGGTTCACACTGCGCTCGATCTCGGTGAGGCGGCAGTCTATCTCTAGAGCAGGCGCAAGCTGCTGGGTTGACGACGTCACGGCACGGATATGCCCGCCAGCTCGTACCAGCAACCTTTCCACTGTCCGCCGCTCACCGGGATGGAGGCGTCGTGACGAGCAGCGACAGGCCCTGGTAGGGCTGCAGTGAGACGGGGAACGCGTGGTTCCGGTCGATCATGCCGATGACCTGGCTGGAGGCCATGTCTACCACCGCGTTGCCGGGCGGGAGATGCTCGGAGTTGACCTGCGCGGTGGCGGTGCGGTTGGCGAAGTTGAGGACGGTGGCCTGGTGTGATCCGGTGTCGAGCCGGTGGATCATGGCGAGGAGGGCTTTGTCGGCCAGGTCGGGGATGTCGAGTTGGGTGGCGGTGGCGATGCGGTGCCGGGCCCGGATGTCGAGGATGCGCCGCAGGTGGGAGGCGAACGAGTCGGGGTTGGCCAATTGGTGGGGGAGGGGGCCGTAGAGGCTGGTGCCGCGAGGGATGCCGTACGGCGATTCGGTGGCGCCGGGTTGGTAGTTCAGCAGGTCGTATGCGCCGCGGTGGATCCATCGGGTGTCGCCGGTGGACAGCAGGTTGGCGACGGTGTGGCGGGGCAGAGTGAGCATGCCGCACAGGTCCCAGCCGGAGACGGCGAACACGCCGGGTTGCCACGCGTTGAACATCGCCAGCAGCAAATGGACGCATTTGATGCTGTCGATCTGGTGGGGAGCGAGGTGGTGGATGTCGCGGTAGCCGAGGGTTGCGGCGGCGATGGTGGCCATGGTGGAGGCGATGCCGTTGGTGGTGAAGACGCTGTTGTACGGGGCGGCCTCGCCGGTGAGCCGTTCGATGAGTTCGCCGCGGACGGTGACCGCCAGGTCCGCCCCGGACACCTGCGCCCCGCGGAACGGGAAGAGGTCGTCGCGGTGGGTGCTGGCGAAATGGACGAGTTCGTAGGTCATCTCGTCGTGGTTCTGCAGCGCGTGCACCAGCCGGACCGGTTGCAGACCGAACCGGAGCGCCTCGGTCAGGGTCAGTCGCAGGAACTCGGTGTCGCCGAGGGCCAGCGCGTGCACGTAGGCGGGCCGGTTGACGAAGTCGTAGGACAGGTCGGGACCCCGCGCCGAGGTTTTGGCGATGTCGTCGATGGCCAGGTTCAGTTCCTGGAAGGTGAACCCGCCGACCTTACGAACCATGCTGGCGATCAGCTGGTTGGCCGCCTCGGACAGCGGGTGCCCCTCCGACCAGGCCGGTGCCCCGCGGGTCGGGTTCTTCTCCACGCCGAGGAACCCGTTGGCGTCCAGCCGTAACGCCCCGGCCCCCAACTCGCCCAGCGAGTGCAGCGCGTCCCCGATGACCAGCCGCATCCCGGCGAACGTCGGGTCCAGCCAGTTGATCGACGGCTGGCCGTCCTTGAAATAGTGCAGATACACCCAGCGGCGTACCATCCCGTCCACCCCGCGCACCGGGGCGGTCGCGGACCAGTTGGTGTCCTTGACCCCCGGCTCGTGGAAGATCACCCGCTGCAGCGGGCCCACGATGTAGCCCGCCTCCTCGACCCGCCGCTCCGCGTCCGAATCCAGGTTCACCGAGTCACGGCCGGCCGGGACCTCGGGCAGCAGCCCCCAATCCTGGGGCGGGATTTCGACCATGTGATAGATGCCCGGGTAGTCGTCGACCTTCATCTCCGCCAGCCGGAAATCGGCTCCCTTACCGGTGTGCCCCGGCACGATGTCATCGATGACGATCCCGCCGTGCTCGGCGGCCACCTCACACATCCGCCGAAACTCCGCGTCGGTGCCGAACACCTCATCGATCTCGGTGCTGATCCGATCGAAGTTCCCGTCCACACTCGGCGTGGTGTCCCGCCCGAAAATTCCCCCGGCGCGTTTCAACGGCCCGGTATGCACGGCGTTTACCCCGATGGCTGGAAATAGTCCCCACAGGCCCTCGTCGCCAAGGGTGCCGAGAAAAGTGTGCCCCGGCTTGGTGATCATCGACAGCGGATACGCCGTAAACCACACCGACGACTGCCCGATCACCCCACCCGGGTTCGGGTTCGCGAACGGCGTCTGCCACACCGATGCCACACCAGAGAACTCAGTCGCAATCTCACTGGCATTAGCGAGCATCGATTTCTCCCGCAGCCAGCTGATGTAGTTCTCCTCTTCGGTCGCGCTCACGTCGCCTCTTTTGCGGTTGTGCGGCTCTTACAAGTGGGGGGCTGACTCATGGAACGGTGAACCGCCTTGACCGCTACTAGCGGAACTTGCCGTAGTACTCGCCCAACCGGTCGCGGTAGTCGCGGTCCGGCTGGGTGTTCTTGTCGAGGTTCGGGGCGTTCTTGATCTCGTCTGTGCTGCGGTGGACGTGGACGATGCGGGTCTCGCGGTCGATCCGGCTGATCGTCCCGGCGGGCAGCATCACCCGGCTCCCGAAGATCCACGGACCGGTGTCGACGATGACGTAGCTGGCCCCGACCTCGTACGTCGCCTCTGTGATGCTGCCGATGGTCCCGTCGGTCGCCTCGACCCCGAATCCCACGAGATCGATCGCATGGCCGTTCATCCCGGTGTCCCGGCGGTAGGTCCAGGGGTCCCACCCGGCGTACGCGTGTGAACTGGTCATGCTGTCTCCTCGTGCGTCGGGGTTCTCCCGTCACCTGGTATGAGTCGCCGGCACCCTCCGCATGACGGTCGGCCGCCCGGCCCGTCGGCTCACCGTTCGCTCGTCGTACCTGCCACGCTTCCGAAGATCGGCTCATCGCCCCGGTTAGCGGGCTCCGTCGCCGCCGCGTCATCACCGACCTCATCGCGCGTCGTCTCACTATGGCTCGCGGCCCGATGTCCGGCCACGCGTGGCCGCCAACCGACCCAAATGTCCGCATTCTGCAGGGCCAGCTTTTATCGTCTGCCGCGCCCGGACGGCGGAGCGCACTGCCGCCCGCAGCTCGACGACGTGCCCGGGCACCCGCGCCGGCCGGGGTGGGCGCCACCTCGGGCGACGGCTTCGCGGCCTTCGGCGACCGCTGAGCGGTCCGAATTTTGCTGGGTTTGCCCTGCTGGCGGGGTTGGGGCCGGCGCCGACCGGAAAGTTCTGAATGGACGGCGGGTTCACGGGTACGTCAAGGACAGCGCCAAGTCATCAATATTGAGGAGGCACTGATGGAACGCACCGAGTTCACCCCGTGGCAGTGGCGTGACTCCGCCGCAATGTACGGCACCGAACGCGAGGACAGCCTCGCCGCCGACCGGTCTGACTCCACTGACCTGGTCGGTTACCACGTCGAAGCCACGGACGGCAGGATCGGATCGATCGACGAGGCCACCTACAACGTGGGCGGCTCGTACCTGGTCGTCGACACCGGTCCGTGGATTTTCGGGCGCAAGGTGCTGCTGCCCGCCGGCACGGTGGAACGTGTCGACCGCGACGACCGCAAGGTCTACGTGGACCGCACGAAGGACCAGATCAAGGAATCTCCCGGGTACGACAAGGAGACGTTCGAGACCCAGGATTACCGCGATCAGGTCGGCACCTACTACAGCGACAGCTATCGCGACTCGCCGCCGCTGAGGTGACACGCCGCAACCCATCGATGGCGCCGGCCCCGCCTGGGGCCGGCGCCGTCGTGCGGTCGGGTGACCGTCGTGCGAGACGCGAGGGAGCGGAGATGCGATGCCCACCGACGGGACGAGTACCACGCTCACGGCGTGCTCCGGCTGGGTGATCGGGCGTGCCCGGCACGCGGTTCCGGCGCCGCCGGTCGGTCGGTGGGCTTGCCCTGATCCGGGAGGGCGGGTTCGGGGACGCCGACGCGGTGGGCTTCGAGTTGCGCCGCGACGGCGATGCCGA
>Ga0081539_10006245_pt1 | contig 11538 bp, 8 predicted proteins | sample TabmetS4T2R2_FD_71023 | JGI IMG/M metagenome (GOLD analysis project Ga0081539, IMG submission 71023) | Tabebuia heterophylla rhizosphere microbial communities from the University of Puerto Rico - S4T2R2 | ecosystem: Host-associated > Plants > Roots > Rhizosphere ...
CGTCATGGACGGGCACGGAAACACGCGCGTCCTCACCGACAGCCTCGCGCTGACCGTCGTCACCGGCACCACGCCACAGCGTTACGCCTACGAGGCCTACGGCAACGCGCTCGGCTTCAACCCGAACAGTGCGACGACCAAGCGCCTCTACGTCGCCATCGGCGGCGCCTGGGACGCCGGCCTGGGCATGGTCCACTACAACGCGCGGGATTACGTGCCGACGCTTGGGCGGTTCCCGACGGAAGATCAACTGCGTTACGGTCACAGCGATGATCCGCGAACATTGCATAAGTACAGCTATGCATCCGCAGATCCCGAGAATCGCGTCGATCCCGGCGGCCACGAATCCTATCTCTCGATTGGGGTTGCCTCCGCGATCCAGAATGCGCTGATCTCGACGTACCTCAGTGTTTTTTCCGGTGTGTACTTCGCCGCTCAAATGGCGTCGGCGCGCGTCAACCTCGGCTATGCCGCGCTGGCATTCACGATCGAACAAGCTAAAGGGGCGATCTTCGACAGAGACCCCTTCGGCTTGGCGGACCGCTATCTGGGCAAGATTGAAGATGCGTTAGATCCCGAGCTTCCGATGGGAGCCGTTGGCGGGCGCTACGGCCTCGGACTTTGCATGACGTACGGACAGCTCCGAAAATGGAATCCGATCTGGGGTTTGGCCGAAACTCAGGCAAACCATATCAACCAGGACGCTGCATACAGATCCAAGATCCCGACACGTAAGGGCGTCGCCGTCAATCTTGCCGGATCGATCAACGAACCCGGCACCCCTCATTACAAATTCCATGAGCATATGGAATATTTCTACGAGGAGTATCGCACTGGATCACGAGCTGGCGATCTCCCCACGAACGAGGAGTACCTAGTCGCTGTTGAAGCAGCGCTTCGAGCCGCCGGGCTCTCAGCGCGTGAGGCGCAGTTTCACGCGCTAATGGCGCGAGCGCAACAGATCAGATACCGGTGCCTCCCCGGTGAAAAGATGCCAGTGTTGCCAGAACGCATCCGGAGCATCCCACTCGAGTAGAAGAGAGGTCCATGCGAGACGTGTCCAAAAGCTTCGTTTCAAGCGTGTCCGTTACCCTCTTCACCTCTCTAGGTAAGCCGATCGACAATACGATTGTCGAGCCGATCAGAGACTTTGCATCGGCTCTTGAGATAGGTTTCACCGATGATTGGATGAACTTCAGAATTCGGCGACGGAACGAAATGACGTCGTGGCTCTCGGAACATGCTTCAAAGCAGGTCTTTGACCAATGGAACACAAAGGCACAGGAAATCAGGACCGCCCTGACCAGCGCGTCGATCAGCGCTCGACTTGAAGACTTTGCGCAGAGTCGGGGGCTCGTCAAAAGATTCGCCGGTGAGGTGACTTGGGATTTGGTAAATGCGTGCATGGAATGGGAGTACGAATCTCACTGGAGTGGAACATTCTACCGTGCACTCGCGGAGTGGTATCAGTGCGGTCATTGGCCTTGTGGTTGGGCGGGAGAGTATCCCGACGGAAAGCTTATCGTTCATTGATTCTGATTCATTGCCTGGCGTACGAAGTCAAGGCTCGCGCGCGATGAGGACGGCATCGCCGAAACGTTGCTGAAGACGGTCGACTCCACGCACAGTGACTACGACGCGTTGGGGAAGGTCTGGAAGTCGGTCGATCGTTACGACGCCGCGACGTTCTTCCATTACGACGGGCGGGGGAACCTCGTGCGCACGCTGTACCCGGATGGCACCGAGACGCGGACGACGTACGACGCGATGGGCCGGGTCGAGTGGGCGACGGACCGGTTCGCCTCTTCCACGACGGTCGATCCGGGCACCGGCGTGGTCACGCACGAGGACACGCTGGCGAGGACGCTCGCGACCAGGACGGTGTACGACAGCGTGGGCCGATCGGTCGGGACGGTCCGCGCGAAAAACGTGTCGATCCTGATCGGCGTGGACGACGACCTGAACTTGCGGAAGGCGAGCGACGCGGTGACGGTCCTGCGGAGTCGGGTCGCGAGCGCCGGCACCAAGCTCTCGGAGACGAAGACCGAGTACGACGACAAGGGCCGGGTGCACAAGACCACCGGCGCCGACGGCCGGGAGACGGTCAGCCTGTACTCCCCCAACGGCCAACTCAAGCTCAGCGGCGTGCGGAACCCGGATGTCGCGGACGTCGAAGGTGATCTCGTCGATGACCCGACCAACAGCTACTGGCTGACGGCGACGAAGTACGCGTACACGCGCGTGGCCGACGCGTGGAGCGGCTCGGTGCACGACGACGCCCACGCGACGCACTGGCACCGCGAGGAGATCGTCACCGACGCGCTGGGCCGCGCGCTAGTTCTTGGGTGCGCGGACGACGCGGAACGCCACGTCGCGGGTGACCGGTGGGATCGAGAGCGTGGTCGTCTTCTCTTGCGCGTTCACGTGGTCCGTGCGAAGGGTTTGACCCTTCCAGGTGTCCCACCACTCGACGCGGTACGCACCCGGAGTTTCGGTCGGCACGTTCATCGTCGCGCCGCTGATCGTGCGCGTCTGCTTGCCCTGGCTGTCGTTGAACCAGTTCGACTCCGGGTCGTGCAGCCAGCCGACCGTCTCGCCTGCGGTCGCGTCGTGCAGCGCCGTCACGTGAAGGTTGGCGTACTTCGACGACTTCGCGTTCGCGAGCGTGACGGACTGGATCGTCAGCCAGTCGCCGCCCACGTTGCGCAGCTCGACCGCGTGCTTGCCCGCGGGCAGCGGCACGGCGCAGTCGCGGTTGAACGTGGCGTTGAGCGTGGTGCTGGTGCGGCGCGTGCGTCGACCTTCCTGTCGCGCTTCGCCGCCGCCGTCGGGGAGGGCGCTGAAGAAGTAGTCGGTGATGGGTTGATCGTCGATCAGGATGCGCAGCACGCTCACGTCCTGCACGGTCGCGACGCGCACGATCAGCTTCGTATCCCTGGGCACGTCCACGCTCAGCACCGTCGGCGTGCGGATGTCCTTGTGCACCGGGCTGTGGACGTACCGCGGCAGGTTCATCAGCGCCTGACCGTTGCGCAGCACGACGATCGGTTGCCCGTGGCTCTTCATCCAGCCGCCGCCGGCGGAGATCGTGATGTCGCTAAACGTTTCGCCCTCGGAACGTTCGCCCGCGAGCGGCGGGTCGAGCGTGACCGGCTCGATCTTGCGATTGATCCAATCGACCTTCGGCACGAACTCCGCGACGGGCCTGTACTGCCACCACAACCCGCGCGCGGCGACGTAGTAATCCCACGACCACAGCGCCGTCGCGCCGCACGAGCCGGACATGATCGAGGACCACATCGCGTTGTGCAGGTTGGTGCCCAGGCCGTGCGGATCGGCCTCGTGCTCGCGGACGTTGTCGCCGATGCCGAGCTCCGCGACGAGCGCCGGCTTGTCAGCAGTCATGGTCCGCAGCTCGCGGATCGCGCCGCTCACCGGGCCGACGCAGTCGTGCGACGAGCCGCCGGGATAGAGGTGTTCCTGCGTCAGGTCGATCTCGGGCAGGTTCCACGTTTCGGCCTGCGAGGTCTGGCCGAACGACGTGCTGACCGGGTGGCCGAACGCGTCGAGCGACTTCAGGTGGCGGGCCATCTGCTGCGTCCAGCTCGCGGGGACGTCGACGCGCGTGAAGGACTGCTCGTTCCAGAGCTCCCAGCAGAAGACGCTCGTGTACGCCGACCAGCGCGCGACGCTGTAGCGGAGGCGGTTGCGGTAGAGGCGCTGCGCTTCGGGGTTGGTGATGAAGTCGCCCGGCCGCGCGCACGGGCCGCCGTTGGCGGAGTTGTACGGTTGCTCGGGCCACTGCGCCTCGCCGTACTCGTCGCGGAGCAACAGGTCGCGGTGGTTGTTGAACGTCAGCATGCAGTAGATGCCGTGACGTTGCGCCATCGCGAGCAGCTCGTCGTAGAACGCGCACGCGTCCAGGTCATATCTGCCCGGGCCGGCCTGCTTGGTCTCGTACGGGCGGTTGGGGTGGCAGATCCAGATCCGCGCGAAGTTGCCGCCGTTCCTGGCGAGCTGCGCGAACCACTGCTCGTACGCCGGCAAACCGCCGTCGCCGGCCCACGCGAGGTTCAATCCGATGGGGAAGTAGACGTCGTGTGCCGGACCGTCGAACTCGAAGTATCGGTTCGAGCGCTCGCTGCGATGGACGAAGCCCTTGTCGGTGCTCGGCGCGACGTCGAACTCGACCGGATTGGAGTTGGCGCTGCCGTCGCGGTCGCGCGCGGCGACGGTCACCTTCCACTTTCCCGGGACCGGCGCCGCGAAGCGCACGGCGAACGCGTCGCCGTTCCAGAACGCGGGCACCGTGCGCGTCAGTTTCCCGTCGGGCGCAGCGAACGTCGCGTCGAGCGCGACCTGATCCGGGTCGAACGGGTTGTCGTACTTGCGATCGAGCTCGACGCGCCACTCGAGTGGCGCGTACGTCGTGGCCGGCTGAGTGGTCGGCTTCGGCGTGACGCGGGGTGAGGGCGCGGCGCTCACGACGGACGCGAAACAGACTTGCGCCAAGATCGCCAAGATCGCCAAGATCGCCAAGAGCGCCAAGACGCCAAGGTAGGAAGAAGAAGGAACCACAGATTGCACGGATTTCACAGATGAAGACGGCGTCTGCACAAATCTGTGCAATCTGTGTAATCTGTGGTTCAACTCTGCTTCCTCTTGGCGAGCTTGGCGCGAGGTCAGACCTTCGAGTTGCTCTTCACAAATTCGAGCAACTCATCGGCCTGGCAGAAGCACAAGCCCGTGACCGTGTCCGCGCAGCCGTAGTAGATCGCGATGCGGCCGGTCGGCGGGTCGACGAGGGCTGCGCACGGGAACGTCACGTTCGGCACGTCGCCGACCATCTCGTATTGCTCGCGCGGGTTGAGCAGGTACGGCTCGGTGCGGTAGCGCACCTTCCACGGCTCGTCCAGGTCCAGGAGCGCCGCGCCGAAGCTGTAGACGAAGCCGTTACAGCTCGTCAGCACGCCGTGGTAGATCATCAGCCAGCCGTCGCGGGTCTCGATGGGGATCGGGCCGGCGCCGACCTTGGTCGATTGCCAGCCGCCGTTGGGACGCATCACGTGGCGGTGGCAGCCCCAGTGCACCAGGTCCGGGGACGAACTGACGAAGATGTCGCCGAACGGCGTATGGCCGTTGTCGGACGGGCGGCTGAGCATCAGGTACTTGCCGCCGACCTTGCGGGGGAACAGGACGCCGTTGCGGTTGAACGGGAGGAAGCTGTTCTCGAGCTTGCGGAACGATTTGAAGTCGCGCGTCCAGGCGACGCCGATCGTCGGGCCGTGGTAGCCGTTGCACCAGGTGACGTAGTAGCGCTCGTCCTCGTCGTAGTAGACGACGCGCGGGTCGTAGCCGTATTCCCAGCGGACGTTCTCGGGGTCGTCGACAGTGTTCTCGAACTCGATGCGCTTCGGGGAGATCGTCCAACGGATCCCGTCGTCGCTGAACCCGGCGTGCAGCTGCATCGCCCGGCGGGTGTCGTCGCAGCGGAAGACGCCGGCGAACTTGCCCTTGTAGGGGACGACGGCGCTGTTGAAGATGCTGTTGGCGCCGGGGAACAGGTCGCGCGGGATGACGGGGTTGCGCGAGTACCGCCAGACGACGTGCGGGCAGTTGGCGGGCTTCGGTTCCCACGGGATGTTGGGCAGCGGGTCGCCGGAGACGATCGCTTGGGACGTCCGCGCCGTGGTGGTCGTCGTTGCGTGGCCGTTGCCGTTGGCACCGACCTCGCGGAGCACGACGCGAGCGGACGTTTTCGAGGCGCGTTTGCTGGATGCGATGGACACGGTAAAAAAACCCCTTCGCGGAGCGCGCGCGATACGTTCATCCCGCGCACGCGATTGTCCCAATGCGACCGACCTTCCGACCTTACCAGTTGCGCGTGATCATCGCCCGTAGCGCGACGTCGCCGGTCAGCGTCTCGGCGTGGCCGTCGCAGAACAGGTAGTTGGCGCGGCCCTTCTGCGGCTGGCCCTTGACGACGTTGTACGGCGACAGCGTGTTGATCCCGCCGGCGGCATCCTTCTGGTTGTTCGGCCCGCCGTGACGGTTGGGCGCGCCGCTGTCGTAGTAAATGCCCGGCAGCGTCTGGAGCACGCTGTTGTAGGGCGGCGTGATCCACACCCACGCCTGCGGCAAGCCGGACTTGTTGATGAAGATGAACCAGTTGGTGCTGTCGCCATTGAGGATCGTCTTGGCGGTCTTGTGGATCTGCGTGAAGCGAACGGTGCCGACGGCGCTGCCGATGGTGGACGGCTGATTCGTCGTGTTCGGGTCGGACTGGTACACGCCGGGTTCCAAGCCGGTCCACACGTACGTCGATTCGCCCCAATTGACAGTGGTGGCCGTGCCGGCGCTGCCGGTGCATTTGCGGTTCGAGCCGGCCTCGAGATAGAGCAGCAGGTTCTGTCCATAGCCGACGAAGTCCGCGTAGTTGTCGAGGTTCAGCTCGTTGCGCCTCCACGCCGGACAACCGGAGTCGCCAAAGATCGCTGGTAGCGGCGTGAGCCGGTGGCCGTCCGTCTTGTCGAACTCGATCAGCCGGCCGCCGACGTACGGCGAGAGCGCTTCGAACCAGTGGATGACCGGCGCGTTCGGCGGATCACTCTGGAACCGGCCCCAGCCGGGGTACGAGACGTACGGCAGGTATCCTTTGTTGGTGTTGGCGTACATCAGGTAACCCTGCCCGAGCTGTCGCAGGTTGCTCAGGCAGGCGGCCGTCTGCGCCGCGTCACGAGCTTTCTTCAGCGCGGGAAGCAGCACGCCGATCAGCACCGCGATGATGCCGATGACCACGAGCAGCTCGACCAGCGTGAATGCTCTGGTGGTGTGGTTTCGGTTGGTCAATCTCATGGCTCGTCTCCTGTGACGTTGGCCAAGTTCGTTCGGGCTCTCTCAGATCCGCGCCGCACAGGCGCGCACAAATCATGTTGGCCCCGCCGGATTGGCGAGAACCGAGGCCGACGGGTCGCCGTTGAGCGACGCGCCGGCGGATAGGTCAGCATTTCTCCCCGCGATGTTTCGCGCTCGCGCGCGCGCGAGCGCGATCAGCCGCGACGGCGGCGCAGCGCCGCCAGTCCGACCAATCCGAGTGCGCCGGCCGTCACCGGCTCGGGCACGACGGTGATCGCGACGTCGTCGAAGTACACCGTCATGTCGCCGATCCCGTCGCCGGCCGTGCCGTTACCGGCCTGGCCGTCGCGGTTGAGCGACCAGCCGAGCTGGTAGAAGTTCGCGTTGCTCGGGATCTTGTCGCCGAACCCGCTGAACGCGCTGACCGGGAACGCGACGTGGACCGTCTGGTCGATGTTCTGTTGGATGTGCACGCCGTCATCCAACCCGAGCGAGTCCACCTGCCGGAACCCGCCGTCGTTGTTCTCGTAGACCGACAGGTTGATGAAGTTCGGATCATCGGGGATGTCGGCGTGGTGGTAGATCACGTCGAACTCGATGTACACCTGGCTTTCGGGCAGCGTCGAGGCGGCGTTGAACGCCTGGTACAGCGCGTTCAGGTTCGAGGCGTTTCCCTCGGCCTTGGTGTTCCAACTGAACCCGGGCCCGTCCTGCGTGACCGCCATGCTGCCCGTGCCGCTGGACGCGACGACGGTGGACTGAGTGATCTGGATCGGGCGGCCGTTGAAGCCGCTGGGGCCCCAGAGTCCCAGGTCCGTCTCGAACGATTCCAGGTACAGCGGGTTGTACAAGGGCGGCCTCGCCTGGGTCTTGGCAACCGGCAACAGTGACGCAACGGCCAGCGCCGCGGCGGCGCCGAGCAAACCTCGTCCGCGCATGATTCCACACCTCCGAAGCATCGCGCGCCGGACCCAATAGGGGCCTGCGTGCGAACCTCTTCCCGAACACGTTCACCCGCGCCGCGCCACCCGGCGCGACGCCCGCCACGCGCCCAGCGCGGCGGTCAAAGCGGCGGGGCGCCGTTAAGCGCGCCGCCGCGGCGGAGGAGGAGGAAGCTCTAGTTCAAATCTTCACGACGCCGCCGACGACGTTGAACGATGCCGGCTAAAGCCGGCACGCCGAGCAGCGCGAGGGACGTCGGCTCCGGTACGGCGGCGAGGAACGCGGCGCCGTAGGCGCTGCCGAACTGGTCGAGGTGCTGAAACACTTCGCTCATGCCCGGCGCGTCCAGACCCGCCGCGCTGCGGTCGTCGCCGCTGATCCAATCCACCGCGCGACCGAGCGTCGCGTTCTGCTGGTTGAACGCCACGTCGATCAGCACGTAGTCGTCGAAGTTCACGTTGCCGGAATAGTTGAAGTCACCGTTGAACCAGCCGGTCAAGCCCGTGTTGAAGCCGGTGTCGATCTTCACGTAGTCGTCGAACGTCACGCGACCGTCGAGGTTCGCGTCGCCGTTCCAGGTGTATTTCACGAGCGTGTCGGTCGCGCTGTAAGCCTGCCCGTCGAACGTGCCGGTGCCGCCGGCGCTGTCCTTCTCGGCGCCGCTGATCACGCCCAGGCCGGTCGTGTGGTTGGTGTTCGCGGCGGCGGCGGAGCTGGTGATGCCGTTCTTGTCCCACAGCCCGCCGTCGCGCGCGTTCTTCACGAGCGCCTCGACGGCCGCCTTCGTCGTGCCGCTGCCGACGATCATGTCGTTGTCGTTGAGGTCGAGCCGGCCGGTCGCGACGTCGGTCCCGAGCTGCACGCTCCCGACGTTGAGCGTGCCGGTCTTGAGCAGGAGCGAGCCGTTGGCCGCCATCGCTGCGGTGGCCGACGACGCGACGCCGAACGTGGAAACGTTGACGTTGCCGGTGAGGTTGGTGATGCCGCCGTTGATCTGGACGGCCGCGGCGCTGCCCGTGATCGTGCCGAAGGAGATCGTGCCCAGGCCGCGGGTCGTGAGCGTGACGCCGGAGGCGAGCGTCGCGTTGTTGGTGAACGCGATGCTGGTCCGCGCGACCTCGCTAAACCGCCCGCCCGACGGCGCGCCCGAGTCCGGCCCGAAGCCGGAGCTGGCGTCGACGTCGAGGCTGTCGTTCACGAGGATCGGCACGTTGATCGTCGTGTTGCCGGCGATGTTGTAGACCTCGGCCTTCCCGCTGACGACGTCGAACGTGATCGAGCCGTTGCCGGAGAGGACGTGCGCGACCTCCCCGCGGTTGGGCGGGGGCGACGCGTTGGACGTGTAGCTCGTTTCGGTCGAGTCGAAGATGATCGAGCCGACGGTGAACGCGCCGTCGACGTTCACGCCGACGCTCACGCCCAGCGCCGCGGTGCCGGTGTTGGGATTATTCGCCAGGAAGATCGCGGGCGCGCCGACGGCGTTCGGGACGCCGTGCAGCCAGCTCGAGCCGCTGGACCAGTTGACGGTGGAGCCGGCGGCGCCGTTCCACTTGGGGCGGGTGAGGATGTTCTCGTCGACGACGCGGAAGTTGTCCCAGTACGAGTGCGAGTCCACCGCCAACGTGCCGGAGTTCACGTTGAAGTGGTAGATCATGTAGGCGCCGATGTGGTCCCAAAGGGGCACGCCGTTGCCGACGAACTCGCCGCCCAGGTCCCAGGTGTAGGTAGAGGTGCGGAACGGCGCGGTGGCGCCCGGCCAGGTGAACTGGTAATAGTCGCCGCCGCCCGACGGGTTGTAGCTGTCGATGAAGTAGCCGGGGAACTGGTTCTGGACGAAGCCGTAGTTGACCGCGCCGAAGCCGACCGAGTAGGCCACGTTCGGATCGATGGGCGTGGTGATGTCCATCATGATCTTCGTGTAGGCCGGGTTCGTCGACGTGAAGTTCCCGTTCATGTCGGTCGTACCGGCGCCGACGAGGTCGGTATAGCGCGGTTGGTTCAACGGGTCGTTGAAGAGGAATTGGATGCCCCACGAGAAGCCGCCGTTGGGCTTGCGGACGTGCATGCTGCGGTCGCCGTCGGTCACGCCGACCAGCGAGTAGGAGCGGTCGACCTGGTTGGTGTCAAAGCTATCCCCCCACAGGTAGGCGTTGGGTTCGCCGGTGCCGGGCGGCTGGTGGGCGAGGTCGACGTCGTTCTCCATTGAGGAGATCACGCCCGCGCGCCCCGAGGCTGCGAGCACGGCGGTCGCAGCTGCCGCCGCGGCGATCGAGAAGGCCCCCATCTGACGACAACGACGTGCGCGTCGCATCTCGTTTCCCATCGGTTTACCTCTCCTCCACACACGAAAGACGTGGCACACAGTTCACCGCGGCGCGACCGCCGCCAAGCGGTCGCAGGCGCGCGCGGGGCATTTGACTCAGCTACGCAACTGCGTTTCCGCGGGCGGCGCGACGCACGTACCCATGTCGCGCCAGACGAAGTCCAGCGCGCGGGACGGGATCGCTTCCAGCGGCTGCGCGATCTTCTGCCGCAGCGCGCGGACCGCCTCCTGGCCCATCGCGTAATGTGGCTCGAGCAGCGAGCTGGCGACGACGCCTTGCTCGCGGAAGTCTTCGGCCGCGAACGTCACCAGCGACAGGTCGCGCGGCACGCGCAGGCCCAGCTCGTTGGCCGCCCACAGCAGCGCAGGGACGAAGATCGCGAAGTAGCACACGACCGCCGTCGGCCGGTCGGGGCGCCGCAGGATCTCCAGCGCGTAGGCGCGCTCGGCGTCGAGGTTCAGGCACGAGCGCTCGGGGCGCAGTTCCCAGGCAGGCAACCCCGCCTGCCTCATCGCCGCCTGATACCCTGCGGCGCGATCCAGCGTGCTGAAGTGCGACGTCGAGACGACCGATCGCCCGTGGCACATGTCCAGGTACGCGATCCGCTTGTGACCGACGGCCAGGAGCTGCTCGGTCGCGAGCTTCGCGGCCTCGCGGTTGTCCGGGTAGATCGCGTCCTGCTCGCGGCGCGAGTTGATCCAAACGGCCGGCACTTGGCGCTGTTCGATGATCTCGACCAGGTGCTCGGGCAGGTGGTGCGTGTAGTTGATCAGCAGACCGTCGGCCATCAGCGTCCGCAAGATCTTGGGGACGTAATCCTCGCTGTTGAGCCTTTCGTCGGGGATCTTGGCGACGGTCAGGTGCATGTCGGCCGCGGCCAGCTCGTCGTGCATGCCGTCGAGCAACCGGCTGGGCAGGTAGCTGCGGCCGGCGTCGGTGCTCATGAGCAGGGCGGCGCAGTTGAACCGCCCCATGCGGATCGCGCGGGCGGAGGTGTTCGGGATGTAGTTGAGCTCGCGGGCCTTCTCGATGATCCGCTGCGCCAGCTCGACGGAAATCCCGCCTTCGGCGGCCTTATTGGAAAGGACGCGGGAGACGGTGCTGCGGTCGACACCGACCTGCGAAGCGACATCTTGTAAAGTGACTCGAGCCATGCGACCGGGTGCTCTCCCCCGTGGTCATAGTCGGGGGTCACAATCGAGTGTGCAAACGAACACAAACGATTGTGGCGAGGGTGCTGTCAGTCGTCAACAAATAAATCTGGAGATTTCCCCATCCGCCTCTTCCGGCTCGTGAACACGATTGCAAGCGCAGCGCTGGAAAGGAACAACGGCTCGGGGGCCACAAGACGACACCCCTCCGCGTTGATGGTGCGGTGGGGGGGAGAAAGGCCGTGCCTTTCCGAGATGACGGTGCC
>Ga0081539_10006246_pt1 | contig 11538 bp, 17 predicted proteins | sample TabmetS4T2R2_FD_71023 | JGI IMG/M metagenome (GOLD analysis project Ga0081539, IMG submission 71023) | Tabebuia heterophylla rhizosphere microbial communities from the University of Puerto Rico - S4T2R2 | ecosystem: Host-associated > Plants > Roots > Rhizosphere ...
TACTGCAGCAAACCAGTTTCAATCTCAGCAAGCAACTCTTCGATAATTTCTTTCTGATACTCAAATTCCTTGATCGGGTCGTTCGGTACATCCTTGAAAGTTCTGTTCATTGAATAACTCCTTTGTTTGTGATGATCCCATTAGGACATACATCAAAGGGGAATTCAAGAGAGTATCGTTGCGGTAGCATGTCGACCGGTTACTTTTCCACCTGGGACGCATTTACCCAACCGCGCTCCATGGCGATCGCTGCGGCTCGATACATTGAAACCACTCCAAGCTTTCGTTTAATTCGCCTATAGTTATGTTTAATTGCTTCCCGACTACATCCAAGTTTCAATGCCATTTCTTTTTGGGTCAGTTCTTCTTCCACCAACAAACGCATAATCTGTTTTTGCAAAGTTGTGAGTTGATTCAAGGCGGCATCCTCGCGCGCTTTCTGCTCCGATAGCCAATCCAACGTATTGGAGAGCGCTTTGTTGTATGTAAACCGTCTCTCTGTGCGTGGGTTGATCGTGGATAGCTGGTGTTGAAACAGAAACCAAGCCGAATGTCTCACGGCAAGCGACACCTCTTGACCATAAATTGTTTGTTTGGCGTTCGGCGGTGAGGGCTTCATGAGGCTGGGTTATCTGGGCGGCCCCTTGCGGTTGAAAATCAAATCGTAGTTGAGATCAAGCTCAGACTTCGTGAAGTGGGCATACCGCTGGGTCGTCTGCGTGCTCTCGTGCCGCGCCATTTCCTGCGCCATCTTTAGATTGCCGCCACTGGCGATCATGACCACGGTCACAAAGTAATGTCGAAAATCATGAATGCGGCACCTGGCACCTGCTTCTTTCATTCGCTGCTTGATGGCCTTTCGCATGCCATCATCGGTCATGGGTTTGATCCGCTTGATGTTTCCGTGTTGGGCGAACAGGGGAAGTGAGCCAAGAGACTTCCCCGATTCGCCGTCCAACTGAGCTCGCGCGGTCAGGTACTCCTGGAGCGCGTTCATTGACCGATCACTCAATCTGACAACTGCCAGCTTGTCGCCTTTGCCAACGATCATCACTCGCCCTTCCTGCCAATCGATCTCGCCACGCAGAAGTGCTCGTAACTCGGAAATCCGGAAACCAGTGTCTGCCAACGTAAGGACAAAGGCACGATCTCGAAGATTGATCAGGTTGCCGCGCAGGGCATCGCAGTGGGCAATAATGATCTCCACCGCCTCACGGTCGAAGTTGACCGGCTTTGTCTTGACCTTCCGCATATAGTGATGGTTTAGCTTTGTGCGCTTCGCCAGGTCGCCGATCTCACAAAATTCATAAAGACCCATGACAGCCGATCGTAAAACTCGTTTCGAAGAGGGGGACAGGGAGCGGATAGCCGTCAGAAACGATTCGTATGCGCTGTCACTCAACTCGTCACCGGCGATCTGGAAATAATATTCAAGTGCCCAGCGGTACGTCTTGAGCGTCGTGGGCAAACGGTCCAGCGTGGAGATGAATTTTTCTGCCTGGTCAATCATCATGTAGCTCTTTTCACGTTCTAAGAAATGATAATTAGTTAGAACGTCGCTTGGTTTCCGGCATCGGAAGGCTTCGAAGCGCCTCCCTCTCGGAGGAACGCACGCAAGAATTCCAGCCACCGCTCTCCGCTGACATCCTTCGTCGCGAAGTGGCGATTAAATTCCTTCAAGCCGAATTCATCGTAGTAGTCAAGCAATTGCTGCGCGGTCTTTCGCAGCCGATCTTCACCCGACTCCCCTGCCTCAATCCGGCACATACTGATGGCGACTATCAAATGTTCCTCCGCTTCTTCTGCATCCAGTCCACACATGTCGACCAGATATTGAATCGCATCGTTGGTGATTTGTATGTTACTTACCATCGGCGCCTTCCTCGTGGTCATCTTCCGGCCAGTGCCAACTGTACGGAACCGGCACCGCGCGGTAGACGACAGTCTTCCGGGCATAGTCAACACGCTGCCCACCGTCACTGAGAATATTCAGGTCGACTACCTCTTGGTTGTGAACGTGAGTAACCCGAGCCTTGGAGCACGTGTTATCTCCTTGCCGATAATGTACTTCGCTTCCGACGTTGAGCTCATTCATTTATGACATCTGCCTTTCTTCCCAAACATGAACACAGAGCAATCTCCGGATTTTCCGTATCACTTTGATATGAAGAGAGTTTATGACTGTACGAGTGGTGCCTTTTACAGCAGCGATCTCCTTCCGTGTATGACCTTCTTCATAATAGGATACAAACAGGAACTGTTGTCTTATAGTAAGCTGTTTCGCCGCGCTCGCGACCAACTGTAACAATGTTGACTCTTCACAGCACTCCTCCACCGACTCGCCGACAACATCCAAGGCTGCTTCGAGCGGCGCCTGATACCGCTCAATCCAGTAATGATCGATCACTAAATGGTAGGCTGTCTGATAAAGATAGGAACGCATATTCGTCTGCGGACCTTTCCCGATCGCGGTCATCTCCATCAGCCGGGTGAAGGTCTCTGATGTAATGTCAGCAGCAACGACTTCATCATGGCAGAGCTTGCGCGCGTACCTGTAGATTGCTGTTGAATATTGCTCGTAAATGGTGGAGATATCAACCATTCTGATTTTTATTCAGACGGCTCGCCCATTCCCAGAGATATCTACCGTCTGCTACATAGGGCTTCGCCTGGCTGCCATCTGGCAGCGTAAAGGTCACGGTGGTTGGATCCACATCGTGATCGTCCAGCCACTCCAGATAGATTCGAAACCAGTGTCGCGCCTGAATCTCAGGTACTTCTTGCCCTTGCTCATCGAAACAGGCCGTCATCCCGTTAGGAAAGAGCATGATGTTTTTAGGTTCGTTCATGTAATTCTCCTTGTTTCGTTCCAGCGTGCGTTCCGCTAGCGCTCCGACTTCTTCTCTTGCCCCTCTACGAGGGCACCAATCAGGACCTCCCGCGCCAACTGGTCATCGTGAACCACAGGAATGCCTAGCAGCGGCGATACGGTCTTCTCTGGGGAGATCGACGTATCAAGCGACCTGTCTGCTATTGATTTCTTCACTCTCTCCCAAACATCCGGATGAATCAACGCATAACGCTTACCCTGATATCGGCAATCCAGCATGGAGTTCCGCGGCGCTTCCGCAGTAACGATGATCATAGAAAGGATGTCTTCGGGCTTCGGCGGTTGCAGTGCTTCCAGCATCAAGTTCATGCGCTCGTTAAAGTCATTCGGCAGTCCCTGCGCGGGTGGATCCACATAGGTCGAAGCAACACTGGCGCCATCGAGAAACAAATCTCGTGCCATTCGATCAGCCCGGTCTTTTAATTCTTGACCTAAATGCTTCATCATGAAATCCAGATCTGCGGCGCGCTCGGCGATCGCGGCGTCACAAAGCACGGATTGTTCATGCTTGCGCCACAACCAGCCCAGGGTCCGGTCCAGGATCCACTCGAAGAATCTTTTGATCATCGGTTTTCTATTCCATTTCTTCTTGAGATATTTTTAGTTTTGCAATCAACGCCTTCAACCGATGCCACGTGGCTGGAAACAACAACAGATCGGCTTTGCGGCCATGCAACAGCAGCGTCCACCAAACGACACAGCAACCCAGCCAGGCGTCCTCCAATTTAAGAATTGCATCATCTCTCCGGAGCGGCTCGACAAATGGTGACGGCTCTGCTTCAGTGAGCTGGACGGGATAATCGATGAGCTTCTCCAATTGATGCCAGGCGTAACTATGACCATTCACCTTAAAGCGGAATGCATATAACCGCGTGCTTGAATAAATGCCAGTTCCACCGCACCTGCGGCAATCATCCCCGGTCCAATATTCTCCCGTCCCATCACAACCGAAACAAATCCTGTTTTGAAAATGCAGTTTCACTTCCCGCGCGTAGCCACGCTGATAGAGATACTTGATCAGCGCGTTCTTCAGGTCATAGATTTGATCGATGATCGGATGCCGGCCGCCCAGGCTACGCGCGAACACATTCAGCCGATACATCCACTCGCCTGCTTCTGTAAGCGAACCAAACCGCGAAGCTTTCAGCGCACGTGCAAAAATGATCCAGCCGCGCTGTATGTTGACATCACTCATCTATGCCTCGCCAAGTGGGAACTGCAGTTGACTTGCACCAGCTGTAGCCATATGCAGCACGATCCGCCTGGTCATTTCGGCATCCGCATGCGCGCGATGAATATCGGCTGGCAATTCCACGTTGCATTGTCTGGCGGCCGTGCTCAATCGCTGCCAGCGATAGGACTGGTGATAATCATTCCACTCGCCATAAAACTGCGCGTACAGCTCCATAGCACAGTACCAACTTCGACTAACAGCTTGTGGATCTCCCTCTACATTCACCCACCACGGCTGCCAGCCAGCCTCCATGCTGATACCGTTATTCAGTGCCGATCTCCAAACCATGCCTAGATCAAATTCGACGTTATACACAAGCACCGTCCGTCCCCGAAGAATTCCCTCCAGCTGAGGGAATACATCGATGAAGGCTGGTGCATCCTCGACCAGGTCATCGGTGATGCCGTGGATCTGGGAAGCGCCTGGCGGGATCGGCTTGGTAGGTTTGACGAGAGAGTTGATCAATACTTCACCAGCCAGGTCCAATACAGCGATCTCGCAGATCTGATCCGTGTCAGTGAGTCCCGTGGTCTCTGTGTCTAGAAATAGTGGATCCAGACCTATGAACATTTGCGCGCGCTCGATCGCTTTCGCGCGATCATCGGGATAGGGGTGATACATGATTGCTCCTTGTTAGAACAGCACCGGCTGTTGAATTTGCTTCTTTTTCACTTTTGCTTTTTTCCGTTTTCGCTTCTTTCGCGGATCATTGCTCTTCATGGCACCGCCAAGTCCAGCGCTCAGGGTTAGAGATTTCTTTAACAAATCAAAGCTTCCAAACCCGCCGTCTTCTAGGATTCTGCAGAACGCGTCCAAGACAGGAATCCCTTCAGGCGTGACCATGCTGATAATGCCAGGAACGTTTTCCATGACGAATGTTTTTGGGTTGATCTCGATGATCAGCCTGGCAAAGTCAAAGAGGAGACTATTACGTGGATCCATCACGTTTCTCTTTCCTGCAACGCTAAAGCCCTGGCATGGCGGTCCGCCAACGACCAAATCAACTTCACCTGGTTCCCTGCCGATTGCTTTTAAGATTCGCTCGCCGGTCAGTTTGCGGATGTCGCCGATAAAGAACACGCTGACGCCGGGTACGTCCTGGTTAACAGATCTCCATCCAGCGCCGCTGACAAATGCTTTTTGAATCGTATTTGCCTTCTTGTTGAATCCCATTTCTGTAGCCAGCGCCTTTTCCATCCTTTCATAATCTCCTGGCTCGACAGGTTCTATTCGCATGGGATGCGCACCCAAGTTAAAGCAGTATGTGATCGCGCAACTGACATCATAATCAGCCGCTGCAACGACCTCGAATCCTGCCTTCATAATGCCCAAGCTAAACCCGCCTGCACCGGCGAATAAGTCGACAGCGACCGGTCGTTTTTTTCTGGCGATCTCTTGCTGCGCGACATGGTCGGGAATAAACAAGCCCGTCGAGTGTTGAACAAACTCAGCCACCGTTAATTTGTTCTCCAGATGGAGCTCAATGCCTTGAGCCGCTCAATCTCTTTCTGATTGACCTGATACTTCCCATCCTCATCGATGGTCATGAGACCGGCTTTCACGACGGCATTGCAGGCCGTGCGGAGACGTCCCTGGGTCGCGTCGTCGGTGATTCCCAGACCTTCGGCGATCTCTTTAGCACTGAGTGCCGCGGTCCAGCAGTAGCGCAGCACGCGCTCCACATACGGCGCCGCTCTGCCGCCTACACTGAGACTCTTTTTTGCCTGGCTGACTTTGGCGGCCACGGCTGGCAGCGCCAGGACCTGGGCGATCGCATCCAGTGGTTTTGTGATGGCTTGATCGAGCTCCTCGGCGCGCACCGTTGACGGTCTCACGACGCGTGATGATTTGGCTACACGCGCACTTCGAATGGTCGCGCGCCGCGCAATTCTCTCTGTTACGGCCGTAACGTTGCCCACCTCGATGAATTCAATATCGACCGATCCGGCGAGCTCGGCTTCCACTCCAAAGACACGACCGCGATATTTCTGCGCTTCTTCCGGTGTGAAGACTGTGATGAACTCACCTTCGAATGTGCCATGCAACAACCGTCCAACACGCTGCGCAAACTGCTCGCGCGCAACGCCCGCGCCCGCCACTTCGATGACCAACCGCAGATCCGGAAGCGAGATGCCACGATCGCCGATACGGCTCACGACGCACACCTCACTCTCCTCCAGCTTCTCGAGCTTGCGCGGCGTGTTGCCATGGATGAAGGGCACATCCAGCGCGTCCGCGAGCTGCTGCCCTTGCTGGATCCAGTCGCAGAAAATCAAGGCTCGTCCTTTGCGTTTGGATATCAGGCTCTTGACATAGGTAGTCTTGGCGGCTTCGCTGGGGACCGTAGCCACGATGATGCGCGGCCGGCGCAAGACGCCGGCCGTGATCAGCTCTGCCCAGCGGATCGCCACAGGAAACCCGGAGAGCGCCACAATCAAATGCTGACGATCATCCTCCCGCCAGGCAGTGCCGGTGAGCCCCAGGCGATATTTGGTTTTCACAAAAGCGAGCTTCGAGAACGTATTGGCCGGCAGCCGCTGGGCTTCATCCGGAATGATCAAATCCCATTCTTCATTGAGATACTTCCCCGCGCCCTGGTACGTGGAAAGGGTAACGTTGGCTTCTGGTGCAAACTTCTGTAGCCGGTCGCGCCATTGATCGATCAACATCGTTGTATCCGCGAGCAGGAGCACGCGGCCTCGGAAGTGATTGAGGATCGCACACGTGGTCAACGTCTTGCCTGACCCAGGCGGGTAGTTGATCAGGACGGCTCCCTTATGAACAAACTCGCTGATCGCTCGGTCGATATAGTCCGCGCCGGCTTCCTTTTGTTTCTGTTGGATGATCTGAGTCAAGAGAGCTGGATATTCAACAGTGTCACTCCAATGCTCAGTCGAAACGGGCGTCGGTGCATACGGCAGGATCCCATCACGGACCAACGAAGCCACAAGTTTGATCCAGGCGTCGCCGCCTTTGATCTTGTAGGATCCATCCGTCTGCCTGGATCCCAAATGCTTGCCATACTTCCGCCTGAAGGAATCACTATCTCCTGCAGTCACCTGCAGGCTGGTGCGTGTGCCGTCGATGATTGCCTTGTGTTCGGGTGGTTTCCAACCCAGCTCCTGCTTCATCCAGCTGGGTAATGGAGTCAACAGATCCATCGAGCGCGTGACCTTGGCCTTGATGAAGGCCGCCTCCTGCGCCACCACCCAGCCGAAGATCGGCATCTTCACCCCGCGCCAATGCACGAGCCAGGCTTCATGTTCATTGATTGGCAGAAGGGTATACGGCCGCGTCAGGGTTGCCTGAATGGCCTCGATATCTAATTCAATGCCGCTATCCCTCACGCGCAAATATTTTGCAATCTCGGACGTCGCCGAGTTTTTATACTCCGTCAGCTGCTCGATGACTTGATCGATGTTGTTGATCGAATTGTCGGCTAGATCCAGTAAGCCGCGCCAGTGCGTCATCATTCTTGATCCCTCTCGTTCAAGAACTTGGATATCTTCTCGGCGATCTCCGGAGTGACCTTCGCGCCCATCTCCGCAATGCGCTCGGCATCTCGCCGCTCATTGGTGCCTGGCGCATTGCCGATGTAGGCCTTCTTCTCTCCAGTGGCTTCATCTTCGCCCAGGACGACCCCGACGCAACCCAACATGCCGAAGCTTGTGAACCAAACAGAGTCAATTATTTTCATACCGTTACCCTTTTCCCTTTCTTCATTTTGCGGACCTGATACTCCAGCATTTTGATCAATGACTTGCGAGCCTGTTCCTGTTTTGCAAACACGACTGCCGCCTTTACAAGTCGCACATCATGAATGAACTGCAGCTGAGCACGCGCGTCAGGGATAGGCACGCACACTAAACTCCATACCTTGCGGCAGTCCTGGCACATTTGGTGATAAATGGGGCCGGGTCCATCCGGATGTGCACGGTGCTGTAGCTCTGGCTTGCTCAACATCGAGCGTCCGCATGCACCATCGAGAATGGCACCGTTCTCGCCAATGATCAGGTGATATCTTGTTGTTGGGTTCTTATCCGGCTTTTGCCATTTCATGGCTGCACCTTTCTCCTCTCATTGTTTATTGATGGGCAGTGACACTTGGACAGGAATGCCCTTTCGGATCACCAGGTCCGGATGGTGCTTCTTGTAGTGCGCGCCCTTTCCATTCGGCCACTTATACGGAATGCCGCAGCCAGGCACGTCGCACTTGCGGACATCGCTCGCAGTCTTCGGAGTGGACGTCGCACTTGCTCCGGACTGCGGCGGACTCTTCGCAGTGCGCGCCGCTCGTCCGCCACGTGCGAGTGCATGCAATTGCACGCCATATACCAATGCGACTGCACTCAGCGCCAGGTCCGCCGCAAGGATGCGGCCAACGGACCAAACACGCGCCCAGCCGTCCCCAAGAACTTCGAAAATGCCAGACTTCCCGGAAATCACCATGAAGACATACGGCGCCAGCAACCCCGGCGAGATGATCAACAACAGCAAGACAGCTGCCCAGGCGGTATAGAAACGCATGTTGATGACCGCCTTATATTTCTTCTTTCCGCGTACCTTCTGGTCTATGGTGGGTTTCAATACGCTCAGCCGCGCGAGCACATACACTAAACCCATGGTGACCGTGATCCCCATGGCCAACCCGGACACGCCGCCCAGGATCGGCAGCAGCCAATCCCTCACCCAGTCGCCCACGGGTCCGTGGGCTTCTGTCGCTACGAAGGCACCGATCCAGATCGTCACGTTCGCCAGGGCACCGGTAATCAGCAGGATGAGTCCCAGGTCGAATTCATGTTTTTGAGTTGATTTCTTCACGGTTCTTCCTCTTCTTTTCACTACTGCTACTGCCCGGCAGCCCCTTCTAGGCTCAAATCCGGTGCATTGGAAGCAGTAGCAGTAGCAGCAGTGGCTAGAATCTGCTTGACTTGCTCCATCCGTTGACTGAATTCCGATCCAGCCTTTCCCCACACCTGGTAGACGATCTGGGTATTGGATACACCCTCTGCATGCAGATGCCGGACAAGTTCAGACTTATCATCCTCGGTTGTCGAAAGTTCCTTTGATTCTTGACTGGACGCTTCGTTTTTTTGGGGTAGCTTCGCGGGGGCATCTGAGACCACAGCCTCGATCCAGCTATCATCCGCGTCAACCTTATCGACGGGGTGGCTTGCCAAGAATGCTTTGATCTGCTCGTCAGTCGGTTCGAAGGCTCCAGCAAGCCTGGGAACGCCGAACTTCGCCAGGAAATACCCCTCGCTCAAAATGCTGGCGCCCGCCAGCGCTCGATGCGCTTTTTCTTCATCTGCATCCACGCGAAAGATCGCGTTCCCCGTTTGAGACAAAATGCTGCGCAGGCTGGTGGCGCGCTGATTCGCCACGACGATATTGAAGCCGTACTTCCGGCTTTCACTCACCAAGCCTTCGATCCAGATCCGGCATTGGTCTGACGTGCCCTTATCCATCAAACGCAGGACATTGCCGACCTCGTCCAGCACGATGAATGTCCGGTTCCGGCCTGCATGGGTCCAGGTCGACCGGTGCAAACTGGTCAACACGTCATCGCGCCGATTCATCTCTCCGACGATCCCCTCCAGAATCTTGGCGTAGCGTTTCGCCTGCCCGGCTTCCGTGATCTTGCTGACATTCAGCAGCGTCGCATTCAGATGACCTTTGAACGCATCGTAATCTGCCATCTTGCCAACAATGACCACGCGATGACCGGCCGCCAGGGCACAGGTAATCAGGGGGCGCAGGAAGCGACGACTCTTCCCGGTGGTCGTCGCTCCCAACACAGAGATGTGCGGAAATCGTTCAATATCGATCGTTTCCAATCCCTTCGCCGTGTAATAGGGAATTCCGTGCTTCCCATCCCAACTATTAATGATCTCCCACGACGGCAGCAGGAAATCACGCTCCATCGAAGGTAAGGGCGCGGGCAGCAATCCCTGCCCTTGGGCTTCGAGTGATTCCAACAACCGCTTCGGCAATCGCGCCCGGGTTGCCATGTCCACCCATTGCGAGCGCGCGGTCACGACGTCCTGACGATCGGCGGTGATGGCAGGTAGTTGTGCTGGCAGATCCAGCTTGCTGCGAATGAGTTCCATCAATAAACCTTCGAGTGTGTCATGTGTTGACCCGCGATAATTGGCCATCTTCTCAATATCCACAACCGTGCCATTCACCACATCAATGTAGGGCTTGATCCGGCCGTGATCATCCATCTCGGCAAAGATATGAGTCATTTTTTTGGCCAGGCCCACGCCAAATATCACAACCAAAACGGTCACAAGGAAACCGACGAAATACGGCGCGAGGGCATATAAATTGTTTGTGCTGCGCGCACGCTCTAACGCAAGGGCAGTCTGTGTCAACTCGGCATGCTGCGCCGCATAGACGGCGGTGGAGGTGGCGTTCGGTGTCGGCGTCCACCATTGCGCGGTCGTGGTGAGCGCAGCCACCTGTGTCTGTACTGCAGCCACCGATGTGGCTTGTGCATACACCTGCTGCATCTCAAACGCCGCCGCGGTCGACGTGATGTTGACAATGGGCGCCTGGGCGGTGGCGGTCAAGGCCTGCTCCTGGTATTGCGCCAGCTGGATGGCTGCGGCAGCCGTGGCGTTATTGCTTTGTGAGCTGGAGAACAGATCCTGCTGCTGCGCCGGCGTGGCACAGCTCGTCAACAGAAAGACAACGACCACGACAGCCAACCACAGCATGATCATTTTCCGATCTTCGTTTTGTTCAGCTCTCATGTTTACCTTCCGTTACCAAACCACAACAATGATCCAAATTGACACCGCCGCGCTGACGACCAGGCTGATGATCGCGACTGTCACTTCCACGCGGGTTGGTTTTTTTTTGTTATTCATGGTTCACCTTCTCTTTCGCACTTACTTTCTTTCGTCGAACAACCTTCACAACTAAAGGAACCGAAGCTGACGTGATGGGCGGGAACGCGGCCAGGATCGGCTCGAGCCCATGCAACTCCAGATAGTCTGGCAGCAACTCAAGAGACACCTTGACTCCAATCCCCGGGCCCGAGTTTGGTAACTGGATCGCGCGCTCCCTTCTCGAGGAGACCGGTGCTTCCCTCGGCGGCTCCGGCTTCACGCCATAGTTGTAGGGGTTGGCTTTGCTCTTCGTGCTGACCATTACGACTCCAGCTGCATCACCACGAATACAACGTCGATCGGCTGCCCAATGATCTTGGAGAGGAGAGTCTCTGCGCGGGTGGTGAGCCGGAGCTCCAGCCAGTCACGCGTATAGGTATTGCGGGCGCCCACGGTCAAGCCGTTACGGCCGTAACGGACCGGCTGGGCATCCATCACCCAGGTGTCAAAGGTGGCAGGCGGCATCTCTGCCTTCATCTGCTCTTTCGCTTTGCCCCAGGCGTCCGCCGCGGTGAGGT
>Ga0081539_10006247_pt1 | contig 11537 bp, 8 predicted proteins | sample TabmetS4T2R2_FD_71023 | JGI IMG/M metagenome (GOLD analysis project Ga0081539, IMG submission 71023) | Tabebuia heterophylla rhizosphere microbial communities from the University of Puerto Rico - S4T2R2 | ecosystem: Host-associated > Plants > Roots > Rhizosphere ...
CGGCAACTGCCGTAATCGGAAACGCCTTGATGCTTCGCATCCTCGCCTTTCTTTTATTCTCTCAACCGGCCGGAGTTATAGCTGACCGGTTCAACCGAAAGAAAATCCTCATCGCCGCTGACCTGCTTCGCTTCGGACTTCTCGCATTGTTTCCGTTCGTCACCACGGTGTGGCAGATCTACTTGATGATCTTCGGCATCAACGCAGTGACTGCATTCTTTGGCCCAACATTCGACGCGAGCATTCCTGAGATTGTCGGTGAAGATCAATACGTCCAGGCTGTGTCCCTGTCGCGTGTTGCTAACGATGTGGAAGCAGTAGCTGCTCCGGCGGTGGCTGCCCTGCTGGTGGCGCTAATGGGAGTGCGTTGGGTTTTTTGGTTCGATGCTCTCACGTATCTCGTTTCGGCATTGCTTGTGCTCTGCGCGACGGTTCCCTATGCGGCAAAAACACTGGCGCGGCTGTCGTTACCGAGTTTCATGGCTGAACTAACAACCGGAACGCGCATACTTCTCGGTGAACCATCTTTGAGACAAGCTCTGACTCTGAGTATTGCGGAAGCCACCGCCGGCGCCGCGGCGATTGTCGCCACTGTCTCTTATGTACGAGATGTCCTCGGACGCGGTGATACAGCTTTTGCATTCACAATGGCCATACTCGGCTTTGGGTCCTCCATCACTGCCATATTTTTAGGCCGGGCAACAGGCCGATACGAACGAGGAGCAAGAGACAGAGCTACGCTGCATGGGCGGCGACACACCTGGTCTGCGCGAGCATTGATCGCCGGCGGAACAGCCCTTTCCTTAGTGCTGCTGCCCGACTTTCTGCGACCCCCATTCTTAGTATTTGCGTTTCTTTGGATGCTGAATGGCTCCGGTCAGGCTCTGATTGCAATACCTTCTTCAACACTGCTTGCCGAACACACAATAGAAGCTGAGCGCGGTCGGGCTTATGCAGCGCACTTCGCCCTGACGCATTTCTTTTGGTTGCTGAGTTATCCGGCTATTGGACACGCCGCCGCAAACTGGGGAGCGCCGAAGACATTCACCGCAGCAGGTTTCGTGTGCCTGGGAGTTACAATTCTCGCGTTGCTCATTGGCTATGGCCGTCGCGATCCGCATCGCCATGTCGCCAATGATTGAAGACCTCCGCTAATTGCCGAACTATGAATCATGCAACGGGCGAAGAATCATGCAACGGACGAAACACAGCCTCGCGAAGCGATTATTCATAATATTTTTAGTAATATTTGTCAGTGGTTTAGCGATGCTGCTGTGGCGTTATCGTGAGTTGATTTCAGACATTTGGCGGAATCTGTTTCGTTACTATCAGGATTGAACCTTGCAGATCGGGGACGACCGTACATAATAAGGAAGCGAAGGACATTGAGATGCGACTGGTGTTGAGGCACAAAGGACCAATGATCGTTTGCTTATTAGCGCTAGCTGTGTTGCTGCTCTCACAAGCGTCTTTCGCCCAAACGAACGAGTCGGCCGTGAGATACGTCAAGCGTGGAATGGCGCGACTCGTTCAGAGTGAATTCGACAGTGCAATTTCGGATTTTGATCGAGTCCTCACGAGCCAGCCGGACTTCGCTCTTGCATATTTTTATAGAGGTAAGGCTCGGCAAGCGAAGGGAGATTTGAACGGTGCGCTTGACGATTATGAGCGTGCCCTTCAGTCAGATCCACGAATTGCGGGAGTTGCTTCTGAAATAGCCGACGCGTATCTAGAACGTGGCATGTCGAGACTCGACGAATTCAATCTAACGCAGGCGATCAGCGACTTTGATAGGGCGATTTCCTTGCGACCGGCAGAGGCTGAGAACTATTTTCAACGCGGGATAGCGCAGCTCATTAACAGTGACTTTGAGGCAGCCGTTTCAGACTTCAACCGTGCTATCGAACTTAATGAAAAACATGCGAAAGCCTATCTAGCCCGTGGGATAGCGCGAATGCATCAGAACAATATGGACGCAGCCCGACGAGATTTACATAAATGTCGAGAACTTCGGCTGCAACCCGATGTCATGCTACAGATGTACATTCTTGAAATAGAAACGAAAATAAAAGAAACACGCGCGCTTCGCGCTCTACAATCCGGTAGAATTGCGCGTAACGAGGTGTTCCATTAGCGAGAATGCTCCATAGTACGTTCTGATGTTTTCCAATACTGGGTCTACGCACATGGTTTCAAATAACAGTCCCTTACCATCCAAGCGGCAAACTGCGGCTGTCATGCCTCAACCAACCGATCGGTTTTCACAATCGGATTCATATTCAGAAGCAGGAATCCCTGGGCTTCAACAGAAACCGAAAGCTCTTGTGGTGGATGACTCGACAGATATTGCTTTCATGCTGGTCATGATTTTGCAGCATGCAGGTTATGAGGCTGTTATGGCAGTGTCGGCAATTGAGGCGTTAAGCCTCGCTCAGCGAGAACATTACGACGTAATCGTTTCAGATATAGCGATGCCTCAAATGGACGGATACTCACTTGCTACAGCATTACGTTCTTTACCAGAGTATCGAAGTGTTCCGATGATTGCGGTAACCGGATTCGCTGAATACGACGATCTCGATAGGGCGCTCGACGCAGGATTCAATACTCACGTCAAAAAGCCGGTGGATCCAGCCACTCTAATCGAACTGATCCGAACCCTTCGTTCCTAGCAATCTTGGCTCGTGTTTGGCGGGCGAGAGACTCCCACAACTCCCGCCCTATGGGCCACGTGTCCTCACCCCACGCGACCACTTCGTTCGCCTGGGAGGCGAACGCGATGCACATTATAAATTCAGCCCTTCATATGGTCACTTGCTTCAGCAGTGGAACAAGCTCGCCTAAGACTCTAGAGTCGTAACTACAGTCGGTACGACCAACGCGCGAAATAGATCATTAACTTCCATTGGCGTTAGAGCGCTATCAGTTTCTATCCACCAGTTCAATACCAGAACGAAGGTGGAGGCCACGTAGTGGACCAGAAGGTTAGATGGCATCTGGCCCGGTGCCTTGCGGCGACGCTGAACTCATTGTTCGACGTCAGGAGCGATCAATCTCGCCAGCACATTCTGAAGGTGTTCATGAAGCAGGGCATGACTCCTGGCATCAATCGTCCTATCGCCGCCACTAACATGCTGATATCTATGTTGTTGGAGCTAGTCGAAGATGGGAAGGCTAAACCGAATGATCCTTTCATAAGGCTTCGCCGAATTCGCCACCTGCGTTGATCGAGCGGAGCGAATCATTTCATGAATACTACTCGCCAACAACTCGTCTTTATCACGGAAATCAGTGTAGGTTGATCTCCCAACGTTGGCGCGATCGAGAATCTCTTTGACGACGATGGAGTCGTAAGCCTTTTCACGAATTAAAGACGTAAGAGCCTCACGCAAGAGCGCTACACACGTACCGAATGAATCTGAGGCTAGCTTTATGTAGTCTTGCGCACAGAACGCCTCGGCGTGCACCGAGGCATTCTGTGCGAGTTACTGGCGGGATGTTTAGCTGCGAACGTACGCAACTCCCACAACTAAACACACGATTCATATACGCGACCGCCGCTACGAAAGCGTTAACTGATTATCAACTGATTCTTAATTAACTCTCATCGATCAAACCTATGCCCTGGAAAAATTTAGCTTCGTTTTAAAAGGCTCGTAACAGAGGTTTCCAATCGATCAGAGACAGTCTCAACAAAGCATTTTCAGTCTCGACTGCTGTCAGTCCCGTCCTGGGATTGTTCGGCAAGGACTGTCTCAATTAAGGAGAACAAAACAGATGAATGGAAGACTTTTGTCAGGTATAGTTATGGTGGGTATGCTCTCAAGTCTTGTGTTGGCTGTGAGCAATTCAAACAGAATTGAGTCCGAAGTTTCATCAGCAAATCCACGAGTAGGTCATCCCTCAAATATCATCGCTTCTGGATTTGCCTTGCAGAAGATCGCGCAGGGTTCAGATCCATTAGAGAATCCCTCCGGCTTAATCACTAACTTTGGTTTTTTGAATGATTCTCCGCCGCAGCCTATTGAACGAACAAGAACCGAGCCCGACGAGAACACATATCTGGTGCTTGATCGGAATCCTGGTGGACCAACTGCAGGTTACGATTACGGCCGGCATTTTCTTTATCAAGGACACGAGAATGCCGCGGACTTTGCTTACATCACCCGCATCAATCTCGACGTGACGGATCCGGCACATCGCATTACACTGCTGACACCCGTCGGAAACGATGGCAAAACCCATTTCGGTTCAATTGACGGTTCCGCTTGGGATCCCTTTACGCGTACTCTCCTTTTCACACAGGAACGTGGGACGAGCGGAGGTGTAATTCAACTAACCGCCGGATTTCCAGCTCAAGTGACGACGTTGGACGGAATAGTTGGCAAGGGTGGCTACGAAGGTATTCATCCTGATAACGCCGGCAACTTACTAATTATCGAAGACTCGGGTGGAACAAGTGTGGGAGTCGATCCTTCAAATCCATCAAGTCCAAAGAATGCTCGCAATCCTAATTCCTTCGTCTTCCGCTTTGTGCCGTATGATCCCACGAATCTTTTCGTTGGGGGCAAACTTGAAGCGCTCCAAGTTTCCATCGACGACACTCCATTGAAGTTTGTGCCAGTTGATGCTACCCATCCAAACGGAGACGTATTCTCCGATGCACAATTGAAGCTTCATACTCCTGGGACATCATGGCCGGTTCGATGGGTAACTGTCCACGACACAGGGTTGTTAGATCCAAGCGATCCTCCACCGACAGCATACGATGCAAACCTGGCTGCAAAGAACGCGGGTGCCACGCCATTCAAGCGACCAGAGAACGCGCAGTTCCTTCCGGGTTCAGGTTTCAAGAGTTTTGTCTTCGACGCAACTGGAGATACGAATGCAAACTCTGGTAATCAGTCAGCGCTGGCAGCGCGAGGTGCGTGGGGTTCGATCTTTCGGGTTGACTTCAATTCCGACAATCAGGATGGTCGTCTCTCAATCATTGTGCTGGGTACTGCCCAGCAATCCAGCTTCGATAACCTGACTTTTATCGATCCCAAAACAATCCTGGTCGCGGAAGATCGTGGCGACACTTTACACCGTCAGTTGAACGCGCTTGATTCCATTTGGGCTTATGATGTGCGAGGTGATGTTCCGAACGCTCGGCGATTCCTGGCACTTGGTCGTGACACTGATTCAGAATTCGACGCCGCGTTGCTCGACGCAAGTACGCCAGGTTTTCAAAACGACGGTGACAACGAACCGACCGGATTGATTGCCTCGGATGGTGGGAGTCGGATCGAGCATGTACAGGGCAAGCCGATCAGTCCAGTTCAGACTCGTTGGTTCTTCACACAGCAACATGGAAAGAACACGGTTTACGAAATAGTGCCCGTTAAGTAGAATCAACATTATTCATCAGAGGCGAGGATCCAAAACGATGCTCGCCTCTGTCGTTTCGCTGGAGAGCACGTGCAGGTGAAACTGGCTTACACAATTCTGCTTGCATTCCTTACTGTCCTGCCATTCGCGTCCGACGAAAAGCGCTTTTCCTACCATGTGTTTGGCACGGTCACTGATTTCGATGGACGTAAAATGGAAAATATCTATGTCTGCATTGTACCCAGTAAGCGACCAATCAATGGACGAATTCCTTGTGTCAAAACCAGTTCCCAGGGAAGCTTCTCAATTACGGTCAACGATATCCCGGACGAATACAAAGTGTGCGCTTCAACAAAGGAATCGCCCTTCATCCTGGTGCCGAACAAGGATCCTTCTCACCGCGTTGTGTGCTCAGGAAATATCGTCTTTCCGCCGCGTGATGATCAGAGGCAGGTCGAGCTGAAGTTCCGTGGAAAAAATGATTGACCTAATCAGTGAGAAGGGCCAACGCTCTCTGCCGACAGATACGAACCTTGGTATGGTTTCGATACCACTAAAACATTCAAAAGAGATTTCGTGTTGACATTATGCAGTGAGGAGACTAAGTTTTAGGTCAGATTTTTAGGTCCAGTTTTCTGTAGAAATATGACAGTGGGGCTTCCGTCAGTTAATCATCGACAGCGCGTGTCTCGCACGCGTGCGGTGGCTTACGTATTACTAATCCTCATCGGGTATAGTTCTACGGTCGGATTAACGCACCGCCATGGAAGTCTTTCACGGAATCCGTCTCAGACAACATTTTCCTTCACTGAGACGAACGCCTTAGCAAAGATCAACGTTCCATCCTCGACGACGCAGGAGCCTGTCCGGTCAGGCGATTGTCTCGTCTGCCAGTTTCAGCGAAGCTTATCGAACGCTGAGAGTTTCGCACCAGTAATACTCGCGACGATCACAACATCGGCATTCGTTATCCCACAACTCTCAGTCTCATATCTTTCCAGGGCTGAGAGTATCATTCAAGGCCGAGCTCCTCCGATTACCTTCTAATTGTTCAGCTCAAGGGTTCGCCGCAGATCTACTTACTGAGTGGACCACGCGAATCTATTCGGCTTTATTTGATGCCTCTACGAAGAGGGTCTAATTAGCCCATAATCCGCTGCTTCAATTTGCGAGGTAAATGCCATGATTCGTAATTTCACTCTTCCCACTCTATTTAGATCTCTTTTCTCGTTAACGATCATCCTGAGCCTAAGCTGCATAGCTTTTGGTCAATCTTTGACGGCAGGAACTGTTAGCGGCACGGTTGTCGATCCAAACAACGCAATTGTTGCCAACGCGACTGTTACCATTTCAAATCCGGTGACGGGTTACAGGCGCACGTTGACCACGGGCACAGATGGTACGTTTCAATTTAATGACGTGCCGCCGAACAACTATCAACTTAGCGTCACTGCAACAGGATTCGCTCCCGTCTCGCAGTCACTCGTCGTCCGCACGGCGGTCCCAATTAACGTCAAAATTCCGCTGGAGATCGGTACTGCGACAGAGAGCGTCACGGTGACAAACACTGCTGCCGAGGTGATTGAAAATGTTCCAACGACGCACACCGATGTCGACCAAACGCTTATTACCAGGTTACCGATACGATCGCCGGGTTCTGGTCTGAGTGATGTAGTCACGCAGGCGGCGCCCGGTGTTGTCGCCGACTCAAATGGGTTTTTCCATCCACTTGGCGACCATGCGCAAACGTCTTATTCGATCGACAACCAACCGGTTTCTGATCAGCAGAGCAAAATTTTTTCAACTCAACTGCCAACCAACGCGATCCAATCTTTGGAAGTAATCACCGGCGCGACGCCCGCCGAATACGGTGATAAAACCAGTCTAGTCGTCAACGCAATAACCAAGAGTGGTTTGAATCAGAGAAAACCTACAGGCAGTTTCAATACGACTTACGGAACGTTTGGCACAATAGGTCAGGACGGCTCGTTGGGATATGGCAATGCGAGAATTGGCAACTTTGTGACCTTCAACTTTGAGCGCTCGGGACGTTTCCTTGATGCGCCGGAATTCACCGTGCTGCATGACAGAGGAACATCGGCGAGTTTCTTCGATCGCGTAGACTACAACCCGAATTCAAAAGACAGCTTTCACCTAAATCTCTCGCTGGCACGCAATAGCTTTCAAACGCCAAACGACTTCGATCAGCAAGCCAATGGGCAGGACCAACGACAGGTGGTCCATAGTCTCAATATCGCTCCCGGCTATGTTCATATCTTTGGCCCCACAACTGTGCTGACAGTTAATCCGTATTTTCGTCTGGATACGGTGAAATACTTTGCCAGTCCGAACGCCTTCGCGGACCAGCCGATCACCTTTGGTCAATCACGTCGGCTGAACAATTTCGGCGTCAAGGCTGATCTGTCGTACGTCAAGGGGATGCACAACGCGAAGTTCGGCGTTCAAGTCGCGCACACGCTACTGACTGAAGGGTTCAATTTTGGAATCACTGATCCGACTTTCAATGATCCAGCTAGTCCTGATTTCCTCCCTGGCTTGCTTCCTTTCGATCTAACTCGAGGCGGCCAATACTTTCTCTTTCACGGGCACGCGGACATCAAACAGGAAGCAGTGTACGCTCAGGACAACATAACCATCGGCAATGCGACCGCTTCGCTCGGTGTCCGCTTCGACAATTATAACGGCATCACGAAAGGGCGTTTGGTGCAGCCCAGACTTGGCTTTTCGTATCACATTAAGAGCACGGCTACTGTGTTGCGCGCTTCCTTCACCCGAAACTTCGAAACTCCGTACAACGAGAATCTGATACTCTCGAGCGTGACGGGCGCTGGAGGTTTGGCGAATGGAACGCTGGGCGACACGAGTAACCTGCCCTTGCGCCCGGGTACGCGCACACAATTCAACGTGGGCATGCAACAAGGAATTGGCAAGTACATACTCCTCGATTTGGATTACTTCAACAAGAAGACTGACAACGCGTATGACTTTAACGCGCTGCTGAACACTTCGGTTTTCTTCCCCATCTCATGGCAGAAGTCGAAGCTTGACGGGGGCTCACTCAAGTTCAATCTGACAAACTGGCACGGCCTAACGGCCTTTATGGTTGCTGGGCATACGCGTGCGCGCTTCTTCCCGCCGGAAACCGGCGGCCTCTTCTTTAATTCTGACTTGCCGGCCGGGGTGTTCCGCATTGATCACGATCAGAAATTCGAACAAACCACTAATCTTCAATACACGTTTGAACGCTGGAGGAAATTGAGCCCGTATGTGGGGTTGACCTGGCGTTATGACAGCGGCTTGGTGGCCGGCGCCGTTCCCGACTATGCCACCGCCTTGACCTTCACGCCCGACCAACAACAACAGATTGGTTTGTTCTGCGGGAGTACACTCGCGACTCTTACTAATCCAATCACAGCTTGTGACTCAGCTAATCGCGGCGCTTTGCGCGTGCGCATTCCCGCCGATGGCACTGAGAACGATGACACGAATCCGCCACGCATCGCACCACGACATTTATTTGACGTAAGCGTGGGCACCGACAATCTTCTGCGCACTGATCGCACAAAGCTGACGCTGCGGTTCACCGCGATGAACATTACGAACAAAGTCGCGCTCTATAATTTTCTGTCTACGTTCAGTGGGACACACTTCGTGTCGCCCCGATCATTTCAAGGGCAGATTGGCTTGACGTTCTGAGGCATTGGTAACAGGCGATTGCGTTGATCAGTGGGTTAGCAATCCTGGTTTGGCTATATCGTGACCTGATTGCCAAGCTCTGGCAGAATTTGTTTCTCTATTATGAGGGCTAATCGTTCGGATCCCGACAACCTTGTCCAGATTTACGATCTTTTTGATAGTTTCAAAACGTGAAATCTCGCGTGAGCTTGAATTGCAAGCTGTAAGAAGGACGTTCGAGTCCAGCTCCCGTACTCTGATTATAGATGACGAAGAAATCGCTGTTGGGGCGATAGATGTAGCGCAGGCGCACATTGATGAGTGACAGTCGCGCAGCCGAATTTAGTTGAACTAGTGCGGAGGTCAGCAGCTTGCGAGAGAAGTTATAGTTAAATCTTCCGGTAAATAGACTCGTGCTGAAGTCTCCCTCGCGCAGGTGCACTTTGTTGTAACTCTCCTGAAGATCCAAAAGCAGATGCGGATTTGGTCTCCATGTAATCCCGCCCGAAGTTTCGCAGCGCGTGCCTGTATAGAACTTCCCCCACTTTTCTTGAAACGTAAAAATCACTGGCTTACTCAGGTCGCTGGTAAACGAGATGCGTGGGCGATTGAATTGATAGGCTCCCACCGGAATGGTGATGCCTGGTCGTATGCGAAACGGCTCAGTCAGAACGTCGTTAACAGCTTCAATCGGCCGCAAGAAAAATTCCGAGGAGTTTTTGAAGATCGTGTCCCATGAAAGCTCAGTCTGCCGGGTCGCCAGCTTGTTGTGGCGATCGGTGTAGTATTCAATCTGCGTTTCAAACTCCATCTGCTGCACGTGGGGGATGAATTTTGGCCGCGGCTTGTAAGCGAATTGTGCAAAGTACTGATGAATTCCATTTCGTTCGATGAAGCCAACTTCCGGATTAAAATTTGAGCCCACGTCTTCATAGACGGTGATGAAGCGATAGAGATCATTCTCAAAGATCGATTGCAGCCGGGACGAGCCATAGCTTGAGTGGACGCCCGGCGTAATTGAACCCATCCAAAAGGCAGTCGCCTTGTAATGATCGGTTAGATTGAATTCTGAATCGACGCCGGCTACTCGATTGTAGGTGTTGCCGTCCGTCGAGGTTGCACCCTGGCGATTGACGAATATGCCGCCTATGTACGATCGCTTCAGAACGTCGCGTTTGACCCGCAGCACTGTGAATTGATCACGTGGAATTCCCACACCGCTTGAAGTCTCGCCGAGTTTGCGTGTCTGCACCTGCAGGAAGCCGACGTTGTAAGGGCCGATTCTGCCAGTGAGTTTTGCGCCGTAGTCAATCGGCACTGGCGCGCCGTCATCAGTCAGGCCGATTCGCCGTGTGAAGAACGCCTGATTCTCTTCTTCGCGGCCAAACAGAAAGATACCGGAATTCTCCAAAAAGAAGTCGCGCTTTTCAGGGAAGAACACTGAGAAGCGAGTAAGATTAATGACCTGATTGTCGACCTCTGCCTGACCAAAGTCGGGATTAACGGTAAATTCGGCGGTTAGCGAAGGTGTGATTCCAATCTTCGCTACCTCCAGTCCGACCTTGCCATTCACGCCGGCGTCGAAACCGCTCGCGCCGACAATCGGCACGCCTTGTCGCCAGCCGCCAGTCGCGTAAGGTTTGATCTCATAGAGCCGGCGACGTTTGATTTCTCCGACGCCTGCTAGCTCGCCAGCTTGCGACACGCGCTCCAACCCATAGGACCGCTGCCAACTACTCCAAAGATTCTCTTCGTTCTTGCGGCGGATGACGCGCGAGACATTGAAACCCCAGGTGTCGATTCCTTCGGTGAAACGGAGCGTGGTCAAGGGAATCTCAATCTCGACTACGAAACCCTGTGCGTCTATTCGGCCTGCTGAAATCCATGAACCATCCCAGGAGAGATTGATGTCCTTGCCTTCGTCCGTAATCAAGGCGTCCTGCTGAGTGCCGAGCGGATTGACCGCAAAGCGAAAAGCGTTGCGCTGATCATGATAAGTATCAAGCAGGATCTCGATGCGATCATCGGTGTCTAAAAGGGAATCACGTACCAGATCACGTGCGTTAATCCTGCTCGGCTCAGAGTCAAACGCGCGGATGCCGAAATACAGGTTCTTGCTATCGTAGAGCACGCGCACTTCGGTTTTCTCCGATGCCGGTGCGCCTTCGGTTGGGCTCTCTTGACGAAACTCAGTGGCGGCTTCGGCTTGAGACCATGCTGGCTCATCCAGGCGGCCATCGATCTTTATTGGATCAGAGATTCGAACAGCATGAATTCGATGCGCTTCATTTTTCGAGGGGCCGGATTGAGTTTTGTTTGTTGTAGAAGTCTGCTGAGCCTGGACGATGACAAACGGTACAAGCATGAACGCAAACACGAGCGCCCGGAAGCGTTTCAATCCCTCATCGAAACGCTTCAATGTTTTGCTCATAGTTGCTTGTCGGTAGGTATGGTGATTCGCAGTACCGGCT
>Ga0081539_10006248_pt1 | contig 11535 bp, 9 predicted proteins | sample TabmetS4T2R2_FD_71023 | JGI IMG/M metagenome (GOLD analysis project Ga0081539, IMG submission 71023) | Tabebuia heterophylla rhizosphere microbial communities from the University of Puerto Rico - S4T2R2 | ecosystem: Host-associated > Plants > Roots > Rhizosphere ...
AAGGAAGAGTTCGTCGTCCTGAGCATGAGCGACTTTGAGAAGGTCCAGGAGATGATCGAGGACGTAGGCCTCTCGCGGATCCTGCGCGAATCGATGAAGCGGCAGGCGAACGCGCGAACGTACACGCTCGACGAGGTCAAGCAACGGTTGGGGATGAAGCCATCGCGCCCGCGCCGACGCGCTAACGGCAGCCGCCGCAAGTCGAAGGCCGCCTGACTCGCGGAGGTTCATCCGTGTTCGCGACCTGCGCCATCGACGGCGCGAAGGGCTGGAATGCTACCGCGCACTGGAGCGCCCGCGCATCGTCGCTAGAATCTCGGTTCACGACGACTTGGGGATCGAGCAACGATGGCCAAGCGCAAATCCGGCGGAGGCACAACGCCGCTGTTTCACGAGCTGCTGAAGCGTCGGCATCCGCGCCTGTTTCTTCCGAAGTATCTCGCCGAGGAAGCCGAGAAGTTCCCGGTTTCCGCGGACGAACTCGCGCGCGTCTCCGCGGTCCTCACGAAGTGGGCCGATGCCGCGGCACTGGGGCATCTCGACAAGAAGGAAACGGAGATCGACGGCGATTTCCTTGAAAAGATCTTCGGCGACGCCCTCGGCTACAAGTCGATTTCCGAATCGCCGAACGACTATCACCGCAAGAAGAACCCAACCGTACAAGGAGCTGGAATCGCCGACGGTTCGCTCGGGCTGTTCATTTCTGACAAGGACGTTGCACCCGCCGTCATCATCGAGCTGAAGGGCGCCACCGCCGACCTCGACCACGACAAGTTCAACGGCCGCACGCCCGTGCAGCAGTGCTGGGATTACCTCAACCAGCTCCCGGACACGCAGTGGGGCATCGTCAGCAACTACGTTTCGATCCGCCTCTATCACAAGGGCAGTCCCGCTCGGGCGTACGAAGAGTTCACGGTCGCCGACTTCCGCGACCCCGAACGGGTCAAGCAGTTCTACTACGTCTTCGAGAAGAACGGCCTCGTCGGCACGAAGGTCAGCAAGCCGCGCGTGCTGAAGCTGCTCACGCGCACGCAGAACCAGCAGCGCGAGGTCGGCGACAAGCTCTACGCGTACTACGCCCAGCAGCGTGAACGTTTGATCGCCGACCTGATCCGGTTGCGCAACCTCTCGCAGGACGACGCCATCCGCGCGGCGCAGAAGCTGCTCGACCGCGTCGTGTTCATCGCGTTCTGCGAAGACCGCGGCCTGCTCCCCGAGCGGCTGCTGCTGGAGACGTGGAAGCACGTGCCGCCGCTCTCTCGTGCCGGGCGTCGGTGGCAGAACTTCGTGGACCTGTTCCACTTCATCGATAAAGGCCACGAAGGGCTCGAGCTCCCGACCGGTTACAACGGCGGCCTGTTCGCCCACGACCCCGTGGTCGATGACCTCACCCTCGACGGCGACCCGTGGACCGAAATCTTCAAGGACATCGGCGAGTACGACTTCAGCGAGGGCGGCGAGATCAACGTCGAGGTCCTCGGCCACCTATTCGAGCGGTCGATCACCGAGCTTGAAAAGCGCCGGGTCGTCGGCCTCTTCGGGGAGCAGGCCGAACGCGCCGTGGCACAGATGCCCAAGTCGGCCGAGCGCAAGCGGTTCGGCATCTACTACACGCCGCCGCAGTTCACACAGTTGATCGTTGAGGAGACGCTGGGGAAGTTGATCGAGGAGCGCGTCGATTCGATTCCGGACCTGAGGGCGCGCATCGCCGCGCTGAGGAAAATCAAAGTGGTCGATCCCGCGTGCGGCTCGGGCGCGTTCCTCATCGCCGCGTACGAACGCCTCGAACACGCCTACGAGGAAGTTGCCCGCCAACTCCGCGTCGGCGGCCACTTGCAGGAGGCGCTGAACCTCACGAACGAATTCCCCGACTACATCCTGTTCGACAACCTCCACGGCGTAGACCTCTCGGCCGAAGCCGTCGAGATCACGCAACTGGCGCTGTGGATTCGTTCCGCCCGAAAGGGCCGGGCCCTGACGGACTTGTCGAACAACATCAAGCGCGGGAACAGCTTGATCAAAGACAAGTCGGTTCATCCTGAGGCGTTCGATTGGCAGGCGGAGTTCGCCGGGGTCTTCAAGGCGGGCGGGTTCGACGCCGTGATCGGTAATCCGCCGTGGGAGCGGATGAAGGTGCAGGAGCGCGAGTTCTTCTCGCTGGTGGCGCCGGAGATCGCGACTGCGGTGAACGCCGCCACGCGACGCAAGCTGATCGCCGCGGTGGAGGCCGACAACCCTGAGCTCTGGCAGCGCTACACGACTGCGCAGAAGAACGCCGAGTCGACGCTTGCCCACGTCCGCAGCGAGGATGCCGGCTTTCCCCTCACCGGCCGTGGCGATGTGAACACGTATATGCTCTTCGCGGAGCTTGCCCGTGGGATCGTCGCGCCGACCGGTCGGGTGGGATTGCTTGTGCCGAGCGGGATTGCAACGGACAACACGACAAAGGATTTCTTTGCGGACACCGTTGAATCGAAGACGCTGATCGGCCTCTACGACTTCGAAAACAAGCGGCCTTGGTTCGAGGACGTACATCGCTCGTTCAAATTCAGCGTCCTCTTGCTGGGCGGAGCAGAATCGACAGCCTCCGCGACGGACTTCGTGTTTTTCGCGCGGGACTTTGAAGACCTCTCCGACAAGGACCGGCACATCGAGCTCTCTCCCAAAGACCTGAAACTGCTCAATCCGAACACGCGCACGTGTCCGATCTTCCGAACGCGGCGCGACGCCGAGCTGACCAAACGCGTCTACCGGCGCGTTCCCGTCCTGATCGATGAGTCTCGCAAGTCGGGCGGCAATCCGTGGGGTGTGAGCTTCTGCCGCATGTTCGACCAGACAAACGACGCGGGCGAGTTCACCAGCGGTGAGAAGCTGAAGGCCGATGGATACAAGCTCAATGGCAATCGGTGGACTCGAAAGAAGGAGGAATGCTTACCGCTGTACGAAGCGAAGATGATCCAGGCGTTCGACCACCGCGCCGCCGGCGTGCGCATCGCGGCGGGAAACTGGATGCGTCAAGGGCAAGCCGAGGATTCGACATACGTCGATCATCAAAATGAGGAGTTCGTCGTTCAGCCACGCTATTGGGTCAACGCCGAGAAGGTTCGCGAGATCGCCGGGCGGAATGTGGCGATGCTGGCATATAAGGACGTGACGAGCGCGACGAATCAACGAACGATGATCGCGGCGATGATCCCGGAAGCGGCTGTCGTCAACTCCGCTCCGTTTGTCCTGACCGGGCGGACTGAAGTAGCGCAAGGCAAGATCACCGCACGGCGCGAACTGTGTCTTCTGGCCAACTTCAATTCGTTCATCTACGACTTCGTCGCCCGGCAAAAGGTGGGAGGGCTTCACCTCAACTTCTTCATCGTCGAGCAACTCCCCACCCTCCCTCCCGACGCGTACGACGAGAAGTGTCCGTGGGCCAAGTCCAGGAAGTTGGAGGACTGGATCGCCGACCGCGTGTTGAAACTCACCTGCACGGCCAACGACATGCTGCCGCTGGCGAAGGCGGCGGGGTTCAAACAGGGCGTGCACAAGTGGATGGAAGACGAACGCGCCCAGCTCCGGGCCGAGCTGGACGCGGCGTACTTCCGGCTCTACGGGCTGAGCGACGACGATGTCGAATACATCCTCGGCACCTTCCAGGGCGTCGTGAAGGAAGACAAAACCCATGGTGGAGTCGGTCCAACCCGCGCCCGCATCCGCGAGGCGCTGCGCGAGTTGAGCGCCTAGCGCGCAGCGCGCTCGCCATCGAAAACCGAAAAGAATTCTGCGTTTCTGATCCGCCATCGAGGAAGCGCTGCGCGCCAGGCGCGCCGCGCGCGCAGCGCTTCCGTAAAAGGTGGACGGACGCATTGCGCGCACGCTCGGAGCGCGTGAAGTTCTGTGGTAGCGGCCGTCTCGGCCGCTGATACTTCGCCTGGAAGCGGCCGCGACGGCCGCTACCACAAGAAAGTTCACAGACTCTCGGTTGAGCGGGCGCACAGCGCGTCCGAGTGACCGAGACTGGGAGAGCGCGATGAGTGATTCGGCCGAACAAACCCAACGTGGTTGGGGCCAAGCGGTGGGCGGGCCGGGAGTTGTTGCTCGACACGCTGTGACGGAATTCGCGGATGTACGATCGGAGTCGTGCATTGTGGGTCGTGCGTGGCGGGTTCTGGAGGCAAACGATGGGGCGATTTGAATTTCGTTGTCCTGTTATAGCCGCGGTTCACGCTGGTCTTCGTATGCCATGACGCAGATCGAGGATCTCAACGGCAGCGGGCGGGACGTCGAAGATCGCGTCGAGCATCGGTCAGCGGCGCGACGGGACGCTCGGCCGCGCGAGGCGGAGCTTCGCATCGTGACTCGGCGGCGCTGGGGCGGGATACGACGGCTCAACTGCGCGTTACCGCTCGGCGCGGCGGTTGAGCTGTACGTGGGGCGCAGTCAGCAGTGTAACCACGTGATCGTGGCCGACGAGCGGGTGTCGCGGCAGCACCTGCGGTTCTGGACGGACGGGAAAGGGGGGGCGTTCGTCCAGGACCTCGGCAGCCGCGCCGGCACGCGCGTGAACGGTCGATCGGTCGGGCCCGAAGAGGCGATCGAACTGCGCGACGGCGACGAGATCGCGTTCGGACAATCGAGCATTCGGTTCAGGTGTCTCGGGATGACGCGCGTTGGAGATCGCTCGATTGAGAAGGGGATGGTGATGAGGTCGTTGCCGATGACGGATTCGGAGTCGCGCGAGAGGTCGAACACGCTGGTGTGGACGTGCGTTGGCGTCGTGGTCCTCGTCGCCGCGGCGATCGGCGCGTGCGCGGCGACGTTGGCGCTGTGGACGATGATCGGGTAGCGTCCGGGATGGAAACGTGAACACATGAAACTTGAAGCGACCTCGACGCCACGAGCGTTTCAAGTAGTCATGTCTTCAAGTTTCAGCCCGGGGAACGGCTCGTTTGCGTGGTCGTCGAACAAGAATGACCGGGGCCGCCTCCGCAGCGGCCTCGGTCATGTACAGCTTGAGTCGGGGTAATCGATTGGTCGGAGCCGCAAGTGCGCGACGTGCGTCGTTCGCGTCAGCAGTAGACGTCAACCGCCAGCGGGTAGGGGATAAGGTCCGGGCGCACGAGGTGGAGCTTGCGCAAGCGAACTTCGGGTGACAGTCGCGCGGTCGGATTCTCGTCCGGCGCGATGGCGGCGGGCGAGCCGGGCGCGGTGATCGAATGCGAAACGTCGGCCCGTGGCGCGACGCCGAGGAGGATCGTCAGCGTGAGGCCGGCGGCGAGCTTCTGAACGAAAGGTCGTGCGATCCGCGGGGACATCAATGGCACACACGCTTTCCGATGGAGGCGAGTCGCGAGGCCGAATCGGACGCACGCGCCTGCGATTGCACGATGCGACAAGCGGCGCGACCGGGCGCACCCGCTACGCGAGCGAGGGCGCGCGAACGAGTCGCGCACACTGGCGGTCAGGTTCTCAGCGGTCAAATCGCAGACGCAAAGCGCGGACGAGTCGGCCCATTGAACCTAGCACCGACTTGAGCCAAAACCAACGGAAATCGCGCGGCGCGACACCCTTGGGCCAGCTCGACGGTCAACCGGGGAGGGTTGTAGGCCCTGTGAGCGCCGGCAACGCACAACCCGCAAATCACAACTCACAAAGAAGCTCCAATGCAGGCGAAAGCAGAAAAGCTCCAAACGTGTCATTGAAGCTTGGCCATTTGTTGAGGCTTGGAGCTTCTTTGTGATTTGCGACGTTGTGAGTTGCGAGTTCCGGCGCAAGCGGGTTTCACGTCGGATTCGAGTAGTCCTCCGCCTCGTCCGCACCGGCGTTTTCGGGCGCGTGGCCGTTGTTGTCCTCGGCCGCGGTCTTGGCGGCGATTGCGGCGGTGATGCTGCTCATGAGGGCGGGGCCGACGGCTTTGATGAGCTCCTTGCCGAGCGTACCGAGGATGCCGGATGTGCGGTCTTTGCGGCCAGCGTCGGCCGTCGCTTCGGCGACCCTTACGCGCTGCCCCTCGACCGTCGCAGCGTCGGCGGCCGGAACGGTATCGACGTCGGCGTCCGGTTCGACGCCTGCGATCGCGCGGTTGAGCTTCGCGATCTTCCGCAGGATCTCCTGCTCCTTCGACGGCGTCAGGCTGTACGCGGCGACGAAGCCGGCCAGCGCCGCGCCCGTGAGCGCGTACCACGGGTGCGAGGCGGTCCACACGCGCGGGTCGAGGCCTTGCATCGCCTTGGCCTTCGCGTCGGCCCAGGCTTGCGCCATCGCGGCCTTGGCGCGCTGGGCCTCCCGTTCGAGGAAGGCCGACTCGGTGAGCCCGTCCTTCCTCTCGGGCGACTTCTCCGGGGAGTCAGCCATGCTCGGCCTCCGACGATGCCCTGGCGGCGTCGTTCACGTCGCGCCCGTTGATCGCGCGTTGGAGCGCGTGCTTGCGATCATACCGCTCGCGCGTCTGCTGACAGCACAGCCCGGTGACGTAACGCAGGATGAACCACGTCGCCGTCGGCGCGCCGATGACGGCGACCGCGCCGACGATGAGGTAGCCGATCCAAGGCTTGGGCGGATCGAACGCCGCGCCGATCGCCTGGGCGATCCCGATCATCAGCATCGCGCCCGCCGCCGCGAGCATCGCGCCGGCGATCAGCAGCCCGACGGCGGCGAAGATCATGATGACGACGAACTTCTTGAACCCGAGCTTGACCGAATCGAGACGCGCGTCGATGTAGTTTTGCGCAAACGCCTTCAGCTCGGCCAGGTGCCGGCCAGCGTCGCGCAGGGATCCGCTCGGGTCGCTATCAACCCAGCGCGTCGACCCTTCGTCTTGCTTGGTGTTCACATCCATGAGGTGCGTGATCGCCGAACGGCAATTACCGATTGCCGAATGAAATCAATCGGCAATCGTCATTCGGCAATCGGCATTGCGTTGTCGCGCCAGCGGCTCACCGCCTCCGCCACAGGATGCCCAGGAGCATCCCGACGCCAGCGGCGATCAGCAGCGATTGGATCGGCTTCTCCTGGACGTACTGCTCCAACCCCTGTTCCCATTCCTGGGCGCGCTGCCGGCCCTGTTCGTAGTACTGGCTGGCTTGGTCGCGGAGCTGTTCGTACTTCTCCTGGGCGGCGTCGCGGACCTGGCCGCCGAGGTCGCGCAGGTCCTGCTGCACTTGCTGTGCGGTGTCTTTCAACTGGCCGGCGCCTTCGGTTTGGCTCATGCGTGACATGCTGTTCTCCTTGCCGCAGTTCCGCGGCGATCGCGATGACGAAACATGACGAGAGGTCAACGTCAACGCTGTGGAAGGTAAACTCCGTTCCAGCACTCGACGCGTCACCGACTCTACACCCGCGCGGCCGGTTCACGCACCGCAGTTTCTACCATTTTCGCGGGTTTCCCCCTCGTCTTGGAACCTACACGAGCGTCGCAATGGCGGACACCGCGACGCACCGCCTCCAGCCGCCGCGACAGTACGACACGATTGGAACCCCCGCGTTCTTGGCGATCGAACTCGTCGCGTGATAGATTGGTTGCCGCAGTGGGAATCCGAGAGACCGTCAATCAAAACCCTGCCATCACCACCGGCGCGACGGTCTTGATCATCGCGCTGGCGATCGTAGCGATCGTCTGGCAACTCAACAGCGGCGCAGCGCCCGACCGGCACGACCGCAAGCTCAACGGGACGCCGAGCGCGACGACGAGCCCGTTACCGCACGAATGAGCTCACCGCTTAGTCGCGCCTATCGGTAGGCTTCTAAGATCTTTTGAATGACCGCCGAAGTGCTGCGTCCGTCGATCAGCGGTGCGAGCGCGACCCGTCCCCCGGATGACTCGACGACGTCCCAACCGACGACCTGTTCCTTCTGGTAGTCCGCGCCTTTCACCAACACGTCCGGGCGGATCGCGTTGATCAGCTCGATCGGCGTGTCCTCGTCAAAGCGGATGAGGTAGTCGATGCTCTCCAGCTCCTCGAGCACGCCGACGCGGTCGTCCTCGCTGATGACCGGGCGCTTCTCGCCCTTGAGGCGCCGGATGCCGGCGTCGGTGTTCACGCCGACGACCAGCAGGTCGCCTTGCGACTTGGCCCACTGGAAGTACTTCACGTGCCCGAGGTGCACGATGTCGAAGCAGCCGTTGGTGAACACGATCGTCCGGCCGGCCGCGCGGTGCAGGTTCAGCTCGCTCAGGAGCGCGGGTAGCGCGCGTTCCTTCCCGGCGGCGGTTTCGTGCTCGGTCATCAGGTCGTGGATGATCTCCGCGCGCGTGATCGGCACGCAGCCGAGCTTTTCGACCTCAAGCCCGCCGACGACGTTGGCAAGCGCGACCGAGTCCGACCAGTCCGCGCCGGCCGCCCGCGCGACGCACAGCGTGACGAGCACCATGTCCCCGGCGCCGGTGGCATCGGCCACTTGGCGCGGACGCGAGGTCAGGCGCTCACGAATGCCGTCGCGCGTCGCGAGGTAGGAGCCGCCGTCGTTGAGCGTGATGACGACGGCTTCGAGGTCCAGCTCGTTCAGCAGCTTTTCTGACGCAGCGCGGAGCTGCGCGTCGTTCCGCGCGGGCAGGCCGGTCGCACGCTCGGTCTCTGGACGGTTCAGCTTCAGCACGGTCGCGCCCGCGTACTTGCGGTACTCGCCCGGCGGCAAGCGCGCGGGATCGATGAAGATCGGCAACCGCTTCGCCCGCGCGTGCGCGATCAGCTTCGTGCACACCTCGCTCGTCAGGACGCCCTTGTTGTAGTCCTCCAGGCACAGCAGCTCGGCCCCGCGGTCCATCGTCTCGATCCCGCGCGCGATCAGTTGCTGCGCGATCGTCGCATCGACCGGCCCCGTCTCCTCGATGTCCAGGCGGATCATCTGCTGAGGAGTTTTGTCCTCAGACGATCCAAGAAACCGCGTCTTGGTGACCGTCGGCCGGCCATCGCAAGCGACCAGGCCCGACACGTCGGCGCCGGAATCGATCAGATGCTTCTTGAGCTCCTCGCCGCCCGAATCTTTGCCGATCGCGCCGACCACGGACACCTTCGCCCCAAGCGTAGCCAAGCCTGCGTGTACGAACCCGGCGCCGCCGAGCCGTTGCTCTTCACGGTTGAACCGAAGCACGGGAATCGGACCTTCGGGGCTGATTCGCTCGGTCCGTCCGAAAACGTAACGGTCGAGCATGAAATCGCCGACCAGGGCGACGGCATGGCCGGACATTTTCTCGACGAGCTCGATCAATCGCGTGGACATGGGCTGGGGCGATCTTACCGCGCAGCCGTGCGGGCGTCCCGCGTCCGCTCGGCTACCGCCGCCGCCGTCCGCGCACGTGCCAAAGTGTGAGGAGTCCAATCGATGCCGCCGCGCTCGCATCGGGGATGGGGGTGAGAACGTAATAGCGGTAGACGCCCGCGGTGAAGTCGCCGGCCTCGACGAGGATCTGGCCGGCGTCGTTCACGTCGATCCCCCGCACCAGCCGCACGTCATGGCCTTGCGCGTCGAGTTGGGTCAGGTCCACCAGCGTGTTCATGTCAGTCGGGACGAGCGAGCCGTTGAAGTAAACGGTCGCCGTCTCATTGCCGAAGATATCGGTGCTCAGGCCGACCATGTCGTTGTGGTTGTTGATCGCCCAGACCGGGCTCTCGACGCCGCCGGGCAGCGGTGAGAGGGAGACGGCCCCGTCGCCGCGCGCGAGGTAGCCGACGCGAGTGAAGCCAATGGTCAAGTGGATTCCCACGATTGCCCCGTCGTCATTGATTCCGTAGGCTGGAGTCTGCTCCCACCCCGGAATCGAAACTAGACGAACAGACAAACCGTCGCCGATGAACCCGCCGTAGACATAATTGCCGGTCGAGTTAAAACCACTCCAGACCCCCACGTAGGTGCCGTGGGAGTTGATGTCGAGCGACGCTCGAGCGGACCCCGGCAGGTCAGAAACGATGCCGAGCAGAGTATCGTTTTGCCAGACCGCGATATCACTGTTCGGCACGGTCCCTCCCACGATCACGCTTCCAACACCGAGCGACGCCCAGCCAAAACGGTTGGGAAGTGGCAGCTCACGCCGCGAACCATCCGTATCCCACACGACGGGTACAGCATCGTCGGCCTGAACATACCTGATGCTTCCGACATATCGACCGTCGCTCAGCAACGTCTCCGCGATTCCTCCGATTGCTAAAGGCGGCAGGCCGAGAAAGTTCGCCTGACCACCGGAAGGCCACACCGTTGGAAAATACTCCGTCGGGCCTGACAAGCGCCGGGAATAGCCTGTGACGGTACCGCCTTCCGATAGCCGCGCCGTATAGAACCCGACGAACCCCGGTCGACGTTCGAGTTCCGTAGTGGTGTAGGAGCTTCGCGCGCGCGCTTGCGATGTCGCGCCTCCGACGATCATTGCCCAGCCGAAGAGTCCGATAACTTGAACGAACGCGCGAGGAAGCTTACCATCGCGGAGGGAATCCAGCTCCATCAATTTGGTCAGGAGAACGTCATGAACGAACGGATTCGTCGGAATTCTCTTCAACTTCCACTCCTTGCAGGCGTCTCGATGGCCGCCATCGCCGCAATGCGCCCGCCACTTGTTCGCGGTGCCGATCACGATTGGACGAATGGCAACCTGAACAACCGCTGGGATGCCGCCGGCAATTGGGACCCCGCTCAGGTTCCGACCACCGGGGACCGCGCACTGATTGCTGGAGGTGGCGGCGCTTTTCTTCGGTTGACGAACTCATCCATCGGCTACCAAGCCAATGTCGGTTCGATCCAAATCACGACAGACCGCAATCAAAATACCGCGCTGGGTGGCTATTACGCGCTGGAGGCGTCAAACAATGCAAGCGCCGTGTCGACGATCGCGTTCGGCGCCAGCGGCGCGGGCACCGGCTTCTTCCTGAACATGGGCACGTTCGGCAATGCCACTTGGCAATCGAACTCCTTCTACGTCGGCGCCAGCGCCGCGAACACCGGCACGCTGGCCAGCGGGACGATCGTTACCAGTAACTCTGAAGTGATGAACGTCCAAGTCGCTCAGCAGCAGCGACTCAACTATTACAGCAAGATCACCGGCACCGGTTCGATCACGTTCGACTCCTACGCCCGTGCCTACGCCTCTTCGGGCGACCTCGGCGAGCTGACCCTGGGGTTCGGTCACGGGCCCACCAGCTCCACGGACTCGACGGCGTCCAGCACGTTCTCCGGCGGCGTGGTCGTCCGCAGCGGCAAACTCAACCTCGCCGAAGACTCGCATTTCAGCGGCAGCACACTCATCGCCGGCGCCGCGGGCGTTGGTCCGATCACCTTCGCGGCAGGAGTTGGGACGTTCACGTCGAACGCGGCGCTGACCGGATTCGACGACCGCGTGCCCAATTGGTCGGACAACGCGCTGCCGGACAACTCGACTCGGATCGTCGGGAACACGATTAACTTCAACGCGGACGTCGACGTCACCGGCGTCGGCTCAGCCAACTGGAACATGAACCTGACCGGCGCAGTGAACTTCGACAACGGCAGCGCGCGCACGTTGAATGTCTTCCCCGGCACCACCTCGTTCCAGACGACGATGAGCGGCACCGTCACGCT
>Ga0081539_10006249_pt1 | contig 11535 bp, 10 predicted proteins | sample TabmetS4T2R2_FD_71023 | JGI IMG/M metagenome (GOLD analysis project Ga0081539, IMG submission 71023) | Tabebuia heterophylla rhizosphere microbial communities from the University of Puerto Rico - S4T2R2 | ecosystem: Host-associated > Plants > Roots > Rhizosphere ...
TTCTTTTGCAAACAGTGTATTCAGCTGACGCCCTCGGTTGCACTAAAGGAGGCATTTTTATGTATCTTACAATGAGACAAAAATCAACTGGCTTATTGATCCATTTATTGACTTGACAGATGCTGTTAATAAGCAATTTTCACTTTTGCAGCAGCAAAAATTATTACGAAAAGTTTTTCCATTTGATCGGATTGAAAATGAAGAATTTAGGCTAATAGATGTTCATTTTCAGCCAAATAATAAAAATTTATTTGGAAAAATGAACAATGTTCATTTTCTTTGTGCTGAAATTTATTTGTATGAGTGTTGCAGAACGAAAAGCGAGACAGAAGGAAGAACTGAAGGCGCTGATTTTAAAAGCTGCCCGTAAGTTGTTTGTGGAAAAAGGCATCGAGCAAACCACTATCAGAAACATCGCTGATTCCATTGACTACAGCATCGGTACAGTATATCTTTATTTCAGGGATAAGAATGAAATACTCCATGCGCTGCACACACAGTCCTTCGCTGACCTCGGCGGGCAGTTGAAAGTATTATTTAACGTAAAAGACCCGATGGAGCGGCTAAAGGCAATGGGAAAAGTGTATATCAATTATGGTTTGGATAACCCGGATATGTACGATCTGATGTTTACTCTTAAAGCACCTATGGAGTTCCTGGAAGCAATCCAAAAAGATGAGTGGGATGAAGGGAAAGCAAGCTTCGATGTGCTAAGAACTACTGTAAAACAGTGCATGGATGCCGGGCATTTTAAAGGTCATAAATTGGAACCGTTGTCTTTTCTGATATGGAGCTGCGTGCATGGCATGTGCAGCCTGGAAATAGGTTCCCGTACGAAAAACGTGAATATAAAAAACCCCGAAAACATTGTTATTGATGCCCACGATGAATTTGTGAAAATTCTCGATAAGTTATAATTTTTTTTGCTTCCATACTGAACGTTGTTCATTAAAATTATCGTGTTCATAAAAATGAAATAAAATGAAAAAAATACTCTCATTACTTTTAGTGCTATTGGTTGGCAGCACTTATGCGCAAACACATCTTGAACAGTATATCCGCACAGGTCTCAACAGTAATGAAACAATTAGGCAGCAGCAATTTTTACTGGATAAAAGCCTCTGGGCTTTGAAAGAAGCCAAGTCATTATTCCTCCCCAATGTCGAGTTTAATGGAACTTATACCCTTGCCGGTGGTGGACGCACCGTAGATATTCCCGTGGGGGATTTAGTAAACCCTATTTACAAAACACTCAACCAGCTTACCGCCAGCAACAGCTTTCCGCAAATTCAGAACCGCAGCATACTATTGAACCCCAATAATTTTTATGATGTAAAACTGCATACCACTTATCCTATCATCAATGCAGAAATAGCTTACAATAAAAAAATAAAAAGCCAGCAGTATGATTTGCAAAAGATAGAAACAGACATCTACAAACGGGAGCTTGTCAAAGAAATCAAAACTGCTTATTATAATTATTTACAGGCAACAACAGCCATTAGGATTTATGAAAATGCTCTTGCTCTCGTGAAAGAAAATGAAAGGATAAACACTTCTCTTTTTAATAATCAAAAAGTAAACCGTACTGCTGTTGTAAGGAGCAATAATGAAGTAACAAAGATTACTGCGGAACTAAACACTGCCATATTGAACCGTGACAATGCCCGAGATTTTTTTAATTTTTTAATCAATCAGCCACTGACCACTCCCATACTCATTGATTCACTAATAAGTATTCCCGACACACATGTTGCAGATGATACCGCTGTAAATAAAAGGGAAGAATTATTAAAGCTACATACTGCAGCCGCCATCAATAAGAACCTTATTGGACTTGCCAACTCCTATAAAATGCCAAAACTAAATTCCTTTCTTGATGTGGGCTCACAGGCTTTTGATTTTAAAATAAATGACAAATCGCCTTATTACTTCTTCGGGATTTCGCTTGGCTGGGATATTTTTTCGGGAGGCAAAAATAAATACAAAGTAAAACAGGTGGAGGCGGATGGTAAAGTGATTGCATCGCAGACAAGCAATACTGAGCAACAACTGAAATTACAGGTTAGCATTGCTGCCAATGCATTTAACTCCGCTCTTATCAATTACAATGCTGCCGTTTCACAAGTGGCTTCTTCTGAAAAATATTATAAGGATGAATTGAGGCTTTACAAAGAAGGCATTGCACTTTACATAGAGCTGCTCGATGCACAAAACCAACTCGTATCTGCCCAACTGCAGGCGAATATTTCGCTTTACGACACCTTGATAAAGCAGGCAGAAATAGAACGCGCCAATGCCAGTTTCATCATTCAATAAATAAAAAATTAAACTATTATGAAAAAAATACAATTACTCAGCCTTGCTGCAACAATATTGGTTTTATTTTCTTGCAAGGAAAAAGAGAAAACAAACAATCCATTGGGAGAAGCAGATGTTATCCCTGTAAAAATTTCTTCTGTATCTGCATTGGGATTACCCAAAAAAATAAGTGCTACAGGTCTTGTAAGCACAGAGAACGAAGCAAAATATTCTTTCAAGATAGGTGGTGTAATTAGTCGGGTATTCGTAGAAGAAGGTCAGTTCTTCCGAAAAGGTCAGTTGCTTGCCACACTCAATTCAACAGAAATTTCTGCGGGGCTAACACAAGCCAGTTTAAATGTTGACAAGGCGCAGCGTGATTATGAACGTGCAGCTAATCTTTACAAAGACAGTGTTTATACATTGGAGCAATTGCAAAATACCAGGACTGCTTTAGATATTGCTCAAAAAGCAAAAGAGGCTGTTGCCTTTAACGAACACTATTCAAAAATATATGCGGCATCTGATGGTTTTGTAAGTCAGAAAATCGCCAGTGAAGGAGAGGTAATCGGGGCTGGTATGCCCGTGCTTGCTATTAACGAAGCACAGCAAAATAATAACTACCTGCTTAAAGTCGGTGTAACTGACCGGGAATGGGCGAGCATTAATCTCGGACAAACAGCAACAGTAACACTGGATGGATATGCTGATAAAAAAATTGATGCTTTCGTGTTCCGTAAGTCGCAGGCAGCAGATCCCACACTTGGCTCCTTTCAGATAGAACTGAAATTGAAATTAAACGACATAAAACCGGCAGTGGGCATGTTTGGCAAAGCGGAAATATCTACAAACCAGGACGAAAATGTCAAGGTTATCCCGTATGGTTCTTTGGTAGAAGCGGATGGCGATAAAGCATTCGTGTTTACACCTGATGGAGCGAATAAGGTTAAGAAAATTCCGGTAACTATTTCAAAAGTTGACAACCAACAAGTTTATCTAAAAGATGGACTTGATGGAGTGGGAGAAATCGTGATTTCGAATAGTGCCTACCTCAATGAAAAATCTACAATAAAAATTATCAGGTAATACCAGTTGTAAATTAAAAACAGTCACAAAAAAAGTATATGGTTCATCATGCCGAAATATATTCTACAGTAAAAGTGAGTGACACAACAGGCGATGATAGTAGCAATGCCGCTGAGACCAAAATAAATTTCTAAATGGTATAATAACAACAGATATGAAGATTACAAATTTTGCCGTTAAAAATTATCAGTTCACCCTCATTATATTCCTGCTGTTTGCAGTAGTTGGTGTACTCACTTTGTTTACAATGCCCCGTTCGGAAGACCCGACTATACATCCACCGGAGTATCTCATAACTGTCATATATCCGGGCACAAGTCCTAAAGACATGGAAGAGCAAGTGGTAAAGCCCATTGAAAATAAAATTTATGGTCTGGAAAACATTGACAAAATGCTTACCACAGTTGAAGATGGTGTGGCGGCAATCCAGGTAAAATTTAAATATGGAGTTGATATTAACAACAAATACCAGGAGATATCAACAGAAATAAACGCTTTAAAAAATAGTGAGCTTCCAAAGGATATTTATCTGATCAAAACAGAAAAGATTTCTTCTTCCGACGTAAAAATTTTACAGGTTGCATTGGTTTCAGATAATGCTTCCGATAAATTGTTGAGAGATGAAGCCGACATACTTAAAACCCGCCTGGAGAAAATAACAAACCTCAAAGAAGTCAAATATGCTGGAATGCCGGAACAGGAAATCCGGATTGATGTGCAACTGGACAAACTTGCGCAACTGAAAATTCCGCTTAACATAGTTTCGGGCAGTTTGCAAAGTGAAGCGGCAGACATTCCCGGAGGAAGCATCAATCTTGACAGTAAGGTTTTTAATGTAAAGACCAGCGGCAAGCTTAAGAACGTTGAGGATGTTGCCAATACCGTTATCTACAACGCCAATGGAAAGATTGTTTATTTGAAGGATGTGGCTGATGTAAGTTATAAAAGCGAAATGGTAAACCATATTACACGGGTGAATGGACATCGTTGTGTACTGGTTACTGCAGCAATGAAAGACAATGTTAACATAGCGAATGTGCAGCAGGAGTTTTTTCCTGTATTGGATGAATTTTCTAAAGGACTGCCTGCTAACATCCAGCTCGTGAAAACTTTTGACCAGGCAACTATGGTTTCACAACGTTTGGAGCATCTCGGATTTGATTTTGGTTTAGCAATTCTTTTAGTAGTCATTACCTTATTGCCTTTAGGATTTAGAGCATCACTCATGGTAATGATTTCTATTCCGCTTTCCTTAGCAATAGGGCTTATAGCATTGAATTTATTAGGGTTTTCGTTGAACCAACTTAGTATTGTGGGGCTCGTTGTGGCTTTGGGATTGTTGGTAGATGACAGTATAGTAGTTGTTGAAAATATAGAAAGATGGCTTAGGGAAGGACATTCACGAATGGATGCTGTTCTGAAAGGCACTAAACAAATCGGTGTAGCGGTTGTAGGATGTACAGCCACTTTAGTAATTGCGTTTTTGCCTCTTGCCTTCCTGCCGGATGCACCCGGTGAATTTATGCGCAGCCTGCCTATGGCTGTTATCACAAGTGTGCTGGCATCAATGATCGTGGCTTTAACGCTTGTTCCTTTCATGGGAAGCCGGATATTGAAAACGCATACACATGGAGAAGGCAATTATTTTCTCAAGCAACTTCAAAAATTTCTGACTTATAGTTATAAGGGCATTATGCCAAAAGCGTTAAAATATCCTAAAACAACCATTGGAATATCATTAGTAATTAGTGCTCTCGCCTTTTTCTTATTTACAAAAGCAGGATTCAAACTTTTTCCAACTTCTGAAAAGCCAATGTTCCTGATCAATATCAAAATGCCCTTGCAGGCTGATATTCCTGAAAGTGATCGTGTAACTAAACTGGTGGAAAATGAATTAAAGCAACACAAAGAGATTGTGTATTACACAAGCAATGTAGGCAAAGGCAATCCGCAGATATATTATAACGTACATCAACAGGACGTTAAGCCCGACTTTGCCCAGATTTTTGTACAGTTGGATGATGAGGCAAGTCCTGACTCTAAAGTAGAGTTGATTAAGCAGCTAAGAGAAAAGTTTAAAAATTTTCCTTATGCCAAAATTGAAGTGAAAGATTTTGAACAGGGACCCGCGATAGAAGCCAACATAGTTGTAAGGGTTTTTGGTGAAGACCCGGACACGCTGCGTAAGCTTTCCTTTAAAGTGGAGGATATTTTACGCAACAACCCAGGTACTGTTTACATCAATAACGAATTAAACACTTACAAATCGGATGTTAAAATAACAATAAACAAAGAAAAGGCACGCACATTGGGTGTGCTTACAAGTGATGTTGACAAAGTGATTCGAATGGCAGTAGCGGGTTTAACTGTTGGTGATTATATAGATGACAGAGGCGATGCCCGCAATGTTGTCCTGACACTTCCCAAAGATAAATTTTCAAATTTAGATGCATTCAAAAATCTGTACGTAAATAACATACAAGGCGTTCCTGTATTGGTTAATCAGATTGCAACCATTTCTTTTGAAACATCGCCTACGGCAATCAATCATTTTAATAAATCGCGTTTCGCAAAAGTTACATCCCTAACTAAAGAAGGTGTATATGCAAACGATGTACTAAAGGATGTTGTTCCGCAACTGGACAGCCTGAAAATGCCTGCCGGTTACTATTACAAGCTATCAGGAGAAGCTGAATCAGAAGGTGATGCTTTGGGTGGAAATTTTCTTTCAGTCATCTTGTTAAGCGCCTTTCTTTTTATAGGAGTTTTGTTATTACAATTTAAAACTTTTAAAGGTATCATCATTGTATTATCTATTATTCCATTAGGAATTTTAGGCGGTGTGATAATGCTGCTTATAACCGGACATCCGATGTCAATGGTTTCAATTATTGGTTTCATTGGTTTGTCAGGAATCCAGGTGAAGAACTCGCTGTTACTCGTTGATTTCACCAACCAGTTGCGAGCCGAAGGATATAGCATAGACAAAGCAATTACTATTGCTGGAGAAACCCGTTTTTTACCGGTCGTGCTTACATCAATAACCGCTATCTGCGGATTAATTCCTCTTGCTTTGAACGCCAATCCACTTATTTCTCCGTTAGCAATTGTATTAATCGGAGGATTAATAAGCTCAACAATACTTGCCAGGATTGTAACGCCGGTAATGTACAAGCTTATACCACCTTCTATTGAAAATAATTAATCATTCATAAAATCAAAATAAAATGAAAAAAACAATTTTAATAACAGGCGCATCTTCAGGCTTCGGTTTGATGTTAGCAAAGAATTTACATCAACAAGGTTATAATGTAATTGGTACAAGTCGTAATCCAGAAAAACTACAAGCCACTGTTCCCTTTAAAGTATTGGCTTTGGATATTTCAGATGAGAATTCTATAAAAGAATTTACAAAGCAACTTTTTGAAACTGTCAATCAATTAGATGTTTTGGTTAATAATGCAGGTTATATGCTCACTGGATTAGCAGAGGAAACTTCAACAGAGGCAGGGAAACTTCAATTTGAAACTAACTTTTGGGGAACAGTGAATGTAACAAAAGCCCTATTGCCTTATTTCAGAAAACAAAAATCTGGTCAAATTATTACAGTTAGCTCAATGATGGGGCTTATATCAATACCTATGAAGTCAATGTATGCTGCATCCAAACATGCCTTGGAAGGTTTCTTTAAAACATTGCGTTTTGAGGTAAGTCAATTTAATATCAAGGTTAGTATGGTAGAGCCAATGTGGGCAAAAACAAATCTTGGAACAAATATGATTTCTGTTGATGAAAATATAGCAGAATACAAGAACTATAAAGGGCAAGTAAATAAGTATATCAAGAATGGTATGGCAGAGGGAGACGAGCCAGCCGTAATAGTGAAAAAAATTATTGAAGTGATAAATGCCAAAAAACCAAAGTTCCGAAACATTGTAGGAAAAATGGCAGGAATGGTACTATTCCTTAATAATTACGCCTATCCAATGTTTGAAGGTGCAATACATAAAAGTGTAAAAACAGCAAAATAAATCATCTTACATATAAAATTATGAATACGATATTTTTAGTAGCAATACTTTTTATTGCAACCCCCGTAGCATTGTGGCTGGTTTCATTTATTCTTGAGGCACTTCGCCCAGTGTCAAAAACACCTGAGAAACTTCGTTGGGCACCAGAAATTCCAATTAGCTACACCAACATTGATGGCAATAGAATTCGCTATGTCAAAACAGGACAGGGTCCAACATTGGTTTTACTTCACACCCTTCGGACGCAACTCGACCTGTTTGAAAAGGTTATACCAGAACTATCAAAACATTATACAGTGTACGCACTGGATTATCCTGGTCACGGTTATTCGGATATTCCTAAAGCAACATACGATGCAAATTTTTTTGCACATTTTGTTGAAAGTTTTCTTGAGAGTATGGATTTGCGAGATGTAACACTTTGCGGAGTTTCTATTGGCGCTTCCATTTCTTTAATTCTTGCCGGACGCCAGAATCCGAGAGTTGCCCGAGTTCTTTCTATCAACCCCTACGATTATTACAAGGGTCGTGGGGGAGCGAGGAGCTCATTTCTTGGGGCAATGATGATACACATAGTCCCTATTCCATTTCTTGGCGAAACCTTTATGCGACTTAGAAATTTCGTCATTATGAAAGCCATCTTAAATGGTGGCGTAGCGAATAGTGAAAGTATCTCACCTGCTTTGATGAAGGAATTGTACAATGTGGGCAATCGTACTGACCATTATCGCAGCTTTGTCAGTTTGTTGCGTAATTCCGAAAGCTGGGAGTCTGCCACTAAAATATATAAGAATATAAAGGTACCCGTGACCTTGATGTGGGGAGCGGAGGACTGGTCTAAAGTGAGCGAGAGGGAACATGACCATGAATTAATCCCCGGTGCTCAAGTTATCACCGTTGAAAATGGTGGACATTTTTTGCCACTTGATAGGCCTGACGCAATTATTGAGCAATTGGAAAAAGTGTAAAAGCGGCAAGGTAAAAAATATGAAAAAGCATCAAATAATTTTTTTATTACTTGTTAGCATAGTAACTAATAACATTTTTAAATTTTAACGAAATGACAGATAGCAACAATTTTGACGTAATCATAGTTGGCGGAAGCTATGCAGGACTTTCGGCAGCAATGGCTTTGGGGCGAGCATTAAGAAACGTTTTAATCATTGACAGCGGTTTGCCTTGTAACCGACAAACACCTCATTCACATAACTTCATTACGCAAGACGGAGAGAAACCAAATGTTATTGCGGAAAAAGCAAAAAAACAAGTGTTGAAATACGACACAGTAAAATTCTTAACTGACCTTGCCATTAATGGAAAGAAAACCGATAGAGGTTTTGAGATTTCAACTCAATCAGGAAAAATATTTTCAGCTAAAAAACTCGTTTTTGCAACAGGATTAAAAGACATAATGCCAAACATTAAGGGATTTTCTGAGTGTTGGGGAATTACAGTAATTCATTGTCCATATTGCCACGGATATGAAGTAAAGAATCAAAAAACAGGGATTTTAGGAAATGGAGATTTTGCATTTCAGTTTGCTCAACTCATTCGTAACTGGACAAAGGATTTAACCATATTTACCAATGGAAAATCGAAATTGACACAAGAGCAAACCGATAAAATCAAAAGACACAATATTTCAATAGATGAAAGGGAAATTACCTCATTGAAACACAAAAACGGAGTACTTGAAGAAATAGTTCTTGCAGACAATTCAACCTTTGAAATAAAAGCTATCTATTCAAGACCTGCTTTTGAACAACATTGTAAAATCCCTGAATTATTGGGATGTGAATTGACAGAACAAGGACTTATCAAAGTAGATACATTTCAGAAAACAACAGTGGATAATATATTCGCTTGTGGAGACAGTAGCTATCCAGTTCGTGCGGTATCAAATGCCGTATCAACAGGGAGTACTGCAGGAGTTGAATTAAGTAAAGCAATGATAGCAGAAGAGTTTTTAAAATGACATAAAAGCTGCATATAGCATGCTTGCGGTATGGCGGCTGGCCCAACGCAGCATCAGCAATAGTTTATGAAAAGCGCATTGAAATTTCTTGAACAGTAAATGTAAAATACAACCGCAGGAATAAATTAATTAGAAAGAAAATAAAAAATTCTTTCCCGAAGAAAATGTATAGACTGATTTACTTGAAGCGAAGGCAGTATATGGAAATTAGAAAAACAGGAAAATGAATATGACGTGGGACTATCTTAAGAAGATAATCTCCAAAGCTAAATACACAATGTGTAAAGGATAGTGTTCTTCTTAATGAAAATTATGGGAAGTAAAGAAAGAAAAGCAAGGAATCGGATGAACATGCATAAAGATATTCTTCATGCAGCATTGAGCATTGTCAGAAAGGAAGGGCATCGGTCGCTTAGTCTAAGGAGACTCGCTAACAATATTGAATTTTCTGCTACTGCGGTTTATTTGTATTTCAAAAACAAAGAGGCGCTTTTAGTTGGTCTTGCTAAGTTGGGATACCAACAACTTAATACCAGTATAGACAGAAACTGCCATAGCATAATTGACCCGAGGAAAAGATTAAAGGCAATTCTTACAACCTATTGGCATTTCGCAACCCATGAAAAGGAATTATACCTCCTTATGCAGGAAACCGGAATGGCGCTAAAAGAATTAGAGCCGCTATTTCCGGAGATGTTAACATTTATCAACTCGATAAAGCAAGCCATTACGAATGCCTCTGGGAAAGTAAATTGCACCGATATTTTTCTGAAGCGCAAGTGCTATACATCAATTGCTGTTGTACAAGGGTTTGCATCACTCAATTTAATTCACAAAGATATAGATGCCCGCTCCCAGTCTCAAATGCTGGATGATGCAATTGATAGTTTGATAGATTCTTTGAACTAAATAAAAAAATGAAAACAGTCACGTGAGATGACAAATAATTTATTCCAAATAAAAAGTTCAATTAAAAATGGAAACAATTCTTTTCTCTAAAAATTATCCCAAATGAATGCAGAGAAAAAACGGTTAACAAAAGCAACATGGAAAAAATGGGGACCTTATGTTAGCGACCGCCAATGGGGAACGGTGCGTGAAGATTATAGTGCCCATGGAGATGCGTGGAGATATACTACTCATGATATGGCAAGAAGCAAAGCTTATCGTTGGGGTGAAGAAGGGATTGGCGGAATATCTGATAATGAGCAGTTACTGTGTTTTGCAGTGGCATTGTGGAATAAAAAAGATCCTGCTATTAAAGAAAGATATTTCGGATTATCGAATGACGAAGGTAATCATGGAGAAGATGTTAAGGAGTTATATTATTATCTTGATTCAACGCCAACGCATTCTTATATGGAGATGCTTTACAAATATCCGCAACACGAATTTCCTTATGAATGGCTCTTGAATGAAAACAAAAAAAGAAGCAGGCACGAACCGGAGTTTGAAACTTCTACAGATACGCTTTCGTTGAAAAAACTTCTGAAGAGTGTGAAGCAAGATTGTTTATGTGTCAAATAGAATATCAAGCCGTATAAGAGTGCGACGCAACGAAAGCGAAATAGTAGCAACGGCTTCTGGTTCATAAAAAAATATCATACTCTTAATCGCCATTAACATACCACACATCTTATAAACATTTATACCCTAAATTCGCTCACCAATTTTTTGAATCAAATTAAATGCAATGTTCGACCTTACAGGAAAAACGGCAGTAGTAACGGGCGGCGGTAGTGGCATAGGAAAAGCGGTTTGTATGCTATTCGCAAAGCAAGGTGCAATCGTTAATGTGGTTGATATTAATGAAGCGCAGGCGAAAGAAACCGCGCAACAAATTAATGAACTTGGTGGTGAAGCGTATCCGCGTGTATGCGATGTTACGCAGCAACAACAAGTGGTTGAGCTATACAAACAGATCAGCATTATACATGTACTCGTAAACAATGCAGGTGTATCGCACATTGGTAAGGCGCACACGACAAGCGAAGAAGATTTTGACAGAATTATGCGGGTGAATGTAAAAGGCATTTACAACAGTTTGTTTGCGGCGTTGCCTTTGATGTTGCAACATGGCGGTGGTGTTGTTCTCAACATGTCTTCAACCGTTGCACTGGTCGGCATTCCCGACCGGTTTGC
>Ga0081539_10006250_pt1 | contig 11532 bp, 6 predicted proteins | sample TabmetS4T2R2_FD_71023 | JGI IMG/M metagenome (GOLD analysis project Ga0081539, IMG submission 71023) | Tabebuia heterophylla rhizosphere microbial communities from the University of Puerto Rico - S4T2R2 | ecosystem: Host-associated > Plants > Roots > Rhizosphere ...
CGGGCAGTGGCATCACTACGCCTTCGTGCTCGACACGACGGCGCCCGCCGACCAGCAGATCACGCCGTACGTCGACGGCCGCCCGATCGCGCACACCCAGCTCGACAGCGGCATCGGGTCCGGCGCGTTCGCCAACTCGACCCTGTACCTGATGTCGCGCGCCGGCACGTCCCTGTTCGGGACCGGTGACCTCGACGAGGTCGCGGTCTACAAGAAGGCGCTCGACGCGACGACGATCGAGGGGCACTACGAGAGCTACGGCACCAACCGCCGCCCGGTCGCGCGCTTCACCGCGTCGCCGAGCTCGGCCAAGCCGAACCAGACGGTGACCTTCGACGCCTCGACGTCGAGCGATCCGGACGGCTCGATCGTCAAGTACGAGTGGGACCTCGACGGCAACGGCAGCTACGAGACCGACTCCGGCTCCAACCCGGTGGTCACCAAGAGCTACTCGGCCGACGGCTCGGTCGACGTCCACCTGCGCGTCTACGACAACCAGAACGGGACGGACACCGAGGTCCACACGGTGACCGTCGGCAACGACCCGCCGACGGCGTCGTTCACCGCCAGCCCGAACCCGGTCGTGACCGGCAACCAGGTCACCTTCAACGCCTCGGCGTCGTCGGATCCGGACGGCTCGATCACCAAGTACGAGTGGGACCTCGACGGCGACGGCAGCTACGAGACCGACACGGGCACGACCAAGACCGTCACCAAGACGTACAGCGCGACGGGCAACGTCACCGTCAAGCTGCGCGTCACCGACGACGGCGGGCTGACTGCGACCGACACGAAGACCGTCCAGGTCGTCGCGCCGCAGCAGCCTCCGACGGCCTCGTTCACGGCGACTCCGAACCCCGTCGCGAGCGGCGGCACGGTGACCTTCGACGCCTCGGCGTCGTCGGATCCGGACGGCTCGATCGCCAAGTACGAGTGGGACCTCGACGGCAACGGCACCTACGAGACCGACACCGGCACGACCAAGACCACGACCAAGAGCTACACCGCGGTCGGCACGGTCAACGTCGGCCTGCGCGTCACCGACGGCGACGGCATGACCGCCACGAAGACCGTCCCGGTCTACGTCAACGGCACCGGCACCACGTACTCGCAGAAGGTGCTGGCCACCGGCGGCCTGGACCACTACTGGCGCATGGGTGAGACGACCGGCAGCTCGCTGGCCGACTCCAAGGGCACCAGCACCGCGACCACGGCCGGCGGGGTCACCCTCGGCGGCGCCGGCGCCGTCGACAGCAACGGCTCGGCCGCCTTCGACGGCACCACGGGCTACGCGTCGGCCGGAGTCGACCTCTCGGGCGCCTCGAAGGTCACGCTCGAGTTCTGGCTGAAGTGGAACGCGTTCGCCGACAACGACGCCCTGGCGCTGGAGTTCACCCCGAACTTCAACGACAACAACGGCGGGTTCATCGTCGACCCGAACTCGCCGCAGGGCAGCAGGTTCGGCGTCGGCATCGGCAACAACGCCACCCGCAACGACGCGTACTTCGCGCGGCCGACCGCGGGCGCCTGGCACTACTACGCGATCGTCCTCGATCCCACGGCCCCGGCGGCGCAGCAGATCACGCCGTACATCGATGGCCAGCCGGTCGCGATCACGAAGACGGCCAGCGGCACCGGCGCAACGTTCGCCAACTCGACCCTGTACTTCATGTCGCGCGCGGGCTCGGCCCTGTTCGGCGGCGGGAGCATGGACGAGCTGGCGATCTACAGCCGGACGCTGACGGCGGCCGAGGTCGCGGCGCACTACGCGGCCGGGGTCAACAACCCGCCGACGGCGTCGTTCACCGCGACGCCGGCGACGGCGAACCCCGGCCAGACGGTGACCTTCGACGGCTCGGCCTCCGCCGACACCGACGGGACCATCGCCAAGTACGAGTGGGACCTCGACGGTGACGGCACGTTCGAGACGAACACCGGCACGACCAAGACCACGACGAAGAGCTACACGACGTCGGGCACGGTCGCGGTCAAGCTGCGCGTCACCGACGACAAGGGCGCGCAGGCGACGATCACGAAGAACGTGGTCGTCCAGAAGCCGCCGACCGCCGCGTTCACGCTGACGCCGAACCCGGCCAACGTGGGCCAGACGGTGACGTTCAACGGCTCGACGTCGACGGACTCCGACGGGACCATCGCCAAGTACGAGTGGGACCTCGACGGCAACGGCACCTACGAGACGGTGACCAACACCACGCCGACGACCACCAAGAGCTACACCACGGGTGGCACCGTCAACGTGGGCCTGCGGGTGACCGACAACAACGGCGCCACCGCGACGGTGACGCACGCGCTGACGGTCAACGGCGCGCCGACGGCGTCCTTCACCATCTCGCCGACGACGGCGCAGACCCGCAACACCGTGACGTTCAACGGCTCGGCGTCGACGGCCCCCGGCGGCACGATCACCAAGTACGAGTGGGACCTCGACGGCAACGGCACGTACGAGACGAACACGGGCACCACGGCGACGACGACGAAGGTCTACGACACCGAGTCGACGATCAACGTGGGGCTGCGGGTGACGTCCTCGAACACGCTGACCGGCACAACGACCAAGTCGCTGCCGATCCAGAGCCTGTACGCGCAGGCGGTCCGCACGACCTCCGGCCTGCGTGCCTACTGGCGCCTGGCCGAGACCTCGGGCACCACCGCGCAGGACGAGACGGCCAACAACCTCGACGGCGTGTACGAGAACACGCCGACGCTGGGCACGGCCGGCCTGCTCGTCGGTGACACGAACAAGGCCGTCGACCTGACGGGCTCGTCAACCGAGCGCATCACGGTGGCCGACAACACCCTGCTGGATCCGACCAACCTCACGCTCGAGGCGTGGGTGCGGCCCGACTCCTCGCTGAGCTTCGGCCAGTCGCGGACGATCTTCGCGAAGACCAACTCGAACGGCAACGACTTCTCCTACTCGTTGCAGTACGTCCGCTCGGGCTTGTCGACGAACCAGCTGGAGTTCTCGATCACCACGACGAGCAACACCACGTACACGGCGACCCAGACGCTGAGCTCCGGGACGAAGTACTACATCGCGGCCACGTACGACGGGTCGAGGATGCGGATCTACGTCAACGGCGCGGCCCTCGGCAACGGCCAGGCCAAGACCGGCAACATCCGCAACTCGGCGCAGCCGCTTCGGATCGGCTCGTTCTGGACGTCGGACCCGTGGGACGGCGCGATCGACGAGGCGGCGGTCTACTCCACCGCCCTGTCGGCGACGACGATCCTGGCGCACTACAACAACGGCAAGTAGCCACGAGATTCGGGCGGGCGGGCAAGTACAGAGCCCTCCCGCCCGTTGATCGGGCATGAGCGCCACCACCGTCGCGCAGCCGTTGCGCGCCACCGAGGAAGCGCCCGTGGAGAGCGGACACAAGGACGCACTGCGGGCCAAGCACGCACACGCAGGGATGGCGATGGCCGTCGCGACGTTCGCGATGGCGGCGGCGTCCGGCATCCAGGCCGTCCTGTATCTGAGCTCCTTCGGGGTCGACGGGCGGACCGACGGGTTCTTCGTGGCGTTCGCGCTGTACGCGACGTTCGGCGTCTTCTCGCAGAGCATCCGCGTGACCTCGGCGCCGATGCTCGTCGGCGAGCGCCCGCGGATGACGCCGCGCGAGCTCGGCCTCGCGCTCGTGCTCATCGCGGTCCCGGTCGCGCTCGTGACCATCCCGCTCGCCGGGCCCTTCGCGCGCGTGCTCGCGCCGGGGCTCGACGCCGCCGCGCGCTCGGTGACCGAGGAGGCGCTGCCGGTCCTGGGGCTGGCGATGATCTTCCAGCTGTGGGCGGCCGGCGCGGCGACGCTGCTGGCCGTGCGCGACCGCTTCGATCGCGTGGCCGGCGCCTACATCATCGGCGCGGCCGCCGGGCTCATCGTCTACGTCGTGGTCGCCGGGCCGGCCGACGAGCTCTCGCTCGGCTGGTCGATGCTCGCGATGGCGGTCGTCACCTGCGTGCTCATGCTCGACGGCCTGCGCGCCAGCGACGGCGAGCAGGTCGCGGCCGAGCCGCTGACCGTCCGCCGCGCGGTGGCCTGCGTCGGCCTCGTGCTCGGGCGCACCTTCGTCTACCTCGTCTTCAACGCGCTGTACCTGGTCACGGTGGCCTTCGCCAGCGGCTACGACGCCGGCGACGCGACGGTCCTCTCCTACGCCTACCTGTTCGCCAGCTACCTGGTGGCCGGCACCGGCTTCGCCATGGGCATGGCGCGGATCGCCGACATGCGCCGGGGCGCCCTGGCCGACTGGCGCGAGGTCATCGCCGACACGGTGCCCGGCGGCTTTCGCTACGCGATGATGCTCTGCGCGCCGGCGCTCGGTGCGCTGGTCGCCGGCGGCGCCACGCTGATCGGCGAGATCTTCCCGTCGAGCTTCAACGCCGACCAGGTCTCGCAGCTGCAGGTCTTCGGGGCGCTGCTCTCGGCCTGGACGGTCGGCGCGCTGCTGATCAACCTCCTGCTGCCGGCGATGTTCGCGCTCGACCGGGCGCGGCTGGTCAACCTCGTGGCGCCCGGGGTCGCCGCGCTGCACGTGGCGGCCACGGCCGTCGGCGGCGCGATCTGGGGCGTCGACGGGGTCGTGGGCGCCGCCTTCGTCGCGCCGCTCACCTTCGCCGTCGTGCTGCTGGTCGTGGGCGCCGGGCGCGGGAGCGCGCCGCTGGCCCGCGAGCTGGCGCGCGACGGCATCCGCTTCGCGCTCCTGGCCGCGGCCTCGTTCGGCGCCGGCGCCGCGATCGGCACGCTGGCGTCCGGCTTGATCGGGAGCTTCGTCGCCGTCGCGGTCGGCAGCGTGCTCTACGTGCTGCTGATGTCGCGCCTGGCGTCCCAGCAGCTGCAGACCCTCGTCGGCTCGGTCCGCCCCGCAGAGGCATGAGCGCCGTCGCCCCGCCAGCCGACGTCCGCGACGCGCGGACCGGCGCGCTTCGCGCGCGGCTGATCGCCAGCGCCGACGCGCGCGCCGTGGCCGCGCTCGGGCTGCTGTTCGCCGTCCTCACCGCGCTCACGTGGCGCAAGTGGGGCGTGCCCGAGATCGATGCCGGGCACGAGCTCACCGCGGCCGACCGCATCGCCCACGGCGCCGTCGCCTACCGCGACGTCCGCTACTTCTACGGGCCGGCGGGGCTGTACTCGCTGGCGGCGGCGTTCAAGGTCTTCGGGACGAGCTTCACGACGGCGTTCGCGTTCGGCCTCGTGCAGACCGCGGCGATCCTCGGCGCCTTCTACGCGCTGAGCCGGCGGCTGCTGCCGGTGACGACCTCGGCGCTGGCGACCGCGGTCCTGGCCACGATCGGCTTCTCAGGCACCGCGTTCAACTTCATCCTGCCGCACACCAACTCGGCGACCTTCGGGATCCTCTTCATGCTGCTGATGCTGCTCGCGCTGAGCCGCGAGCGGCTGGTCCTGGCGGGCGTGTTCGGCGGCGTCGTGTGCCTCACGCGCCCGGAGTACGCGGTGATCGCCGCTGTCGGCTGCGCGGCCTACCTCGTCGGGGTCTGGCGCGAGCGCGGGCTGCGCAGCGCGCTGCTGACCGCGCCGCGGATCGCGGTGCCGGCGGTCGCGCTGGCCGGCGGCGTGCTGGCCGCGTTCGCGGCGAGCGCGGGCGCGTCGAACCTCTTCACCGAGAACCTGTGGCCGGTCGACTTCCTGCGGGTGGCGAAGTTCGGCTCGCAGTCCAAGTGGGCGCCGTTCGACGTCGCCAGCGTCGCGGCGACGCTGGCGCGCGCGACGATCTACTGCGCGCTGCTCGGTGCCCTGCTCGTGTCGTTCGCCGGCTTCGTGCGGCGGTCGGGGGCGCGGCGGGTGCTGGCGCTGTGGCCGCTGGCGGCGACCGGCGCCGCGGTCGGCGTCGGCCTGGTGGCCTGGCGCGTGCTCGGCGTCTTCTCCGACGAGCGCGCCGCGGTGCAGCGCGAGTGCACGCACCTGCTCATCGGCGTCAGCTGGCTGCCGGCGCTCGGCTTCGGCGTCGCCGCCTTCGTGGGGATCCGCTTCCTGCGCCGCGGGCGCGCGCCGCTGTCGGGCTCGTGGGCGTTCGACCTCGCGCTCGTGGTCATCGCCGCCGCGCTCGGCGCCCGCGCCTACGACGCGTTCACCGCCGACGTCTCCTACGCGCCCTACTACGCGGCGCCGCTCGTGCTGCTGCTCGCCGTGCTGCACCAGCGGGTGGCCGAGCGCTGGCCGGCGGTGCGCCCGGCGGCGATCGGCTCGCTCGCCGCGGTCGCGGCGGGGCTTGCGCTGTACGCGCTCGTCGCCCTGTATCCGGACCAGAGCACGCCGGTGCGCACCGCGCGCGGCACGGTGATGATGGGCCCGGAGGCGGCGCGCGCCTTCCAGCCGACGATCGACTACGTGCGCTCGCACACCGCGCCCGGCGAGCCGATCCTCGCGCTTCCCGCCGACGCGGGCCTGTACTTCATGACCGATCGCCCGCCGGCGCTCTACGACGTGATGTTCCTGCCCGGCCTGCTGGATTCGAAGGCCGACGAGCAGGCGGCGATCGCGCGGCTGCGGCGCGAGCACGTGCGGCTGGCCATCGTCGGGCAGCGGCGCTTCGTCGGCTACGGCTTCACCACCTTCGGTACCGACTACAACCGGCTGCTGGCGTCCTACATCGAGCGCGACGCGCCGGTGGCGAGCTTCGGCGAGCGCGGCCAGGAGGCCGCCGCCGGCACCAACGCCACGCGCGACTACCGGATCTACCGCCTGCCATGAGCCTCGACGCCGCATCGCGCAACCTGCGCAACAACTTCGACGTGCTGCGGCTCGTGGCCGCGGCGATGGTGCTCGTGTCGCACTCGTTCGTCGTCGTCGGCGCGCACGAGCCGCGCGTCGGGCACTTCCCGCTCGGGACGCTCGGCGTCGAGATCTTCTTCGCGATCAGCGGCTTCCTCGTGGCCAAGAGCTGGTTCGGCCAGCCGCGGGTGCGGGCGTTCGCGGTCAAGCGCGGGCTGCGGATCCTGCCGGCGCTGGTCGTCACCGTGCTCGCCTGCGCGTTCGTGCTGGGGCCGGTGGTCTCGGACCTGTCCTCGCACGCGTACTTCGGCTCGTCGGCGACCTACACCTACCCGGTCGACGACGTCGTCGCGACCGGGACCGGCGGTGCCATCCGCGACGTCTCGCACCACCTGCCGGGCGTCTTCGCCGACAACCCCGATCACTCGGTCAACCGCTCGCTGTGGACGCTGCCGATCGAGGTCCAGGCCTACATCGCGATCGCCCTGCTGGGAGTCGCGGGGCTGTTGACCGTCGGGCTGCCCGCGTTCGCGCTCGGGCTGTTCGCCCTGTCGGTGGCGCCCCACGGGATCGCCGACCTGCCGGTCGTCGGCTGGCCGCTGAACTGGGTGCGCGGGGCCGACGGCGAGAACGCCCACCTGCTGGCGATCTTCGCGGTCGCCGCGCTGATGTACCGCCACCGGGCGCGGATCGCGCTGCGCTTGGACCTCGCGGCCGTGGCGCTGATCGCGGTGGTCGCCCTGCTCGGCACGCCGCTCGAGCGCCCGCTGCTCGTGCTCTGCATCCCGTATCTGGCGCTGGTCGTCGCCTATCGCTCGTGGGGCGGCCTGCACGCGCTCGCTTCGCGCGGCGACGTCTCCTACGGCCTCTACCTGCTGGCCTTCCCGGTCCAGCAGACGATCGTGTGGCTGTGGGGCGGTTCGCTCCCGGCGCCGGGCGTCGTGGTGGCCATCGCGCTGCCGGTCACCTACCTGCTCGCGTTCGCCTCGTGGCACCTGGTCGAGAAGCGGGCGCTGCGGCTGAAGGGCGCACTGGCCGGGCGGCGGACGGCGCGGGTGCCGGCGCCGGAGGGGGCCGCCGCGGCGGTTCGCGTGTGATGAGCGACTTCGATCCCCAGCACTACCTGCGCGAGCGCTACAAGGGCGAGCACGCGCGCTCGGCCCTGATGTCCGCCTACTACGCGGTCAAGCCGCTGATGCCGCGCCGGATCCAGCTCGCGCTGCGGCGCGCCTACGCGCACCGCCAGGCGCGCGTCGAGTTCCCGCGCTGGCCGATCGAGCCGATCCTCGTCGAGCACCGCGAGGCGCAGTTGCGCGCGTCGCTTGCCGCCAGCGGGGCGGACGCGGTGCCGTTCGTGTCCTACTGGCCGGAGGGCCACCGCTTCGCGGCGATCCTCACCCACGACGTCGAGGGGCCGGTGGGCGTGCGCAACGTCCGCCGTGTGCTCGAGCTCGAGCGCCGGCACGGGTTCGTGTCGTCGTGGAACTTCGTCGCCGAGTGGTATCCGATCGAGGGCGGGCTCTTCGACCACATCCGCGCCAACGGCGGCGAGATCGGGCTGCACGCGATCAAGCACGATTGCAAGCTGTTCGAGAGCCGCGCGAGCTTCGAGGCCGACCTGCCGAAGATCCATCGCTATCTGGCCGAGTGGGGCGCGGTCGGCTTTCGCTCGCCGGCGACCCACCGCAACGCCGAGTGGATGCCCGAGCTCGGCTGCCTCTACGACACCTCGTTCCCGGACTCGGATCCGTTCGAGCCGATGGGCGGCGGCTGCTGCTCCATCCTGCCCTTCTTCCTCGACGACCTCGTCGAGCTGCCGATCACGTTGGTCCAGGACCACACGCTGTTCGAGATCCTGCGATCGGAGACGATCGAGCCGTGGACGTCGAAGGCCGACTGGATCATCGAGAACCACGGCCTGGTCAACGTCATCATCCACCCCGATTACCTCGACACGCCGCGGCGGCTGCGGATGTACGAGGAGCTGCTCGAGTACCTGGCCGCGCAGCGCGGGTGCTGGCACGCGCTGCCGCGCGACGTGGCGTCCTGGTGGCGCACGCGCGCGGGGCTGCGCTGCGTGTCCGAGGGCGGCGGCGCTCGGGTCGAGGGCGCCGGCGCCGAGCGCGCGAGCGTCGCGTGGGCGCGCGAGGTCGACGGTCGGATTCGCCTGGAGATCGAGCCGGCGGGCGCTGCGGCGAAGGCGGCCTGATGCGCGTGCGGATGGTCATCGCTCCGCTCGCGGCGACGGCGACCATGCTCGTCGCCGCGGGATCGGCGATCGCCGACAGCGCGGCGATCTCGGTGACCGCGGCCAACGGCGCATCCGATCCGGTCGCCTACATCGCGCGCGTCTTCACGTTGACGGGCAACGCCACCGCGGGCGAGAGCCTGTACATGAAGCACCGCCCGGCCGGCGGCGCGCCGTGCGCGCCGACCGCCTTCAGCGATCCGGGCCGGCTGTCGACGGGCTTCTACGGCGTGCCGGTCACGGGCTCGTACACGGTGCAGCGTGCGTGGACCTGGGACGCGCCGGGGGCGTGGACGTTCTGCATCTGGCTGGCGCCCAGCGAGACGTCGATCGCCACGCCGATCACGCAGACGATCTCCTTCCGCACCCCGGCCGGGCAGATCGCCGCGAGCGTGAGCCCGGCGGCGCCGCGCGCCGGCCAGCGGGCGACGGTGACCGTGGCCGGCGCCAGCGAGGCGCCGCGGCGCATCTGGGTCAAGTGGCGCCCGGCGGCGGGCGGGCCGTGCGCGCCGACCTACGACCTCGATGGCGGCCAGAGCCTCATCGACGGCTGGGACGCCGACGGCACCTTCGGCGCCACGCGCTACCTCACGCAGACGATCCCGGGGCAGTACGTCGTCTGCTCGTGGCTGGCGGGCAGCTCTTTCGATCCGCTGCCGGTGGCGGGGCCGACGGCGGCGACGTTCGCCGTCGTGGCGGTCAAGCCCGTGGTGCTCTCGACCGCGGCCGTGAGCTGCAAGACGCGCAAGGCGATCGCGCGGGTGCGGGCTACGCGCAAGTCGGTCTGCGTCCGGTTCGTGTTCTCGAAGGCGCCCTCGCCCTACGCGCGGCTGACGATCACCTTCGTGACGCCCGGCGGCAAGCGGTACAAGACGGTCACGTCGACGTGGCCCAACCGGCCGCGCCGCACGCTGATCAGCGCGCCGCTCGCGCGCCGCGCCTACGCGCACCGCCGCGGGCTGTGGCACGCGACGCTGCGCACGCAGGGAAAGCGCATCAAGACGATGTCCTTCGAAGTGGAGTGAGCGCATGACGCGCGTGTTGATCCTCGTCCAGAACGAGCCCCTGCCGTCCGACCGGCACGTGTGGAACCAGTGCCGCGCGCTCGTGCGCGCGGGCTACGACGTGACCGTCATCTGCCCGAAGGGGCAGGATCGCGACAAGGGCGCCTTCGAGTCGCTCGAGGGCGTGGCGATCCACCGCTACGACGCGCGCCATGCCGACGGCGGGCCGATCGGCTTCGGGATCGAGTACCTGTCGGCGCTGCGCCAGATGCGGCGGCTCGCCCGGAAGCTGGCGCGCGAGCGCCCATTCGACCTCGTGCACGCGTGCAGCCCGCCGGACTTCCTGCTGCTGGCGATGCTGCCGCTGCGCCGGCGGGGCGCGCGGTTCATCTTCGACCACCACGACCTGACGCCCGAGCTGTACGTGTCGCGGTTCGGCGGCGAGGGCGGGCTCGTGCACCGGGCGACGCTGGCCGCCGAGCAGGTCGCGTTCCGGCTGGCCGACGTCGTGCTCTCGGTCAACGAGTCCTACCGGCGGATCGCGATCGAGCGCGGGCGGCGCGCTCCCGAGGACGTTGCGGTGGTGCGGACCGGGCCCGACCTGTCGCGCTTCACGCCGGTGGACCCCGATCCGGCGCTGCGCGGCGACCGCTCGCATCTGCTCAGCTACGTCGGGGTCATGGGGCCGCAGGACGGGGTCGATCAGGCGCTGCGCGCGCTAGCGGCGCTGCGGTCGCGCCGCGACGACTGGCGCGCGATCTTCATGGGCAGCGGCGAGGTCCTCGACGAGATGCGCGCCCTGGCGCGCTCGCTGGGCATCGACGACGTCGTCGAGTTCACCGGCTGGGTCGAGCACGACTTCATCCGCCGGGTGCTGTCGACGTCGGACGTGTGCCTGGCGCCCGACCCCAAGAGCCCGCTCAACGACGTGTCCTCGATGGTGAAGATCTCCGAGTACATGGCGATGTCCAAGCCGATGGTCTCCTTCGACCTCAAGGAGTCGCGGGCGGCCGCCGGCGATGCGGCAGTGTTCGCCGACGACGTCGAGGGCTTCGCCGCGCTGGTCGACGAGCTCCTCGACGACCCGGCTCGCCGCGAGGCGATGGGCGCGAGCGGGCGCCGCCGCGCCGAGGCGATGCTCGCCTGGGAGCACCAGGAGCGCGCCCTGCTCGCCGCCTACGAGCGAGCGCTGGGCAAGCGCCGCGCACCCGAGACGGTCGCCGCCGCAAGCACTGCCACGGCCTAGCCGTTGCTCTGACAGAGATGCTCGCCTCGAGCCGCAACCGCCGCGCCTTCAGCGCGCTCCAGGGCAGCGACCGCTGGTCGTTGATCGACCCGATCGCCGACGCGCGGTGGGGCGCGTTCATCGCGGGCGCCGCCGCCGCACCGCTCGGCGAAGCCGCGCCGCTCCCCGCGGCGGGCCCCTTCCACCATCCCGCGTGGCTGGGCCTGCTCGCGCGCTCGTACGGCTACCCCATCCGCGCCTGCTGCCTGCTCGACGACGCCGGCGCGATCGTCGCCGGCCT
>Ga0081539_10006251_pt1 | contig 11531 bp, 14 predicted proteins | sample TabmetS4T2R2_FD_71023 | JGI IMG/M metagenome (GOLD analysis project Ga0081539, IMG submission 71023) | Tabebuia heterophylla rhizosphere microbial communities from the University of Puerto Rico - S4T2R2 | ecosystem: Host-associated > Plants > Roots > Rhizosphere ...
GAAGGCCTATGTGCGGCAGCTGGAGCGCTTCGGCGGCAAGACCGCGGTGCTGTTCGACGACTTCAACCGCTGGTTCGCGAGCCTGTGGCAGGGGAAGACGCTCGGCATCACCATCGGCGCGCTGAGCGTCCTCGCGGCGCTACTGCTCCTTGCGATCGCCAGGCGGCGCTAAGTGGCCTCCTCGACGAGCGCGGCAAGCGTTCCGTTGCCGATGAGCGCGGCCGCCGCCTCGATGTCGTCGGACATATAGCGATCTTCCTTCAGCGCGGGAATGCTTTGCCGCACGAAGGCATGCACCGCGCGCGTAGCGCTCGCAAGCTTCGCCGCGCCGTCGATCAGATCGATCGCCTGGCAGGCGGCAAGCAGCTCGATCGCCAGGATGTACCTCGTATTGCGCACGATGCGCTTGGCATTGCGTGCCGCGATAAGGCCCATGCTGACCACATCCTGGTTGTCGCCATTGGCCGGAACACTCTGGATGCTCGCCGGGCTGCAGAGCGTGCGGTTCTCCGCCACCAGCGCCGTCGCCGGGTACTGGGCGCCGGCGAAGCCGCAGCTCAGCCCCGGGTTGCGCGTGAGAAAGGCAGGCAGCGACCCGTTGAGATGCGGACTGACCAGGCGATTCAGGCGACGCTCGGACATGACGCCGACCTGCGTCGCGGCGATGGCGAGGTAATCCATGGCGAAGGCGACGTGCTGGCCATGGAAATTGCCGCCGTGGAAGAGCTCCTCGCCGCCGAAGTACAGCGGGTTGTCGTTCGACGAATTGAGCTCCCGCTCGACCACGCTCAAGCAAAAGTCCAGCGTGTCACGCGCGGCGCCGAGGACCTGCGGAATGCAGCGCAGGGTGTACGCCTTCTGCATGAAGACGCCGGTCCCCGAAGCGCCGCTCGCCGCCTGCTCGCGCATGGCGCTCGCCAGGCTCTCGTGCGAGTGGGCGAGCCGCGAATCCGCGGTCAGCCGCCGCATATTTGCCGCACTTGCTCGCTGACCGGGATGCGGCTTGCCGAGGTCATGGCCGGCCGCCGCGAAGGCGCCGGTGGACGCCTGCAGCGCCTCCAAGGCGAGCGCCGCGACGATTTCAGCGTGCTCGAGCTCGCTCCTGAACTGCGAAAGCACGAGCGAAGCAAGGCCGCTCATCGCCGACGTGCCATTGATCAGCGACAGCCCCTCCTTGCACTCGAGGGCGAGCGGTGCCAGGCCTTTGTCGGCCAACGCCCGGCTGCTGGAGCGGCGCCCACCGCCGTCGTCCAGCACATAGCCTTCGCCGATGAGCGTGATGGCCATCGCCGCAAGCGGCGCGAGGTCGCCGCTCGCGCCGAGCGAGCCGACCTGGGGGATGGCGGGGGTAATGCCGAGATTGAGGAATTCGACCAACCGGCCGACCACTTCGGGGCGGATCGCGGAATAACCGCGTGCGAGCGAATTCGCCCGCGCCACCATCATCGCCCGCGCTTCATCCCGGGCAAAGAGCTCACCGACGCCGGCGCAGTGGCTGCGCAGCAGGTTCTCCTGCAGCGCACGTGCATCGCGCGCCTCCACCCAGTTGTGCACCATCTCGCCGAAGCCGGTATTCACGCCGTAGACCGGCACGCCGTGCGCAGTCAGCGCCTCGAGGCCGGCACGGCTCGCCGCCATGCGCTCAAGGGCGGTATCGGCGAGCGCTATGCCGCAATCGCCCCGGCTGATCGCCGTGACATCGTCGATCGTCAAGCTATGCCCGTCGAGCAGGCGCGTCCGAGCGCCGAGCGCTTCTCTAGGACTATTCACACGGATTCCCCCTTTTTCGAAAAATACTACGCGTAGTGGCCGATGCGCGCTCGACCCGACGACAGGACGCCCTTTGCCGCCTGCCGGAGCGCTACGGGAATGGCAGCGTTTCGCTCTTCTATTTCGATCGTGAGGTTTTGGCGCCAGCCGCAATTTCTAACGGCGCGCATCTCAGGCATCGCTACAGTGCCGACTCTAAGAACGAGCCGCGAAGGGGGCCGAAATGAAGCAAGCCACGAAACTCGAGCGCGTGAGCGCTGCCATTGCCGCCGTAGCCGTGAGCCTGTCGATCGTCTGGGCGATCTCCGGCTATGCCTATCCCGAGGCATCGGCCACTTGGCTGGACCTGATGGCCAAGAAGATGTCGCAACCGTCGCGCTCGTAGGCCGCACGCCGGAAGAACCAGGCGCTCGGTGTGAAAGTGAGCAAAAGCTGCTAGACGGCGCGACAGTGCGGCGCGTACATTGAGCGCCGTTCCCGCAGGCTTCTTCAGCAGGAACGACGAGCCCGATGAGATTCCAACCCTCTATCGGGCTTTTTCATTTCTGCCGGCTCTAACCGCGGCTGCGCTCCCCAAAGATTGTCAACGCACGAATGCGCCGCATCGTCGTGCTTCGGCTTACGCAAGAATCCATGCCATCGACTTTCGCGGCAACTTGACCGGTCCGTGCGCTGCCCCTCAGTGCGGTGCGCGATAAGGGAGGCGGTCAAGTTGCCGCCCTTTTTTTCAGAGGAAGATGGTAGGTCGTGGCGGATTCGAACCGCCGACCAACGGATTAAAAGTCCGCTGCTCTACCAGCTGAGCTAACGACCCGTATTTGGATTGGTAAGGCGCTGAAGGAGCGAGATTTTATCAGCCCTCGCGCGCCATTCGCCAGTACTGCCACTTCATCGTCGCCGCAGAGCCGGCGACGATCGCGACGAAGGTAAGGATCGAGCCGAGGGCGAGCGTCGAGAACCCCGAGATGCCCTGGCCGATTGTGCAGCCAAGCGCGGTGATTCCGCCAAAGCCCATCAGCATTCCGCCGACGATGTGGTTCGCGGTGTCGGCGGCGTCGCGAAATCCCTCCCAGCGGAATGTGCGCGTCGCGAGCGCGTAGGCCGCGGAGCCGGCGATGACGCCAAGGCCGGAGGCGATGCCGTAGGTGATGATCTTCGACTTGTCGGTCCACAGCATCAGGTAGTCGAGCGTGTAGGCCATCGGCGAGACGAAGGAGAACGACTCCATGCGCCCGCTGTTCGTCGCGACGAACGCTTCCTGAAGGGTGTTCGGATCTTCTGCTACGTGGCCGATATAGCCGCTTACGAACCAGCCGCCGACCACCACCAGGCCCGTGACCACCCCGCCTAGTGTGTAGTTGAGGTCCGAGCGGAATTGACGGCTGGCATAGATGAAGGCGAGCAGCGCGCCCGCGACGACGACGGCGAGCCCCGCGGCCCACGTCGCCTTGCTACCTCCCATGGCGCTAGCGAGGAGCGATGGAAGATCCTGGCCCGCAGGCAGGGTGATCGCCGCTCTCTCCAGCACGCCGACCCGGAAGGCGCCGAGGATGCCGCGCAGCGTCATGTAGGCGGCGATGCCGAGAAATACGTAGACGATGAGCGACTTCAGATTGCCCGCGCCGACGCGAATCAGGGTCTTCGAGCCGCAGCCCGAGCCGAGCGTCATGCCGACGCCGAAGAGAAAGCCGCCGACGAGGTGCGAGAGCCAGGTGAGATTGGGCGTCGTGTAAATCGACTTCGAGTAGTCGACGAGCCCGCCGAGCTCGAGCGCCGCGGCGCCGAGAATGGCCACGGCGATGGCGAGCAGCCACATGCGAAAGCGCGAAAGCTCGCCCATGTTGACCCAGTCGGCCACGGCGCCCATGGTGCAGAAGTGGGTCTTGTTGCCGACCGCACCGAAGACGAAGGCAAGAATGAAGGCCCCGCCGGTCACATACGGGACCAGCGTGGCCGGATTGTCCGGGTTCAACGTTTGGAGAAAGCGGCGAGGCGCTGCTTCGCGCTCGCCGCGGCGCTGCTTTTCGGGTACTTGCTGATGATCTCTTCGAGGGTCTTCTGTGCGTTCTTGCGCTCGCCCATCGTTTCCTGCGCGCTCGCGATGCTGAGCAATGCATCGGGCGCTTTCTCGCTGTCGGGCCAGCCCGCAAGGAGTTTCCTCTGCGCGGCGATCGCTTCCTTGTAGTTGCGCTGGCCCGAGTGCGCCATGCCAACCCAGTACTGCGCGTTCGGCGCGAGCTTGCTGTTCGGGTAGGTGACGAGGAACCCCTGCATCGCCGAGACCGCGAGCGCGTAGTTGCCGAGCTTGAACTGGTCGAGGGCGGCCTGATAGGCGCGCGTCTCGGCGGGGGAGGCCTCCTCGCCGGCGCTCGCCGCTGGCTTTTCCGGCTGGGCGGCCGCCTGCTCGCGTGCTTGCTCGAGCTTGCGAAGCCGCGTGTCGATGTCGAGGTAGAGGTCCTTTTGCCGGCGCTCCGCCGTCTCGGCTTGGTTGGCGAGCATCTCGAGCTGCCCGCGCATGCGCGCGAGCTCGCTCGAGAGGGTCTCGACCTGCTGCGAGATCTGCAGGAGGGCGCTGCGGTCCGAGGCGCCCGCCATGGCCTCGTTCAGCTTCTTCAGCTGCTCAGCGACGTCGCGCTGGTTGGCCACCATTTCCTCGCGCAGCCGGTCGATGCGCCGGCGCGCTTCGTTGTCGTCGAACAGGCCCTGCGCTGCGACGTTGAACGCAGTGGCACAGCCCAACACGAGCGCGAGGCGTCGCAGCATCAGTACTCGCCGTTATACAGCATGTCGTCACGCCGGTTCTTCGCCCAGCATTCCTCGCTGTGCTCGCTGCAGGCGGGCTTTTCCTCGCCGAGGCTCACCGCCTCGATCTGGTTGTCGCGCACGCCCAGCAGAACGAGCATCTTCTTTACGCTGTCGGAGCGGCGCTGACCGAGGCCGACGTTGTACTCGCGGCTGCCGCGCTCGTCGGCGTTGCCCTGGATCAGCATCTTGGCGCTCGGATTCTCGCGCAGGAACTTGGCATGCGCCTCGACGAGCGAGCGGTACTCGTCCTTCACCTCGAAGCGATCGAAGTCGAAGTAGATCGTGCGCCGGGAGAGGATGTTGTTCGGGTCCTTGAGCGCCGCGAACGGCGAGCCCCCGGGCTTGCCGGGCTCGACGCGCGCCACCGGCGGCGAGGGTTTCACCGGCTGCGGTGTGGCGCCGGGCTTGCCGGCTTCGCCCACGGGCGCGCTGGCGGCGGGTTTCTCGGGTTCGGTCGCGCAGGCGCCAAGCAGCAGCGCGGCGCCGATCAGGGCATAGAACATCGCACGCATGGCATCGCTCCTTTTCATTCGGTGAAGGGCCCCCAGGCCGGTTCGCGTACATCGCCCGCGGCTGCGCTCAGTCGCTGCTTGACGCGCCCATCGGCGGACACCGCCGAGAGCACGCCACGCTCGCCGATCACGGTGGCGAGCAGGATCATGCGGCCGTTGGGTGAAAAACTCGGCGACTCGTCGCGGTCACTGTCGGTGAGGATCTGCACCTGTCGGGTAGAAAGATCGAGCAGCGCGACCTGGAACTTGCCGCCGTTGCGCGTGATATACGCCAGCGTCTTTCCGTCCGGGCTTATTCGGGGCGAGACATTATAGCTGCCCTCGAAGCTGACGCGCTGCGGCTCGCCCCCGGCCGCCGGCATGCGGTAGATCTGCGGGCTGCCGCCGCGGTCCGAGGTGAAGTAGATCCACTGGCCATCGGGCGAGAAGCGCGGCTCGGTGTCGATGGCGCTCGACGAGGCGAGGCGGCGCACGCCCGTGCCGTCGGCGTTGATCATGAAGAGCTGCGAGCCGCCTTCGCGCGAGAGCACCACGGCGAGCCGGCTGCCGTCGGGCGTCCAGGCGGGGGCGGAGTTCGAGCCCTTGAAGTTGGCCGCCACATGGCGCTTGCCATCGGTCAGCGAGTGGATATAGACAACCGGCTTCTTGTTCTCGAAAGAAACGTAGGCGAGCCGTCTTCCGTCGGGCGCCCAGACAGGCGAGATGATCGGCTCGAATGAGGCGAGCGCGGTTTCGGCGTTCGCGCCGTCGTAGTCGGCGATCTGCAGCTCGTAGCGGTTGCCGCGCTTCACCACGTAGGCGATGCGCGTCGAGAAGACGCCCTTCTCGCCCGTCAGCTTTTCATACACGAAGTCGGCGATGCGATGTGCCGTGGCCCGGGCCTGGTCTTTGCCGAGCGTATAGGCGATGCCGCCGAGCGCCTGCTGCTTCACTACGTCGTGCAGGCGAAAGCGCGCTTCGAAGCGACCATCGGGCCGCGGCTGCACCGAGCCGACGAGCAGCGCATCGGCGAGCCGCGCGCGCCACTCGGAGTAGTTGACGTTGCTCGCCTCGGTCGGCTCCGGCACGATCGGCGGCAGCTCCAGGCCGCGGAAGAGGCCGCTTCGCTCGAGGTCGGCGCGCACAATCGTGCTGATGCCCGGCGGCAATGCCTTCTCGCCCGCGAAGGGCACGATGGCGATCGGGATGCGCTGCGCGCCGGCGCCTGTGATTTCGATGGCGAGCTGCGCGTGCGCCGCGCCGAGCCAGCAGAAAAAGGCAAATGCGATTAGGCGGATCATCGGTCCTGGGGGCGGAATTTTAATTCGAGCTGGCGCTGGAACAGACTGCGATCGTCGGGTAGCGGCAGCGGCGACGATTTCAAGATCGCACGCTCCACCGCGTCGTCATAGCCGGCGTGACCGCTCGATTTGCGCTTCGTCACGCTGAGCACCTCGCCGGTGGGCAGAAGCGTGACATCGAAGATCGCCTCCGGGTTCCCCGGAATATCCTGCGGCAGGATGATGTAGCCGCGAATCCTGGCGCGGATCTTGTCCGTCCACGTGAGGAGCGCCTTGTTACGCGCTGCCGCCTGCTGGCGCGCGATGAGCTCGCGCAGCTCGCGTTCGCGCTGCTGCTCGGCAAGCTGCTTCTGCTCGAGCGCGGCCTGCTCGCGCAGCTGCTTCTCGAAGGCGAGGTCGCGCTTCGGCTCGGGCTTGGGCTCGGGCTTCGGCTTGGGTTTCGGTTTGGGCTTTTCCTGAACCGCGATGTCGGGCTTCTTCACCTGCGGCTCGGGCTCGGGTTGCGGTACCGGCTTCGGCGGCGGCGCTGGCGGTTTCTCCTCCACGCGAGGGGGCGGCGGAGGCGGCTGCGGCTCCCAGAGCTCGACCGTGACTGTCTCCGGCGCGGAGCTCTGGAAGCGCACGCCGATAAAGAGCACGGCGACGAGCGCGACGTGCACCAGAGCCGAGAGCGCCGCCGCGCGCCCGAGCGCCGGGCGCGGCCGGCTTCCGTACCTGCCGTACTCCAGCGTCGCGGCGCTCACTGCGCGAGCTTCACCTGCAGGCCGACCTTGGTCACGCCCTGCTTGCGCAGCTCGTCCATCACTTGTAGCACCGCTTCGTAGCGGGCGTCCTTGTCGCCGCCGACGAGCACCGAGATTTCGGCTTCCTTGCCGCGCACTTCCTTGATCGCGGTGGCAAGCTCGCCGCGCGAGATGGTGCGCTCGCTGACGATCGCGCCGGAGCGGTCGCGGCTGCGCACCACCAGGCCGCGATCGGCCTTCACGAAGACTTCGAGCGGCACGACGCGCGGCTGCCCTGCCTTCTCGACCGTCGGCAGGTCGATCACCGCCGGGGTGATGAGCGGCGCGGTGACCATGAAGATGACCAGCAGCACGAGCATCACGTCGACATAGGGCACGATGTTGATCTCGTGCATCGGGCCGCGTTTGCGCAGAGCGGGCATCAGGAAATCGGGGTCAGAGCCCTATTTCTGCAGGCGTGGGCACGCGCAGGTCGCGAAAAGAAATAGGGCTCTGACCCGAGCTTTTCATCGCATCGCCTGCCGATGCAGGATGTTCGAGAACTCCTCCATGAAGCTCTCGAAGCGGTTGCCCAGGCGCTCGACATCGTGCGAGTAGCGGTTGTAGGCGACCACCGCCGGAATCGCGGCGAAAAGACCGATGGCGGTGGCGACCAGCGCCTCGGCGATCCCCGGGGCGACCTGCGCGAGCGTCGCCTGCTGCACGTTCGCGAGGCTGCGGAAGGCATGCATGATGCCCCAGACGGTGCCGAAGAGGCCGACGTACGGGCTCACCGAGCCGGTGGAGGCGAGGAAGGCGAGATGGCGCTCGAGGAAGTCCATCTCGCGCTGGAAAGTGGCGCGCATCGCGCGGCGCGCGCCGTCGACCATGTCGCTCGCATCGGTGCCGCTCTGGTTGCGAAGCTTGGCGAACTCGCGGTAGCCCGCCTCGAACACGCGCTCGAGCGAGCCGATGCTGTGGCGATGGTTCACCGCGCCCTGGTACAGGGCATTGAGATCCTGCCCACCCCAGAACTCACGCTCGAACTTCAGCGTCTGCGAGACGGCGCGCCGCAGGACGAACCACTTCTGGAAGATGAACATCCAGGACATGAACGACACCGCGACCAGCACCGCCATCACGACCTTCACGACGAAGCTCGCGTGCAGTATCAGGGTCCAGATGTCGAGGTCCTGAGTGAAGGAAGGCATCAGTTGAGCGCCTGTTCGAGTTCGATCGGCATACGGGCCGGCTTCATGCGGCCTTTGTCCACCACGGCGAGGGTGATCTCGGCTTCGACCAGCAATTCGCCCGAGCGTTCCACCCGCTGGCGGAACACGATGCTCGCACGGCCGATTTTAACCACTTCGGCACTCACCGAAAGGAGCTCGTTCAGCCGCGCGCCGCGATGATATTTCGCCTCCAGGGTCGCCACCATGAACTGCACGCCCCGCGTCTCGGCGAGGTGCGCGAGGTCGATGCCCGCCTGGTTGAGCAGTTCCGTGCGCGAGCGCTCCATGAACGCAAAGTACTGCGCGTGGAACACGACCCCGCCCGCGTCGGTGTCCTGGTAGTAGACCCGGACGGGAATGCTCAGCTGTCGGATAGCAGGTCGCGTGAAGCGGCGGGGGCGACGATGCCGAAGTGCCGGTACGCCGTGAGGGTTGCCATGCGGCCGCGCGGCGTGCGCTGCAGATAGCCCTGCTGGATGAGGTAGGGCTCGAGCACATCCTCGATCGTCTCGGCATCCTCGCCGATCGCGTGCGCGAGGTTCTCCAGTCCCACCGGGCCGCCGGCGAACTTCTCGATCACCGCGAGGAGGAGCTTGCGGTCCATGACGTCGAGGCCGAGCGCATCGACATCGAGCATCTTCAGCGCCGCTTCCGCGATCGGCTTGGTGACGCGGCCATCGCCCTTCACTTCGGCGTAATCGCGCACGCGGCGCAGAAGCCGATTGGCGACGCGCGGCGTGCCGCGCGAGCGGCAGGCGATCTCACGCGCGCCGGCCTCTTCCAGCGCGACTTTCAGCAACCTGGCCGAGCGGCGCACGATCGTCGCGAGCTCGTCTTCGCTGTAGAACTCCAGGCGCGCGACGATGCCGAAGCGCTCGCGCAGAGGATTGGTGAGCATGCCGGCGCGCGTGGTGGCGCCGACCAGGGTGAAGGGCGGCAGGTCGAGCTTGATCGAGCGCGCCGCCGGCCCTTCGCCGATCATGATGTCGAGCTGAAAGTCTTCCAGCGCCGGATAAAGGATCTCTTCGACCACCGGTGAGAGCCGATGGATCTCGTCGATGAATAGGACGTCGCGCGGCTCCAGGTTGGTGAGGAGCGCGGCGAGGTCGCCGGGGCGCTCGAGCACCGGTCCCGAGGTCTGCCGCAGGTTTACGCCCAGCTCGCGGGCGATGATGTGCGCGAGCGTCGTCTTGCCAAGCCCCGGCGGCCCGAAGAGCAGCACGTGGTCGAGCGCTTCGGCGCGGGCGCGGGCTGCGGCGATGAAGATCTCCAGCTGGCCGCGCGCTTTCTGCTGGCCGACGTACTCGGCGAGCGTCGGCGGCCGCAGCGACCGTTCGATCTGTTCTTCTTGTGGAGAAGTCCGGGCGGAGATTAGGCGATCGGTCTCGACGCTCACGCCCGGCATTCTGCCAGAGGGCCTGCTATCGGAAGCGCCAGAGCGCGCCGACGCTTAAGACGTTGATGTCGCTCCTCGGGCCGATCGTGCCGCTGCCGATGTTGGGATAGTTCTGCCATTCGCCGCGCACGGTGATGTTGCGATTCGCCTCGTACGCCGCGCCGGCACCCCACGTAGCGCTGTAGTTCTCCTCCTGCGCGCCGAGCAGTGTGCCGCTCCCTTTGGCGTTGCCGCGGTAAAGGCCGAGCTTGCCGTAGACGGAGAACGCGGTTGATAGCGGCCAGGAGGCGACGCCGAGCGCTTCCCAGGCGTTCGCCTTGATGCGCGCGCCGCCGCCGCCGATGTTGCCGAGGTTGTGAAACCCGACCTCGGCGGCAAGGATCGCGTTGATCCGGTATCCCGCGAGCACGCGCAACGCCCGATCCGCGTCGTCGCACACGCTCGAATCCGGGCACCCGGGCCGCCAATGCGAGAACCCGTACGTCACGCCGATGTAGAGCGGCAGCGGGCCGCTCTGCGTCTGCTGCGCGGCGGCCGGGAGGCTCGCCGCCAAGGCGAGCATGCCTGCGGCCGCGCGCGCTTTCAGCGCGAGGTCCAGATCAGGCCGAGCAGGAACGTATCGATATCGGTCTGGCCGCCCGTGGAGGAACTACCGACCTTAACGTAGCGCTGCCAGTCACCGCGCAAGCCGAGATGGCGGGTGAAATTGTACTGGGCACCCAAACCGAAAGTCAGTCCGCCCCTCGATTCGGTCGTCTCCGAGACGCTGCCGAGCGCTTCCACGGAGAATTTCGTCTGGGCATAGTAGCCGCCGGCCTTGCCGAAGATTGCCGCCCGGTTGGCGCGGTAAGCGAACACGCCGAGTAGCTCGGCCGCCCTCGCCTGGACCTTCGTGTTCGACACGACGTCGCTGTCGGTCACCTTGCCGAAATCAATGAACCCCGCCTCGAGAGCGATGTTCGGCGTCAAGTAATAGCCGCCGAAAGCGCGCCACGCGGTGTCGGTCTTGTCACACGAGCTGCCGCGCAGCTCGCAGAAATCCTTGGCGTCGGTGCTGCCGAGCGAGGCGCCGACATATGCCTGCGAATACGCCGCCACGGAAAAGACGACGCCGGCAGCGAGGCCGGCCCACTGTGCGATGCGCTTGGTTTTCATTCCCACCCCCTATTTTCAGAAATAAAAAAGGGCGGCCGAGGCCGCCCTTCTTTTGTCACGACTCAAGGCCTTACTGGAATCTCCAGAGAGCGCCGATGCTCAACACGTCAACGTTGCTATCGTCGCCCGCGGCGTTGACCTTATAGCGCTGCCATTCCCCGCGCAGGCCGAGGTTGCGGCTGAAGTCGTACTGAGCGCCCAAACCGAAGGTCACGCCAGTTTTGTTGTCGCTGCCGCCGAAGTCGCCACCCCCCTTGCCTTCGGTGCGCGCGAAGCCAAGCCGCCCGAGCACCGAGAACTGGTTCGCGAGGGGCCAGGAACCCACGGCTGAGAGGTCCCATGCCGTGCCCTCGACGCTGCCGCTGAACCCCGGGCCCGATAACTTCACTTTACCCAGGCTGGCGTAGCCGAGTTCCGCGGCGATGTTGCGGTTGAATTGATAACCGCCGAAAAGCCGGAACGCAGTGTCCTTGTCGTCGCACGAGAGCCCGCCTGCGTCGTCGCAGGCGCCTTTGAACTTCGACTGACCGATGCTGCCGCCGATGTATGCGGAGCTCATGCGCATCTGCGCCATGGCCGGCGCCGCGAATGCCGCCGTGCTGAGGGCTGCGATCGCGATTAGTGCATTTCTGTTCATAAGAGACGTCCTTTCTTTTTTA
>Ga0081539_10006252_pt1 | contig 11531 bp, 11 predicted proteins | sample TabmetS4T2R2_FD_71023 | JGI IMG/M metagenome (GOLD analysis project Ga0081539, IMG submission 71023) | Tabebuia heterophylla rhizosphere microbial communities from the University of Puerto Rico - S4T2R2 | ecosystem: Host-associated > Plants > Roots > Rhizosphere ...
ATCGCGCCAGCGCCACTCGAAGCGTCCGTTGACAACGATGAGCGTCGCTGCCGCCAGGGCCTCTGACTCGTCACGAGCCAGCTCCGCGAGCGCATGCTCGGCCGGCCGCTCACCGTGGGCCACGGCGCGGAAGACGACGTCGAGGGTGTCCCGCAGGCGACTTGCCCGCGCGAACGTCTGCTTGGCGACCGCCGGCTCGCGTCGAGCCTTCCTTGCAAGACGCACGGCGACTTCGTCCGTGATCAGCCCGGCGTATTGGGCCCATGCGACGAGGTCGCTGTAGCCGCGTAACGCGTCGATGTCGGGCTCGCTATCGGGCGGCCCAGTGCGCGTGTTCACGAAGTCGAGTGCCGCGTTCCCCCCTACGACGCGCAGCGCCCGAACGTAATCTGGTGTTTCCATCTAACGCCACTTTAGTGGTTGAAAGTTACTCCCGCAAGTGTTAGGCTGTTACCAACAAAACGAGACTTGCCGGAAACAGGATAAGGGAAGGAGTCGGCTCCATGGATGTCGTTTCGATCGTTCAGGCGTTCGCCCTGTTCGTGGTCTTCCCGGGAAGCTTGGTCGTTCTCCTTCGGGTCATAGTCCCTAGAGGCCTCTCAGACACAAGCCTCTTTGGCGTTCACCGCGAGCTCGGCTGGCCGCGTGGCGTCCAGGAGGAGGAACCGGTTCGCTATCGGGTTGACCTCGTCGGCCGCGACCGGAGCCGAACGCTGCCCGGAGGGGCCGGTTCGCCGGGCAAGGCGAAGGTTCGACGGTTGCCGCAGACCGCTTGAGAAGGCAATCGGCATCCCTAACGAGGCGTTCGTGGCACCATCCGGTGGCTGATGACGCCGACCCCGACGGCCAAGGCCGCACCGCCTCGACCTGCTGACAAGACCCATCCCTGCGTCCGATGCGGACGGCCCGTCCCGCTCGACGTGGCGATGTGCGAGTACTGCAACCCGTTGGGGCTGTCACAACCCGCGACGACCCAGGTCCACGGGACGGTGGTCGTCGTGGTTGCCCTGGCAATCGTGGGCCTTGCCGTTCTCGGCCGAGTCGCGCTGTCGGGCGTCGGACCCTTCAAGGCTGAGGTGTCGTCGGTGACGCCCGACGTCAGCGGTCTCGTCGTGACGATCTCCGTCCACAACGAGGGCACGAAGGGTGGCGCAACGTCCTGCCGGATCCTGGACGCCGTCCGCGCCGAGTCAGGCCCGACAGCCGTCATCCAGACGCCGCGGGTCGAGGCCGGCCAGTCACGCGAGTTCTCGACGACGATCCGGCAGTTCGGCAACAAGCCCGTCCAACTGACGATCCAGTGCGACGCCTTCTGACGCCGTCGGCGGCGACCGCCGCGGCGCCCGCCCCGGCGACAGATTCGAACCACGCGGAGGAGTTGCGCTTCGCCCTCGAGCTCGCCGAGCGAGCGGGCGACCTCCTCGTCGATCGATACGAACGCGTTGAGCGGGTCGACTACAAGAGCGCCCGCGACGTCGTCACCGAGGTCGACCACCTCTCGGAGGCCCTCGTCATCGCCGCAATCCGGAGTGCATATCCGGACGACGCCATCCTCGCCGAGGAGTCGGGCGAGCACCACGCCCTGCCCGGCGAGAGCCCGGCCGTTGTGTCCGGGCGGACCTGGGTCATCGATCCTCTCGACGGCACCGTGAACTACGCGAACGGGATCCCGTTCTTCTGCATATCAATCGGGCTGGTCGTCGACGGCCGACCGGCGGTCGGCGTCGTCCGCGATCCGCTTCGCGGCGAAACGCTGATGGCCACCGCGGACGGAGCGGCCGCCATCCGGGGCGCCACGGGTGACGAGCGTCCCATCGCGGCGTCGGACAAGGAGCGCCTGTCCGATTTCGTGATCTCGCTCGCGCTCTCGGGAAGAGCCGTCGCCGGACGCCTTCGTGCCGTTCGCAAGGCGGTGCGGATTCCGCGGACGATGGGCTCGGCCGCGCTCGCCCTGGCCTACGTCGGCAACGGGCGGTTCGATGCCTTCATCCAGGAGGGCGGGCTGTCGGCCTGGGACATTGCGGCAGCGGGCCTCATTGCCGAGCGCGCCGGTGCCCGGGTGACGGACATGACCGGCGGGGACTGGTTCGATCTCGCCCGCACGCCACGGTCGATCGGGATTCTCGCTGCCCCCGTCGTGCATCATTCGGCCCTCATCGAGCTTGTGAAAGCCCAGGGACGTTCGACTGCTCGCTAGGGTGTTTCAGTCCGGCGACCAGCGATGGGGCCTTGACCGCAGGCGGTCGAGGCCCCATTCGTCGCAGAATGCATCCCAGGTCTCACGCCGGGCACCCGGCCACATCAGCTCACCGGCCGCTTTCTGGGGGATGTCGACGCCGTCGTCGGCTGTCCGGAGTCGGGCCAGATCGCGGTAGAGCATCGCCTCGTCCCAATGCTCGCTTAGCGTCGCGGCGAGCAGCACACCGTTGCGGACGCTCGGCACCTGCCACTGACTCGCCCTGCGCGGGATCTCATCGAGCGATCCGTACACGCTCAGGACCGCAGCGGCCGTCTTCGCGCCCCACCGCGGAATTCCCGGATAACCGTCAGATGAGTCGCCAACAAGTGCCAGCCAATCCGGAATTGAGGTGGGAGCAACGCCCCACTTGGCTCGAACCCCGGCATCGTCGTAGGTCAGCTGGCGGCGTCGATCCCATAGGACGATCCGCTCATCCCGAACGAGTTGAGCCATGTCCTTGTCGGGCGTGCAGATGAGAATCCGCTCGACCGCGGGATCATCGGCAAAGCGCAGCGCCGCGGCTGCGATCGCATCGTCGGCTTCGAACTCGACCATCGGCCATAGGACGATCCCGAGCGCCTCGATCGCCTGCTCCGCGATCGGGAACTGGGCGAGCAGGTCGGCCGGCATCCCGAGGCTCGACTTGTAGCCGGGAAAGAGGTCGTTCCGGAAGCTCTCGATGACGCGATCCGTGGCGGCGCCGACGTGCGTGGCGCCCTGTTCGCGGAGAAGGAAGAGCAACTGCTCGACGAGGCCCGAGACGCCGGACAGGAGCACGCCATCCCGGCCGCGAACGGGCGGCCGAGGCGCGTAATGCGCGCGGAAGAGCTCATAGGTCGCGTCGACGAGGTGGACGTCCAATCGTCAGCGCATCCGCGTTTGCCAGGTCTGGACGCCGGCCTGCTTCATCTCGTCGATCGCCCGTTCGCTGTCGCCCGTCTTGAGGTTGACAGCGCGGACGGCATCGGTGAGCACGGCGGTTTCGAAGCCAAGGTTGGCGGCGTCGATCGCGGTCGCATTGACGCAGTAGTCGGTCGCCAGACCACAGACGACGACGCGCTCGATGTTCCTCTTGCGGAGCAGATCCTGGAGCTCGGTCGGGATCGTCTCGCCCGTCGTCGGATCGCGCATCGTGAAGCCCGAATAGCCGTCCTCGCCGTTGGCGCCCTTCCGGACCGCCGGACCTTCGACCTTGAGGCTGGGGTGGAATTCGGCGCCCCAGGTGCCGGCGACGCAATGGACCGGCCAGATCCCACCATCCGGCTGGAAATGCGGTGTGTGCGGCGGGTGCCAGTCCTGGGTGTAGACAACGAAGGCCTCGTTCGCGAGGGCTTCCTCGACCTGGCCATTGATCGTCGGCACGACCCGCGCGCCGCCCATCACGTACAGGCTGCCGTTCCGATCGGTGAAGTCGTTCTGGACGTCGACGACCACGAGAGCCGTTTGGGAGTTGTAGCGCTGCACGTCCTAAACGCTACCGCAGCACCCGGGCGCGCGGGCGTGCCGCTGGGGCGGGAATTCATGCACCGCGGTGCTCGTTTCGTGAACGGGGCGCACGAAAGCGAGGCGAGCCGCGCGAATCGGCGCTGCCGGCACTCGGCGAACGCTCAACTGGATGACACCCTGCTGAAACGGGCACGCCGTCCATCGTCGCCCTAACGACCGCCGACCGCCGGGACGATTCGGGGAGTCACTCAACACGCGAATCCCGGAAGGAGGCGCAATCACATGCAGGAACGCCAGATGGGTCGTGGCGGCAGCACGACTGCCAATTCGCCCGTCGACGACCCGACCTACAACCTTCTGCAGGCACTCACCTCGAAGCTCGAGGCGATCGAGGCCTACGACATGTACTCACAGCAGGACGAAAGTGGCCTGTTCACCGAGCTCGCGCGCGACGAGCGTCGCCACGCGGAGCAGCTCCTGAGTGCGCTGAAGCAGCGCATCTCCTAATCGAGGCCTCGGCTCAGCCCCCGCGTATCAAGGACCCGCCTCGCATTCGCGAAGGCGGGTCCTGTTCGTTTGCTTAGGTTGCTGTCCGCGGACGCGTCCTAGCCGATAAGCGCCGACTCGCGGTCCGGTTCGATCTCCGCGGCGGTCTCCGGCTCGGACGATTCGGCAGCTCCGTCGACGTCGAGCAGGTAACCGATGCCCTGGAAGGTCTTGATCCGGCCCGGCTCGCCCGGCTGTGCCCCGAGCTTGCGGCGAACCCGCGAGACCCAGACCCGCAGGTACTGGAGATCGTCGCGGTATTCGGGCCCCCAGACCTTCGTCAGGAGCTCCGTGTGAAGGACGACCTTGCCCGCATTGGCGGCAAGGTGCTGCAGAAGCAGCCACTCGGTTCGTGAGAGCTGGACGAGCTCCCCGCTTCGGGTGACCATCCTCCGCTCGAGGTCGATTTCGACGTCGTCGAACTTGATCACGCCGGCGCCCGGCGCGGCACCGCTCGAACGGCGGATGACGGCCCGAACGCGGGCGGCCAGCTCGTCCGGGTGGAACGGCTTGGCGACGTAGTCGTCGGCGCCGAGGTCGAGGCCCTTCGCCTTGTCGGCGGTCGAGCCCTTGGCCGTCAGCAGAATGACCGGCACCGGTCGGCGCTCGCGAAGCTGGCGCATGACCTCGATGCCGTCGAGGTCGGGCATGACGATGTCGAGGAGGACGATGTCGGGCCGAACCTCTTCGGCCTTCGACAGGGCCTCTTCGCCGCCGCCGGCAGTCACGACCCGGAAGCCCTCCTCCGAGAGGGCGATCGATACGAGCTTGGTGATCCTCGGTTCGTCATCGGCGACGAGCACGAGCGGTTGGGTACTCACTCAACACCTCCGCGCGGTGGCCCAGAGTCTGCGCCCCTCCTGCAAGCGGGCGACTGGCCGTGCGCACTGGCGCGCGGCGGTGCTCCCGAGCCGAATTGGATTGACTGCCTAGTAGGACGCTCCCGGGACCTGCAGGCTCGGCGCCGGATTGTTGCCGCCGCCGTTGTTGTTGCCGTTGTTGTTGCCGCCATTGCTCGAGCCGCCTCCGCCAGGCCCAACTGCGAAGAACCAGACGGCCGCGATGAGCACGATCACGAGCAGAACCGCGAGGATCGCGGTTGCGCTCGAACCGCCCTCGACGACGACCGTCTCGCGTTCCGGCGGTGGTTCGGCTACTGCCATAGGCGTACCTTCCTTTTCGGGTCGACTGGACCGCGGTGCCGTGCGCCGACCCGCGCCGATGCTGCGCGCATCGGGCTGCTATCCGCGGCGGGCCGACATTGCAAAACCGTTACGCGCGCATAACAGCGCGTCGGGGGTCCCACGCGGATGCTCAGGGCAGTGCGGCCCCGCTGCACGCGTGGCGTGCCAAGCGACCGCTCGCCCACGATCCAGCGGTCGATCTGCGCGCGGCGCGTGCAGGATCGGCAAGCCAGACGCGTTGCACGTAGGAAATGCACACGGGGCGTGCGATGCGACCGAATCCCGGCCCCTCTTCGGTCACCGTCCGGTCGTTTGGCACACGTGGCGTGCACCGGCACCCGCAAGAGTTAGGTAGCGTCGGCGACCTCACATATGTTGAGCCGGCCGTCGGCAAACTGCCCGCGCAGGCCGCCGGTTTCGACGCCCTGCGTCAGCACTACTCGCCCCGAAGGATCGATGACGCGGATTCGCAGGTCATCCTCGCGCCTGTTGCTGACCGCCCGATAGCCGGGCGGCCACGTCGCTTCGAAGGTCTCGCCGGTGGGTCCCAGCGTGAGTTGAAGGTGCCCGTGCCACATCACCAGCATCAGTCCCTCCAGCGGTGCCTCCGAACAGCTGATTGGCTGCCCCGCCGGGCGGGTAACCAGATGCAGAGAACCCTCGCCGACATTGACGAGGCGGCCATTGACGTGATCGACGCCGCTGACCCAGAAGACGCTTCCGATTTCACAGCGGTCATAGGGGGAGCCCGGCTCAATCGAGCCAAGAACGCCGCCGCCGAGCGCAACCTCGTCGCCGACGTGGAGGAGAGCCTGTCCGTCGGGTCCGATGAGGGTCAGCGGATGGTCGCGGGCAGAGAAGCCATGCGGCCAGACGAGAGCCTCCCTGCGCGCGCTGCTGCCATGTCCATTCGTCGCCCAGAAGCACACTTCGCCGCCCCGGCGCTCTGCGCCGATGGTTCCGCCACCGAGAGCATCCATCCCAGGAAATCCCGCCACCGTGGTGGCGACCAGGAGACCGTCCGCCGGTAACGTCCGTTCGGCGTTGTCAGGGGATGCTGTCGTGATCGAAACAGGTGCACTCGCGGAGGTTGCGTTGCTCGGGGCAGAAGTCCCAATAGAACCGGAACAGGCCGTGACCACGAGACTCAGGAGCGTGGAGGCCCAGACGAACGGACGCCGCGCCTTCATGCGCATAGCGTGATCCGGATGGACGGTCATCGTTCACGCCTCGACGTGTGGCCGACGATCGATGTGGCGCATTGGGGTTTGTTGTGCGAGCGACCCCGGCGATCCTCGATACACTTGGTCGCGGACGGGACAACGGAGGTCACGAGCAATTTACTTCGACGAATTCAAGCACCAGCTGCCCGACATCGACCCCGACGAGACCGACGATTGGATCGAATCGTTCGATCAGCTCGTCAATGACGAGGGTGAGGCACGGGCGCGGTTCGTCCTCTACAAGCTCCTCAAGCGGGCGCGCCAGCTCCATGTTGGCCTGCCGCCGCTGACCCAGACCCGCTACATCAACACGATCAGCCCCGAGCAGGAGCCCTTCTTCCCGGGCGACGAGCAGCTGGAGCTCCGCATCCGGAGGATCATTCGCTGGAATGCCGTCGCGATGGTCCTCCGGGCGAACAACCAGTTCTCCGGGATCGGCGGTCATCTCTCAACCTACGCCAGCTCAGCCAGCCTCTACGAGGTCGGCTTCAACCACTTCTTCCGCGGCAAGGACGCGGACGGCGGCGGCGACCAGATCTATTACCAGGGCCACGCCGCGCCGGGCATGTATGCCCGGGCCTATGTCGAGGGTCGCCTCAACGAGGACCAGCTCGACCACTTCCGTCGTGAGACCGGCGGTCCCGGCACCGGCCTCAGTTCATATCCGCACCCTCGGCTCATGCCCGATTTCTGGGAGTTCCCGACGGTATCGATGGGTCTCGGCCCGCTGGCGGCGATCTACCAGGCCCGCTTCAACCGCTACCTCCAGAACCGAGGACTCAAGGACACGACAAACCAGCGCGTCTGGGCATTCCTCGGCGACGGCGAGATGGACGAGCCCGAGGCGCTCGCCGGGCTCAGCCTGGCCGCCCGCGAGGGGCTCGACAACCTGACGTTTGTCGTCAACTGCAATCTCCAGCGCCTCGACGGGCCGGTCCGCGGCAACGGCAAGATCATCCAGGAACTGGAAGGCCTCTTCCGGGGCGCCGGCTGGAACGTCATCAAGGTCATCTGGGCCCGCGAGTGGGACGAGCTCCTCGCCCGCGACACCGACGGCCTCCTCGTCGAGAAGATGAACAACACCCTCGACGGCGAGTTCCAGAAGTACTCGGTCGCCGGCGGCGCCTACATTCGAGAGCACTTCTTCGGGCCTGATCCGCGGCTTCGGAAACTCGTCGAGAACCTTTCCGACGACGACCTGGCCAAGCTCCGCCGCGGCGGTCACGACTACCGCAAGCTCTTCGCCGCGTACAAGGCCGCGACCGAGTACCAGGGCGGCCCGACGGTCATCCTCGCCAAGACGATCAAGGGCTGGACGTTGGGTCCCGGCGTCGAGGGCCGCAACATCACCCACCAGGCGAAGAAGCTGTCCGAAGCCGAGCTCAAGATCTTCCGCGATCGCCTCCAGTTGCCGATCCCCGACGACAAGCTCAAGGACGCGCCGTACTACCACCCGGGTCCGAAGTCCGAAGAGGTCGAGTACCTCATGGAGCGCCGCCGAGCCCTCGGCGGCCCGCTGCCGCGCCGCGTCGTCCGCAGCGAACCGCTCCCGAAGCCGTCGACGGATGTCGACAAGGAGTTCGCTGGCGGCAGCCAGCAGGCCGTGTCGACCACGATGGTGTTCACCCGGATCCTGCGGAACCTCATCCGCGAGAAGGAGCTCGGGCCGCGCATCGTTCCGATCATCCCCGACGAGGCGCGGACGTTCGGCATGGACCCGCTCTTCAAGGAGGTCGGTATCTACGCCGCCCTCGGGCAGCGTTACGAGCCGGTCGACTCGGACCTCGTCCTCAGTTACCGCGAGGCAACCAACGGCCAGGTCCTCGAGGAGGGCATCACCGAGGCCGGCTCGATGGCCAGCTTCCAGGCCGCCGGCACCGCCTACTCGACCCACGGCCTGGCGACGATCCCGTTCTACATCTTCTACTCGATGTTCGGCTTCCAGCGGACCGGCGACCAGATGTGGGCGTTCGGCGACGCGCGGGGTCGCGGCTTCCTCATGGGCGCGACGGCCGGCCGGACGACGCTCACGGGTGAAGGCCTCCAGCACGACGACGGGCACAGCCACATCCTCTCGTCGAACATCCCGAACATTCGGAGCTACGACCCGGCTTACGCCTATGAGCTGGCGGCGATCGTCCGGGATGGCATCGAGCGGATGTACGTCAACGGCGAGGACGTCTTCTACTACGTCACGATCTACAACGAGAACTACGTCCAGCCGGCCAAGCCGACCGAGAAGGGCATCGACGAGGCCATCGTCCGCGGCATCTATCGCTTCGCGGCCGCACCGGACGTCGGCAAGAACGCCCAGCAGGTTCGGCTCGTCGGCTCGGGCGCGATCCTTCAGCAGGTCGTCGCGGCCCAGCAGCTCCTTGCCGAGAAGTTCGGCGTCGCGGCCGAGGTGTACAGCGCCCCGTCGTTCCAGCTGCTGCGCCGCGAGGCGCTCGAGACGGAGCGCTGGAACCGGCTCAATCCTTCGGGCAAGGCGCGGACGCCGATCGTCAGCCAGGTCCTGCCCGCGGACGGCCGACCGATCATCGCTGCCTCGGACTGGCTCAAGGCCTGGCCCGACATGGTCGCCCGCTGGCTGCCGGACTACTACCTGTCTCTCGGAACCGACGGCTTCGGCCGGAGCGACACGCGTGAGGCGCTGCGCGGGCTTTTCGAGATCGACACGCCGAACATCGCGGCCGCTGCCCTGGTCCAGCTCGCACGCTGCGGCGACCTGCCGGCCACGAAGGCGGCCAAGGCGCTCGACGACCTCGGCATCGATCCGAAAAAGGCCGACGCCCTCGCGCTATAGCGGTCGCGCGGATCCGCGATCCCGGAGGCTGTTTCCGTCACCCAGCAATGGTGGTGGTGCGTGATAGCCGCGAGGCGGCCCGGTGCCGCCATAACGGTTGTTCGGGTGTTGTCCGACGGAAGTCCGAGACATATGAAGGCGATTCGGGTTTCACTGGCCGGTCACTCCGCGTCTCGTACCACGGGGGTTGCTGGCTGACGAAGAGGCCGCCGGGTGCACGGGATGGGCGGAGATGAACGGTCATTGATATCGGCCTGCTACCGCGCTCAAGGAGGATTGCCATTCTCAGCCGAGCGAGGTTCGCCTACCGTTGGCCTGCCTCTGGCCCGGTGGTCCATGGGCGCCAATCGCGACGACCGCGCGCATCGGAATTCAGGAGGGGAGTTGACGCTCGATCAGGCCCCCCGCGCACCAGCGGCAGCCAGCGCCGGCGCCCGCGGCGTCGACGCGGGCACGGATCGCGGTCCCCGGCTACGGATTGCCCAGGTGGCGCCACCCCTCGAGGCCGTGCCGCCCGCTGGCTACGGCGGCACGGAACGGATCATCCACGAGCTGGTCTCGGAGCTGACCCGCCGCGGCCACGAGGTCACGACGTTCGCGACGGGTGACTCACACGTCGCCGGGCATCACGTGGAGACTGTGCCGAAGGCGCTCCGACCGGCGGGTTTCGGCGGCGACCCAAGCCCGTACCTCCACGAGACCATGGAGATGGTCCTCGCCCGAGAGCGGGAGTTCGACGTCATCCACGGCCATCTCGAGTGGTTCAACCCCATCCTCACGCGGGTCACGCGGACGCCTGCGGTTGCGACATTCCACGGTCGTCTGGATTACCCCTGGGCGCGCGAGGTCCTCCTTCGAGCCGGTGGCCCATTCGTCGCGATCAGCAAGTCGCATGCGGCCACGCAGCCCACGCTCGACTGGGCCGGCGTCGTGCACAACGGCCTCAACCTCGAAGGGTCGCCGTTCAGCGACCAGCGCTCGGATGCGCTGTGCTTCGTCGGCCGCATCGCTCCAGAGAAGGGTGTCCTCGACGCGATCGAAGTCGCGAAATGGACGGGCCGCATCCTGCGGATCGCCGCGAAGGCCGGCCACATGCCGCACGAGATCGAGTACGAGCGGGACGTCTTCAAACCCGCCGTCGCCGCTGCGGGCTCGACCGTGGAATTCCTCGGTGAGTTGTCACCGGCCGATCGCGACCGCCTGTTCGCGAGCAGCCACGCGACCCTCATGCCCGGCCACTGGCCCGAGCCCTTCGGGCTCGTCGCAATCGAGGCGCTAGCCTGTGGCACGCCCGTTATCGCGCGGCCGGTCGGCGCCCTGCCGGAAATTGTCCGCGACGGCATCGATGGCTTCTTTGGCGAGGACGTCGAGACGATGGTCGAGGCGGTCGATCGGGTCGACGGACTGGACCGGGCGGCGATCAGGTCGTCCGTCCTGGATCGCTTCTCCGGCACGCGCATGACGGACGGCTACGAACAGGTATACCGGCGGGTCATCGCCGGCTGGCCGTCCAGCCGGCGTCAGGCCACCAGCTGACCGCCCTGGCGGGGGCTGTGACGGTCGACGAGGAACCCCGCCAGTCCGCGCGCGACGCGGGCCTCCGGTACGTCACCGACGCCGCTCCGGGCATCAGGCGAATCCGGCGGGGCCGGGGCTTTGGCTACATCGATGTCGACGAGCGGCCGATCCGCGACGAGGAGACACTCGGCCGGATCAAGCGGCTCGCGATCCCACCCGCCTGGAACGACGTCTGGATCTGCTCATCGCCGAACGGTCATCTGCAGGCGACCGGGCGTGACGCGCGGGGCCGGAAGCAGTACCGCTACCACCCCCGATGGCGCGCGCATCGCGACGAGATCAAGTTCGATCGGCTGATCGAGTTCGCCGAGTCACTGCCCCGTATCCGGCGGCGGACCAACAGGGATCTCAAGCGCCGCGGCCTGCCGCGTGAAAAGGTGCTCGCGGGCATCGTCCGCCTGCTCGAGCTCACGCTCATCCGGATCGGCAATGAGGAGTACGCACGCCTCAATCGCTCGTTCGGGCTGACGACGATGCGCGACCGGCATGCGACCGCGACCTCTACGAAG
>Ga0081539_10006253_pt1 | contig 11529 bp, 5 predicted proteins | sample TabmetS4T2R2_FD_71023 | JGI IMG/M metagenome (GOLD analysis project Ga0081539, IMG submission 71023) | Tabebuia heterophylla rhizosphere microbial communities from the University of Puerto Rico - S4T2R2 | ecosystem: Host-associated > Plants > Roots > Rhizosphere ...
GCCTCGGGCGAGAGGTGGCGCAGCGACCAGGAGAGGACGTCGCGGACCGCGGCCCGCGAGTCGCCGTCGGCGTCCAGCACCCGCAGCGCGCCGACGCCGAGGTCCTGCGCCAGCGCGCCCAGCGGCTGCTCCGGCCGCGACGCCGCGACCTCGCCGGCCAGCCGCAGCGCCAGCGGGAGGTACGCGCACCGCTCGGCGAGGCGCTCCGCGGCCGCCGCGTCGTCGGCCACGCGGTGGCCGAGGCTGCGGCCGAGCAGGGCGACGGCGTCCGCCACCGGCAGCGGGGGCACGTCGACCCGGTGCGCGCCGTCCCGCGCCACGACGCCGGGCAGCCGGCCGCGGCTGGTCGCCACGACGAGACACGAGCCACCGCCGGGCAGCAGCGGGCGGAGCTGCTCCGCGGACTCGGCGTTGTCGAGGACGACGAGCACGCGGCGGCCGGACAGCTCGCTGCGGTACCGCGCGGCGCGGGCGTCGAGCCCGGCGGGCTGCTGGTCCTCCGGGACGCCGAGCGCGGTGAGCAGGTCGGCCAGCGCGTCCTCGGGCCGAAGCGGCCGGTCCGGGTCGTGCCCGCGGAGGTTGACGAAGAGCCGGCCGTCGGGGAAACGGTGGGCCACGCGGTGCGCCCAGTGCACGGCCAGCGCGGTCTTGCCGGCGCCCGCCATCCCGGCGACGATCACCACCGGCGTGGCCGCGGCACCGCCCGCCGGGCCCGGGCCCGCGGCCAGCAGCTCGTCGAGGGCGGCCAGCTCCGCCACGCGCCCGGTGAAGTCCGCGACGTCGTTCGGCAGCTGCGAGGGGACGGCGCCGTCCGCGGCACCGCCGGGCGCCCGCGGCGCGACGGGGGCGGCACCCGCGACGTCCTGGCGCCGGAGGATGCGGACCTGCAGCTCCTGCAGCCGGGGCGAGGGCTCGGCGCCGAGGCGCTCGGCGAGCGCCCGGCGGGTGGCGGCGAAGCGGTCCAGCGCCTCGCCGGCGCGGCCCTGCGCGGCGAGGGCGGTCATCAGGGACGCCGTGAGGGCCTCGGCCGTCGGATGCTCCCCGACCAGCGGGCGCAGCGCCGTGACGACGCGGCCGTACTCGCCGAGCCGGAGCTCGGCCTCGGCGCACTCGGCCCAGACGTCCAGGCGCTCCTGGCCCAGTGCCTCCCGGACGCCGGCGGCCCAGTCGCCGGGCACGTCGCCGAGGGCGACCGGCGACCAGTCCGCGAGGGCGCGCCGGAACAGGCTGACCGCCCGCCGGTCGTCGCCGCTGTCGCGCGCGGACCGGGCCGAGGCGGCCAGCCGGCGGGCCCGGTGGAGGTCGACGTCGTCCGCTGCGCAGTCGAGCCGGTACCCGCCGGCCTGGTGGCGCAGCGCGGGCCGGTCGTCGGCGGCCAGGGTGGCCTCGAGCCGGTTGCGGAGCCGGGTGACGTACGGCGCGAGCGGCGTCGCCGACCGTGGCGGCCGCTCGCCCCAGACCCGCTCGACCAGGGTGGTGACGGGGACGACCTGGCCCGGCGTCAGCAGCAGGGCGGCGAGGACGGCGAGCTGCTTGCCGCGGCCGAGATCGACGGCCTGCTCACCCACGCGGAGCCCGACCGGGCCGAGCAACGTCCAGCGGAGCGGTCCAGCGCTCCGCGGGCCGTCGACCATGCCGCCACGATACGTGGACCCACGCAAGCCGGGTGCAAACGCCCTGCAAACGACGTCCGCGACGGTGTCCGCATCGGGGGCGTCACGGGCTCGGGGCCGGCCGCGGGCAGGAGGGGACCCGCGTCCGGCCCGCGGCGCGACGCCGGACGGGTCGCCACGTCCGTGGTCCTTCCGGTGATCCGATCGGGAGCTGCCAGCTCACGCGTCGTGAGCTATGCCGGCGGCCATCGTGGTCGGCGCCGGTCTCCCGGCTGACTTGCCTGCGCAGGCGACTTGCCTGGCTTGGGCAACTCGCCGATCAAGGCCAACTTGCTTGAATGTTGGCATTGCCCAAGTTGGGCAACTAGCCTGTGCAGGCACGTTAGCTGGGAGGCGCCTTGGTTGCCACACGATCCGAGCCTGTCGACGAACATGCCCTTGTCGATGAGGGCCTGTCACGGCTGCGTTCGATCCTTGGCGAGCAGTGGAGTGTCGAACCTCTCCGCTACGGCGATGCCAAGCCGATGAGCAGGCCTGATTTCGGTGCGGACCTGGTGATTTCGGTATCGGCACCCCACCGCGGCAGTACATCGGGGCCCATCTTGATCGAGGGGAAGTGGTCCCTCACGCCGGCCGGGGTGCGAACACTCCTGCCGAGGTTGGCACTGATGCAGAGCCTTACCGGCGACGCCACTGCCTTGGTGATCTCTCGATGGCTCAGCTCGCAGACCAGAGCCCTGCTCGACGAGAACGGCATCGGGTACCTGGACCTGACCGGCAATGTTTCGTTCCGCCTCGACCGCCCCGGTGTCGTGATCCGCCTTCAGGGCAGCGACAGGGCTCCGAGTCCTGAACTGCGACCCTCACGTTCGCTTCGAGGAGAGAAAGCGGGCGCACTCGTCCGCGCACTGGTCGACCATGCGCCACCGTTCCGAGCGACACAGCTCGCCGAGATGACAGGGCTCAGCCTGCCGTACGTGTCCCGCTTGCTGGAGACGATGACGCAGGAGGCGCTCATCGAGCGTCACGGACGAACGATCAGACATGTCGACTGGCCACGTCTGCTGCGTGCCCGAGCATCCGTTGTCCAGCTGGTCAGCGCCGGACCCGTCCTGGCGGTCGCCCCCCAAGGGCCTGCCGCCCTTCTCAATCGGCTCCTGCGGAGGGGGCACATCCAGGGCGAGCCGCGGAGCCCTCTCCTTGCCGTGACCGGTCCCGCTCTCGCCGAGCGGGTGAGCCCTCTGACGGGCGACATCAGTCCCCTGATCCTCTACCTCGGCGGCCGAGGCGTCCCGTCCGCGTCGCACCTCGGCATCGACGACTTCATGGCGGAGAACGCCGTCATCCCCGTGACCGGATCAGGTGCGACGACAAATGTGTGGATCTTCAAGGACCCACCGTCGTACGTCTTCAAAGGCCTGCGTACCGACTATGGCTTCCCCGCGGTCGCGCTCAGCCAGTGCGCCCTTGATTGCCTCAGCGGGCCTGGCCGTATGCAGTCCCAGGGTGAGGCCGTTCTCGATGCCATGATCAGGACAGAGACTCAGTGGCGTCGCCCCGCCGCCGAGCTGCCATGACCCCTGGACGCGTCGTTATTCTCGGCGCGCACGTCCGAGGAAGCCGAGGGGGGACGATGGCGCGGGCACCTGACGGAATCGATCCTGCGGCGCTGACCGTCGTGGCCCGTAGCGTGCTGCTCGATGCGTTGGCGGCGCTTGAGGGCCACCGTGATGCCATCGTGCTCGTCGGCGCGCAGGCCGTGTACATCCACACCTCGGACGCAGATCTCGGTGTCCCGGCGTATACCTCGGACGGAGATCTCGGGATCGACCCGGACCGTATCGGCGGCGAGCCGCTCGTGGAGCAGGCGATGGCCGCAGCAGGCTTCACTCGCCGGCACGATCTTCGCGACCCGCAGCCTGGCATGTGGTGGAAGCCGGCCGACATCAATGGTCAACCGACTCTCGTCGAGGTCGACCTCATGGTGCCGGCGGAGTTGGCGGTGGGATCCCCCAAGAAGCGAAGCGTGTCCGTGCCTCCCCACGATCGTCAGGCCCTGCGAAGAGTTGACGGTCTGGCGGTCGCGATGGAGGACAACACCAGGCGCGCCATCGTGGCCCTCGATCCCGCGGACACCCGAACCGCCGACGTCCGAGTGGCCGGGGTCGCTGCCCTCCTGGTGGCGAAGGCGATCAAGATCTCGGAGCGGCTCGATCAGCCGGAACGTCGCCGCACCGAGAAAGACGCCTCCGACGTCCTGCGACTCATGTCCGTCGTACGTCCGAGGGTCGTCGCCCAGCGCTTCGATGAGCTCCTGACCGACGAACGAGTCGGCACAGCCGCCGCCAGGGGACTGCGAGAGCTACGCAGACTCTTCGGCGCAGCCACCGGGCCGGGTGTGGGCATGGCGCGGCAAGCCCTTGTCGGACAACCGTCGGCCGATACCGCCGCGGCGCTCGCTCCGGCGTTCGTGGCGCACCTGCCCGACCCGGACGCGTAACGCTGCTCCTCCGGCCACCGCCGGCCGCGGCGCTCGGCGGGCGGCGTCGTGGTGGCCGGCGGCTCTGGTGCGTGGCCTCTGGCGATGTTCGAATGGGCCACCGCGAAGAGAGGGGCGTGCATGTCCGGGCTTCTGGCGTCGGTGGACGCGCCGCTGATCGTCCTCGTCGACGCGGCGAGCGAGGTCGAGCGGCGGCTGGTCCGCGGCGCGCTGCGCGGGGACGGCGAGCATCCCTCGATGATCCGGTCCCTCCGCGACCCGACGCTGGCCGCGACGCTGGACGACGCGGGGCCGGACGCCGTCGTGACCGCCGTCCGGGTGGTCTGGACCCCGTCGCAGGTGCCGGTCGCCGGCCGCCCGCGCCTGTCCCGCCTGTCGGGCGTCCCGCTGCTGCCCGGCCGACCGCCCGCACCGCTCCAGCCGGTGGCCCTGCGCCTGGACCCGAGCCGGGCGCGCGTCGTCGTCGCCGAACCGGCCAGCGTGGCGGAGCTGTCCGCCCGGTGGGCGGGCCGCGGGTCGCTCGCGGAGTTCGTGGCCGGCCAGGCCGCGCTGGCGCTGGACCGCGCCGAGCGCGCCGTCGTCGGCCACCGCGCCAAGTTCCCCCGGCGGGTGCCGGAGTCGATCGAGAGCGCGCCGGAGTTCCGGCGCGAGGTGGCCGCCCTCGCCGAGCGCCTGGAGCGGCCGGAGCCCGAGGTCCGCGCCGAGGCGTCGGCGGACCTGCGCGGCCTCGTCGCCTCGATGGACCGGGTCGCCACCGAGGTGTTCACCGAGGCGCTGCGCCCGCTGCACGCGCGCGCCTGGGAGGTCCGGGCGGACGCCGCGGGGCTGGAGCGCCTGCGCGAGCTCAACCGGCGCCACCCGCTGGTGTTCCTGCCGAGCCACCGCTCGTACGTCGACCCGCTGGTGCTGGCCGACGTCCTCGCGGCGCACGACTTCCCGCGCAACCACGTGCTCGGCGGCGACAACCTGCGGATCTGGCCGATCGCGCCGCTGGCCAAGCGGGCCGGCATGATCTTCATCCGCCGCCGATTCGGCGACGACGAGGTCTACAAGCTCGCGGTCCGCGAGTACTTCGCGTTCCTGCTGGCGAAGCGGTTCAACCTGGAGTGGTACCTGGAGGGCGGCCGCACCCGCACCGGCAAGCTGCGGCCGCCGCGCTACGGGCTCCTCAGCTTCGTCGCGGACGCCGTCGAGCGCGGGCGCGTCGAGGACGTGCTCCTGGTCCCGGTCTCCATCACCTACGACCAGCTCCACGAGGTCACCACGATGGCCGCGGAGCAGGGCGGCGCGGCCAAGCGGTCCGAGGGCCTGTCCTGGCTCGCGTCCTACGCCAGGGCGCAGCGGACCCGGCTCGGGACCGTGCACGTCGCGTTCGGCGAGCCGCTGTCGCTCGCGGGCGCGCTGCGCGCCGCCACCGCCGACGGTGCCGACGTCGCCGACGAGGCCGCTCGTGACCGGCGACGGCTCGGCCTGCAGAAGGCCGCGTTCGAGGTCGCCGTCCGGATCAACACCGTCACTCCCGCGACGGCGCCCGCGCTCGTGACGCTCGCGCTGCTCGGCGTCCGCGACCGCGCGCTCACCCTGGAGCAGGTGCGGCGCGTGGTCGAGCCGGTGCTCGCCTACCTCGACGAGCGCGGCCTGCCGCACTCCGGCGCCACGCTGCGCGGCGAGCGCGGCGTCCGCCGGGTGCTGCGCGCGCTGAGCGACCAGGGCGTCGTGACGGCGTACGACGGCGGCGAGGAGCCGGTGTACGCGATCGAGCCCGGCCAGCACCTGGTGGCCGCCTTCTACCGCAACAGCGCGATCCACCACTTCGTCGACCGAGCGATCGCGGAGCTCGTGCTGCTGCACGACCCGGCCGACCGCTGGGACGAGGCGATGCGGCTGCGCGACCAGCTCAAGTTCGAGTTCTTCTTCCCCGAGCGCGCGGCCTACCGCGAGCAGCTCTCCGGGGAGCTGGGACGCCTCGATCCCGGGTGGGAGACCGCGGACGGTCGGGGCGTCCTCTGCCGGGCACCGCTGCTGGTGGCGCACCGCGTGCTGCGCTCGTTCGTGGACGCGCAGCTCGTCGTCGCGGAGCGGCTCGCCGCCCGCGAGCCCCGCAAGCCGGTGGTCGAGTCCGAGTTCCTCGCCGAGTGCGGCGGCGTCGGCCGGCAGATGCTGCTGCAGGGCCGGCTGCACGGGCCGGAGTCGCTGTCCCGCGAGCTGTTCGCCACCGCGCTGCGGCTGGCGGAGAACCTCGACCTCGTCGATCCGGGTCGCGAGGAGCTGGCGGTGCGGCGCCGGGAGTGGGCCGCGCAGGTCCGCGGCGTCGTGGAGCGCGTCGCCGTCATCGACGAGCTGGACGCCGCCGCGCGGCGCGAGACGGTGGGGGTCGAGCCGTGACGGGGACGACGAACGAGACCGGAACGGGCGCGAACGAGGCGGCGCCGGCCGTGGCCGGCGGCCTCTGGACCGAGCAGCAACTGCTCGACGACGCGCGCGCCGCGCCGCCCGGGCCGGCGGTCGGCGCGTTCTTCGACTTCGACGGCACGGTGATCGACGGCTACTCGGTGACGGCGTTCATGCGCCACCACCTCCGCTCGCTGGAGGTGACGCCCGTCGGGGTCGGCCAGCTCCTGCTCACCGGCCTGCGCGGCGTCACGACCGAGGAGGACTTCGAGCGCTTCACGATCGCGGGCATGCGCGCGTGGGCCGGGCGCAGCGAGGACGAGCTCACCGAGCTCGGCGAGCGGCTCTTCGTGCAGGGCATCGCCGGCTCGCTCTACCCCGAGGCGTGGCGGCTCGTCGCCGCGCACCTGGACGCCGGCCACACCGTCGTCCTCGCGTCGTCCGCGACCCGGTTCCAGGTCGAGCCCGCCGCGCGGGCGCTGGGGATCGAGCACGTCCTGGTCTCGCCGGTGGAGGTCGTCGACGGCGTCTGCACCGGCCGCCCGGGCGGGCCGCTGCTGTGGCGCGCCGGCAAGGCGGCGGCGGTGCGGGCGTTCGCCGCGGAGCACGGCGTCGACCTGGCGCAGAGCTTCGCGTACTCGAACGGCGACGAGGACGTCCCGTTCCTGCGCACGGTCGGGCGCGCCCGCGCGCTCAACCCGGGGCGCGGCCTGACGGCGGCGGCGCGGCACTACTCGTGGCCGGTGGCGCGCTTCCGGCCGAGGGGGCGCGGCGGGCCGGTGGACGTCGCGCGCACCGTCGCCGGGTACGGCGGGATGGTCGGCGGCTTCTCCGCCGGTCTCGCGATCGGCGCGCTGAACGGCTCCCGGCGCGAGGCGGTCGACCTCGCCGTCACGCTGGCCGGCGAGCTCGGCAGCGCGCTGGCCGGGGTGAAGCTCGACGTCGAGGGCGCCGAGCACCTCAGCGCGCGGCCCGCGGTGTTCCTCTTCAACCACCAGAGCCAGCTCGACGCGATCGTGCTCGCCAAGCTGCTGCGCGGCGGCTTCACCGCGGTGGCGAAGAAGGAGCTGGCGAACAGCCCGGCCTTCGGCGCGCTCTTCCGGCTCGCCGACGTCGCGTTCGTCGAGCGCGGCAACCCGGCGGAGAACCGCCGCGCGCTCGAGCCGGCCGTGAAGCGGCTGCGGGAGGGTACGTCGCTGGTCATCGCGCCCGAGGGCACGCGGTCGGCGACGCCGACCCTCGGTCCGTTCAAGAAGGGCGCCTTCCACCTCGCGATGCAGGCCGGCGTGCCCGTCGTCCCGATCGTGATCCGCAACGCCGGCGAGCTGATGTGGCGCGGCGCGACGACGATCCGGTCCGGCGTCGTCCAGGTGCGCGTGCTGCCGCCGGTGCCGACCGACGACTGGACGGTCGAGGACCTCGACGAGCGGATCCGCGAGATCCGCGACCAGTACGTGTCGACGCTCGCCAACTGGTCCGGGCGCAACGGGCGGGTCGTCGTCGGCAACCCGGCCTCCCGGATCGGCCAGGCCGCCGCCGCGCCCGTGCCGGCCGCGCCGCTGGCCTGGGGCAGCGCGCCGGAGATGAACCCGCTCGAGACGGCGATGTGGCGCGCGGAGACCGTGGACCCGCGGCTGCGCGCCAACGTGACGCTGCTGGAGCTGCTCGACCCGGCGCCGGACTGGGACCGGCTGCGGGCGGCGCACGAGTGGGCGTCCCGGATGGTGCCGCGGATGCGGCAGCGCGTCGTCGAGCCGGCGCTCGGCGTGGGCGCGCCGCAGTGGGTCACGGTCGCGGAGCTCGACCTCGACGACCACGTGCGCCGCGTGACGCTGGACGCCCCCGGCACGATGCGCCAGCTGCTCGACGTCGTCGCGCCGTTCGCGGCCGCGCCGCTGGACCGCGACCGCCCGCTGTGGGAGGTGCTGCTCGTCGAGGGCCTGGCGGACGGCCGGGCGGGGTACGTCGTCAAGACGCACCACAGCATCACCGACGGCCTGGGTGCCGTGCAGCTGATGAGCATGCTGCACAGCCGCTCGCCGGAGCACGACCCGGACCGGCCGGAGCCGCCGGTGCCCGCCGCCGGCGAGGTGTCCCGCGTCGGCGTGCTGGCCGACCAGGTCTCCGGCGCCGTCCGGGCCGCGCCGCTGGCCCTGCTGCGGCGCGGCGTCGGCGCGCTCGGGCCGATACTCAGCTCCGCGCTGCGGCCGTTGGCCATCCTGGACCAGGTGGACCTGGCGGCGACCGCCATCCGCTCCAGCGGCCGCACGCTGACGCCGCCACCGCCCGGCTCCGCGCTGCTGGCCTCGCGCGGCGGCGACTGGCGGTTCGAGGTGCTCGAGGTGCCGCTGGCGGAGCTCAAGGCGGGCGCCAAGGCGGCCGGCGGGTCGCTGAACGACGGGTACCTCGCCGCCGTCCTCGGCGGCTTCCGCCGCTACCACGAGCGGCTCGGCGAGCCCCTCGGGACGCTGACCCTCGGCATCCCGATCAGCCTGCGCAACCAGGACGACCCGCAGGGCGGCAACCGGTTCACCGGCGCGCGCTGGACGGCGTCGCTGGCCGCCGAGGACGCCGCGACGCGCGTCGGCGAGGTGCGCCGGTTCGTGCTGTCGGCGCGGGCGGACGCGCGGACCGACGCCGTCGCCGAGCTGCTCCTGCCGGCCCTCGGCTGGCTGCCGGCCCCCGTCGTCGGCGCCCTGTCCGGCCGGCTGACGAGCGCGAACGACGTCCAGGCGTCGAACCTGCCCGGCGTCACCGAGCCGGTCTACATCGCCGGCTCGCGGATCGTGCGCATGTACCCGTTCGGCCCGCTGCCCGGCTGCGCCGTGATGATCACGCTGATCTCGCACGAGGGGCTGTGCTGCATCGGCGTCAACCTCGACACGGCCGCGGTGAGCGACCCGGACGGCCTGGTCGCGGACCTGCGGGCCGGCATCGCCGAGGTGGTGGCGCTGGGCGCGCCACCACGGGCGGCGAAGCGGGCGCGGGCGAAGCGGGTCAGCCCGGCTCGGACTCGTGGCCCGGCTCGGCCTTGAGGAGGCCGCGGTAGGCGTCGACCGCCTCGATCCGGCCGCTGACGACGTCGTGGATCGTGCGGCTGATCGGCATGCTCAGCCCGTACTGGTCGGCGAGCTCGACGACCGTCGACGCCGTCCGCACGCCCTCGGCGACCATCCGCATGCCGGCCAGCACGTCCGACAGCGAGCGCCCCAGGCCGAGCTGCTCGCCCACGTAACGGTTGCGGCTCTGCGGGCTCATGCAGGTCGCCACGAGGTCACCCATGCCGGCCAGCCCGGCGAGCGTCGCGGGCTCGCCGCCCATCGCGACGGCGAGCGTCGTCAGCTCGGCCAGCCCGCGGGACATGACCGCGGCGCGCGTGTTGTCGCCGACGCCGAGCCCCTCGGCGATGCCGGTGGCGATCGCGACGACGTTCTTCATCGCCCCGCCGACCTCGCAGCCGACGACGTCGTGGTTCGTGTAGACGCGGAACATCCCGCGGCGCAGCACCGCCTGCAGCGCGGCGGCGACGGACAGGTCCTCGGTCGCCACGACGCTGGCGGCGGCCTGCCCGGCCATGATCTCCTTCGCCAGGTTCGGGCCGGTGAGCGCCGCGACCGGGCGGCCGGGCAGCACGTCCTTGGCCACCTCGGTCATGCGCAGGTGCGTCGCGCGCTCGAGGCCCTTGCTGAGGCTGATGACCGGGATCCACGGCGTGAGGTGCGGCCGCACGTCCTCCAGCGTCGTCCGGAACGCGCTCGTCGGGACGCCGACGACGAGCAGCTCGGCGTGGCGCGCGGCCTGCTCGAGGTCGGCCGTCGCGGCCAGGCGCGGCGGCAGCGTGGCGTCGGGCAGGTAGGCGCTGTTCCGGTGGTCGCGGTTGACCTCCTCGGCGACCTCGGGCTTGCGCGCCCACAGCAGGGTCTGGTGGTCGCGCCGGCTCAGCAGCGAGGCGACCGTCGTCCCCCACGACCCGGCACCGAGAACGGTCACCCTCATGTCGGCGCTCCTTCGCGGCCTGACGATCATCGACGCGGGCATCTTGCCCACCTCGGAACCCCGCGGGCCAGCCCCGACCGACTGCCCGGAACGACCACGCGGTCGAAGGTGGACGACGGCGGGCAGGTGTAACGCTTCGGACCGGTCGGGCGATCTTGTCGTGCCGAGGATCGTTCTGGTCGCGTTCGCGCCGTCGCTCCCCGGGGCCCGACCCGGTTCCTCACCGACCTGTGGAGCGACGATGACCTTCGTACGATCCGCCGCGCGCGCCGGCGCCGGCCTGGCCGCCGCGGCGCTCGTCGTCACCGTCGTGCCGGCCACCGCCGGGGCGGCGGACAGCCCGGCACCGCTGATCGGGGCGCAGAGCGCGAGCGCCGTGCCGGGCGAGTACCTCGTGGTGCTGTCGCACGGCGTCTCGCCCGCGGCCTCGAAGCGCGCCGTCCGCCGCGCCGAGTCCGCCGGCGGCACGGTCGAGCGGCGGTTCACGCACGCCCTGAACGGCTACGCCGCCACGCTCTCCGCCGAGGAGCTCGCCGACGTCCGGAAGGACCCGTCGGTCGCGTACGTCGAGGCGGTCCGGAAGAGCGCCGCGGACCACCGGGCGACCGGCCGGGTCGGCCGGGCGAGCTCGGCGCCGCGCGGCGCGGGCGACCCGATCCGTACCCAGGTCATCCAGAGCCCGGTGTCGTGGAACCTCGACCGCATCGACCAGCGGCCGGCCCAGCTCGACGGGCGCTACGGCTACGGTCCGACCGGAAGCCGCGTGACGGCGTACGTGGTCGGGGACGGCATCGACCCGGCGCACCCGGACTTCAGGTCCCGGGTGCGCGCCGGCGTCAACGTCTCGGGCGACGGGCGCGGCACCGACAGCTGCTTCGGCGACAGCACGGCGACGTCGGACCTCATCGGCGGGCGGGCCTACCGGGTGGGCAAAAAAGGCGCCCCGACCCCCGGCAAAAAAATCCCCCGCCCCGGCGGCGGGGCCGCCACCCCCGGGGTCCTCACCCCCCCCGGACGGATCATCCCCGC
>Ga0081539_10006254_pt1 | contig 11527 bp, 16 predicted proteins | sample TabmetS4T2R2_FD_71023 | JGI IMG/M metagenome (GOLD analysis project Ga0081539, IMG submission 71023) | Tabebuia heterophylla rhizosphere microbial communities from the University of Puerto Rico - S4T2R2 | ecosystem: Host-associated > Plants > Roots > Rhizosphere ...
CGGGATTATATATTTGACACAGCAAACCGCCTCATGTAAACTTCACTTATGAGGCGGTTTTTTCTCGGTTTTGCGGGACTTTTCGGCAACACTCTTGGCTTCGTCGCGTACCTTCTTCGGGAACAAATCCTTCATCAGTTCGTCGGTCGTCATTTCGCGGGCGTGCTTCTTACGCCGGGGCATCTAGGAGACCTCCCATGTTGAAGGAACAAGAGATAAACCTTGTCGAGCTTGTCGAGCGGTATCACAGCGAGGATAGCTGCCGCGCCCGTCTTGAGGAATTGCGTTGGCCCGCTGGTGTCGAATGCCCGCGCTGCGAGTCGGACAACATCGCCCGGATGGATGATCGCCGCCAGTACCAGTGCCGTTCATGCCGCTACCAGTTTTCCGTCACCGCTGGCACTATCTTTCACGACTCCCATCTTCCGCTGTGGAAATGGTTTCTCGCCGTCTACCTCATTATAGAGTCCAAGAAGGGCATTAGTGCCAACCAACTCAAGCGTACTCTTGGCGTGAGCTACAAGACCGCTTGGTATCTCTGCCATCGCATCCGTGCCGCTCTGAATGAGGTTGACGCGCAGCTTCTCAAGGGCATCGTGGAAGTGGACGAAACTTTTGTGGGCGGCGAGATGAAGGGTAAGGGCAGAGGCTACAAGGGCAACAAGACGGTCGTGGTCGGTGCAATGCAGCGGGGCGGGAACATCTGCCTTCAGGTGGTGCGTGGCGCGGATCGGGAGACCTTGCACGGCTTCATCCGTGCCAATACTGCCGATGGCACGGAAGCCATCTACACCGACGAATGGCCCGCTTACCGGGGGATCGCAGACGGCAACACCGAACACAAGGCGGTCAAGCACCGCCAGGGCGAGTACGCTAGGGGCGATGTTCACACCAACTCCATTGAGAACGTGTGGTCGCTTCTCAAGCGTTCGATCATCGGTTCCTACCATCAGGTGAGCGCGAAGCACCTGGACGCTTACCTGGACGAATTGGAGTTCCGCTACAACAACCGGGAGAATCCGTACATGTTCCGGGATGCCTTGTGCAAGCTGCTGGTTGCGGAGACTCTTCCGTATGCGAAGCTGATTGAGGACTCGTAGGCACACTATTCCCCACCCACCTTGTACACGGCAAGGTGCATATACCGGAAGACGATACCCCTGCCGGGGGCATTCGTGCGGTCGTGTACCTCAAAGGCATACTCACCTTCTGGCAAGTCGGCAAGTCCGGCGGTGCCAGATACCGCGTAACCCCACCGGGGTCGAAACGGGGCAGGATCATTTGCTGCCCGAACGTTGCGTGCGCCGAAGACACCCAAGCGCATAAGCACCGATTCCTCCTCACCAGAGCGCTTTACCACATAAAGATGCGTTTCTATGTCAAAGGGCTCAACGGGTTCGGAAGCATCGCGGGGGTCTGGCTCTTGGTACGCCTGGTGACCCAAAACGACGGCAAACTCACCGCCCAAAGCACCTACGCTAAAGGTCGTTCGTGAGCCTGGATAACCGTCATACGCTCCATCGTATGGCACCCGATGCTCGGTATAGCCTTCCTCGTCACGCCTATCGGCAAGCTGAAAAGCGTAGTCCTTGCTCGGTGACAGCTTAAAGATAAGCCTGTCCCTATCGCGGCTTTCGTAGCGTTTCAGTCTACTTGCGTCAAAGGCGAAACCCGACGCTACGCGCTGACTCTCCTCGTAAGTGGATTGCAAAAACCCTATGAACAGTATCGCGGCAAATGCCACCACCGGTCCCCAGATCGGCAAGTTATTTTGAACCGCAGCAACAACACTTCCGCCGAAGACCAAAGTAAGCGCCCAAGTTAGCACACTCACTAGCGAGTCCAGTCGCCTGAGAGCTTGAACGAGCATAGAAGGAGTCCGCAACGTGACCCGTAGACAGAACCCCCAAAATCCTCGCATCCCATTATGCTACGCACTCCTAAATGCTGTGTCAAGTATATAATCCCGCATAGCACAAAACAGAATGGAGGAGCGAAGCAGGAGGATCGCGGCGCTCGGGGGTCTTGCTGGCGACGCTCGTGGCAGCTTTGCTTCTGTCCGCCGGTCCCGCCCTGGCCTCGACCACCTTCACCGTAACCAACACCAGCGATAATGGAGCGGGTTCGCTGCGCCAGACGATACTAAGCGCCAACGCCGCCGATGTCATAGAGTTCAACATCCCCGGAACCGACGTGCATACCATCTCCCCAACCTCCCAGTTGCCCAAGATCACAGGCCCGGTGACCATAAACGGCTACTCCCAGCCAGGGGCCGAGCCCAACACTAAGGCCGTAGGCACGGATGCGGTACTCAAGATAGAGCTAAGCGGGGTCGGCGTGCCAAATGGGTGCGGGCTCGAGATCGGCGCGTCGAACAGCACGGTCAAGGGTCTCGTCATCAATCGCTAGTTTCATGGGATACGCATCGACGGTTCCAGCGCCACGGGCAACAAAGTCACTGGCAACTACGTGGGCACCGACGCTACGGGCACCAAGAAACTGGGCAACTATCAGGGCGTGTACGTCTACGACGCTTCCAACAACACCGTCGGAGGCTCGACTGCCGGAGCAAGCAACGTTATCTCAGACAACGATGGTAGCGGCGTAAGCATCTACGGCGACGACGCTACGGGTAACCGCATCCTCTCCAACTCCATCTTCTCAAACGGCGGGCTCGGCATAGATCTGGGCGACGACGGCCCCACCGCCAACGACCCCGGCGACACAGACACTGGTCCCAACGATCTGCAGAACAAGCCTGTCCTCACCTCAGCCAGGACGGAAAGCCTCAAGACGACCATCAGGGATCGCTAAACAGCACCCCAGACAAGATCTTCTCGGTGCGATTGTTCCCCAACCCAACGGGAACCGAGGAGGGCAAGGTCTTCATCGGGACCACGAGCGTCAAGACCGAGGGCAGCGGCAACGCCACCTTCGCCTTCTCCCCAGCGAGCAAGGTCGGGTTAGGGCGGACCATCACGGCCACGGCCACCAGCCCTGGAGGCAACACCTCGGAGTTTTCGGCTCCAAAGATGGTGGTTGCAAGTTAGATCGCGGATAGAAGAGCAATGTGTCGAGGAGCAGGGGGCCTGGAGCGTCCCAACCAGCGCGGGAAGAGGCGTTGACCGTGGCATTCCATCCCGCGGCGCACCGCCGCGCCACATCCAAGACATTCAGACGGAGCAAAGAAAGGGCCGGGGACAATACCCCCGGCCCTCATTGTCAGCCTTGCCTCGTGTTAGGGCTGGCCTTCCACAACCTCCGTGATCTCATCAGCCATCAAGCCGTGCGCCTCCCTGTGTACAGCTTCCGCCGCTTCCTTGTTTGGCGCTTCCGCCAGGCAGAACACCTCCCCCGTCTGTTCGTTGAACCAGTAGCGGTGGTACTTCACCCCGTACTGCTCCTTGATTTCTAGATCTTTTCTGTGGGCGTCTGCGACGGCGTCTGCGGTGAGTCCTTCCACGCCCTTGTGATGGTTCATGAAGAACGGTACGGTGCCTTTCCTCCTTTTTCCGCTTCCCCGGCGGCTCGTAGTGTGCGCGTAGATGCCATCAAATGAAGCCCGGCGCATCCGGGCAGACAGGTTGCAAGGGCTGCAACCCACACCCCGTATCCGTGTCTTTCCATTGTCGTGGGGAGAAACATCGTCCGTTATACTTGCGGTGTGACGTTTTCTGTACCGGGCTGTTACGAATGAAGCACACCACGCTCTACCGCAAGTGGCGTCCGCGCGCGTTCAGCGGGATCGTAGGCCAGGAGCCCGTCGTCCGCACGCTAAGGCGGGCTATCGAGATGGATCGCGTCTCCCACGCCTACCTGTTCAGCGGACCGCGGGGGACAGGAAAAACCTCCACGGCGAAGGTACTGGCGATGGGCCTGAACTGCGAGAACGGCCCGACGCCCGAACCAGATGGCACCTGCGATAGCTGCCGCGCCATCATCAACAACTCCTCCCTGGATGTGGTCGAGATGGACGCGGCGTCCAACCGGGGGATAGATGAGATCCGGGACCTCCGTGACCGGGTGAACCTCGCCCCGGTCGCGGGGCGCATGAAGGTGTACATCGTGGACGAGGTCCACATGCTCACCACCGAGGCGTTCAACGCCCTCCTCAAGATGCTCGAAGAGCCGCCCGAGCACGTGGTGTTCGTCCTCGCCACCACCGAGAAGCACAAAGTGTTGCCGACCATCATCAGCCGCTGCCAGAGCTTCGACTTCCGCCGTCCCGGCGTGGAGACGCTGGCGAAGAAGCTCTCCGGGATTGCCCAGGCAGAAGGTATCGAGGCCGAGCCGGAAGCCCTTACGGTCATCGCCCGCGAGGGGAAGGGTTCCTTCCGGGACGCGGAGGGGCTTTTGGACCAGCTCTCCTCATTCTCCGATGGCCCTGTTACGGCCGCGATGGTGCGCGAACTTCTCGGAAGCGTCGGCTCCGAGGTACTACTCGAAACCACCGCCGCCCTGCACGAACGCCGCGCCGCCGATGCCCTGCGCGTCGTGGACCGACTCTCCAACGAAGGCAAGGACGTCGGGCAGTTCGCCAACGATCTCGTCGGACACCTGCGTCGCCTGATGCTCCTGCCACACGCCCCCGAGGTGGCCCTCGCCGAAATCGGCGCCGAAGAGCGCGCCCCGCTCGAAGCGCAGTCGGAGGCCATCCCCACGGCGGGTGTCGTGCGGCTGGTCGAGGCGATGGGTGACGCTTTAGGCCGCATGAAGCGCAGCGGCGACCCGAAGCTAGACCTCGAACTCACCTTCCTCAAGCTGGCCCGCGACTACACCGAACCGGACTTGAACTCCCTCATCCGCCGCATCGAGACCCTGGAGGTAGCGCTGGAGAACGGCGGATTCCAGAAAGCCCCGGCAGGTGCTCCTCCTTCCGTGGAGCCGGATGTGGAATTCGAGGGTCAAGCAGATGGAGCGTCGTCGGATGCCAGCCCACCACAGTCCGAACAGCACGATGAGGCGGATGCTGAGGCAGAAAATACCCCCCCTGTACAAGAAAAAACATCTTCCGAACCATCAGGTGGAAACCGGAATAATGGGTTGGATCTCGCATCCGAGTGGGGCAGGATCATCGCCGATCTCAAAAGGCGGCGGCAGGCGCTCACGGCGGCGGTCTACGGCGAGGCGCGGGTCGAAGACTTTGACGGGAAGGTTCTGAAACTGTCTTTCCCCGAAGAACAGGGTTTCCACGTCGGTATGGCGAAGGATCGCAAGCACGTCGAAGAGTTGAAGAAGGTGCTCGAAGACCGTGTGGGTGCCAAACCCCACATCGAAGTCCGGGCCGCCGGGAAGGCTGACACAGCGCCAGAACCTTCCGCGTCACCGGCTGACCCCGAACCAGAACCGGCCCCGAGTGCGCAGGCTCCGATGTTGGAGCCAGAGGAGCCGGGGCCAACCCCACCGCCAGCTTCCGAACCTTCCCCGGAGGACACTGGTACGAAGGGGATGGACTCTACGGTATACGGAGGTTCCGGACAGGGAGCCGGGAACGACGATGGTACAATCCGCGCCGAGACCGAGGTGTTCGAGATGGCGCGGCGGATCTTCAATCCGCGAAACGGAGGAGACTAGCGTTGGCCAAGAGGCAGAACGTCAACAAGATGATGCAGCAGGTCCAGAAGATGCAGCAGGAGATGCAGCAGGCCCAGGAAGAGCTCGCCAAAGAGACCGTCACCGCCAGTTCTGGCGGCGGCGCCGTCAAGGTTACGGTGACTGGCGGGCTGGAGGTCGTCTCCGTCGAGATAGACCCTGAGGTCATAGACCCGGATGACGTGGAGATGTTGCAGGACATGATCCTCGCCGCCACCAACGAGGCCGTGAACAGCTCGCAGGAGATGGCGTCGCAGCGTCTCGGGGGCATCACCGGCGGCCTTGGCGACATGGGCCTGAACCTGCCGGGGCTGTAGCGCAGGGAATCTTTGGCGACCTACGCGCGGCCGGTCGAACGGCTGATAACCGAACTCTCCAAGCTCCCCTCCATCGGGCCGCGGAGCGCCCAGCGCATCGCATTCCACATCGTGCGGGGCAAGCCGGACGACGCCTTCGGGCTGGCCGAGGCTCTCAAAGAAGTGAAGGAGCGCATCAAACCGTGCCGGAGGTGCTTCAACCTGACCGAGGCCGAGGAGTGCGACATCTGCCGCGACACGCGGCGGGATGAAACGGTGATCTGCGCGGTCGAAGATCCCTACGACATCGGGCCTATCGAACGCACCGGTGAATACCGGGGCCTGTATCACGTGCTGGGCGGCGCTCTCTCGCCGCTCGACGGCATCGAGCCGGAGGACCTGCGGATTGCGGAGTTGGTCGAGCGGGTCAGGGAAGAAGGGACCAAGGAGATCGTGGTCGCCACCAACCCCAACACCACGGGCGAGGCGACAGCCTTGTTCATCGCGCAGGAGGTCGCGGATCTCCCCGTTCGGGTCACCGCCCTCGCCAGCGGCCTCCCGGTGGGCGGCGACCTGGAGTACGCCGACGAGGTCACCCTGGGCCGGGCCTTCGCCGGTCGGCGTGAGCTCTAGGACGAAAGGGCGCAGGAAAGCCTCGTCCCTGGCCGGGATGAGCCGGCGCTCGATCGAAGAACTCGGGAACACTGTCGCCAGCCTCCGTCCCAGGCCAGCAAACCTTGTCGAGCTACCAAAACTGCACCCCGAGTTATCCGAAGCCCTATCCGGTATGGGTGTCCAACGCCTGTACTCGCATCAGCGGGAGGCGTACGAGCGGGTGCGGAGCGGGGAAAACGTCGTGGTCGCAACGGCGACGGCGAGCGGGAAGTCGCTTTGCTACAAGATACCGGCCTTCGAGAACGCGTTAGAGAACCCAAAGAGCCGGGCGCTCTTTCTGTATCCGACTAAGGCGCTGGCCCAGGACCAGCTGGGCAAGATCCGGCACTTCAGCCTCAAAGGCGTCCATCCCGCGACCTACGACGGCGACACCGCGCGCGCCTTGCGGGCTGACATACGCAGGAGATCCAACATCCTCCTCACCAACCCGGACATGCTGAACGTGGGAATCCTCCCGAACCACGACGCCTGGGGCGACTTCCTTCGTAACCTGGAGATCATCGCGGTGGACGAGGCGCACGTGCTGCGGGGCGTCTTCGGCTCCCACGTGGCGGCCGTGCTGCGGCGTCTGCGGCGCGCGGCGGAACTGCACGGCGGGGATCCAAAATTCGTGCTCACCAGCGCCACCATCGCCAACCCGCAGGAGCTTGCGGAGAGCCTCACGGGTGTACCTTTCTCGCTCGTGGACGAGGACGGAGCTTCTTCCGGGGAGCGGCGCGTGGTCTTCCGCAACCCGCCGCTCCTGGACAAGGAGAAGGGTGAGCGCCGGAGCCTGTTGACGGAGGGCGCGATGGTCTTTGCCGGACTGGTCTCCCGGGGCGTGAGGACCATCGCATTCGCCCGGAGCCGGAAGGCTGCGGAACTCATCTACCGCTACGCCGCGGATCGCGTCGGGGTTGACCTGGCGCGGCGCATCTCGCCGTACCGGGCGGGCTACACGGCGAGGGAGCGGCGCGAGATCGAAACGCGCCTCTTTAGCGGCGACCTCCTCGGCGTGGTTTCGACTAACGCGTTGGAGCTCGGCGTAGACGTGGGCGCCCTCGACGCGGTCGTGTGCTGCGGTTACCCCGGCAGCGTCGCATCCGTGTGGCAGCAGTGGGGTAGGGCGGGGCGTGGCGACGACCCCGCGCTTGCCGTGTACATCCCGGGCCGTGACGCACTCGATCAGTTCCTCTACGAGAACCCGAAGCGCGTGCTCGGCCGCCGCGTCGAAGCCGCACGGGTCACGATGGAGAACCCGTACATCCTGGGGCCGCACCTGCTGGCCGCCGCCCACGAGGCTCCGCTCGATGCCGGCGATGAGGAATACTTCGGACCGTCGTACCGAGACGTGGCGAAGGGAATGATGGAGGTCCGCGAGCTGGCGGCGAGCGGGGGACGGTTGATCTACGTCGGCGGCGGAAACCCGGCGCGGAACATCTCGCTGCGCTCGGCGTCCTCGGAGACCGTGCTGATCGCGGACACCGACGGGGAGTTGATCGGCACGGTCGAAGCCTCCCGCGCCCCGAGTGAACTTCACCCCGGCGCGACATACCTCCATCGCGGCGGCGCCTTCGAGGTCGAAGACCTGGACCTCGCGTTCCATCGCGCCATAGCGAAGCGGGTTCCCAACCGTTTCTACACGAAGCCCCGTGTCGAGACGGATGTGGAGATAATGGAGGAGATCGAGGAACGCGACCTGGCTAACGGCGCGGCGCTGCACTGGGGCCGGGTGCGAACCACGGACTCGGTGACGTACTACAAGAAGGTGCAGGTCGCGGACGACCGAGAGGTTGGGGTGTACCCCCTGGACCTGCCGGACGTTGTGCTGGAGACGCAGGCGTTCTGGATCCACCTGCCTCCCTTCCCAAAGGGCACGAGGCCGAGCTTCGAGAGTTTCGGGGGAGCTTTGCATGCGGGGGAGCACGGCATGATCGGGCTTCTCCCCCTCTTCGCCATGTGCGACCGGGCTGACATCGGTGGCCTCTCTACCCCAGCCCACCGCCAGAGTAAATTGCCAACGGTCTTCGTTTACGATGGTTACCCCGGCGGCGTGGGCATCTCGCGGCGCGGCTTCGACGAGTTCGAGTCCCTCGCCCGCGACACCCTGGGTGTAATCATCCGCTGTCCGTGCGAGCGGGGATGCCCGGCGTGCATTCAATCTCCCAAATGCGGCAACTGGAACGAGCCGTTGAGCAAGGACGGCGCCGTGGGCTTCCTGCGATACCTGCTCGGCCAGACGAGCCGCTATCCGACGCTCTGAGCGGCAGGCCGTACATAGCCGTTATCGGGGCTGGTGACGCTTCTGGAGAAACCTACGCGCAGGCCCACGAGGTGGGGCAGCTCGTTGTGGAACGGGGTGGGATCGTGATCTGTGGCGGGCTCTCCGGTGTGATGGAGGCAGCGGCGCGCGGAGCGTCGGAGGCCGGCGGCGTGGCTATCGGGATACTGCCGGACGAGGATCGGCTACAGGCGAATGAATATCTGACGTACTCTGTGGCAACCGGTGCGGGGCAAGCCCGGAACCTGGCCGTCGTATGCTCCGCAGATGCGGTCATCGCGGTCGGCGGCGAGTACGGGACGTTATCGGAGATCGGGCTTGCCCTCAAGGTAGGGCGGCCGGTGGTCTCCCTGGGGAGCTGGAATCTCGGGGAGCATGTGAGCGCAGCCCATTCGCCGGAGGAGGCGGTAACGGCGGCATTTATCCGGCTCGGAATGTAGTATTTTTCGGATGGCGATTACTTGGATGTTTCGGAACGGAGGGTTCCAAAATGGAGAACGGACGTATCGCGCTGGTGAGCGGAGGTAACCGGGGCATCGGGCTGGAGGTCTGCCGGCAGCTCGCCGAAAGGGGTTACACGGTCGTGCTCGGCTCCCGCGACGAACAGAAAGGCCGAGCCGCGGCGGGAGAACTGGACGGAAGCGTGATCCCGCACCAGCTCGACGTTTCAGACGCGGAGAGCATTGACCGCATGGCCGCGTTCTTGGAAGAGGAGTTCGGGCGGCTCGACGTGCTGGTCAACAACGCGGGCATCGCCAACGACAACGGCCAGCGTGGCGTTGACGCTGACCTGGACCGCGTGCGCGAGGCACTTGAGGCCAACGTACTCGGAGCATGGCGTTTGTGCGAAGTTGCCATCCCGCTCATGCAGCGGGGCGGGTACGGTAGGATCGTCAACGTCTCCACCGGCATGGCGGCGCTGGAGGACATGGGCGGCGGTTCCCCCGGCTACCGCGTCTCCAAGACCGCCCTCAACGCCCTCACCCGCATCCTCTCCTCCGAGCTTCGCGGAAGCGGCATCCTCATCAACTCCATATGCCCCGGCTGGGTGCAGACCGACATGGGCGGCTCAGGTGCCTCCCGCCCCGTCGAAGAAGGCGCCGACGGCCTCGTCTGGGCCGCCACCCTCCCGAACAATGGTCCCACGGGCGGCTTCTTTCGCGACCAGCGCCAGATAGCGTGGTAACCGGTGTCAAGAATCAGATGCGAATAATGACGCGTCAATGTTGCAGGATTCAGCTAGCATTGAGGACTGCAGTTTGGTTCGATTTGACAGCACGGATATGAACTTGCTTTGAAGCATCACCAAACTAAAGAGTTAGAAGGTCACATATGGGCGAGCGACAGTTTTGTTATGTAGGTGACGATGTTATGTAGGTGACGAAATTGCGGTTCACTCGGTGGTTGAGATAGGCGCGAACCTAATAGCCGTCGATGTAGTCTATGTTTGCCAAGAAGACTCTAACATTATGTTAACGCTAAGTGACATTCCGAACAAAGTTTTCAGTAAGCATGGCACACTTGGGCTTCCCCCGGTGAGACGGACACTCTAAAGTGGGGACTATCGAGTCCTCGGAAAGAGGGTCCGCGAAGTGCCGGGACCAACGCCGCACTACCCGCCGGAATTCAAGAGAGAAGCCGTCCGGCTTTACCACCCCTCGGGTAAGTCCATCCCGAAGATGGCTGAGGAGCTGGGTATCGCCAGCGAATCCATGAGGAGGTGGATCCGCCAGCACGAGATCGACCAAGGCGAGCGCGAGGGGCTCACCACCGAGGAGCGGGAGGAACTGGGCAGGCTCAGGAGGGAGAACCGCATCCTCAAGCAGGAGAAGGAGGTCCTACGAAAAGCGGCGGCCTTCTTCGCCAGGGAGGACGGGATTCGGTGAACCTCTTTCGGTTCATCGATCTAAGGAGAGGGCCAACCTGCCCGTGTCGTTGTTGTGCCGCATGCTCGGGGTCTCAAGGAGCGGCTACTACGATTGTACGATTGGCGAAGAAGAGCACCGTCTATGTGAAGAGCCGCGAAGACGACGCCCTCACCGAGAAGATCCGCGAGGTCCACGAGCGCAGCCGTCAGACCTACGGTTCTCCGAGAGTGCATGCCGAGTTGAGAACGCTCGGGATCCGCTGTGGCCGAAAACGGGTCGAGAGGCTGATGCGCAAAGCCGGGTTGCGGGGTTGTATGAGCGGCAAGAGGAAAGGAACCGCCTCTCGGGCCAACAGAGCGGTGCCGGCGGAGGACCTCGTGAAGAGGAACTTCCGGGCCACGGAGGCGGACAAGGTCTGGTTGGCCGACATCACCTACGTCGCCACCGGAGAAGGCTTCCTGTACGTGGCTTTCATCCTCGATGCCCATTCCAGGCGTATCGTCGGGTGGGCTATGGAGTCACATCTGAGGACCGAGCTCGTCGTGGACGCGAAAGGCTCAGGGAGGTGGGCATAAAGCCGTCGATGGGAAGGACCGGCAGCGCTTTTTAGACAACGCCATGGCCGAAAGCTTCGTCTCGACGCTTAAGGCAGAGTTGGTGAGCACGATGGAGTTCCCGAGCAGGCAGACCGCCAAGACGGCCATCTTTGAGTACTTGGAGGTCTTCTACAACACCCGCCGTCTGCACTCAGCTCTCGGCTACAGAAGTCCTGCTGACTTTGAGGGAGGTGGAATGGAAGAAGCTAGGGTCGCGTATGGTTAACGTGTCCGCTCTCG
>Ga0081539_10006255_pt1 | contig 11527 bp, 9 predicted proteins | sample TabmetS4T2R2_FD_71023 | JGI IMG/M metagenome (GOLD analysis project Ga0081539, IMG submission 71023) | Tabebuia heterophylla rhizosphere microbial communities from the University of Puerto Rico - S4T2R2 | ecosystem: Host-associated > Plants > Roots > Rhizosphere ...
GCGAGCACGCGGATAAGAGCGCGGCGACGACCACGATGCCGGCGCCAACGTATGCCTTCATGACTGCCTCCCTTTTTATTGAGTGCCGCTCGCGCGACACTACACGAGGCCGCCGGCCCGGTCAGTCAGAATTTCCGCTAAAGGAGCTCCCGCATCCAGGCGGCGGTGCGTACCGCGCCGCCGAAGCTGTAGAGATGCACCCCGACCGCGTTGCTCGGTTCGCGGGCACGCGTGTAGCGCGCCACGGGCACGATCTGATCGCGCGGATCGGTGTTGGTCACGAGCTGCGCGATGCCCGTGCCGAGGCTCCGCAGCGCCCGGAACGAGCGGCTGACGCCGCAGCGCTGCGCGTAGCGCACCAAGGCCGCCGGGTCGGTGGGCCCGGCGATGCCAACGTAGACGGGCAGGTTCGGCCAGCGCCGCGCGAGGCTCGCGCAGTACTCGACCACGCGTACCGGGGCGAGGGAGAATTGCGTCAGGACATAGACGCCGATCGACTGCGCGGCCGCGAGTTCCACCTTGCGCTCGAGGGCCTTGTCGATCGCGTTCGCCGGGATGCGCGGGTGACCTTCGGGATAGCCCGCAACGCCGATCTCGCGCACGCCGCATTCGGCAAGCAGGCGCTCCTCCAGGATCTGCAGGCTGTCGGCGAACGGGCCCTTCGGCCGCGGCTCGTCGCCGCCGATGAGGAGCACGCGATGCACGCCGTAGTCGGTCGCTGCCCGTCGCAGGAAATCGCGGAACTCGTCGCGGTTCAGTATCCGCCGCGCCGAGACATGCGGCACGGGATCGAGACCGGCGTCGCGAATGGCGGCGATCGCGTCGAGCGTGCGCGTCAGCGGCAGGCCGGGCAGCGATGGAATGTAGACGCAGCTGCCGGCGGGCAGTAGCGCCGCGACCTCCTTCGCCCGATGCAGCTCGCGCGGCGAGATCTCGAGCGAGCCCGCCGCGATCAGCTCGGAGATGCGCGCTTCGAGGCGCGGCTCAGTCGCGCTTGCGGGAAACGACATAGGACTCGTCCAGAAACCATAGACTACCGTGCTTGCGCAGGATCTCGCGCGTCGCGTCGAGGTAGCGCGTGTCGCGCAGCACTTCGCCCAGGCGCATGTCGTCGATCTGCGCGACATAGATGGCCGCGTTCCATGCCGCGAACAGCGTCGAGGTACCGATGCTCGCGGAGATTTCGGAGGGCAGCGTATGCATGTCGTAGCGGAAGATCGCCCGTGCATCCGCGTACGCGTTAAAGTTGTAGCGGCGCGCGTCTCGTCCGAGCTCCGCTTTGGTCGCGCGCAGCAGATCGTGCCGGCTTTGCGTGTACGGATTCTCGCCCGACCACACCTTTTGAATGATCTCCAGGCCCGGATCATGACCGTAGGAATGGATTCCCAGCAGTCGGCCGCCTTTGCCGAGCGCGCGCACGAGCGGCGTCACGACCTTCTGCGCCTTGAACTCGAGCGGCGCGCGCAGTCGATAGGGCTGCGACGCGATCACCATGTCGTACTCGGCCTTGCCCTCGCCGCGCCGCGGGATCACGTTCTCCAGGAGGAAGCGGTAGTCCTCCCGGTAGATGACCAGCGCCGTGGGATGCTCGTAGACCGGATTGCCGCTCTTCGGGCTGTGGCGCGCCTGCCAGTTCTTCGCGAGGAAGGGTTCGAGCGCCGCGATCTGCTCGCTGAAATCATGCGAGGTGGTGCCGGTCAGCGCCGCCTCGTGCCAGACGAGCGAGGTGGCATGCTCGACCGCGCGCGGCTGCAGCCAAGGCGCCTCGCTGTAATACATGTTCGTCACGACCAGCACCGTGGCCGGATGCTCGAAGAAGCGGTCCGCCATCTTGCGAAGCGACAGGCGCACGTCCTCGAGGCTGATCTCCTTGCCGACGATGTAAAACGGCACCGTCGCGAAGCGCCGGTGCATCTCGCGCATCACGCGCGCGAGCACCGTGCCGTCGCCCATGCCGGCATCGAATAGGCGCACCGCAGGCGGCCGCGGATGGATCTGGCCGAGCTCGAGTCCGACGCGGCGCGCGATTACATCTTTCTCGCTGCACGTGTTGACGAACAGTAGATACTTCTGGCGATTGTCGAAGAAACGGAAATTGGATTCCGGATCCGCCTTCTGCACGGCCAGCGTCGCTGGCCGCGGCGCACCGGCGTGGATGAGCGGCAGCAGCTCGGGTGGCGATTCGCCCGCGCCGGCGGCGCCATGCTTGACCATGAAGTCGTTGACGCGCGTGAGCGTCTCGGGAGTGACGCGCGCACCATCGCGCAGCCGCGCGACGAACTTGCCGTCGTTCACCGCCCGGCGGCCGAAGGTCGATTCGGCCATTCCGGTGCGCCGGCAAAAGTCCGAGATGCTGCCAAGCAGGGTGCCGCCTGCGCCTTGCACCGCCTCCTCCGTCACGAAACTGCCGGAAAATCATGCGCGCGGCACGGGTGGGACATCAACCACACCGCTTGCGCCGCGCAAAATGGGATATTGCCCATCCCGGAAAATCAATGACTTCCATTCTTGAGCTGATCGGCCATACCCCGCTCATCGCGGCTCAGCGCCTGGAGACCGGCCGCTCGCGCCTGTTCCTGAAACTCGAAAACCAGAACCCTGGCGGCTCGATCAAGGACCGCGTGGCACTCGCCATGATCGAAGCCGCCGAGCGCGAACGCAAAATCCAGCCCGGCTCGCTGATCGTCGAGGCGACGGCCGGCAATACGGGCCTCGGGCTCGCGCTGGTGGCATCGCAGAAGGGCTATCGGCTGCTCATCGTCGTGCCCGACAAGATGAGCCAGGAAAAAATCTTCCACCTGAAAGCGCTCGGCGCCGAAGTTCAGCTCACCCGCTCCGACGTGCGCAAAGGCCACCCCGAGTATTACCAGGAAATGGCCGATCGCCTGGCGCGCGAAAAGGGCGGTTTCTACGTCAACCAGTTCGCGAACGAAGCGAACCCGTGGGCGCACGAGCACACCACCGGCCCGGAAATCTGGGAGCAGATGAACCATCGGGTCGACGCCGTGGTGTGCGGCGTGGGCACCGGCGGCACGATCACCGGCTTGTCGCGCTTCTTTGCCCGCGTCTCGCCGCATACGGAAATGGTGCTCGCCGACCCCGCGGGCTCGATCCTCACGCCGCTCGTCAAGACCGGCAAGGCGCCACCCGAAGTGGGCACCTGGGTGGTAGAAGGCATCGGCGAGGATTTCGTGCCGTCGGTGTGCGACCTCTCGCGCGTCACCAGGGCTTACAGCATTCCGGACAAGGAGGCGCTCCTCGCCTGCCGCGAGCTCCTGCGCAAGGAGGGCGTCATGGCCGGCACGTCCACCGGCACGCTCCTCGCTGCGGCCCTGCGCTATTGCCGTGAGCAGAGCGCGGCCAAGCGCGTCGTCACGCTCGTCTGCGACAGCGGCAACAAGTACCTCTCGAAGGTCTACAACGACTTCTGGATGCTCGACCAGGGCTTCCTCGAGCGCGAGCGCTACGGCGATCTGCGCGACCTCATCAGCCGGCGCCATCACGACCACCAGGTGGCCACCGTCAATGCCGACGAGAAAGTGCTGAACGCCTACCAGCGCATGAAGCTCTACGACATTTCGCAGCTGCCGGTGCTGCAGGACGGCCGCATCGTCGGCATCGTCGACGAGGAGGACATCCTTGCCGAGGTGTACGACAATCCCGAGCATTTCAGGCAGCCGGTGACCGAGGCGATGGAAAGCCATGTCGTGACCGTGGCGCCCGATGCGTCGATCGCCGAGCTGATGGAGATTTTCAAGCGCGGCATGGTGGCGATCGTGGTCGACGGCGACGAGTTCCTCGGCCTCATCACGCGCATCGATCTGCTCAACTGGCTGCGGCGGCGCTCGGACGAGAAATGAAGTTCGACACCCAGGTGGTGCACGCCGGGCAGGAACCCGACCCGCACACCGGCGCCGTGATGACGCCGATCTACGCGACGTCCACATACGCGCAAGCGAGTCCGGGCGAGCACCAGGGCTACGACTACGCCCGCACGCGTAACCCGACGCGCGACGCGCTCGAAGCCTGCCTCGCGGCGCTCGAGGGCGGCGACGCCGCCTTTGCCTTCGCTTCCGGCATGGCGGCGATCGGCACCGTCCTGGAAACGCTCGACTCCGGCGCGCACGTCGTCTGCATGCACGACCTCTACGGCGGCAGCTATCGCATCCTCGAGCGCGTACGCAAGCGCTCCGCCGGCCTGCAGGCGACCTTCGTCGACTTATCCGAGAGCAAAGCGCTGGAGCCTGCCATGCGCCCGAACACGCGCATGCTGTGGGTCGAGACGCCGACCAATCCGCTGCTCAAGCTCGTCGACCTGTCCGCTGTCGCTGATATCGCCCATCGGCGCGGGCTCATCTGCGTGTGCGACAACACCTTCGCTTCGCCGTGGATCCAGCGCCCGCTCGAGCATGGCTTCGACATGGTCGTCCATTCCACGACCAAATATCTCAACGGCCACTCCGATGTCATCGGCGGCGCGGCGATCATCCGCAAGAACGACGAACTGAAGGAGAAGCTCGGCTTCCTGCAAAACGCGGTCGGCGGTGTGCCGAGCCCGTTCGACGCTTTCCTCACGCTGCGCGGTATCAAGACGCTCGCGCTGCGCATGGAGCGCCATTGCGGCAACGCCATGCACATCGCCGCGTGGCTGGAAAAGCACCCGAAGGTCGAGCGCGTCATCTACCCGGGGCTGGCAACCCATCCCCAGCACCTGCTCGCGGCCAGGCAGATGAACCGCCGCTACGGTGGCATGGTGAGCGCGGTGCTGAAGGGCGGCCTCGCGGCCTCGCGCCGCTTTCTCGAGCGCTGCAAGCTCTTCACGCTCGCGGAGAGCCTGGGCGGCGTGGAGAGCCTGATCGAGCACCCGGCGATCATGACGCATGCCTCGCTGCCCGAGGATGTGCGCGCCGGCCTCGGCATCAGCGACGGCCTCGTGCGCCTGTCGGTGGGCATTGAGGACGTCGAGGATCTGATTGCCGAGCTGAAGTACGCGCTCGATTAGCGCCGCCCTTGTCCTTGCAGCGCTCGCGCTCGCCATCGCGGCGGCGCTCGCCTACATGATCAGCATGCCGGGCCGCTCGTACGACGGCTCGCGGCGTGAGCCCTCCGGGGAAGAGCGCGCGGTGGCACTGCGCTTGCGGCTGCATGTCGCATCCCTCGCCGCGACGGAGCGCAACAGCGACCTCGAAACCGCCGCAGGTTACATCGAGGCGGCGTTCGGTACGGGCGCCACCTCGCAGACGTTCCAAAGCGCCGGCCGCACGGTACGCAACATCGAGATCGGCGCGGGCTCGATCATCGTCGGCGCCCATTACGACAGCGTGCCGGGCTCGCCGGGGGCGGACGACAACGCCTCCGGCGTCGCCGTGCTGATCGAGCTCGCGCGCATGGGACTGCCCGCGCGCTTCGTCGCCTTTGCGAACGAGGAAATGCCGTACTTCCTGACTGGCGAAATGGGCAGCCATGCGTTTGCCGCGCGCGCTCGCCGTCGCGGCGAACCGATCAACGCCATGCTTTCTCTCGAGATGCTCGGCTACTACCGCGACGAGCCGGGAAGCCAGCGCTATCCGGCACCGCTTGGCCTCTTCTATCCGAACCGTGGCAACTTCATCGCATTCGTTGGCGACCTCGGCGCGCGGCGCCTCGTGCGGCGCGCGGTAAAGCTCTTCCGTGATCAAGCGCAATTCCCCTCGGAAGGCGTGGCGGCGCCCGGCTTCATTCCCGGCGTGACGTGGTCGGACCACTGGTCCTTCCGCCAGCACGATTACCCGGCCATCATGGTCACGGACACCGCGTTCTATCGCTACCCCCACTACCATCTGCCGAGCGACACGCCCGACAAACTCGACTACCTGCGCATGGCGCGCGTTACGCTCGGACTCGCGGGCCTCATCAAGGAGCTTGCCAATGAAGGTCGGTGATCTCGAGGTGCAGCGCCTGGGCTACGGCGCGATGCGCGTTTGCGGGCCCAACGTCTGGGGCCCGCCGAAGGACCGCGAGCACGCGCTGCGCGTGCTCCGCCGCGCATACGAGCTCGGCTGCAATTTCTTCGATACCGCGGATTCGTACGGGCCGCACGTCGACGAGGAGCTGATCGCCGAAGCGCTGCATCCTTACCCGCGAGACCTGGTCATCGCGACCAAGGGCGGCCTTACGCGGCCGCGCGCCTCGCGCTGGGAGGAGGACGGCCGACCGGAGCATCTGCGTCGCGCGCTCGAAGGAAGCTTGCAGCGCCTGAAGCTCGAGCGCATCGATCTCTACCAGCTACACGCTCCGGATCCAAAGGTGTCTTTCGAGGACTCGGTCGGCGCGCTTGCCGAGTTCCAGCGCCAAGGCAAGGTGCGCCATGTCGGCGTATCGAATGTGAGCGTCAAGCAGCTCGAAATGGCGCGCAAGATCGTGGCCATCGTCTCGGTGCAGAACGAATACAACCTCGACAACCGCAGCTCCGAGGATGTCCTCAAGGCCTGCGAACGCTCGAAGCTCGCTTTCCTGCCCTGGTATCCGCTCGGCGCTGGCGGCGCACTGCGCGGTGCGAATATCAAGACCGTGGCGAAAAAGCTCGGCGCGACCCCGGCGCAGGTGGCGCTCGCCTGGCTGCTCAAGCGTTCGCCGGTTATGCTGCCGATTCCGGGAACCAACTCACTCAAGCATCTGGAAGAAAACGTGCACGCGGCGAAGCTCGAGCTCGCCGAGGCAGACTTTAAAATTCTCGCAGGAGGATGAGGAGAATGCTGCGAACGTTATTGTTTTCCATTTGCGCCGCGGCGCTGCCGGCGGTGGCGCAGGACTACCCGACGAAGCCGATTCGCATCGTCCTCGGCTACGCCGCGGGCGGCGGCAATGACCTGATCGTGCGGGTAATGGCACCGCGCATGTCGGAAGGACTCGGGCAACCGGTGATCATCGAGAACAAGCGCGGTGCGCAGGGCATCATCGCCTCCGAAACGGTCGCCAAGGCCGCGCCCGACGGCTACACCATTCTCATGGGCCCCACGGGTCCGATGACCATGAATCCGGCGACCTATTCGAAGCTGCCCTACGACTCGGTGCGCGATTTCGCGCCGATCGCGACCATCGGCCAGTTTCCACTGCTGGTCGTCGTCAGCTCGCAGTTCTCCGCGCATTCCGTCAAGGAGCTCATCGACTACGCGAAGAAGAATCCCGGCAAGGCGAACTACGCATCGAGCGCGGCCGCGTTCCAGATCGCAACCGAGCTCTTCAAGCAGAAGACCGGTACGGAGTTCGTGCACATTCCGTACAAGAGCAGCGGCGAATCCGTGCAGGCCGTCGTAGGCGGGCAAGTGACCATGACCATTTGCGATCCACCGCCCGCCTCGGGGCCGCTGCGCGGCGGTACCGCGCGCGCCCTCGCGATTACCGCAAACGAGCGGCACCACTGGTGGCCCGATGTGCCGACGCTGAAAGAAAACGGCGTGGATGTCGAGGTGTGGCTATGGACCGCGTTTTTCGCGCCGGCCAAGACGCCGCCCGCGATCGTCGCGCGGCTGCAAAAGGAAACCGCGCGCGTGGTGCGCCTGCCGGATGTCGCCGAGGGACTCGCGAAGCTCGGCGTCGATCCGGTCGGCGGCCCCTCGAAAGAGCTCGCGCAGCGACTCGAGCGCGACCTCGCCAAATGGATCGCCGTGGCGAAGGCGGCGAACATCAGGAACGACTGAGGAGCGCGCTACAGCGGCCGGATCTCCACCTTGCGCCACTTGATCGGGCCGCCCTGCGCGCCCTTGGCGCCGCCGAGTGCGTACTGCAGGCCGAACGGGCCGGAGGCGAGGTTCATCCTGCTCTCGTCGACCTGCACGGTAGTGACGCCGTTCAGCCGCACCGTCATGTGCGCGCCCTTAGCCGTGATCTCGTACGTGTTCCAGCGTCCGCCGGCCTTGTTGGCAAGCGGCACGGGCACGGCGGCGACATCGACGATCGCGCCGGTGCCGTATTTCGGATCGGGACGCGTGTCCCAGATGTTGACCTCGTAGCAGTTCTTCGAATCGATCTTTTCGCGGTTGTTGCAGCGGATGAAGACGCCGCTATTGGTATCGCTCTCCGCCCAGAACTCCGCGCGCAGCTCGAAGTCCTTGTAGGCATTTTTCGATACCAGGAAACCGCTCTTGCCGCGGTCCGCGACGATCGCGCCGCCTTCGGCGCGCCAATTGGCGTCACCGACCCGGTCGAAGTTCTCGATGCCCTTGTCGCCCTCGAGCAGTGTCTGCCAGCCGGTGCCAGGCAGGTGCAATTGCGCGCAGGCGGCAAGCGCGCCGGCGAGTAGCAGCGCGGATATCACGATTCGCTTCATGGGTCTCCTCCTCCCAGAGTTGAGGGGAGGATTTTAGGCGCTAAGCCGGCTGGTAGCGTGCGATCTTCACGCGCGTCTCGCGCATGTCGTCGCCGCGCAGCTCGCGCAATGCGTAGCCGACGAAGGCCGCGGTGACGTCCTTGCGCCAGTAGAGATCGAGGTCGGCGTTATCCATCGGTTTCGCGCGAGAAGCGGCGAGCCGGCCGGCTTCGGCGATCACCTCGTCGCTGAGCGTCTTGCCGCGCAGGAATTCGTTCGCTTTGTCGACCAGGAATGGGCGCGAAGCAACCGCGCCGAGCGCGAGGCGCGCGCTGCCTTCGACCATGGCCGCGGCGACGCCGAGCACCGGGAAATCGAAGGCGCCGCGGCGGCGCAGCTTCCAATAAGTGCTCGGTGCCGAAGGCAAGGTCACCTCCGTGAGGATTTCGTCGGGCCGGCGCCGCAGGTAATCGATGCCGTCGTTGTTGTACAACTCCTCGAGCGCAATCTCGCGCTCGCCTTCCGCACTGACCAGGCGCACCCGCGCGCCGAGCGCGAGGAGCACCGGGGCGCAGTCGGTGGACGACATGGCAACGCAGCGCTTGCTCGCGGTGGCGACCCAGCAGATGTCGCCATCCTTCTTTAGGCAGAAGTCGATCGCTTTGCGCCACTCGTAGTTCTGGTTGTAGTAGTTGCAGCGCGTATCGAGGCACAGGTTGCCGCCGATCGTGCCCATGTTGCGCAGGTGCACGGTCGCGACCTGCGCGGCTGCCTGGCGCAGGCCGAGCGGCAGCGCGGGCTTGCGCACGATCTCGCTCAGCGTTACGCCGGCACCCAAGGTAGTGCCGTTGCGGCGCAACTCGGGGATCTCGCGCACCGAGACGAGCATGCGCGGCGCCATCTGGCGGCGTTTCATGTTGGGCAGGAGATCGGTGCCGCCGGCGATCAGCGCGGCGTTCGCGCCCTCCCCGGCGAGGATGCGCACGGCCTCGCCGAGCGTGCGCGGCGCGCGGTAGTCAAACCACGGCAGCCGCATCATCGCGCTTCACCTCCTTGCCATCGCCGCCTTCCCAGGGAGGCGGCACGACGAGCGGCGTCGGATAGGGCACCGCCGGGAAATGATCCGGGCCGATCCGCGCCGGTTTGCCCGCCGCCTTGAGCTCCAGCGCGCGCAGCACCTTGTCCGGCGTGATGGGCAGCTCGTCGATGCGTACGCCCACGGCGTCGTAGATCGCATTGGCCACCGCGGGTGGCACCGGCAGGAGCGGTCCCTGCCCGACTTCCTTAGCGCCAAACGGACAATTGGGGTCCGGGTCCTCGATCAGCACCGTGTCGACTTCCGGCATGTCGAGCGACGTGATGCTCTTGTATTCGAGGAGCGAGGGAAACTTGTGCACCAGCGCGCCCGAGAGCTTCGGCGGCAGCCGCCGAAAGACCTGTTCTTCCATCAGCGCTTCCGAGAGGCCCATGTACACGCTGCCCTCCACCTGGCCACGGGCAAGCACCGGGTTGATGGTGCGGCCGATGTCGTGCGCGATCCAGATCTTCGGGATGCGGATCCAGCCGGTGTGCGTGTCCACCTCGGCTTCGACAACGCAGGCGGTGTACGAGTACGCCGGCGACGGCCCGACGCCCGCGCCCTTGTATCTGCCCGGAGCACGCGGCGGCGAATAAGAACCCACGGTGCCGAGCGTGCCGAACTTCGCCTCTGCGAGAACCACGGCGTCGGCAAAGGCGAGGCTGCGCGTATCGAAGGACACGCGCCCATTGGCAAATTGCAGCCGGTCGGGCGCGACTTCCAGGTTTTCGGCGGCCGCCTCGGCGAGCATCGCCTTAAGCTTTTCGGCCGCCTGGATCGCCGCGTTGCCCATCATCACCGTGACGCGGCTCGAGTATGAGCCGAGGTCAACCGGCGTGATGCCCGTGTCGCCTGTGACGCAGCGCACTTCGGATGGATCGATACCGAGTACTTCGGCCACGATCGCCGCCAACACGTCGTCGGATCCCTGGCCGATTTCCGTCGCGCCGCAGAACACCGTCACCTGGCCGCTGCGATCGGCGAGGAGCTGCACACCGCTCTGCGGCATCTTGTTCCAGTAGATCGGCAGTCCGGCGCCGCAAAGATAGGAGCCGCAGGCGAGGCCAAGGCCGCGCCCGGCGGGAAGTTTGCGATGCTTGTCGCGCCAGCCGGAACGCTCGACCACCGTGCGGATGCACTGCTCGAGGCCGATCGAGCCGATGCGCAGCCAATTGGCGGTGAGCGAGTTCGGCCTGGCAAGCATGCCCAGACGCAGTTCGGCCGGGTCCTTGCCCAGGCGCTCGGCGATCTTGTCGAGCTGGATCTCCTGGCCAAAGCGCGGCTGCGGCGTTCCATGGCCGCGCTTCGGGCCGCACGGCGGCTTGTTGGTGAAGACGCGCGCCGCTTCGAACTGATAGCGCGGCAGCTCATACGTCACGGTTTGCAACGCGCCTGTGTAGAAGGTGCTCGCCACACCGTAGGAACCATAAGCGCCGCCGTCCACCAGCGTCTGCAAATGCATGCCGGTGAGTCGGCCGTCCTTCGTAACGCCGGTGCGGAATCTCATCAGCACCGGGTGGCGGCCGCGGTGCATGTAGAAGACTTCCTCGCGCGTGAGGCAGATTTTCACCGGCCGGCCGAGCATCAGGGCGGCCTTCGCCGCGGCGAGCTCGTGGTTGCAGACGTCGCATTTCCCGCCGAAGCCGCCGCCGTTGGGCGTGGCGATCACCCGAATCTGCGACGCCGGCACCCGCAATACGCGGGCGAGCGCGCGGTGCACGTAGTGCGGTACCTGGGTGGACGACCACAGGGTCAGCTTGCCGTCGGCGTCGAGCGCGGCGAGCGCGGCGTGCTGCTCGATCGGCAGGTGCGTGTTGCCCTCGTAAAAGAACAAGTCCTCGAACACGTAGTCGGATTGGGCGATCGCCCCTTCCGCGTCGCCGAACTGAAATGCCTGCAGCCGGTGGATATTGCCGCGCTCGCCGTAGGCGTGGATGCGTGGCTCGGATTTCGCCAACGCCTCTTCGGGTGAGCTGATGGTATCGAGCGCCCGGTAACGCACGTCGACGAGTTCCAGCGCCTCGCACGCGGTCTGCTCGTCGCGCGCCACCACCGCGGCGACCGGGTCGCCGATGTAGCGCACCTGCTCGGGCGCGAACGGATACTCGTCCTGGGTGATCGGCAGGATGCCGAACGAAGTCGGGAAGTCCTTGCCGGTCAGC
>Ga0081539_10006256_pt1 | contig 11526 bp, 10 predicted proteins | sample TabmetS4T2R2_FD_71023 | JGI IMG/M metagenome (GOLD analysis project Ga0081539, IMG submission 71023) | Tabebuia heterophylla rhizosphere microbial communities from the University of Puerto Rico - S4T2R2 | ecosystem: Host-associated > Plants > Roots > Rhizosphere ...
CTATTCCATGACCAGTCGCTAACTGGCAAACGCTGAGAGCGTCTATGGCTTCACTTTCAACTTTCTCTACTTTTAACTTCGTTTCCTCAGCACTCGGTACTCAACACTCAGCACTTTCTCTAAAGCACTCAGGTGCTTGAGCCGTCGCCCCATCCCCGCGTATCCTGCTCTCAGACGGACTACATGGGAGTCGTGGTATGGATCGCAAAGCCTTCGCAGTGTACACACTCATCGTTGGCGGTCTGATTGGCGTGCTGGCACAGGTGCTCTTCTACGGCAAACTGATCGGAGTCTCATTTCCGCTTTTCATCGCGCTTGCGTTCATCGTCGTGCTCGCGTCCAACGGCGTGCTACGCCAACCGCTGCGGCTGCGTAATCTGTGGGTGCTCGCTCCGGCGCTCTTTTTCGCCATCATGGTCGCCATCCGCGCCGACGCCACCATCACCCTGCTCAATATTGCTGCTGCGCTGGCATTGAGCGGGCTAGCCCTTTACTACCTGCCCATGAGCAAAAAGCTCGACCTGAGTACGATAGACGAGAACGTGAAGGGAACCCTCGGCGCGATCTTCGGCATAATCTTTGCGCCGCTGTTTGAACTCTGGGACGCGAGCATATGGGCGTTGAGCCGCATGACTGGCAACTGGCGTGTGGTCGCCTCAGTCGGGCGGGGGCTGCTGATCGCCGCGCCGGTGCTGCTGGTCTTTGCCGTGCTGCTCGCATCCGCCGACGCGGTGTTCGCGGGCTATGTCGATCAAGTGATGACCTTTTTCAGCTTCCCTTATCTAAACGTGGAATTCTACCGAATTGCTTTCATCGGCGGCTTCGGCTGGCTCGCCTGCGGCGCTATTGCTTACGGCGTGGCGCGGCGCAGCGTCTTTCAACCCACCCGCGAAGAGGATAAGCCAAAACGCAAACGCTTTTCGCTCGGCTTGATCGAATCCTGTATCACACTCGGCAGCGTCGACCTATTGTTCGCGCTGTTTGTGGCGATCCAGTTCCGCTATTTCTTCGGCGGCGAAGGCGCTATCGGAGTGGCGGGCATGACCTATTCGCAGTACGCACGGCGCGGCTTCTTCGAGCTGGTTGCCGTTTCGGTCATAACTCTCGGATTGGTGCTCTTGCTGGACAATGCAACGGTGCGCCGCGCTGCGCACCATACCACGCTCTTCCGCGCGCTGGCGGTGATCCTTGTGGGTTTGACGGGCGTGCTGCTGGTTTCGGCGGCGCAGCGGATGCTGCTCTACGAAGCGGCATATGGCTTCACCCCGCTGCGGGTGTACACCCACGTCTTTATGATCTGGCTGGGTGTATTGTTCGGCTTTTTCCTGCTGGCGCTGTTTCGGGTGCGGATGCAGATTTTCTCGCTGGGTGTGCTGGTTGTTATCATCGGTTATCTTGGCACGCTCAACCTGATGAACGTGGAGGGTTACATTGCTGAGCGCAATATCGCCCGTGCTGCCGAGGGCTATGAGATCGACTGGTGGTACCTCAGCACGCTTTCGGTAGATGCGACGCCCGCCGTGCTCAACCTGTTCGAGAAGACGGAGTCGGCTGGGCTGCACAACGTAGCGGGGCAATGGCTGGTCTACAAGCTCATGTCGCTGGATTACACGCACACCAATGACGCGACCGTTTTTTCAGCAAATCTCTCGCGGGACGGCGCGTGGGCGGCGCTAAACGCCATCCGCGACCAACTGCCGGAGTACGACCCGTATTTCTTTGGAAGCCGTTCCTATTCAGAACGAATGTATTGACGCGGCGCACTGCTCCGCGCGGTTTTTACGCCGTGAGATTGAAGAAGGGGAAGCTCGCTTCCATGTCGGCGACGGTGTCCATCTCCAGCGTGATCGAAGGCTTATTCGGTAGGGTACGAACTGCCGCCAGCAGCTTTTGATAATCCAATACGCCCGCGCCCAGCCCGCCGTGAACGTCCATCTCGCCGTCGTTGTTGTTGACGTGGATGTGAACCAGGTAAGGTGCCATCGTGCTCAGCCATTCGTCGAACGGCACCTGCGAATAGAGATGGGCGTGCCCAATGTCGAGGCAGGCGCGCAAATTGGGATGGTCGATCTTCTTGAGAACATCGCCGATGATGTCCGGGTCGAACTCCCACATATTTTCGACGGCGACAGTCACGTTCATCTGTGCGGCGTAGTCGGCAATCTGCTCCCAGAAGCTGATGTTGCGCCGCTGCCAGCCGCTGCGGTACTCCTCGGTGTGGATCGAGGCGATAAAGTTGGCGTGTAACACCACGATCTTCGCGCCGAGGTCATGGGCGATGCGAATAGCGTGGCGGAAGCGCCCTTTGCAGACTTCGTTGATCTGCTGGTCAGGGCTGCCGGACGCCATATCCATGAAGGGACCGTGCATCGTGATCAGCTTGACCGGTTCCAACAGCGTTTTGTAACGCACCAGCACCGAGCGCCAGTCGCCATCGAGCAAATCCGGGTAGGCGAACGCCATGACTTCGATGCCCATGCCGTGTTTTACAGCAAGTTCAACGCAGGCTTCGATGTTTTTCGGACTTGAGCTTAACAGTATGCGGTCACCCACAGACACCTCATCCAGTGTGTTAAGAATAATTTACTGCCTCAGTCTACACCCAACCGAGGGATTACGGCAACTGCCCTCCCAGACGTGAACCTTAATAGAAAATGGAAACTCCGCTCGTACTGGTACGTAAAGCCTTGCAGAATATATAATTTACACTCGAAAGGAGGTACTACACCCATGAATGCGACCTATAACCCGCCACAGAATTTGTCAACTTCCGTCCGCTGGGCGCGAAACCTTTACGGCTTGTGTGCGCTCCTGTTTGTAATCGGCATTGCGGTGCAAGTCTTCTTCGCTGGAGCAACCCTACTGGTCAACGGTAGCTACCTGGCGACGCACAAGAATTTCGCACATGTCATTGAAGGGCTGACGCTGCTTATCCCGATCATCGGGTTTTTCGCACGACTGCCGCGCCGAATGCATGTGCTGAACGTGTTGCTCCTTATCGACTTCATCTTGCAATATGTATTCCTTTACATAAATGTGGGCGTCCCTGCCTTCCGCGCTCTTCACGCCGTTAACGCGCTGGTCATGTTTTCGATCACCGCTACTCTGATCGTCATGTGGCGGCGCTTACGACGCTTAGCACTGCCTATACCAACGTCATAGGCTTGATAATCCAGCTCATAACGATCACAGACCTAAATCACAGGCTGCAAACTATCCTCGACAGCGCGCACAGCATCCGCGATGACCGCCATGCCCTCGTCAATCTGCTCGTCGGTGACGTTGAGCGGCGGCAGGAAGCGGATGCAATTGCTGTATAGCCCGGCACGAATGGCGATTACGCCCCGACGTAGCGCCTGATTGATGACTTCGAGCGTTTGCTGCGGCGCGGGCGCTTTGCTCAGCGGGTTGAGCACCAGCTCAATCAGGAGCATCGGTCCCAAGCCGCGCACGTCATCGACCAGCGCTGACTCGCGGTCAAGTTTGACCAGATGCTGGCGCATCCGCGCGCCCACCGCTTCGGCACGGCTCAAAAATTCTGGCTGACGGATCATCTGGATGGTTTCGACGGCAGCAGCGCAGGCAATCGGGTTGCCGCTGTAAGTGCCTCCTAAGCCACCGGGGTGCGGCGCGTCCATAATTTCGGCGCGTCCGGTGACGGCTGAAAGCGGCATTCCAGCGGCGATGGATTTCGCCGTAACGATCAGGTCGGGGACAATGCCATAGTGTTCGACGGCAAAGAGCTTGCCCGTACGCCCGAAACCGCACTGTACTTCGTCGCTGACCATGACGATGCCATGCTCGGTGCAGAGTTCGCGGATGCGCTGCAAGAAGCGCGGTGGCACGGGGATAAATCCGGCTTCGCCCTGTACCGTCTCGATAACAATCGCCGCGACCGCGCTGGGATCAACCTGCGCGATCATGGCGTTTTCCAGCCGAGCGATGCAGTCATTCAGATAAGCCTCCTCGTCCATTCCGGCGGGACGGCGGTAGAGGTTGGGGAACGGAAGGCGGTAAATTTCCGGCGCAAAGGGACCAAACCCCTTCTTGAACAAGCCGTACTTGCTGGTCATCGAGAGTGTGAGATTGGTGCGCCCGTGATAGCCGCCCTCGAAGACAATGACCGCGCCGCGCCCGGTAAAGCTGCGGGCGATATGGACGGCAGCTTCGACGGCTTCAGCGCCGCTGTTCATGAGCAACGTCTTCTTGTTGAAATCGCCGGGCGTGACTTCGTTCATCAGTTCCGCGACACGCACATAAGGCTCGTAGGTGCCGACGATGGCGCACATGTGGATCAGCTTTTCCGCCTGATCCTTGATGGCGTTGACGACGTTGGGCGGACAATGCCCCACGGCGAGCACGCCGATACCGCCCGCGAAATCGAGCAGGGTGTTGCCATCGGCGTCGGTGACAACCGCCCCCTGCGCCTGTTCGATGACAATAGACGATGCTTTGGATGCGCCGCGCGGGGTAGCTGCCTCGCGCCGTGCCGCAATCTCGCGGCTCTTGGGTCCTGGTACTTCGGTGATCAGGTTGATTGTAGACATAAGAAATCCCCATCAAATTATGTGGATGAAGTCTCTACACACTCCATCTTAACGGAATTCATGATGGCGTCTAGGTGACAAAACCGCCATCGTAACGTACAGTGCTGATCTCAATCGAGAACAGTCAAGCGGCAAGTCATTAATTTCATTTGTCATTAATCTAATAGCAGTATATATTTGACACGAATTGGGGCCAGAAAAAGCAGGTAGTATCGTCGATAAGTGCACTCCTGCTAAGTAGCACACATATTTATTGAGAGCAGAAGTGAAGGATAGCGCAAGGAAATAGGCAGCATTGCCCCCAACCACCCCATTGAAAGATCAAATCAAGCACGCTCTAGATGAAATCCGCATCCTTATCACCGGCGCAGAAATTTTGGTCGGATTTCAGTACAGCGCCGTCTTCCAAAAGGGCTTTGAGAGCCTACCGCCGCTCTCGCAATCTATGCAGCTTGTTGGGCTGGTATTGCTCCTGCTGACTCTTATCCTTATCATGTCCCCTGTACCGTATCATCGGATCGCAGAGCGGGGAAAAGATACGAAGGAATTTTGCCGTTATGTTCGCCGCGCAATGCTTGTAACTCTTTTGCTATTCGCGTTAGGTCTGGGTATTGACGTGTACATCGTCGTGCAGAAGATCAGCGGTACGATTCCTGGATTGATCAGCGGGATTATTGCGGTGTCTATCGCCCTCACTTTCTGGTATGTGATCGAGTTTGCCCGCCGCCAAGTGGATGGACGTACTCAAATGGACAAATCTTCAACCGAAAATGATGAGGAAAAAGTTACAGAGGTCAAGCTTGCCGATAAGGTTGATCACGTGCTGACGGAAACGCGAGTGGTGCTGCCGGGCGCTCAAGCGCTGCTCGGTTTCCAGTTCTCCAGTGTACTGGTTGAAGGCTTCAATAAACTGAGCGAAATTTCCCAGTATTTGCATTTACTGAGCCTGATGCTGATCGCACTGAGTACGATCTTGCTCATGACTCCAGCAGCCTATCATCGAATTGTGGAGCGCGGGGAGGACACAGAACATTTTCATCGCCTCGCTGGGAAGTTTGTGCTGTCGGCAATGGTAACGCTGGCGCTCGGCATTATTATCAATTTCTATGTGGTCGTCGATAAAGTGACCACCTCTGTTTCTCTTGCGCTCGTTGGCAGCGGAATCATGTTGTTCCTCTTCTATGGAATTTGGTTCGGCTACACGCTGTACTGCCGTCAACGGAGCCGACAAACCTGATCCTTATGTTCGCTAAGTGACAAATTCCCGGCTTTTCGCGTGCAACTTCCAGCTTCCATCCGCCAGAATATCGGTAATTGTTTGCATCGTCTGGCGAAGTTCTTCGTCGCTGTTGTAGTAATGCGGTCCAATGCGAATGCCCGCCCCTTCACGGTAGTCGATGACGATGTTGCGGGCGAGCAGTTCGCGGGAAACGGTGTAGGCTTCGGGCGGGCGTACGGTGACCGTACCTGCCCGCTGCTCAGCATAGCGCGGCGAGACCACTTCGTAGCCTGCTTCGTCCGCCAGCGAAATAATCAACTCGGTCTGGCGCATGGATTTGGCGCGGATGTTTTCGACGCCGACCTGGGTGATGACTTCGATACCCGGCTGAATCGAATACAGCGCGGCGATGGCGGGTGTGCCATTGGCGAGCCGATAAGCATCTTCGCGCAGTTCCATCTGCTGCTGAAAGGCGAAGGGCTTGGCGTGGGCGAACCAGCCCGTGATCTTTGGCTGCAAACCCTTGAGTAAATCAGGCCGGATGTACATGAACACGCCGCCGGGTCCGCCGCACATCCATTTGAGCGTGCCGCCGATGTAGAAATCGACGTTGAGCGCCGTCACATCCACTGGGATGATGCCGACGCTGTGGTAGCCGTTGAGCAGCACCTGCGCGCCAACGCGGTGTGCTTTCTGGATAATTTCGGCGGCGGGCATGATGTAGGCGCTCTTGAACAACACGTGCGACAGGCTCACCAGCCATGTCCGCTCGTCTATCGCGTCGAGCAGTTCCTGAGTGTCCAGCGTGATGCCGTCGTGGGTGTGGACGGTGGCGATCTCCATCTGCGGCAGCATCGCCTGAATGGTATAAACGTCAGAGGGGAAGTCCATGTCGCTGACGACGATTTTATTGCGGCGCATATCGCTGTAATCCAGCGCCGAAAGCAGGATACTGTTGGCAATGCTGGCATTCTCGTGCACCAGCACGCTGCCCACAGGCGCGCCGAGCAGCGGGGCGATTTTGTCGCCGACCGCACCTTTCAACTCCCACCAAGTGGCATTGCCGAAGGCGGGCGTACTCCATGAGCGCACGCCGAGCGTCGCCCAGGTATCTGCGAATTCGTTGAGTTTGGCATAAACGCCGTGCGGCATCGCGCCCAGCGAGTTGCTGATCAGGTAGGTGCAGGTCGAAAGAATCGGAAACTCATCACGGAAGTTGAGAAGCGGGTCGTTCATCAGTCACCATTGTTGTGCAAAGGTTTAAAACAGGGGACGCCTAGACATCCCCATTACCGTCGGGCTAGCCCTTAAGATACGGCGGGCGGAAGATGTCGCGGATACTGGAAAGCGGCACTTCGACATTGAACGCGCCCGCCGCGTAGGGCGCAACCTGATAGGGCGGGAAGTAGAAGATCAGTGCCGAATTTGTTAAGACGAAGTTGGCGTAATTGTCGAAGTTGGTACCTGTGCCGGAATTAATCCACGTCAGGTCAGCGCCGCTGCCCATCTGAGCGGCTAAATCCGCCTGGACAATCGGGAAGATGGTCGCCAACGGGTCGCTGCCGGGGATGAATAGGTCTTCAGGGTCAATGAAATGCCCGTCGCGGGTGTCGAAGGTATAGGTCGCATAGTAGAGGTTGGGGTGCGCGCCGCCAGTATAGTCCCTAATCGTAAACAGCACGCTGCGGACATAACTGTCGTAGGCGAAGATGTCGGTTTCGATGGAAAGAAAATACGGTCCCGGCGGCGCGGGGTCGGCAGCAGCGGCAGCGACAATTTCCTCCTGGCGATCAATCAGAAACTGGTCAATAACCGTCATGGTGGACGCAGGATAGGTATCAAATTCGGTGGGATAGTCGATCTCGATGGTCAAGCCGTTGGCAAAGCTGCATATGTTGGTGGTGCTGTCGAACATGCCGCCCAGGTCAAGGCAGGTATCTTCCTGCTGCGCGAAAACGGGCACGCTCATTCCGACGAATAAACAAGCCAGAACCAGAAGATTCAAGACTATTTTCATGATGAAGTCGCTTTCGCTGACAAACGAGATGCCTGAGTTCCATTGTAGCGCAGCATCGAAAAACGCGATAAGTCACCTGCGCTCACGCCAAGCATTGACGCCACTGGCTATTGCAATTTCCCGGTTAACGCATGACACTAACTTTAGGGTGCAATGGTGTTGGAGTTCAAATGACTGAAGCAAATTTCATCCGCATTTACGCCAACGTCGCACTGCCGAGCGACGCACAAATCGACGATTTCGTCGTGCTGGGCAAGCCGCCGCGCGGCAAAGCGCCCGGCGAACTGCCGCTCAGCTTCGGCGCAGGATGTATCATCCGCTCGCACAGCGTGATTTACGCGGGAAATAAAATCGGCACAGGCTTCCAAACCGGGCACGGCACGATCATCCGCGAAGAGAATGAAATCGGTGACGACGTGAGCATCGGCACATACAGCGTAGTCGAGCACGAAGTCAAGATCGGCAACAGCGTGCGCCTGCACACGCGCGTGTTCGTGCCGGAGTTCAGCGTGCTGGAGGACAACTGCTGGCTGGGTCCAGGTGTGATGGTGACCAACGCCCGCTACCCGCGCAGCATAGGGGTAAAGGATCGGCTGGTCGGTGCGTACATCGAAACGGGCGCGATCATCGGCGCACACGCAGTGCTGCTGCCCGGTGTGCGGATTGGCGCGCGGGCGCTAGTTGGCGCTGGCTCGGTGGTGACGAAAGACGTGGAGCCAGGCACGATTGTGGCGGGCAACCCGGCGCGGGTGCTGAACCGGATTGAGAATATCGAGTTTTACAAGTGAAGCGATGACTAAAACTCATCACCAAAAGTAGTCCCATCCCTACTGAAAGGCGTTTAAATGGCGAAGATCCCACTGGTAGACCTGAAGGCTCAGTACGACAGCATCAAGGATGAAATCGACACGGCAATGCAGCGTGTAGTGGACAACACCGCGTTCATCGGCGGGAAGGAAGTGAGCAATTTTGAGGCGGCATTCGCCCAGTTTCAGCAGACCAAACGCTGCGTGGGTGTCGCCAGCGGCACGGCGGCGATTTTCCTCGCGCTGAAGGCGCTGGGCGTGGACGAAGGCGACGAAGTAATCACGACCGCGCACACCTTCATTGCCAGTGTGGAGCCAATTGAAACCCTGGGCGCGAAAACCGTGCTGGTCGATATTGACCCCGCGACGTATAACATCGACCCAGCGAAAATTGAAGCTGCGATCACACCACGCACGAAAGTGATCCTGCCAGTGCATCTGTACGGGCAGCTTGCGCCGATGGACGCGATCATGGAAATTGCGCGGAAGCACAACCTGCACGTGGTCGAAGACGCAGCGCAGGCACACGGCGCGGAACTGAATGGGAAGCGCGCGGGCGCGTGGGGCATCGCCTCGTGCTTCAGCTTTTACCCCGGCAAGAACCTCGGCGCGTATGGCGATGGCGGCGCGGTCTGCACCAATGACGATGTGATTGCCGACAAGATCGCTAAGGCGCGCGATCATGGGCGGACGAGCAAGTACGAACACGATGAAATTGGCTATGGAGAGCGGCTCGACGGGCTGCAAGCGGCAATTCTGGGAGCGAAGCTGCCGCACCTGAATGACTGGAACGCTGCACGCCACCGCCACGCTGACTATTATAATCAGGCGCTGGCGGGCATTCCCGGCATTACGCTGCCGCGCGAGATGACGGGCGCGCGCTCGATTTTCCACATTTACTGCATTCGCGTAACGGGTGACCGGGACGCGATCCTGGCGGAACTGAACACGCGGGGAATTGGCGCGGGCATCCACTACCCCATCCCGATCCATCTCCAGCCCGCGATGAGCAGCTACGGCTGGAAAGCAGGCGACTTCCCGCATTCGGAAGCAGCAGCGGAGACGATCATCAGCCTGCCGATGTACCCTGAATTGACAAACGACCAGTTAAGCTACGTGACGGAAGAGCTTGCCGACATTATCGGCGCGCAGGTAAAGAGCTAGAAAATTGAAAGCGGAGGGCAGGTAAGATGCCTGCCCTTTTGCTTACAGCCTCACATCAGTAAACAAGCATGGTTCTCGTTCCCACGCTTCACGGACTATTCAGTCATCTGATAAACTCTCAATAAATTTGCGGAAACGGCTTTTTCTTGACTGACTATGGCTTAACGGTGGAGCCATAGGATCCGCTGCTTGATCTTCTGCGGCTTGTGGTGGATGTAAGGGTACTACTGCCTGATCCTCTGAGGCGGTGGGGACACTTTCCAACGTGATGCTGCGGACGCCCACATTTAAAATGCGTGAATCGTTGGGCAAGGGGTTATTCTGGCTCCCGACCACACGGAGGGTACAGATTGCGGTTCCACTCCGCTGCGGTGTGAAGTAGAAGGAAAGCCGCTGCTCCCCAGTTACATAAGCCTGCTCCAGGATGGATGGATCATCGCTCACCAAATCCACCGTCACTGGCTGCCCATCATTCGCATAACCCAACCAGACATCCATCGACAACTGCCAGGGCTGCTGATCCAGTTCGGTGAGCAGAACATCGGCTTCGGTGCCTAGCCAACGGAAAGGTCGTCCTTCGGCATCACGCTCAAGCCCGTGCCAGCCGCCACCGATCAATACGCCATTTTTCGGAAGCCGCTGCTCCTGATGCAAAAACTTGCGCCCTGCGGCTGGCGTAATGTCTTCCAGCGGGTTGAACTGGATCAGCGTGATCATGTCTTCAAGCAGCGGCACTGCTGGGAGCGGCGTTTGTGGCTTCAGCCCACGATATTCGCGCCAGCTTTCTACCAGTACCCCTGGCTCAAGTGTAGGCGGTGTGAAGGTCATCTCTAATGCCTGCCGAACTGTGGTCCATTCGCTAATGACTGCCATCAGTTCACGGTAGCGAAAATCCGGGTCGTGTAGAATTCCCTCAACATAAGCCGCCTGCTCGTGAGAAGGTTGATCAATATAAATATTCTTACGCCGGGCTGAAGGAAACTTGAACACCGTCAGTTCCATCACTGTGATGAATTGTTTGCCGCTATGAGCAAACCGTCCAACGAAGTCGATGTCCGGCGGAATACGCAACGTGCGATAATCCTTCCATAAACCAGTATCCTCAACGATTGTGCGCAGGTGCATCAGAGAGGAAGGTGGCACCACAATAAAAGAGTGCGATTCTTCGGAAGTGGAAAGCCCATACAAGGTATGCTGCGGGGCTTGCGGCTGATTCATCAGTAGCAGCGTGTGTGCTGCATCCGCACCAGTGCGCTCCAAAGCTTCTACCAATACTTCTAAATGATTGGGATACCAAAGGTCATCGTGACCGAGATACGCGACGTATTTTCCCCGCGCGCGTGCGATACCTTCGTTGTTCGGCACCGACTGGCTTCCCGAATTTTCAGGCAGGTTGATCCAGTGAATACGTGAGTCTCCGAACGATGCGACAACCGCTTCAGAGTCGTCGGTGCAGGCATCGCCGATGACCCATAGCTCAAAGTTCGGGTAGCTCTGCCACAACACCGACTGAATCGCATATCTGAGGACACTACTGTAGTTGTAAGTTGCGGTGATGATGCTGACCAACGGAAGGTCGGCTGCCTGTGGCTGGCGTGCGTCCATAGTGCTCACCAGCCAGTTTTGCCCTTGAATTTAAAGGGGATCAGGTCGTTGTCGAGTGGGAGACGATATTTGTCCGGGTCTTCATGATTGTAAGGGGTAGTCGGTGTATTCAGGCAGATGACATCGGTCATGCCAACATTTTCCAGCGCGTGGTAGACGCCGGATGGA
>Ga0081539_10006257_pt1 | contig 11526 bp, 10 predicted proteins | sample TabmetS4T2R2_FD_71023 | JGI IMG/M metagenome (GOLD analysis project Ga0081539, IMG submission 71023) | Tabebuia heterophylla rhizosphere microbial communities from the University of Puerto Rico - S4T2R2 | ecosystem: Host-associated > Plants > Roots > Rhizosphere ...
TCGCGAAGCCGAAGCTCGCGAACGCCGCGACCTGCCGGAAGAGCTCCTCCGCGTCGTCCTTCGACATGCCCGGCTGGCGGAGCGCGCCCTCGACGAACCGGGCGTGGAGCTTCTCCATCTCGCGGGTCGAGCGCCACGTGCCCATAGCCCGCCGGAAGCCGTCGCTCTCGGCCGGGCTGAAGCCCGCGACCTCGATCGCGATCCGCATGACCTGCTCCTGGTAGAGGATCACCCCGAGGCTGTCGCGGAGGACCGGCTCGAGGCTCGGGTGGAGATATTCGACCGGCTCGAGGCCCTGCTTGCGGCGCAGGTACGGGTGGACGGCGTTGCCCTGGATCGGGCCCGGCCGGATGATCGCGACCTCGACCACGAGGTCGTCGAGGTTGCCCGGTCGTGACTTCGGCAGCGTCTGCATCTGGGCCCGGCTCTCGACCTGGAAGACCCCGACCGTGTCGGCCGCCTGGAGCATGTCGAAGACCTCGCCGATCTCCTCGGGCAGCGCGTCGAGGTTCAGGCAGACCGCGCAGTCGTGCTCGATGAGCTGGACCGTCTCGTCGATCGCGGCGAGCATCCCGAGTCCGAGCAGGTCGAGCTTGATGAGCTTCAGCTCCTCGACATCGCGCTTGTCGAACTGGACGACGACGCGGTCCGGCATCGTTGCCCGCTCCAGGGGCGCGATGTCGATGAGCGGCGCGGCGGTTACGAGCATGCCGCCGCTGTGGATGCTGAGGTGGCGAGGGAAGCCGTCGATCCGGGCGCAGAACTCGAGCCAGCGTTCCCAGTCGGACATGCCCTTCGTGCTACCGCCACGGGGCTGCGGCGGCGGCTCCGGCTCGACGCGTGCCACCGAGGAGTGCGCATCCGAGCGGCCCAAGCGGTCCCCGCCGCGTCCCTGATCGCCACCACGCCCCATCGCCTGTGTCGACGGCGACGGCGGGTCCCACGGACTCGGTCGTCCGAGGCGATCCGTCTTACGAGGCGGTGGGAGTGGCATGCCGCTCTCGGGATCGACCTCGACGATACCCTCGCGCGGCGGCACCCAGCCCTCGTAACCCGTGCCCCGGCCAGCTCGCAGCCACGCGACGCTCGCGGGGGTGTCGCCGGGTCCGCCTTCGTCATCGTGACGACCACCCGGCCGAACGGCCGGCGGCGACTCCGGCGCCCCCTCCCACATCCCGGACCGCGACGGCCCGAATTCCGGAGCTGCCCCGAACTCCCGAGCCGCCCCGAACTCCCGAGCCGCCCCGAACTCCCGAGCCGCCCCGAGCCCGATATCACCTCCATGATTACGGAGCCCGCTATTCGGGTCCGAAAGCCAACCTGAGGCGTCTCGAGCGCCCGCCGCCTGCCGCTCCTGAGCACGAACGTCGTGCTCAGGTGAGGAGGGACGGCTTGGCAGAGGCTGGCTCCCCGCAATAACCGCGTTCGTTAGTAATGGGGGTAATACGTGGAGGGCCTGCGGCGGCGTGGCCTGGCCGTCGTGGCCCTCGTCACGGTCCGAACCCCGTTCCCGCACTGAGGAGTTTTGCCACATAGCAATGGGGGTAGTGGCATCCGACCCGGGGGCAGCCATTTGCCCGGGCGCGACTTCGGAGTCTTCCCCGGCCACGCTTACGTGGGGATCATTTGGCCCACTCGCCGCGTGCGACGGCGCCGCATCAGTGGATCCCACCACGGGGGTTGTTATCTGACGAGAATCCGCCGGCGAAGGCCCGATGCCGGTCGCTCGTCCAGTGCCAACCTCGCGTCCAGCGTCGGCGCCGAGCGGAACTTCCGCGATCCAGTGAAACGGTCGCGGAGCGTTCGGGTCGACCGGCTTCGGGGGCTGACGCCACGGCGGCACCTTGCCGACGAGCGGCACGCGCGTGTTCAGCTGGCCGATCCCATCGACGAGCTGCTCCCCGAGATCGCCGGCCTCCGCACGCGACCCGCCCGACCCGCCCGGGCCGCCCTCCGCGACCGACCCGCCCTCCGCGCTCCCTCCCCGAGCGACCCTTAACTGGCCCATCCCGTCGACCAGCCCGCGTGACTCCGCCTCATCCGCGGCGCCAACCTCCGCCGGCTGACCCTCGCCAGGTCGCCGGAAGAACTCGGCGAAGCCACCATCGGCCTCGAGGTCGCGCCGGACCATGACCGAGTCGTACGTCTCGAGCGCCTTCGCCACGCGGTCGACGAGCGGCCGCGGGAAGCCGAGCGCGTAGCCGACCTCCCGAACCGCCGATCGGGCGCGGTACGTGACGAGGTTGCAGACCATCCCGGTGTGCTCGGGCCCGTAGCGGCGATAGACGTACTGGATGACCTCCTCCCTGCGCTCCGAGCTGAAGTCGATGTCGACGTCCGGGTAGGTCGTCCGGCCCTCGTTGATGAACCGCTCGAAGAGGAGGTTGTGCTGGATCGGCTCGACCCGGCTGATCCCGAGCGTGTACGACACGATCGAGCTCGTCGCGCTGCCCCGACCCTGGGCCGGGATCCCCTGCTCCCTTGCGAACCGCATCAGGTCCCAGCAGATGAGGAAGAACTCGGCGAGGCCGGCGCGCTCGATGACGTCGAGCTCGTGGGCAAGGCGGTTGACGACGGCCGAGGTCAGCGGGTGATAGCGCTTCCGGGCGCCTTCCCAGCAGAGCGACGACAGGTACGAGAACGGCGTCTCGCCGGACGGCACCTCGAAGCCCGGGAAGCGGTACTGCTCGAAGCCGAGATCGACCGAGCACGACGCAGCCAGCTCGGCCGCGTTCGCCAGGCCCTCCGACCAGGCGTGGGCGGTCGAGGGATCGGAAGAGGGTGGCAGGGCCGCCAGTTCGGCAGCGGACTTGAGATACGACTCGCTGTCGGGTCGTCGCAGATCCGCGAGCGTGTCGAGTGTCCGGCCGTGATGGATCGCCCGCAGGACGTCGTGCATCTCGCGATCCTCGGCGCGGGCGTAGTGGACGTCGTTCGTCACGACGAGCGGCAGGCCCAGCTCGCCGGCCAGTGCCACCGTCTCCGCGACGAGCCAGTCGTCGTCGCGCAGGAGATGGTGCTCGAGCTCGAGATAGAAGCCCTCGAAGCGGCGGGCGTAGGCCTCCGCGACAGCCCTCGCTCCGACCCGATCCCCTACCAGTAGGCGTCGCGCGATCTCCCCGTCCCGACAGCCGGACAGGAGCACCACGCCTTCGGTGTTCTCGGCAAGGAGCGCCTGGCTGAAGCGGGGCATGCTCTTCGTGCCGGCCAGGTTCGCTCGGGACACGAGCCGGCACAGGCTGCGATAACCGCTGGCGTTGCGCGCCAGCAGGACGAGGTGCGGACCCCGCTGTCGGTCACCGATGCCGCGCACATCCTCCTTGACCGGTTCGCGATGACCGGGCAGGCGGGCCCGAACCGGACGCGGCCGAACGGGTCGTCCCTCGGCAGGCTCGCTGGGGACGAGCGTCGCCTCGGGCGGCCGGCCGGCACGCCGGCGCGATGACCGACGGGCCGGGATGACGACACCGGCCGGATCCGGCACGAGCGGATCGCGCAGCTCGATCTCGACACCGACGACCGGATGGAGACCGACCGATTCCGCCGCCGTGACGAACCGGACCACGCCGTACAGGCCGCGATGGTCGGTAACGGCCAGACCGGTCAGCCCCAGCTCGACCGCTCGCTCGACGAGATCCTCGCCCGTTGACGCCCCGTCGAGGAACGAGAAGTTCGTATGGCAGTGGAGCTCGGCGTATGCAGGAGGGGCCACGGCGCTCTCGAATCGCTGGCGGAGGGGTCTTGAAGTATAGAACAACTGTTCTATACTCGTGCTCCAGGACGTCCCCGTCGTCCTACCCGATCGCCCCTCGAAAATCCCAGTCGCGGAGTTGAAACATCACCGAGGTCCCCGGCGTCTCTTGGGCATGCAGGCGCCATTTCGCCCGGTCGTTTTCGTGGTGGCTCGGACCATCGCGATGGTCGGTGTCGCGGTGCTCCTGATCCTCGTCCTCCTTCCGTATGCAACACGGGCCGCGACAGTGGCCTGATCCATGCCGAACGTCTCGCGCCTGGGGGCTCGGGACGATCCGGCGGCGAGCCGGCCGCGATGGCCGATCGCCGACCCGCCAAGGCGCCTGGTGAGCGGGCGCCGCGGCCTGCAGGACCCCGTCGCACTGGGGCGACGGGGTCCTGTCACGATCCATGAAATTGTCGGCAAGTTGGCATGCACGTTCGAGGCCGGTTGCAGCTACAATCGTGGCCGGATTCGCAGCAGCGAATTCGGTTCTGGGGGAACTGCCGTGCAGACGGCTCAACCGCGAGATTTCGGCGCTCTCGCCCTGGTCGTGGGGCTCTTCGTCATCCTCCTGTTGGTGACGCTGACGCTCGGAGGCCCGGCCGCAGCGATCCGCTGAAAAGCGCTCGAACGTTCGATTCGAACGCGGCTCCTAGTCATAGAGCCGCTCGAGATGCCAGGTGCCGTCGACCCGATCGAGGTAGACGAGCGCCAGCCATTGCCGCCCGACCACCTTGAAGTAGTCGCGCGCGATCGGGCTGCGCCACCAATCCTCCTCGACCCGCCATCGGTTGCAGACCTCGACCGGTTCGCGCCGCCCGTTCCAGCTGAACGCGACGAGCTGACCCGACGGGTCGAGCTCGACCGCCACTTCCGGGTGCTCGCGCAGTAGACGGGTCATCCGGCTCTCACTGGATGCGGCCCTCAGTGCCGATCGCCTGCCAGCCCCAGCGCCGCTCGGGCAACGACGCCTCCGGATCGGCGAGCGTGACTCGCCGAACGCGATCCTCGCCGTAGGTCAGTGCCAGGCGGGCGAGCTGCCAGGCGAGCCTGGCATTGCGCGCGGCCTGGGGCGTGAACAGCGAGAGTTGCTGGCCGCTGGCCGGCGCGACACCACCGAGCTCCAGCTCCAGTCGCTGCACGGCCGCCGGCGGCGGAGTCCGTTCGAGCCGGGCGAAGAGCAGGCGTTCGATCGCCTCGGCGTCGGCGGTCGGCTCGGGCAGGCGCTGCTCGACGGCCAGGTGCTCGGGAGTGCCGGTTGTCGCGAAGGCGAGATCGAGCTCGAGCCTGAGCCGCGCGGTCGCTGCTGCCATGCCCCGGGCAACAAGCTGGTCGCCGAGCGTGCCGGTGAGGCGATGGAGGACGAACCGCAACGGCTCGAGATCCGTCACCGGCGGCTCGATCGGCAGTCCGAGCAGCATCCGCTCGGGTGTGCGACGCGGTTCGAAGCGGACGATCTCCTCGCCGCGTGCCCGGGCATGGATCCGCTCGCCCTCCGGGCCGAAACGCGCCACCAGCGCCGACCGGGGCAGGTCCGCCACGGCCCCGATTTCCTTCAGGCCGAAGCGGCCGAGACGTGCTCGAACATCGGGATCCGGCGAGAGGAGACCGGCAGGTAGCGGGGCCAGGAACGCCGCCTCCTCGTCGAAGGGGACGATGATCGGCTGGCCTGGTCGGGCGCGACCCGCGGCGACGGTGGCCGCGAATCGCGTCCCGGCGATGCCGGCCCGTGGCGGGCCGGGCAGGATGGCGTCGAGGACGCCCGTCAGGCGCTCGATGAGGCGCTCTTCGCTGCCCCACAGCCGCTCGAGGCCGTCGACCTGGACGACGAGCAGACCGAACGCGGGGTCGGCCGGGTCGGCGACACCGGCAAGACCCGGACTGAACGCGGCGAGCGCCTCGAAGGCGGCCTCGACCGCACTCGCGTCCGCCCCGGGATCCGGATCGAGGAACGCTGCCTCAGGCGCGAGCCGGTGGGCGCTCCCGAGCGGTATCCCCCGTCGCACGCCGAGTGACCGTGCGAGCGGGTCGGCGTCGATGACCGTCCCGTCGGTCCACGGCTGTCCGCCGAGGATGACCGGTCCACTCGGGAACGAGTCGGAGCGGGCGCGGGCGAGATCGAGGGGCAGGTGTGGCCAGTAGAGATGGAGGAGTCGCATCGTCAATCGTCCGGATGGAGTCGTCGCCGATGAGGTCGTCCCGCCAGAGGCAGGCGTCGCGCTCGTCGCCGTCGGCATAGAGGATCCGCAGCTCTGCCCGCCTGCCGGGCGGGCCGAACCGGTTGCGGGCGACCACCGCCTCCGTGAGCTGGCCGACGACATCGCGGCCCAGCCGCAGCCAGCCCCGTCGTTCGAGCTCGAGGCGAAGACCGGCCGATTCGGCGACCGCGGTCCGGAGGTCGCTCGGCAGGACCGGCGGCTCGAGCAGGATGAGCAGGCTTTCCGCCCGCCGGGCGAGAGCCGCCAGGCGATGGAGCCGATCGCCGACTCGAGGCGTCCCCGGCGGTGGCCGGGTCCTCCTGCCCGGTGGCAGGTCGACCACGAGCAGATCGACCGCCCGGCCGCTCAGGAGTGCGCCGGCGATCGACAGGCCCTCGTCGAGATCGCCCGGGCTGACGACGACCAGCCAGTCGAGGTTGACCCCGCGGGCCACGGCCTCGACCGGATCGAAGCTCCGGGTCACGTCCAGCCAGGCCACGATCGAGCCGGCCGCCTGCGCCTGGGCGGCGGTTCGCAGGGCGAGCGTCGTCTTGCCGCTCGACCCGTCGCCACGCAGGCCGAGGCAGGTGGAGCGTGGCAGGCCCTCGGTGCCGAGGATCGCGTCGAGGGCCCGGAAGCCCGTCGAGATCGTGCCTTCGGTGGGTGCCGGTTGGGACAGCGGTGCCGGCTCGCCAAGCTCCTCGAGTTCCTCGGGAAAAGGCACCGTCGCGAGTGCGCCGACCACCTCCCCGAGGGAAGTCCCCACCTGCCGCGGAGCTGCCGCACCCCAGCGCGACTGAAGGGTCGCCAGAGCCGCTGTCACATCGGGGGACAGGGTCGCCATGAGACAGTCAGTATCGAACATTTGTTCGATAATCGTCAAGGGCAGCGAGGCGGCCCCGATGGGGGCGTGGCGACCGTTCCCTGCCAGGGATCGATTTCGACCGGATCGTGGCGGTTCATCCCCTGCCAGGGAACGGTCCGACCGCTTCCGCCCTGGATTTGGTCGTGACATGCCCTGTCAGGGAACGAGGCGACATCAGGCGGCCGAAATCATTCCCTCCGAGGGGACGCGAAACCCGGCAACCGGGCGACCAACTCCACCAGGACGCTGCGACCAACACCAGCCCCGCGGCGATCCCCGAGCCTCCCGCCATTTTGGAGCCCTTTGGCACTTCCGCCCAAGCCTTGGAGGTCCCGACATCGTCCCCATTGACACTGCACGAGGAAGAGCCGCGATAAGCCGTGCGGCTGTTCTCGGCAGTGCTCCTTATCGCCCAACTTATCAAATGGTGCGCTGATTCGGCGTTGTTCCGGCCAGAAGGTCGCGGCACAACGCCACCAGAGGCACGTTGTCCCAGTGCCTCACGCTCACAGCATCAATGGATGCGATATCGAGCTCAATAGGACCGGACCTAAGCCTCACCGCGGAGGGATGACCCTCGGGCCATCGGCCGGCGGGTCATTGACCTACGAAGTCAACCTAGGAAACCGCCACGGTCAGCAGCCCGGCGGCAATGCCAGTCAGGCCTAGCCACTGCGTCGGCCGCAGCCGTTCGCCCAGCACGACGACCGCGACGATGACCGCGACCGCCGGGCCGAACGAGCTCGCCAGCCCGACCAGCCATGTCTCCGCGACCTCGAGTCCGATCGCGAAGCTGATCAGTCCGAGCACGTCCAGCAGCCCAGCGCCGACCACGAGGACGAACGTGGCTCGGGTCGGCGACTCGCTCGTGGCGACGAGCGGTTCTAGCCGTGGCGGTCGACCTGCCAGCACTGCGCCCAACAGGACGCATGACACAATCGTGTTCACGATCCTGGACAACAGGACGACCGGCAGCCAGCCGGCGGCCTTGATCGGGCCGGCCATCCCGACCGTCACCACCGCGAAGAGAACGAGCGCGACGAGGGCGAAGCCGATGCCCCGGCTGACGATCCGCGTGCCACGAATGCCGCCGTCGAAGACGATCCCGGCGAGGATCACCCCGATCGTCGCGATCGCCGCCCCGACTGCTTGACCCAGCGACAACGCCTCGCCGCGGAAGATGACGGCGAGGATCACGGTCAGCCCGCCATACGCCGCGACCGTCGGGCTGACGACGGCCAGCGGGCCGATCCGCAACGCCGTGAAGAACGAGAGATACGCACCGGCGGCGGCGATCCCGGCGATGCCCGCCGCCAGAGCGATCGTCGCCTCCCGCGGCAGCCCGACGTGCATGACGACGCCCGCAATCGAGAGGACGACAATGCTCGCGATCTGGGCAATGGCCAGCACCTTGAGGCTACCGATCCGGCGTCCTGCGATCGCGGCGCAGACGTCGACCAGACCCCAGCAAAGGGCCGCGCCCAGACCGAACAGCAATCCTGCAGGCATGGCCGGCTAGGGTATCGGCCGGCGTGGCCTCCGTGCCGGACGTGCCGTGGGTCGGGACCGACCGCCGGCCCCGGTCGACAGTCGACCGCGTGCTAGACTCGGGCCCGTTCGCCCCGCCTCAGGCGCGTGCGCGAACGAGACCGGCGGGGATGTAGCTCAGCTGGGAGAGCACCGCGTTCGCATCGCGGGGGTCAGGGGTTCGAGTCCCCTCATCTCCACCAATCAGCCGCCGGCAATCACTCGTCGGTGAGCGCGGAGTGCAGCTCGAGCGAGTGCTCCCGCAGCCAGGCCCGCCACGTTCGGTGATCCGGACGCCGGCTCGCCACCAATCCCCAGAACCGCGGCCCGTGCCCGAAGTACCGCAGGTGCGCGAGCTCATGGATGACGACCGTCTCGAGCGCCTCCGGCGGCGCCAGCACGAGCCGCCACGAGAAGGACAACCGGCCTTCGCGCGATGCGCTCCCCCATCGTGTTCGGGGATCCCGCAGGGTCACCGCTGAGGGCGAGACGCGCAGCACGGCGGCGTGGATCCCGATCTCCCGATCGATTGCCAGTCGCGCCCGCTCGCGGAACCACGTACGAAGGACCTCTGAGATTGACCGCCGATCCGCCGAGGCCAGACGAACGAGGAGCTCATCGCCGTCGTCGTCGCCCTGGCGCATGACCGCTGACCGAGGCAGGGCGCCGTCAACCGATTCGAGCCGGAGCCTGTGGAGCTCACCGCGGAAGCGGACCAATGCACCGTCGGTGAGACCGCCCCGCGCCGCCAGGATCGACCGCTCTCGTTCGAGTCGGTCCAGATGGCGCCGAAGCCAACTCTCGCGCTCACGAAGGAACGTTTCGACGAGTGCCTCGGGATGAGCCCAGCCACGCCGCGTCGGTGGCGGCAGCGAGACGATGACGCCGCGATCCGGATCGATCGTGACTCTCAGGCGCCGCGACCTCGGCGAGTGGCGAACGACGTACGGGAGGGGCCCCGCCGGTAGTTCGATGACTGCCGGGGACTCGCGCGCAACCTTTGCCATCCGCAGCGCATGGTGCCAGACCACACACGTCGGAGAATCGTCCAGGAGCGCACTAGCCCGAATCGCCCCGGTCGCGCATCTATCCTCCAGAGCGGCGAGCCCAATCGCCGCCCCTGAAAAGGAACGAGGGGATGGACCGATGACCGTCGAGGCCTTGCGAAGGCGTCGACCAGAGGCCCTGGCCGACCTCCTGGCCATGTACGGCAAGGAGATCCATGGCGTCGCCTACCTGATCCTTCGCGACAAATCGGACGCCGAGGATGTCGTCGCCGAAACCCTCCTGACCGCCTTCGAGCGCGCGGGCGACCTTCGCGACGAGAAGGCGTTCCGAACGTGGCTCCTGCGGATTGCCACGAACTACGCACTCGGCATTCGGCGCGGCACCGCCCGCATCGTCCGGCTGCACGTCGTCCCCGAAATCGGGGGCGGCGACCCAAGTCGAGCTTCGACTGACCGGGTCGCCCTGCTCGACGGCGTCGCGGAGCTGCCCGAGCAGATGCGCGCCGCGGTCGTCCTTCGCTACTACGCCGATCTCTCAGTCGAGGACGTCGCTGCGGCCCTGGGCAAGAGCCCCAACACGATCAAGGCCCAGTTGCAGACCGCCCTCGATCGGCTCCGCCAGTCCCTCGCCGACACGGTCGGCGCCAGCGCCCCGGAGGCTCGCCATGCATGACACAAAGATCGAGGAGCAGCTGCGCAGCGTCCTCCGCGCCGAAGCCGACAGCGTTCCACTGAGCCTGACGGCCGGCGAGCTCGAGCTGAGACTCCGCCTGCGGCGCTCGCAGCGAGCCAACCAGCGGATGCTGCTGGGCGCGGCTGCGACCGTAGCGCTCGCGGTCGGGATCGGCGCCGCCGTCCTGACCATCAACCGCAACAACAATCAATCCGTCGCGACAAGCCCGTCGCCATCGGCGCCGGTCTTGGCACCGAGCTCTACGGCAGAGCCCACCGCCAACCCGAGCGCCATGGTATTCCGCGACCTTCCCACCGAAGAAGCGTTGATCGCCGCCGCCCAGGAAGGCCACCCGGGTTTCGTCGTCGTCGCCGAGGCTCACGAGGACGGATCACTCGTCGAAGGGTCGTTTGCGCCGGGCGAGCGATCGATCCATCAGGTGGGGTTCGCACCTGTGACCGACCACTACGTCATCGCCTTTGCCTGCAGCGGGCTCGGCGAGTTCACATGGTCCATCGGCGACCAGAACGCGCCGACCAGGAACGCCGGGTCAGCCAACGGCCCGTGCGATCCCGAAGCGACCGTGAGCGAGGTATCAGACATCCACATGGAGACCGACGCGCCCGTCGAGGTCGACACCGTGACCGACCCGCATGCATCGTGGCGGATCGTCGTCCTCGTCGCCCAGACCGCCGTGCCGGACGCCACCGGCCACGAACCCTCGGTCCCCTGCCAGCCGTCAGGCGCCCGTCTGCCGAAGGTCTCCCTCTCGGTCGATGGTGGCAACAGCACCGCCGGGGAAGTGGGCACGAGCGCCTGGAAGGGCACGGCCGACGACGCCGCCGGCGATGTCATTCCCCAAACGGTGATCCACGCCAAGGCCGGCGATCAGCTCCAGATCCGCATCGCCGACGACGTGTGCGCCAGCTCCTGGAGCATCACCTACGGGCTCGACGCCACGGGACCGGGCGAGCCGGGGACGGTCCGGCCTGTTTGGTACTTCGTGCCGCAGCAGCAGAACGGAGGGTCAGATCTGGCGTTTGCCGCGGAGAACCGCTTCGAATCCGTGGCCCGCGCGGGCGACTGGATCATCCATGCTGATCTCGGTTTTCCCGACGGTGGCGGACAGTACTACTGGCACGTGATCGTCGAGCCCTGACGAGCAGGGACCACATGCAAAGAGGCGGGTCGGCGAGCGCGGGCCCGCGTCGGATCAATGGCCCCCCGCCCGCGCCGCGGTGAACCGGGGTGTGCCGAGGAGGGGCGCGGCAGCGGGCCGTGCTAGATTCGTCGCTCCGGCTGTGGGGCTATAGCTCAGCTGGGAGAGCGTCTGAATGGCATTCAGAAGGTCAGGGGTTCGAATCCCCTTAGCTCCACCATTTTTCCGCCTGTCCATCTCACCCAACGGCCTGGCCGTTTTCTGAGCGCCTGCCCGGGCGCGATGTGACAACGAGGGCCGCCGAAGTCCCCGTTTGATGCATGCACTGGGCATCATTTGAGGAACCGAGGGCAGCTGCGCC
>Ga0081539_10006258_pt1 | contig 11525 bp, 10 predicted proteins | sample TabmetS4T2R2_FD_71023 | JGI IMG/M metagenome (GOLD analysis project Ga0081539, IMG submission 71023) | Tabebuia heterophylla rhizosphere microbial communities from the University of Puerto Rico - S4T2R2 | ecosystem: Host-associated > Plants > Roots > Rhizosphere ...
ACCGGAACCACCATTGTCGCCGGAACCACCATTGTCGCCCGAACCACCATGATCACCGGAGCCACCGGAACCACCATTGTCGCCCGAACCACCATTGTCGCCCGAACCACCATGATCCCCGGAGCCACCGCGAGGACCGCCACCGCGGGGACCGTTGTTGTCACCACCGGGACCGTTGTTGTCACCACCGGGACCGCTGTTGTCACCGCCGGGACCGCTGTTGTCACCACCGGGACCCGCATTGTCGCCGCCCGTCGCGCTACCGCCACGACTCCCCGGCCGGTCACGGCCTTCGCCGGACCTTTCCAGTGCATCTCGAACCATACTTGTGGTAATGGGTGGACATTGATCGATTTCCGAAGGAGACAGAATGGCCCTTCGATTGAGAGCAATGCAGCAGAGCGCATAATTACTGTCGGTCAGGGGACTACATTGTGCGTCCGTGAGAATTGGGCGAATGCTTTCGGCTGCGGCAGGTTTAACCGGTAGCGACCATAAAGAAGCTGTTAGAATCAAACCCAGCGCAGTGCTGGCAACTCGCGAATCGAGCGCACGCATGTTAGCCCTCCCAGCCCAACAAACCCGATCAAACAGTTCGGGCGCGTTAACAGTTTGTTAACGATGGCCAGGGGCCGATCAATTCGTCGATTAAGAAACTAAGGGTTTAATTTACCTGACAACCGTACTCTCAAACGGAAGCTAACGAGGTGCACTGATGATACGAGCTGGCGCGCTTCTGGTTTGTAGTGCCCTGGTGACCGCGTGCGCGCAAAGCTCGGGCTCCGGCGTCATGGAAATGCGGGGCTATGCCTTTCCGCCGCCCGCCTTCAAGGAATTCTGCGCGCGAGAGAAATCTCTCTGCAGCACCAGCGGCTCTGCGAGGATGGTTGAATTGACGGCCGCCCGCAAGGCGGAGCTGGCGAAAGTGAATACGTCCGTCAATCAACGCATAGACGAACAAAGAGACTTCGAGACGAGCGGTGTCGACGACCGGTGGGAGCTGGCAAAATACCGGGGCGATTGCGAAGACATCGCCATCCTGAAGAAAAGCGAGCTGATGAAGCTGGGCTGGCCTGCTTCCGTCCTGCTGTTGACCGTAGCGCGAAGCGGCGGTGAAGGTCACACGGTCCTGACGGTGCGGACCAGCGAGGGCGATCTGGTTCTCGACAACATGACATCGGCGATCAGGGTCTGGTCGCACACTCCCTATCGGTATTTCGCGCGGCAATCACAGTCCGATGGTCGATCCTGGGAACGGATCGGTTCGGGCCAATCCTGAGGCGGCTCCCAAGGTCGGGCGAACGTCCGACCTGCTGCAGCACCCGGTAGATGCGCCGCGCTTCATTCCGCCACGGGCGGGGTGTCATGACCGCGCAGCGGCTTTTCCGGCATGAACCAGAGCGTGACCAGCGCGGCGACCATTATGATGGCCGAGACGAGAAAGATCATCGTGAACGGCTTGGCAGACGTGGCGGCGCTTACAGTCTTCAGGCCCTCTCCGCCCAGCGGCAGGCCATAGCCCAGCGCAATCGCGCCGAGCACTGCGACCCCGAGTGCGCCGCCGAGCGAGCGAAGGAAGGAGAGCAAGCCGGTCGCAACACCGAGATGCGCGTGGTCAACGGCGTTCTGGACAGAGACGGTCGAGACCGGAAATGACGTTCCCCCGCCAATTCCCACCCCCACCGTGAGGATCATCACAAGCACAAGCGAAGCACTGTCGGCGACAAGACCCAGAGCGGCGAGGCATATGGCGCTGAACAACGCTCCTGTTAGGGCGATCCTCTTGTAATGGACAAAGCGCGATATCAGACGTCCGCTGATGGTCGCGCCGCCCACCGTCCCAAGCAGCAGCCCAAGCAGCGCCATGCCGGAATCGCTTGCGGAAAGGCCGAGGACCGATTCCAGGTAGACGGGCATATAGACCGTGAGGCCGACATTGGCGCCCTGCAGCAGGAACATGGCAAGCGTGCCGGCAAGCACGATCCGGTTGCTCAGCACCTCCAGCGATACCAGCGGCTCGGCTGCATTCAGCAGGCGCAGCGCGAAGGCTGTCCAAAAAAGCACCGAGCAGGCAAGCAGCCCGAAAATCTCCAGCGAAAGCCATGGATAGGCGCTGCCACCCCAGTTGAGCGCGAGCAGAAGCAGGGCCGTCGCCGTGATGAGGAGCGCGGCTCCGAGGGCGTCGATCGTGTGACGCCGGCCGGCGAAAGGAAGCTTCTTCAAGGGGTTGTTGATGATGGCCATGGCGATGACGCCGAGCGGGATGTTGATCCAGAAAATGAACGACCAGTCGAGGTGCTCGGCGAACACGCCGCCGAGCAGCGGCCCGGCAATGCTGGCAACGGCCCATGTACTTGCGATCCAGGCCGCATAACGCGCCCGCTCGCGCGGCGGCACGAGGTCGCCGATCACGGTCTGGGCAAGCGCGATCAGCCCGCCGCCGCCGATGCCCTGTATGGCGCGGCCGGCGATAAGCACCAGCATGCTGGGCGCCATCGCGCTCACCAGCGACCCGGCGAGGAAGATCAATATTGCCACGTGGATCGTCGGCCGCCGGCCATGGACGTCGGAAATCTTGCCGTAGAGCGGCGCCATGGCCGTCGCGGTGAGAAGATAGCCGGTTACGATCCATGGCAGGTATTCCGAGTGCCCGAGCGCGCCGCCGATCGTCGGCATGGCGGGCGCCACGATGGTCTGGTCCAGTGCGGCCAGAAACATCGCAAGCAGCACGCCGCCGATGATGACGTTCTTTTCGCGGTCCGTCAGCGCACGCGCTTCGATGCCGGTTCTGTCGTTGATTGCCTTGTCCATGCTTCAACCAATCCGCCCGCATGCGCGGCCTGCAGCAGGTCGCCAACTGAATTATCCCGGCCTATGACGCACCAGCGCGACATAATTGGACATAGACCGTTGATTTTGGCTGTGGACCTCGCCCGGGCGGCGCGGCTTCGGACCGCGAACAGGTCGCCGGACTACCAACCGGCATGTGTTTCCTCAGACAGCGGCGCGGGAATAGCAGAGGGCGCGGCGCACTGTCGAGATCGGCAAAAGGCTAATGCCGAAATTATTACTGCATTAAGAAGATGAATTCCCGTGCGCGGAAGTACGTCAATCGACAGTGACGATCAGTCCGGAAGCAACAGGCCGCCCGCTCGACTGATCTGTTGATAGCACCGAAAGGCCGCTCGACATCCGGAATTTTGGACTTACCAATGTCGCGTCCGGCCGCTCTTTGCGCGGCCCAAGGTCGTCGCCCAGCCCGCTCTCGCAAGAGGGCGGGCTCTTCGTCTCCATCAGGCCTGTACAAAGCGACGGCGGCGGACAGCATCCGAAAATGCGCCGGCTTCTCACCTAAGTCATTGATGTTATTGGTGAGCGCACTGGGACTCGAACCCAGGACCTACTGATTAAAAGTCAGTTGCTCTACCGGCTGAGCTATGCGCTCCCGCGGGCAAATCGGCCGCCCCCGAAATTGGCGCGGAACATAGGGAGAGCGGCCTTTGCGGTCAACCGCAAATCAAGCACAGGCCGGCGGGCGCCCCTTCACCTGAAGAATCATTGCCTGGAGAAGGCGCGCCATGGCCAGCGAACCGGTCTCCCGCTCCTTCAACTCGTGCGCGACGAGAAGTGATTGCGTGTGACGGAACCGTGGTTGCCAGGCGGAGGTTCCCGCGCCGGACCGACGCTTGACGATTGAGGAGACGATCAAATGAACAGGTTCTTGTCAGGCATGGTCGCCATCGCGCCGCGCCTGCGTTTCGCCATGATTGCCAACATGGACGGCGGGCCCGCGGAAAAGCGGGCTTGCCGGAAAGACCGTCGTAACCATTGCGTTTTCCGGCTTGCACGTTTTTCGAGGAAATGACCCGCACGACCGTCCTTACGGTGCACGGCGTGGCCGGTCTGCCTGCTTTTTGCCACAACAATCGTGGAGTTGTGGTGGGAACCATGTGCCGGACGGCACGTTGGCGGGACAATTCCTCAACCCACCAGGAGGTTATTATGACCAAGTTCTTGTCGGGCGCGATCGCCACCGTCTTGGCGGCGACGTTCGCGGTCGCGTCGGTGGCGCCGCTGAATGCGGCCCCCGTCTACGTGCCGAACACCGCGCCGGTTGCGAACGGCAACGGCGGCAGCGTAGAGCAAGTCCAGTACAGATGGCGGCGCGGCGGACCCGGTTATTACAGGGGCTTTCGCGGATATCGCTATGCCCGCCCAGGCTACAGATACTATAACGGATGGTGGTTCCCGGGCGCAGCCTTCGTGACTGGTGCGATCATCGGCGGGGCCCTGGCGGCGCAGTCGGAGCCGATCTACCGTCCGCGCAACTACGGCGGCGGCGACCATGTCGAGTGGTGCTACAACCGCTATCGGTCCTACCGCGCTTCGGATAACACCTACCAGCCCTATGAGGGCCCACGCAGGCAGTGCGTTTCGCCCTACGGTTGAGACAACCGCACTTCCAAGTAAGGGCCCGCGCCAAAACGCGGGCCTTTTTTATTTCGCGGTGAGTGTACGGCGTACGGCGTCGCGCCAACCCGACAGCTTGCGTTTGCGGGTTGCCTCGTCCATCGCCGGCTTGAAGCGCCGCTCCAACGCCCAGGACTTCGCGAAATCCTCTGCCTTGGGCCACACGCCTGCGCGTGAGCCGGCAAGCCAGGCTGCACCAAGCGCTGTCGTTTCAAGGATCGTCGGCCGGTCGACCGGCGCGTCCAGAATGTCCGCCAGCCGCTGCATGGTCCAGTCCGACACCACCATGCCGCCGTCGACGCGCAGCACCGTGTTGGCGGCAGCACCCTTCCAGTCCTTCTTCATCGCGTCGAGCAGGTCGCGGGTCTGGTAGGCGACGGATTCGAGGGCGGCCCGCGCGAATTCGGCTGGACCGGAGTTGCGGGTCAGGCCGAAGATCGCGCCGCGCGCCTCGGCATCCCAATGCGGGGCGCCTAACCCGACAAAGGCCGGCACGAGATAAACGGCCTGCATCTCGTCGGCATTGGCCGCCAACTCGCCGCTGTGCTCGGCCTTGCCGATGACGTTGATGCCATCGCGCAGCCACTGCACGGCTGCGCCCGCGACGAAGATCGAACCTTCGAGCGCATAGGTCGTCTTGCCGCCGAGCCGGTAAGCAATCGTCGTCAGGAGCCGATTCCTTGAGCGAACGAGGTCGCGGCCGGTGTTGAGCAGCGCGAAACAGCCGGTGCCATAGGTCGACTTCATCATGCCGGGTTGGAAGCAGGCCTGGCCGATCGTGGCTGCCTGTTGGTCGCCGGCGACGCCGAGAATCGGGATCTCGGCGCCGACCAGCGATTTTTCGGTGACGCCGAATTCGGCCGCGCAGTCCTTCACCTCAGGCAGCAGCGCTGTCGGGATGCGCAAAAGCTCGAGCAGCTCCCGGTCCCATTCGTTGCTGACGATGTTGTAGACCAGCGTGCGCGAGGCATTGGTGGCGTCGGTCGCGTGCAACTTGCCGCCTGTCAGCCGCCAAACAAGGAAGGAGTCGATGGTGCCTGCCAGGAGCTCGCCGGCCTCCGCTCGCTTGCGCGCGTCCTTCACATGATCGAGCAGCCAGGCGATCTTGGTGCCGGAGAAATAGGGGTCGAGCAGCAGCCCGGTCTTTGCCGAGAACGTCTTCTCCAGCCCCTGCCTCTTCAGCTTCTGGCAGAGCTGAGAGGTGCGCCGGTCCTGCCAGACGATGGCGTTATGGATCGGCTTGCCGGTCGCCCTGTCCCAGATGACGACGGTCTCGCGCTGGTTGGTGATGCCGATTGCCGCGATATCCGAAGCGGAAAGCTTGGCCTTGGCGAGCGCGTCGCGGCAGGTCGTGAGCACGCTCTGCCAGATCTCCTCCGGGTCGTGCTCGACCCAGCCCGGGGCAGGATAATCCTGCATGAATTCCTTCTGCCCGTTCGCGACCACCTGCATGGAGCCATCGAAGACGATGGCGCGCGAAGAGGTCGTTCCCTGGTCGATCGCCAGAATGAAACCGCTCATGTCTCCCCCTGCACGGAAAGGGAGACGGCTGACGCCGTCTCCCCGCTTGTCGCAAATCAGGCGTCCGCCCGATTACAGTGTCGTCCAGCGCTTGACCGGCTCGTCATGATCGACGGTCTCGCCCTGGGGCTTTTCGTTATCGAGTTTGAGCGACGCGTCGCCGATATGCATCGCGCCGCCGACCACCTTCGAAACGTTTCTCAACTCCAGCATTCGCTTCCTTCCAGGCCGTTTCATGCCGCAGCGCTGTGGTGCTTTCCTCTCGCAGCCTTCATGTATTCCTCAAGTGCGGCCGCCTCTTCGCGGCTCAGTCTGAGGCCGCGTTTGGTACGCCGCCACAGAACATCCGCGGCCGTCGCTGCCCATTCATGCCCCATGAGATAGCGGACCTCCGCCTCATAGAGATCTGCGCCGAACCGGCGGCCGAGATCGGCCTCCGATCTGGCAAGGCCGAGCGGCACACGCGCCTTGGTGCCATAGAGCCGCACCAGGTGACGCGCTAGCTTGAGATCGAGAAAGGGATAGGACGTCTTCAGCCGGCCGACCTCGCTCTCGAATCCGGTGGCCGGAAAATCCCCGCCAGGCAGCGCGGCATTCGCCGTCCACGGCTTTCCCTTTGCGCCGATCAGGGCCTCGATCTTCTCGAGCATGTGGTCCGAAAGCCGGCGATAGGTCGTGATCTTGCCGCCGAAAATATTGATCAGCGGCGCTCCGCTTCCGGTTTCGGTCTTCAGCACGTAGTCGCGCGTCGCCTCCTGCGCTTTCGAGGCGCCGTCGTCGTAGAGGGGCCGCACGCCGGAATAGGTCCAGACGATGTCCTCCCGACGTACCGGCACGGCGAAATACTCGCTGGCGGCGGCGCACAGATAATCGATCTCGGTTTCGCTGGCGGCGGCCTTTTCGGGATCGCCATCATAGTCCCGGTCGGTCGTGCCGATCAGGGTGAAGTCCTCCTCGTAGGGGATCGCGAAGATGATCCGGCCATCCTTGTTCTGAAAGAAATAGGCGCGCGGATCATCGAATTTTTTTGGCACCACGATGTGGCTGCCCTGTACGAGGCGGACATTGTGCACGTCGTTCTGCCTGACCGCGCCGGCAAGCACGTGATCGACCCAAGGGCCGGCCGCGTTGACAAGGAGCCTGGCCCGCACCTCCTCGACTTCGCCGGTCCAGGCATCCTCAACGCGAACCGTCCAGATTTCCTGCGCTCGCTGGGCGCTCACCACCTTGGCCCGCGTGCGGATCGTTGCGCCCCGGTCGGCGGCGTCGCGCGCGTTGAGCACGACGAGCCGCGCGTCGTTCACCCAGCAGTCCGAATATTCGAAGGCTTTCGAGAAGAGCGGCTTCAGCGGCTTGCCGGCTGCGTCGCTCTTCATGTCGAGCGTCTTCGTCGCCGACAGCAGTTTGCGACCGCCGATATGGTCGTAAAGGAAAAGGCCGAGCCTCAACAGCCATGCCGGCCTCAGCCCTTCCGCATGCGGCAGCACGAAACGCAGCGGCCAGATGATGTGCGGCGCCATGCGCCACAGCAACTCGCGCTCCATCAACGATTCACGCACAAGGCGGAATTCGTAGAATTCCAGATAGCGCAAGCCGCCATGGATGAGCTTGGTCGAGCCGGAGGATGTGCCGCTGGCGAGATCGTTCATCTCGGCCAGATAGACCGAATAGCCGCGACCGGCCGCGTCGCGCGCGATGCCGCAGCCATTGATGCCGCCGCCGATGACGAAGATGTCATGGATCGCGGATGGCTCCACGCGGTTCCTCCATGTTTTCGCAGTGCAGGCATTCTTGCTGCTTTCGAAAACACTTCGAGGTTATTTCGCGCCTATAACGAATGTCAAACGAAAATTTCCAGCGCGGGAACGTCCCGCCAGCAGGGGGGCCGGCTAAGCCTTGGACGTCTCGATCAATTCGACATCCGACTCCTGGCAGATGCGGCGCACGGCCGCGATGTCGCAGCGATCGGTGATGAAGGTGTCGACCTGGCTCAAATGGCCGATGCGAACCGGTGCGGTGCGTTCGAACTTGGTGGAATCCGAAACCAGGATCACGTGCCTGGCGTTGGCGATGATCGCCTGCGCGACCTTCACCTCGCGGAAATCGAAATCGAGCAGCGCGCCGTCGTGATCGATCGCAGAGGCGCCGATGACGGCGTAGTCCACCTTGAACTGCTTGATGAAATCGACCGCCGCCTCACCGACGATGCCGCCGTCCGAGCCGCGCACTACCCCGCCCGCGATCACCACTTCGATCGAGGGAAAGACCCGCATCCTGTTGGCAACATTGATGTTGTTGGTGATCACCATCAGTCCGCTGTGATCGAGCAGCGCCTTGCTGACGGATTCGGTCGTGGTGCCGATATTGATGAAGAGCGAGGCGTTGTCGGGGATCAACCGCGCCGCCGCGCGGCCGATCGCCTCCTTCTCGTCCGCCGCGATCTTGCGACGGGCCTCGTATTCCATGTTTTCGATGCCGGACGGGAACAGCGCGCCGCCATGGATGCGGGTGAGCAGCCGCTGCTCGCACAGATCGTTGAGATCCTTGCGGATTGTCTGCGGCGTCACGTCGAAATGCTGGGCGAGATCCTCAACGAGCACCCGGCCATTGTCCTTCGCCATCTGGATGATCTGCGAATGCCGTGGCGGAAGATACATATCTGCTCCAGGATCTTCGTTTTTGCGCCTTATAGAGCAAAGCGAAAATCCGCAAAAGCTGGGAAGCGAAATGAATTCTGACAAGCTTAATGATTATGGGGAGAAAGCGCGTTCGCGCCGCGCCTGCTATGAAAGCGCGGCGGCGATCTCGGTGATCACGTCGTAAGCCGCGTCGATATCGCGCTCTTCCGTCTCGAACTGTCCGGCCTGGAAGCGGATCGCGACGTCGCCGTCGACCCTGGTCTGCGTGAGATAGATGCGGCCGTCGTCATTGATCGTGTTGACCAGATCGAGATTGTGCTGGTCTCCATCCTTGCCGGCCGGCGCCCGATGACGGAAGGAGAAGAGTGAAAGCATCGGCTCGCTGACGATCTCGAAATCCGGCCGCGACCGCAGCCTTGCGGCGAGCCCTCCGCTCCAGGCGACATGGTTTCGGATCATCCGCCGCAGGCCCTCGAGCCCGTGGGCGCGCAGCAGGAACCAGAGCTTCAGCGCGCGGAAGCGCCGCCCGAGCGGCACTGTCCATTCCGAATGGTTGATGACGCCGTCACGGCCGTGCGTCTTCAGATACTCCGGCTTGATGGCCAGAGTCCTCACGAGACTGTCGGGGTCGCGCACGAACTGGATCGAACAGTCGAACTGCGCGCCCAGCCATTTGTGCGGGTTGAAGACAATCGAGTCGGCATCCTCGACCCCCGCCCAATAGTGCCTGAACTCCGGGCATATCATGGCCGAACCGGCCCAGGCCGCGTCGACATGCAGGTAGAGTCGCTCGCGCCTCGCGACCGCGGCAAGCCCGGCGACATCGTCGGTGCCGCCGACGCTGGTGCCGCCGACCGAGGCGATGATGCCGGCCGGCAGGACGCCCGCGGCGCGATCGCGGGCGATCGCGGGTTCGAGGTCCGCCGCGTCCATGCCGCGCAGCGCGCCTTTGCCAGACAGCTTGACGAGATTCTCCTCGCCGATGCCCCCGACCCAGATGGCGCGATCGATCGAGGTGTGCACCTGATCCGAGCAATAGATACGCAGCGCCTTCTGTCCGGCGAGGCCCCTGCGGTTGCCGGCCCAGTCAAGCGCGCGCTCGCGCATGGTGAGCACGGCGGCAAGCGTGGCCGACGACGCGGAATCATGTATGACGCCAGAAAAACCGTCAGGCAGCCCAAGCGCCTGGCGCAGCCAGTCGATCATCACGGTCTCAAGCTCGGTGGCGGCCGGCGAGGTCTGCCAGAGCATGCATTGCGCGGCCATGGCCGAGACGAGATATTCGGCCACGACGGAGACCGGCGCAGCATTGGCGGCGAAATAGGCGAAGAAGCGGGGGTGCTGCCAGTGCGTCATGCCCGGCATGATAAGATTTTCGAAGTCGGCAAAGATCGCCTCCATGGACTCTGCCGCTTCCGGCGGCGAGGCCGCGATCCTGCGGGCGATCTCGCCCGGCGTGGTTCTTGCCCGCACCGGCCTCTCGCGCAGCGTCGAACGATAGTCCACGCCCCAGTCGGCCGCCTTCAGCGACCAATGCCGGAATTCGTCACGATCCAAGGGAATCTCCCATTGCGCGATGTTTTAGGGCAGATGAAGGCTTGGACGAGGGCCTGGTCTCAATCCCGAACGTTTAGCGAGCCTGCACGCCTAGTGTCGTGATTTTGAAGTTCGCTGGATTTCGATATCGCGCGTCGGGCGAACTTCAAAATCAAAACGACCCTAGAAATCAATAAGTTGCTAGTGTCCCGATTCTGAAATTCGCTCGGCCCTTGATATCGAACTCATGCGAATTTCAGAATCGGGACACTACAGCATTTCCGTCTTTCCTCGAATCACGGAAATGTTCTATCTCCTTGTCTTCTCGCAATTCCAGACGCAAAACCACTGCACACTCTTGCTGGAATTGCTCTAGCGAGCGGCGGCTGCGCCCGTCGCGACGAACCAGGGATTGGCGAAGTCGGCGTCGTGCGGCTGGTTGCGCTTGCCATAAACGAAGGCGCTTCCGTCCACGTTCCGCATCGAGCCGCCGGCCGCGCGCAGCACCGCGTCGCCGGCCGCCGTGTCCCATTCCATGGTGCGGCCGAAGCGCGGGTAGAGATCCGCCTTGCCGCTCGCCAGCAGACAGAATTTCAGGGACGAGCCTATCGAGACGATCTCGGCGCCAGGATGATCGGCAATGAAGACGTCGGTTTCGGGTGTACGGTGCGAGCGGCTGGCGACGATAACCGGGTTCGTTGGGTGGGCCCGGACCTGGATGGGCCGGCGATCCAACATCTCACCTCTGGGAGTAATCTCCACCTCCCATGCCTCATTCCGATAGCCGGCATAGAGAATTCCCTGAGCCGGCGCAAAAACAACGCCAGCAATCGGCACACCAGCGCTGACCAGCGCGATGTTGACCGTGAAATCAGGGCGCCGGCTGATGAATTCCTTTGTGCCGTCGAGCGGATCGACGAGGAAGAACACGTCTCCCAGTGCAGGCGGCAGCAGGCCTGCCGAGCACTCTTCCTCGGCAACGCAGGCTATGCCGGGAAAGCTCTCCCGCAACCCGGCGAGGATGACGGCCTCGGCGCGGCGGTCGGCCTCGGTCACCGGCGAAGCGTCGGCCTTGTGCTCGACATCGATCCCGGCCTCGTAGACCGCCATGATCTCGCAGCCGGCCGCAAGCGCGAGGTGCTCCAGCCGTCCGAGCAGATGAGCGTCGTCCAATACACGCCCCATGGCAGATTTCAGCAACGGCCGCGCTCCGTGAACCAGGTTCTGATGATGACTGTCAAATTCCCCACCCGGATTTGAATTGGGCTTCGTCGCGATCGGCGAGGTATGTCTCGATCTCCTCGACGAGGTCTTGGGGGGATTTGCCTGTTGTTTCGAGGTGGATTTCGGGGGCTTGCG
>Ga0081539_10006259_pt1 | contig 11524 bp, 3 predicted proteins | sample TabmetS4T2R2_FD_71023 | JGI IMG/M metagenome (GOLD analysis project Ga0081539, IMG submission 71023) | Tabebuia heterophylla rhizosphere microbial communities from the University of Puerto Rico - S4T2R2 | ecosystem: Host-associated > Plants > Roots > Rhizosphere ...
AGCTTCGACCACAACACCCCGGTCACCCTGGTCGGGACCCCGGGGGCCAACACCCAGGCGGTCGCCTGGAGCGGCTGCGACTCGATCGTCGGTTCGAACGAATGCAAAGTCACGATGAGCGCGGCCAAAGGCGTCAGCGCCAACTTCGCGCCGGTCAAACGGACCCTGACGATCACCAAGACCGGCAGCGGAACCGGCACGGTAACCAGCACCCCGAGCGGGATCAACTGCGGCGCCACCTGCAACTTCGACTTCGACCACGGGACCTCGGTAACGCTGGCCGGCGCGCCCGGCGCCAACACCGCCGCGGTCGTCTGGACGGGCTGCGACGAAATCGTCGGCTCGAACGAATGCAAAGTCACGATGAGCGCCGCGAAAGGCGTCAGCGCCAACTTCGCGCCGGTCAAACGGACCCTGACGATCACCAAATCCGGAACCGGCGGGGGCACCGTGACCAGCACCCCGAGCGGCATCAGCTGCGGCTCGACCTGCAACTTCGACTTCGACCACGGCACCTCGGTGACCCTGGTGGGTGCGCCATCGTCAGGCTCCGAAGCCGTCGTCTGGACCGGCTGTGACTCGATCGTCGGCTCGAACGAATGCAAAGTCACGATGAGCGCCGCAAAAGGCGTGACCGCGAAATTCGACGCCCAGCCCGGCCTCTTCCAGCTGAAAGTGAAAAAGCAGGGGACCGGCACCTCGACCGTGACCAGCAACGTCGGCGGGATCAACTGCGGTTCGACCTGTGAAACGGCGATCACCGAAAACACCGTGGTGACTCTGGTCGCCGCCACCGGGGCCAACTCGAAACCGGTGGTCTGGAGCGGCTGCGGAGAAGTCGTCGGCAGCAACGAATGCAAAGTCACGATGACCGCCGCCAAAGAGGTGACCGCGACCGCCGATCTGGTGCAGCGGCAGCTGACCGTGACCAAGACGGGTGCCGGGACCGGCACCGTGACCAGCACCCCGAGCGGCATCAGTTGCGGCGCCACCTGCAACTTCGACTTCGACCACGGCACCCCGGTGACGCTGGTCGGCGCGCCCGGCGCCAACACCGCCGCGGTCGTCTGGACGGGCTGCGACGAAATCGTCGGCTCGAACGAATGCAAAGTCACGATGAGCGCGGCGAAAGGCGTCAGCGCCAACTTCGCGCCGGTCAAACGTCAGCTGACGGTGACGAAGAGCGGGTCCGGTGGCGGCACGGTCGCCAGCAACCCCGCCGGCATCGACTGCGGCTCCGCCTGCAACGCCAACTTCGATCACGGCACCCCGGTGACGCTGACCGCGGCCCCGGCCGCGGGCTCGGAATTCAAGGGCTGGTCCGGCGCCGGCTGCTCGGGCACCGGCACCTGCGTGGTTACGATGAACGCGGCGAGCTCGGTCAACGCCGAGTTCGCGACGATCCCGGTCACCCCGCCGCCGCCGGAAACCTGCGCCACCAACCCGGCGCTCTGCCCGCCGCCGGAAGAAAAAGAGCCGGAAACGAAAAAGCCGACGCCCCAGGAAAAGCTGAAGGCGGCCCTGAAGAAGTGCAACAAAAAGAAGGGCAAAGCCAAGTCCAGGTGCGTCAAAGCCGCCAAGGCGAAGGCCAAGAAAGAAGCCAAGAGGAGCTCCAAGCGCCCGCAGCTCGAGCTGCGGCACGAGAGATGGTGGGACTGAGCCGCAGGTGGCCGGCCACCTGCATCGCGGCTGCCGCGATCGGTGTCCTGATGGCTCTGCCGGCTTCCGCTCCCGCCCTGATCACCCCACCGGTCACCGTCGCGGGGCCCTCCTCTGACGTAGCCGATTTCGGCGGCGTCGCGATGGCCTCCGACGGCAGCGGTGGCGTCGTCTACACGAAAGCGGTGAACGGGGTGCGCCACGTCTTCGCCAACCGCTACGTCCACGGCTCTTGGTCGGATCCGATCCGGGTCGATGCCGAAGTCCCCTACGAGGGGAGCGAGCCGCGCATCGCAGCGGGGCGCGGCGGCGAACTGCTGGTCGTCTGGGTGAGCGAAGTCGCGACGGTCAAAGCGAAAATCCGCTACGGCCTCTACTCGGCGCGGATCGGCCGCGGCGGCTCCACGTTCGCGCCCTTCGAACTCGTCGACCCCGACGTCCGCCGCGGGGTCGGGGTCGATCCCGCCGTCGCGGCGACGGCGACGGGACAGGCGATCGTCGCCTACCGCGTGATCACCTACAACTTCGACGGCACCGAAGCGTCCACGGCAGTGCAGCTGCGGCCCGGCGACGTGATGGCGGAATTCCGGGTCGCCCGACTCAGGGACGACCGCTGGGCGCGGCTCGGCGCGGTCAACAACAGCCTCACGATCTCGACGCGGCCGCCCAGCGAGGCGAACGGGCCGAAGGTGGGAGCGGGGGTCAACGGCGGCGCCGTCGTCGCCTGGCAGGAGCCCGACCAGAGCGGCGCCGCCCGGGTCTACGTGCGCCGCATCTTCGGCACCACCTTCGGCAACGTCCTCCTGGCCAGCCCGACGACCCTCAACGACGCCCCGGTGAGCGGCGACGTCGACGCCTTCTCGCTGGCGACCACCCCGTTCAACATGGCCCGCGTCGCGATGCGGCTCCTGCCCAACTCGGCGGCGGGCGGCGTGCGGCTGCTGCTGAACACGCTGCCGGCCGACTTCACCGTTCCCTCCAGCCAGCTGCTCGGCGCCCAGCAGGTCTTCAAATCGAGCTCCCCGCAGGCCGCGAGCATCGGCCTCCCCGGGGTCGCCGCCGACGAAAAAGGCGGCCAGCAGGGCAAGCTCCGGCTCGCCTTCGTCGCGGGGGGGCAGATCCAGGCAATGGCGGCCGGCGGCGAAGGCGAGCTCAACCCCCTCTCCGTGCCGGCCGGGCCGGCGCCGATCGGGGGCGCCCCCGCCGTCGCTTCCGTCGACCCCGACGGGGGCGGGACGATCGCCTACCCGGTGCTCGGCTCGAACGGCAGCCCGGCGCTTGCCGTGCGCCAGGAAGTCGGCGGCAAGGGCGCCGCGCAGAGCGGTCTCCTCTCCGGCCGCCAGAGCGGTCCGATCGCCGGCCTGCGGATCGCCGTCTCCGGCGCTGGCGACGCGTTGATCGGCTGGCGCCAGGGCGAACCCGGCGCTTACCAGGTCGTGGTCGAGCGGGTCGCCTCGGCGCCGGCTTCGTTCAAGGTGAAGCCGCCGAAAGGCTGGGTCAAACCGAAGGACGCGAAGCTGCGCTGGGAAGTCGCGCAGAGCGCGGTCGGCCGCGTCCGCTACGCGGTCATGCTCGACGGGCGCTTCGTCAAGCGCAACCTGAAGCGCCGCCAGCTACGGTTGCCGGCGGGCCGCCTGGCCACCGGGACGAGCCAGGTCCGGGTGCTCGCCAAGGACCGGCTCGGCCAGGAACTGCTCACCCGGGCCGTGAAGCTGCGCGTCGACGGCCAGCCCCCGGTCGTCGCTCTGCACGGTCCGCGGGCCGGGCGGCTGAGCGTCGCCGTCAGCGACCGCGACTCCGGCGTCGCCAAGGGCGAGACCTGGGTCGACTTCGGCGACGGGACCAGCGCCAACAAAGCCGTCAAATTCCTGCACGAGTACGAGCGCGCCGGCCGCTTCACGGTCACGGTGCGCTCGCGCGACCGGGCCGGCAACCTGGTCAGGCGCAGCTTCGAGGTGAGGGTCGGGTGAGCCGGCTCGCGCGCACCGGCGCCTCTGCTCTCGTCATCCTTGCCGGCCTCGCCTGCCTGGCGTCGGCGGCCAGCGCCGAATTCGGCTCGATTCGGCTGGTCTCCGTGGGCGCCGCCCAGCAGGCCGACCGGGCGATTGAACCGACCCTCAGCGCTGACGGCCGCTACGTCGCCTTCGCCGGGACCGTGGGTCCGCTCACCGGGATCTTCCGCAAGGACCTCGCGACCGGCGCGATCATGCCCGTCGTAACCGGTCCCGCGTCCGACCCCGTTTCGGTTGTCCGCTCGAAGCCATCGATCTCGGCCGACGGCCGCTACGTCGCCTTCACCACGTCGACCCGGCTCGACGAAGCCGACGACACCGAACCCGGCTACACCGACGTCTACGTCGCCGACCTGGCCGGCGCCGTGCCGACCTATGAGCTGGCTTCGGCGCTCGACGGCTGCGACCCCGACGCACTCGTCCCGTCGGCTCCCTGTGGGCTCAGCTACGAAGGCTCGACCGCAAATGGCTCGATGGCCAGCGGGCGGGTCGCGCTCAGCGCCGACGGTCGCAGCGTCGCCTTCGTGACCACGGCCCCCTCCAATTTGACCAGCGAACCCGGCGGCAGCACCGAAAGCGTGCCGACGCCGGCCGGCCAGGTCGCCGTCCGCGATCTCGACGCCGCCACGACCACGCTGGTCAGCGTCGAACGCGACCCCGGCAGCGGGGCGATGACCGAGCTGCCGGTGGCCGGCGGCGCGTTCATCCTCCTGAGCACGCTCCTCGAACTCCGCGGCGCGGCCCTCAGCGCCGACGGCACCACCGTCGCCTGGCTCGGCGCCCACCTTCCCGCGCAGCTGCCGCTGACCGAAGCGGAAGCGACGAAATTCGAACAGCTCGACGCCGGTCCCTATCCCTACGACGAGCCGCTCTGGCGGCGGATCGCCGAGGGGCCGGCGGCGCCGATCCGGCGGGTCGTCGCCGGCGACGGCACCCTTTACCCGTTCCCGGCGCTGACCGCCAAGAGCATCGAAAGCATCAACGGCACCCAGGGCTGGCTCGGGCCCCAGAACATCAACGGCGTGCCCCAGCTCAGCGCCGACGGCCGCACCGTCGCCCTGATCGGCAACCCGACCGAAGCGACGAACGTCTTCGTGGTCGACATGACCGCGGGGATGAGCCGGGCGCAGGCGGTGCATCAGCTGACCCAGGAGATCGTGGTCAACCCCGACAAACCGGAAGAGAACATCAACATCGGGCAGTACATACCGCTCAACGGGCACGTCTACGACCTCTCGATCTCGGCCGACGGCCAGAGCGTCGCCCTCGCCACCGCCCGTCAGCGGTTCCCACTCTCGCCCCCCAACCTCGTCGGCTCGCCGTTGCCCAGCCTCGGACTGGTCGAGCTCTTCGTGATCGACCGGCAGGCGGAAACCATCGAGCGGGTGACCCACGGCTATGGGGGGATCGGCGAACCCTCGCTTGGCGGCGGGTCCGCCGAAGGCGGGCAGGGGGCACGCTCGCCCAGCTTCGCCGGCGACCTGCTCACCTTTGCCTCCCGTGCCAGCAATCTGGTCGAAGGCGACGGCAACGACGACAATGACGTCTTCCTGGTCGAATCGAGCGACGTGCGCCCGCTGTCGGGGGTCTCCGAGCTGCCGCCCGGACCGAAGCCGATCAAAGAACGCCGGCCTTGGCGCCTCAGCGTCGCCGCCTTCTCGCGGCCCGACGGCTCTGTGCGCCTGGTCGCCACCGTGCCCGCGGCCGGCCGCCTGCGGGCCGGCGTCCGCGGTGAGGTCCCCGGCAACCGTCGCGACCGCAAGCTGGCGACCGCGGGGACGAAGGCGAAGGCGAGTGGGGCGGTCCCGATCGAGCTCACTCTGCCGCGCGGCCTGCGCTCGCTGGCGCGCACCCGCGCTGGGCTCTACGCGACGGCCAAGGTCAGCTTCCGGCGCGCCGGGCGCAAGCCGCTCAGCACCCAGTTGCAGGTCCGCTTCCACGTCCACTCCCAGAAGCGGGGCGGCAAATGAGGCGGGCGTCGTTGGTTGCGCTCTGCTTCCTCGCCGTTCTCGCGCTGGCGTCCCCAGCCGCCGGGGCCGAGTGGCGCTCGCAACAGCCGCCCGGCAGCGGCGGCTTCCCGGCCCTGCTCGGTGAGGTCGGCGACGTCTCCTGTTGGCAGCCCGCGGAATGCGTGCTGATCACCAAAGGCAACGACGGCGTCGCACCCGGCCTTTTTGCTTACGACGGTCGGAGCTGGTACCGCTACTCGACCGTCTGCGGAGGGGAGGGCGGGCGGATCGCCTGGGCCGGACCGAACGAGTTCTGGACGATCTCCGAACAGCAGAAGGGTCAGGAAACGACCTCGAGCGCCGATCCGGCGATCTCCCTCTGCCACTTCAAGGGCAACCAGGTCGTCGCCTCATACGGCGAGCCGATCGGACTGCCCACCTCTTACCTGACGATGACCGCCGCGGCCTGCGCGGGGCCCAACGACTGCTGGTTCGCGGGCGAACGCCTCCCCGGCACGACCAATCGCGGCGCCTTCCATTTGCACTGGGACGGCGCCTCGATGACCGCCGTACCCTCGCTGACCAAACCGCAGCCCGAGGTCGTCGACCCCGGGCGTTCGGTCGGCGGCCTCGCGGTCCACGAAGGGGGCTTCGTCGAGAGCGTCCTGGTGCGCGGGAGCGACGAAGAACTGCCCGAGGAAGAAGCCGAACCCTCGCTTCTGCACCGCCTCGAACCGGCTCAGGCGAATCCGTTCAAACTGCTCTTCCCCTCCGAATCGCTCGTCTTCGAGGACGAATTCGGCAGCGCTCGCGACCTCGGCCCCTTCAACCTGACCGGTGTCGCCGGCGAGCCGCTTTGGGCGGTCGCCGGCGCCTCGACCTTCCGCGGCAATCCCACGGTCCTCCGCCTCGGTGCCGGCAATGCGCTCCAGCAGCTTGTGCTTTCCGATTCCGCGGGCGTGTTCGAAGTCGGGGCGCCGGTCAGCGACGCGGCCGCCGAAGCGGGTGCCGCCTGGGTGGGCTTTCGGCGCAATGAAGACTCGTCGTTCATCCCGCCTCCTGCTCGGCTCGTCCGGATCGCGGATGACGGCACGGTTGCGCCGGAAGTGATCCTGCCCCTGCCAGGCGAAGAAGTGAACGGCGAAGCGATCGGCTGGAAAGGCGCGGCGGGACCGATCGCCTGCGCTGCCGCCGAACAGTGTTGGGTGGCGACTTCGCTGGGCTGGCTCTTCCACCTCGGCCCGGATCCCGCCCCCGGCGCCGACCCCGCCGCGCGCCCGGCCCCGATCACCTTCCGCCCGCCTGACAACAGCCTGCCGGTGATCCCGCCGACGGAACCGCCGTTCGACGATTCCGGGGCCGAAGAAGAAAAACCGTCTGGACAGGAAGAGGGCGAAACCGGGATCGAACGGCCGCCGCGCCGCCAGCCGCCGCTGGTCTCGAAGATCCGCCAGAGCCTGCACGGGACCACGCTCGAACTCCGGTTCACGCTGAGCAGGAAGGCGCACGTCCGCCTGGTCGCCGAAGCAAAGCGCCGGGTGGTCGCGAAGACGCCCCGGTACACGATGGCCAAAGGCCGTCGCAGCGTCCGCCTCAAGCTCGACCCCGACCGCTGGCCGACCAAACTCGACCTGCGCGCCAGCGCCGTCAAGAAGAAGAAACAGAAATGAGGGCACGCCTGCACCTCGTCGCCTTCGCGGCGCTGTTCTTGGCGACCGCTCTGGTCGCCACCTCCGGTGGGTCCGCCGGCGCGGCCAGCGCGATCGGCGTCGTCGCCCAGCCCTCGATCGGCTCGCCGGCCCGCGCCTTCCTCGGCGCGGCGCCGCAGGAAGCGCCGGGGGCGACCTTCGCCACTGCGGCCGGGAGCCTGACTCTGGCCCGGTACACGGCGGCGGGTGGCTGGGAGCTGTTGCCCGAACCGACCGCCCCCGAAGGCGGTCCGGGCGAAGCTCGCTTCCAAGAGGACGCGAACGCGGGACGGACGACGCCCCGCGGCGGCATCGCCGCGGCGGGTGGGGATGAAATTCTCGTCTTCCGCGATCCCGGCGGCGGGCTGCGCGAAGCGCCCTATCCCGAAGAAGAGCTCAACTTCGGCACCGAAGGGCTTTACGGGTTCGGCGCCGGGCGGCTGCTGGCGGTCGGCGAACCGGGCGGCGAGACCACCGCCTTCATCGTTCCGGAACTCCAGCGGGCGGTGCTCTCCTACGACGGCGAGGAATGGGCGCGGGAGCAGATCTGCCTAGGCGAAGCGCCGCTCTGCGAACTCCCGGCGGCGAGCATGCGCGTGCTCGCGATCGAAGCCGCGGGCGACGAGGCCTGGATGCTCGCTCGCGACGCCGTCGTCGCCGAAGGCGAAGACGTCCCGGGGGAGGGGATCGAGCTGTTCCGCCGCGAAACGGGCGGTCCCGGCGACCCGGTCTGGCGCCAGCAGAAACTGGGGCCGACCGGATCGCTCGGGGCGCGCTACGAACTGGGCGAACCGCTCGGGGTCGAGGTCGCGGCCCGCAACCAGGGCCAACCGCTCACCGTCAGCTCGGCCGGCGTCTGGTTCGACGCGGTGCTGACCTCCGGCGGGGGCGGCGTCGAGGCGACCGCCTATTACGACCTCGCCGCCGGCGAAGTGACGGCCGCCTGGTGCGACCTCGCCTCCCCGGCCGGGCTCTGCACGTTCGGCCTCGATACCGAACTGCCCGCCGGGGAAGGCCGCAGCTTCGCCTGGCCTCCCGACTCCTCGACCGGCGCCTACGGCTCGCGGATCGTCACCGGGATCGGCCAGGGCTCGATCGCCAGCCTCGAAGGCAACGCCTTCGTGCGTATCCCGCTGGGTAGCGGCGATGCCGGCTCCGACCTCGGGGCCGCGATGGCTGCGCCGGACGAAGGCTGGCTCGGGGCGCGACCGCCGCTGCAGATCACCCGCTCCCCGGAAGCCGCCCGGCTGCTGTCCTGGCCGGTTCCGTTCCGGCGCCCGCTGACCGCGATCGCACCCGAGCCCGGCGCCGCGGTCGGCGGCCTCGGCTCGGAAGCGCTCGCGGTCGGCGACGAGGGCCAGGTCGCCCGCTACATCCCCGGCCAGGGCTGGGAACCGGAATTCCTCCTGCGCGGATCGGGCAGGCGGGCGACGCCGCGCCTGCGCGCGGTCGCCTGGCCCGAACGGGAACGGGCCTACGCGGTCGGCGACGGCGGCGCGATGTGGATGTGGCAGAAGGCGACCGGACTCTGGCAAGTGGATCCCACCGCGCCCCCGAACCTGGTCCGCGGCAACTTCACCGCGATCGCCTTCGACCCCGACAAACCGAGCCGCGGCTTCGCGGTCGGCAAGCAGGGCCTGCTGCTGCGCTTCGGCCGCCAGTGGACCCAGGACAAACTGCCGGCCGGGGTGCCGCCGGAAGCCAACTTCACCTCGGTCGCCTTCGCCGGCGACGAAGCGATCGCGACCTACAAGTTCCAGTATCCGGAAGGATCACCGCCCCTTTACAAAGGCGGCGTCATCGTCGAAGACGGCTCCGGCTGGCGGGTCGACACCGCGGCTCAGGAAGCCCTGGGTCCCGCTCCGCCGCAGTTGGTCGCCGGGCTGCCCGACGGAGGCGCGGCGATCGCCTCGCTGGGCGTCGGCGAGGGGAGCAAATTCGCCGGCCGGGTGATCGAGCGGCAGGGACCCGGCGCCCCTTGGCAGCGGGCGGCCGGCGGCTGGAGCGGCTACCCGGTCGCGCTGGCGGCGATTCGCGAAGGCGGCCAGGTCCGGGCGATCGCCTCGATCGTCTCCCGGCAGGGGGAACGCGATGCGCTGATCGACCAAGAACAGATCATCAACCGGCCCCCGCCGGGGCAGGCGCCGCTCTTGACTGAACCGTATCCGCTGCCCGGCGGCGGCAACGTGATCCGCCAGACCGCGACCGGCTGGCGCGACGAACAGCGCGAAGCTTTTCCGGACCCGCGCCCGGTGGTCGGGCAGTTGTCCTACGACGTCCCGCTGCAGCCGGACCCGATCCTCGCCCTGCTGGTCGCCAGCGACGGCAGCGGCGGCTGGGCGGTCGGCGGCGAGACCGGGACCTTCGTCCAGTTCCGCAGCAAAGCGATCCAGACCGCCGGCGTCTTCCGCTACGGGGCCGCCGCCGCGCCGCCGGCGAACGCCGCCCCGGCGCCGGTCCCGCTGGAACCGGGCGCGACCTTCGCCTTCGGCGGCAACGCCCAGTGCGCCTACGCCTGCGCCGACCTGGCCGGAACCGGGATCGGCCCCGACCGCTGGCTTAACGCGGCGGTCTCCCGGGCCCGCGAGGTCGGCGCCCGCGCCTTCCTCTACACCGGCTCCAGCGTCGCCACCGGCGTCGAGGAACCGCTCGCCGCCGAAATCGGCGCCAGCGCCTACGCGCGCGAGCAGGCCGCCTACGCGCGCCGCCTCGCCGCTGGCGCCGGCGGCATGCCGGTCTTCGCCGCGCCCTCGCAGAGCGACCTCGACGCCGGCGCCACCTTCTCGACCTTCTTCGACGCCTTCGCCGGGTTCGGCGCCCCGTTCGGGACGGGGCCGGCCGGGGCGGGGATCGCGCCGGTCTCCCAGGCCAGCGCCGCCCAGCCCTACTACTCGTTCGTCTCGACCGGGACGGGGGGGAGGGTGCGGATGATCGTGCTCGACTACTCGGCGCCGACCCTGAGCGAGGGCCAGCGCTGCTGGCTCTCCCAGGAACTCACGGCGGCCGGCGCGGCCGGCACGCCGGCGATCGTCGTCGGCCAGCGCGACCTCGCCGGGCTCGCCCCCAACGCCGCCGGCGACCGCTCCGCGGTCGTCCCGATCCTCGCCGGGGTCAGCGCCCCTCCCGGCTGCGGCTCACCCGGCCCCGCCGCCTCCGCCTACTTCTTCGACTATCCCGAACAGACCCGCGCCTACCGGCTGATCGCCGGCGCCCGCTCGGTCCCCGCCTACGGCACCGGCACGCTCGGCTACGTGACCCCGCCGCCGCCGGCCGAAACCGACTTCACCGGCTCCTCCGGCTTCCTCCTGGTCGCGGTCGGCAAAGCTGAAGGGGAGGCCAACGTCGCCCCGGTCAACGTTCGCCTGATCCCCTCGATCGGCGCCCTGGCGCTGAACGCGACCGACGGCACCCTGCTGCGCCGCAGCCAGCCGGCGCTGTTCCAGGCCCTCGCGCGCCGGCCCCTCGCCGGCACCCGCTGCGACGGCACCGGGCCCGAAGCCTGCGACCTCGCGAGCCCGGAACCGTACGTCCAGATCCCGGCCGAATGCAGCGGCGGCAAGTGCGGGACGACGCTGAGCCCCGAATACACCTTCACTTCCTCGGAGCCGGACATCGCCGATTTCGTCGCCCGCGACCCGGCCTCGCCGAACCCGCGCAACGTCTACCTGGTGAAAAAGAAGCCGGTGCTCGACTCGCACTCCGGCCTGCTCTGCGCCTTCAACGCCGGGACCACGATCGTCACCGTCTCGACCGGCGGTCTCTCCTACTCGCAGAAGGTGACCGTGCAGGCGGGCACCGTCCAGCAGCCCTGCGGGACGACGCCGATCCGCAACCGCGGCACGCCCTCGCCGGTGCCCGACACGCCGCCCGGGCCGGCGCCGACCCCCGAAGGCGGGCCGCTGCCGAACGAACTGCCGCCGGCGCCGCCGCCGCCCCCGCCGGGCTCGCCGGCCCCGGCCCCGGTCCCGAATCCGCCGGCGAAAACGCCGCCCCCGCCCCCGCCGATCCAGCCGCTCTACCTGCCGGTGCCGACGCCGGTCGCCGTGCCGCTGGTCCCGATCGTGCCGCCGCCGCCGCTGCCGGCGGTGCAGCCGACGCCGCCCAGCGGCACTTCGCAGGTCAACGCGGTCGAGGAAGAAGAGGAGCCCGAGGAGGCGATCGAATCGTCCTCGGCGATGGCGGCACCGCCGGCGCCGGGGCCGGCCGCGGGGCCGGT
>Ga0081539_10006260_pt1 | contig 11521 bp, 10 predicted proteins | sample TabmetS4T2R2_FD_71023 | JGI IMG/M metagenome (GOLD analysis project Ga0081539, IMG submission 71023) | Tabebuia heterophylla rhizosphere microbial communities from the University of Puerto Rico - S4T2R2 | ecosystem: Host-associated > Plants > Roots > Rhizosphere ...
AGGGCGGTGGCGAGGTGCAGGGTGACCGAGTCGGCCCGCAGCTTCCACCAGACCACGAACGCTCCGAGCAGGGCCTGGGCCAGGACCAGGACCAGGGCGGCCACGGCCGCCCGGCGGACCACCTTGTCCTGGCCGGTCCGCCAGGCCGCCACCACCAGCAGCGCCACCAGCACCACCACCACCGAGGCGACCAGCCGGTGGGAGTGCTCGATCCAGGCGTGGAGCTCGGCCGGGGGGACGAGCCTGCCGAAGCAGCGCGGCCAGTCGGGGCAGCCGAGCCCGGAGTCGGTCGCCCGGACCAGCCCGCCCACGGCGATCAGCACGAAGGTGGCGGCGATGGTGGTGATGGCCAGACGCCGGAACTGCGCCGTCAAGGACTCCTCCGTTCAGCCATGCTCGGAGCATAGTGTTGCACCATGGAAACGCGCACGGCCGACGGCCGATTGGCTGCCTGGGTCTTCGACCTGCCGGTGGTGGAGCTGCGGGCCGGCTACCGGGCCGCGGTCTACTTCGACCGCTCCCGGCGGATCCTGGCCGCCGAGGGCGACGACACCCGGGTCACCATCCAGGTGTTCCAGCGGGCCGACGCCATGGTCGCCTGCGGGGTCGACGAGGCCCTGGCCGTGCTCGCCCTGGGCGCCGGCGAGTTCCTCGACGAGCCGGCCGCCGACCAGGCCTTCGCCGCCTACCTGGCCGCCCGCGACCGGGCCCGGCGGGCCCGCTCCAAGGGCGGCGACGCCTGGGTCGAGACGGTCCGGGCCCAGGTCGAGGCCGAGGCCGCCTTCGACCGCCACTGGCGGCCGGCCGCCCCCGGGCAGCTCCAGGTGTCGGCCCTGCGCGACGGCGACCGGATCGACGCCTGGGAGCCGGTCATCGAGGTCACCGGCCCGTACCGGCTGCTGGCCCACCTGGAGAGCGTGTACCTGGGCGCGCTGGCCCGCCGGACCCTGGTCGCCAGCAACGTCCGCCGGGTGGTGGACGCGGCCGGGGGCAAGCCGGTGCTGTTCTTCGCCGACCGCTTCGACCACTGGGCGACCCAGGGCGGCGACGGCTACGCCGCCTTCGTGGGCGGGGCCGAGGGGGTGGCCACCGACGCCCAGGCGGCCTGGTGGGGCGAGCGCGGCCTCGGGACCATCCCCCACGCGCTGATCGCCACCTTCGGGGGGGACACCGTCGCCGCGGTGGCCGCCTTCGCCCGCCGGTTCCCCGGCGTGCCGCTGATCGCCCTGGTCGACTTCGACAACGACTCGGTGGCGACCGCCCTCGCCTGCGCCCGGGCGTTCGGGGAGCGGCTGTGGGGGGTGCGCCTGGACACCTCGGGGACCATGGTCGACCGCTCCCTCTGGCCCGAGCTGGGCGACTTCGCCCCCACCGGGGTCAACCGGCGCCTGGTCGAGAAGGTCCGGGCCGCCCTCGACGCCGAGGGGTTCACCCACGTCCGGGTGATCGTGTCCGGCGGGTTCACGGCCGAGCGGATCGCCGCCTTCGAGGCCACCGGCGTCCCCGTCGACTCCTACGCCGTCGGGTCGTCGCTGCTCAAGGGCGGGGCCGACTTCACCGCCGACGTGGTCCAGCGCGAAGGCCAGCCGTGCGCCAAGGCCGGCCGGGTCCACCGGCCCGCGGAGCGGCTACAGCCGGTCGATCTGACCAACCAGCTCAAGGCCGACAGCAGGGTATAGACTCCGCGGATGCCCCGGCTACCCGCCGCCGTCCGCCGGCGCCTCCGCGACACGGCCCTGGCCGCCTCCAGGCGGCTGTCCACCGGCCCCGAATGGGCGCGTCACGTCCGCGACGAGCTCAACCTGCTGGCCCCCTCCGAAGCCTGGCGCGAGACGGTCGCCGACGGCTTCCACCGCCGCTACTACGACGCCGGCGAGGGCGGCGGCACCTGGAAGGACACCCGCTTCCTGGGCGTCCCCACCTGGAAGGTCCCCCTGGACCTGTGGGTCTACCAGGAGCTGGTGTGGGAGCTGCGCCCCGGCCTGATCATGGAGACCGGCACCGCCCACGGCGGCAGCGCCCTGTACCTGGCCAGCCTGTGCGAGACCGTCGGCTCGGGCGAGGTCGTCAGCGTCGACGTCGGCCACTGGCCCGACCGGCCGGCTCACCCCCGCCTCACCTACCTGACCGCCTCCTCGACCGATCCGGCGGTGGTCGCCGAGGTGGCTGGGCGGGCCGCCAGGGCCGGGACCGTGCTGGTGGTGCTGGACTCCGACCACCGCCACGACCACGTCCTGGCCGAGCTGCGGGCGTACGCCCCCCTGGTCACCCCGGGCAGCTACCTGGTCGTGGAGGACACCAACATCAACGGCCACCCGGTGTACGAGGCCTTCGGGCCCGGGCCGATGGAGGCCGTCCAGGACTTCCTCAAGGAGCGCGACGACTTCGAGGTCGACCACTCCCGGGAGAAGCTCCTGCTCACCTTCAACCCCGGCGGCTGGCTCCGCAAGCTCGGCTAGCCGGGGGTTCCGGGAAGAAGGAGAAGGGCCGCGGTGGCTCCGCGGCCCTTCCCTGGCGTCGTCGCATACGACTGACGCTGCCCGCCCCCACGGCGCTTCCCGGGACCCTCGCTGCGGCCTGATCCCCCAGAGCAGGCCGCCGGAGAAGAAGCGGTCCCGGGCCGCGCCGTCCCCATAATCGGGGGCGGTCTGTACCCGCACGCGGATACTAGTTCGAGGTAACTAGTCATTGCAAGTGTGAGTTAACCAGGTACCGTTGTTCCGATGGCCCGGACCTACGTGCTGGACACCAACGTGCTGATCGCCGACCCGGAGGCCCCGGGTCGCTTCCAGGAGCACGACGTGGCCATCCCCCTGACCGTGGTCGAGGAGCTGGACAAGCTCAAGACCAGGCCGGACGAGACCGGGGCGTCGGCCCGGCGGGCCATCCGGACCCTCGAGCGCCTCCGCCAGCAGGGCAACCTGTCCGAGGGGGTGGAGCTGCCCGGCGGCGGCCGCATCTGGGTCGAGGTCACCCTGGCCTCCCGCCTTGACCTGCCCGAGGCCCTGGCGGCCACCTCGGACGACAACCGCATCCTGGCCACCACCGCCAACCTGGCCAAGGAGCTGGCCGGGGAGCGCGAGGTGGTGCTGGTCTCCAAGGACGCCAGCCTGCGGATCAAGGCCGAGGCCCTCAAGCTGCTGGCCGAGGAGTACCGGCACGAGCGGGTGGCCATCGAGGAGGGCTACCTGGGCGTGGCCACCTGCGAGCTGACCGGCGGGATCGACGCCATCTACGCCGCCCGAGGCGGCGAGATCACCGCCGACCAGCCACTGTGGGCCAACCAGTTCGTGGTCCTGCGCTCGGGCAGCCAGAGCGCGCTCGGCCAGGTGCGGCGCAGCGTCGAGGCCGGCCAGGAGGTCGAGATCACCCTGGTCGGGGAGGCCCCCGAGACGTTCGGGGTCCGGGCCCGCTCCAAGGAGCAGACCTTCGCCCTCCACCTGCTCCACGACCCCAAGGTCCCGCTGGTGTCGCTGGCCGGCAACGCCGGTACCGGCAAGACCTACCTGGCCGTGGCGGCCGGGCTGGAGACGACCCTGGAGCAGGGCCTCTACGACCGGGTGCTGGTGTTCCGGCCGGTCGTCCCGGTGGGCCGCCAGGACCTCGGGTTCCTGCCCGGCGACGTCGACGAGAAGATCTCGCCCTGGATGAAGGCCATCCACGACACCCTGGCCCAGCTGTTCCGGGGCAGCCACGACGCCGACCGGCGCGAGAGCTACACCCAGGACCTGGTCCAGGGGCTGCTGGACGACGGCACGGTCCAGCTGGAGCCGCTCACCTTCATCCGCGGCCGCACCTTCGCCCGCACCTTCGCCATCCTCGACGAGGCCCAGAACGTCGAGTACGGGGTGCTGCGCTCGCTGGCCAGCCGCCTCGGCGAGGGCTCCAAGCTGGTCCTGTGCCACGACACCTCCCAGGTCGACCATCCCTATGTCGACCCGGACTCCGGGGTGGCGGCGATGATCGAGCGGCTCAAGGGCGAGCCGCTGTTCGGCCACGTCACCCTCGTCAAGGGCGAGCGCAGCCCGGTCGCCGAGCTGGTCGCCCGCAAGCTGTAGGAGGCCGACCGTCATGTCCGAGCCACCCGACGACCACCTCAGCCCGACCGACCGGGAGCTGCTCCGCCGGGCCGAGCTCGCCCTCGCCCAGCTCAACAACCGCCACGGCCTGGAGCCCGACCAGTCGGCCACCTTGACCGCCATCCGGCTGCGCCTGGAAGGCAAGTCCCGCGCCTCCCTGGACGACCTGCTGACCGCCGGCAAGGACCTCGGCGGCAAGGACCCCCTGAGCGAGGCCATGACCCGCCGCCAGCAGGGCCCGAGCTTCGACGACCTGGTCGCCGGGGTCGACCAGAAGCCCAAGAAGTCCCTGGACGACCTGCTGTAGGACCAAGCAACCCGAGCATCTGGACAAACCTGTCCAAAGGTTGCATGGGGGACTAGACTCCGGTGGCTGCCGTCGCACCCGCCGGAGGTCCCGCGATGCCGCGCCGCCCCACCCGTGCCCTGCTGGCCGCCCTCCTTGCCGCGCTGTGCCTGGTCACCGCCACCGCTCCCGCCCAGGCCGGCCGGGAACCGGTCAAGCAGCCGGTGGCCACCGGCACCGGCGGGGCCATCGCCACCGTCGACCTGGACGCCTCGGCGGCCGGCCTGGAGGTGCTGCGCGCCGGCGGCAACGCCGTCGACGCCGCGGTCGCGGCCGCGGCCACCCTCGGGGTCACCGAGCCCTACTCGGCCGGCGTCGGCGGTGGCGGGTTCCTGGTCGCCTACCTGGCCGACCGGCACCGGGTGGTCACCGTCGACGGCCGCGAGACCGCCCCGGCCGCCTTCGCCGAGGACAGCTTCATCGACCCGGCCACCGGCGAGCCCATCCCGTTCGCCGAGCGGGTCACCAGCGGCCTCGGGGTCGGGGTGCCGGGCACCCTGGCCACCTGGCAGCACGCGCTGCGCCGCTACGGGACCATGCCGCTGGCCACGGTCCTGCGGCCCGCCATCGGGGTGGCCGAGCGCGGCTTCGTGGTCGACCAGACCTTCGCCGACCAGACGGCCAGCAACGCCGCCCGCTTCGCCGCCTTCCCGGCCACGGCCGCGCTGTACCTGCCCGGCGGCGCGCCCCCGGCCGTCGGGTCGGTGCTGCGCAACCCCGACCTGGCCGGCACCTACCGGCTGCTGGCCCGCCGCGGCACCGCTCCTTTCTACCAGGGCCGGATCGCCCGGGCGGTCGCCGCCACCGTCCAGGACCCGCCGGTCGACCCGGCGTCGGCCCGGAACGTCCGCCCCGGGGTCATGTCCACCGCCGACCTGGCCGCCTACCGGGCACTGGACCGGCCCCCGACCCGGGTCGCCTACCGCGGCCGCCAGATCTACGGGATGGGCCCGCCGTCCAGCGGCGGGTCCACGGTGGGGGAGGCCCTCAACATCCTCGAGGGCTACGACCTGGCCGGCGGGTCCCGCGTCGAGGCCCTGTACCGCTACCTGGAGGCGTCCCGGCTGGCCTTCGCCGACCGCAACCGCTGGGTCGGCGACCCCGACCAGGTCGACGTGCCCCTGGCGGGGCTGCTCAGCCAGGGGTTCGCCGACGAGCGCCGCTGCCTGATCGGCGAGCGAGCCAACGTCAGCCCGGTCCCGCCCGGCGACCCCTTCCCGCCGTTCGGGCCCGGCTGCCCCGAGCGCGGGGTGGCCGTGGCGAGCGGCGCCGAAGGGCCGTCCACGACCCACCTGAGCGTGGCCGACCGCTGGGGCAACGTGGTCAGCTACACCCTGACCATCGAGCAGACCGGGGGCAGCGGCATGGTCGTGCCCGGCTACGGGTTCCTGCTCAACAACGAGCTCACCGACTTCAACCCCGAGCCGCTGTTCGAGGGGGTGCCCGACCCCAACCTGCCCGCCCCCGGCAAGCGGCCCCGGTCGTCGATGAGCCCGACGATCGTGGTCCGCGACGGCCGGCCGGTGCTGGCCGTCGGCTCGCCTGGCGGGGCCACCATCATCACCACCGTGCTCCAGATCCTCATGGAGCACCTCGACCTCGGCCGGAGCCTGCCCGAGGCGATCGCCGCCCCACGGGTGTCGCAGCGCAACAGCGACCCCGGCGACGCCGAGCCGGCCTTCCTGGCCGGCCCCGAGGCGGCCGCCCTCCAGGCCCTGGGCGAGCAGCTCCGCCCGGCCCCGGCCACGGCCCCGCTGCCCTCGGAGATCGGCGCCGCCGCGGGAATCGCCTTCCTGGGTGGCGGGGTTCTCCAGGCGGCCGCCGAGCCCGTCCGCCGCGGCGGCGGCAGCGCCCTCGTCGTGCACCCCGTCCGCTAGCTCCACGCCCATCCCAGGAGGGACCGCCATGCCCGACCGGATCACCCGCGGGCCGGGCCGGGCAGTGCCTCAGCCCGTACGTGCTGGACCACAACCCGTGCGGTTCCAGCTCGGGGTCGGGGACCGCCCCGGCGGCCAGCCTGTGCGCGGGGGCGCTGGGGACCGAGACCGACGGGTCGATCGTCTGCCCGTCGTCGCATAACAGCCTGGTCGGGATCAAGCCCACCCTGGGGCTGACCAGCCGGTCCGGGGTCGTCCCGATCGCCCACAGCCAGGACGTTACCGGCCCCATGTGCCGGACCGTGGCCGACGCGGCCACCGTGCTCGGGGCCATGACCGGGGGCGACCCCCGTGACCCGGCCACCGCCGACTCCAAGGGCCACTTCCATCGCGACTACCGTCGCTTCCTCGACCCGGACGGGCTGCGCGGAGCCCGCATCGGCGTCTGGCGCGAGGGCGTGTGTCGGAGCTGCGTAACACCGACATGCGCACCCTGGCCGACCTGATCGCCTTCAACGAGGCCCACGCCGACCAGGAGCTCCGCTTCATCGGCGGCCGCTTCACCGAGCCGACCCTGATCAAGCTGGCCGACGGCTTCGAGCAGGGCACCCGGGTCCGCCACGCCCCCCGGTACCTGCCCAGCCTCGCGGTCAGGGACTTCATCGCCCGGGACACCAACGCCCACACCGGGCGGCGGACCGGCACCGAGCCGTCCAAGAGCCAGCAGAAGCTGGCCGGCCTCTAGGCCGGCGGGCGCAGGCCCCGGATCGACGCCACCTCGGCGACCACGGCGTCGATCTCGTCGTCGCTGGTGTACAGGTGCGGGCCGAGGCGGAGGCCGGCGCCGGGGCGGTGGTCGCAGGTGTAGCCGCGGGCGATCAGCTGCTTGGTGGCCTGCTCGGCGCCGTCGAAGTCGACGACCACGCTGCCGCCGCGGCGGGCCGGGTCGGCGGGGCCGCGGACGACCGCGCCCTGGGCGGCGAAGCCGTCCAGGAGGCGGGCCACCTGGCGCCGGGACTTGGCCCGGATGGCCCCGACCCCGGCGTCGGCGACGATCCGGTAGCCCTCGGCGGCCATCACGTGGGCGGCGACATTGGGGGTGCCGGTGACGAACCGGCCGGCGCCTTCGGCGAAGGCGATCGGGCTGGGCCGGAAGGCGAAGGGAGCCTGGTGGCCGAACCAGCCGACCAGCCGGGGGGCCAGGGAGGCGGCCACCTCGGGGCGGGCGTACAGGTACCCGGTGCCGGGGCCGCCCAGCAGCCACTTCACGGACCCGCCGACCAGCAGGTCGACCCCGAGCTCGCCGACGTCGATCGGGACCGTGCCGGCCGACTGGTAGGTGTCGAGCAGGACCAGGGCCCCCACCTCGTGGGCCCGGGCGGCCACGGCGGCCGCGTCCAGCAGGGCCGAGGAGCGGAAGGCGACGTGGGTGACGGCGACCAGGGCGGTCCGCTCGTCGATCGCCTCCAGCAGCCGCTCGGTGTCGACGGCGAGGTCGCGGGAGGGCACCACCTCGACCTTGGCCCCAAGGGTCTCGGTGGCCCGGTACAGGTAGTCGCAGGTCGGGAACTCGAGGTCGGTGGTGACGAGCCGGTCCCGCTCGCCGGTCCAGTCGAAGCAGGACAGGACCTGGCCGGCCAGGACCGACACGTTGGGGCCGAGGGCGACCGACCCCGCCGGGGCCCCGAACAGGCCCTCGAGCAGGCCGGCCACGGCCTTGAGCTGGTCCAGCCACCCGTACCAGGCGACCACGCCCTCCTCGGCCCACTCCTGCGTGAACCGTTGCAGGGCCGCCGGGGCGGTGTCGGGCATCGGCCCCAGGGTGTGGGCGGCGAAGTAGGGGCCGCGGCGCAGGGTCGGGAACCGGTCCCGGTAGGCGAGCAGCTCGTCGGCCACGGCAACCCTCCTTGGTCGGTGGGCTCCCATGCTAGAGCGGCCGGCTCAGTCGCGGACCTGGCGGCGGGCGTAGAGGGCCAGGCAGCCGGCCAGGGCGACCCCGAAGACGAGGACCATCACCAGCACGGCCCGGGCCAGGGGGATGGTGCCCTGGCCGCCCAGGCGGGCGGCCGAGGTCCAGACGGTCCAGCCGCTGGCCGGGGCCCACCGGGGGGCCAGCGCGAGCTCGCCCAGCAGCCCCCAGGCGAGCAGGGCGACCACCCCGGCGAGGGCGCCCCGCAGGACCAGGGCGCAGGCCGCCCCCAGCAGCCCGTAGAGGACGGTGGCGACCAGGGCGGCGGCCAGGGCGGCCCGGTGGGCGGGGCCGTGCCAGGCCACCCCCGAGACGATCCCCCCGGCCGCCTGGAGCAGGGCCGCCAGGACCACGGCGAGCAGGCTCTGCACGGCCCACCAGGCGGCGGCCAGGACCCCGGCCACGGCCAGCTGGTAGCCGGCGAAGCGCAGCCGCCGGGGGTCGCGGGCCAGCAGGGCCCGCTCGGTCGCCCAGTCGAAGTCGGCCCCGACCACGGCCGCCACCAGCACCCCGAAGACCAGCCCGCCGGGCACGGCCACCAGCCGCAGACCGCCCAGGACGAGGTCGTCGCCGGCCCCGGCGAGATCGTCGGCGGTCACCGCGGCCAGCAGCTCGGCCAGGGCCACGGCCGCCGCCTGGAGGGCGACGACGGCCAGGACCACCGGCCGGCGGGCCAGCTCCCGTACCCGCACGGCCACCACCCCGGCGAACGGGTGCCCGCTCCGGGCGGCGAGCCGCCGCCCCTTCACGCCCCACCGCCACCGCCACCCGGCCGCGGCCCGGATCACCGGGACACCTCGGCCGGGCCGGACAGGTCGGGGGCGAGGCCGCTGGTCACCTCGGCGTAGGCCAGCTCCAGGGTGGGGGAGCGGCGCAGGTCCGATGGGTAGATGCCGGCGTCGGCCAGGATCCGGGCGATGGCGCTGCCGTCGGGCCGGCCGAGCTGGTAGGGGGCGCCGGTCTCGACCAGGACCCGGCCGTCCTCGCGCCAGCAGATGAGCCGCACCGCCCGCAGGGCGGCCACGGCGGCCTCCGGGTCGCCGACGGTGACCTCGTAGCGGCCGGCGGCCGAGCCCAGCTCGGTCGGCGGGCCCTCCTGGACCAGCCGGCCGGCGGCCATCAACCCGACCCGGGTGCAGAGCCGCTCGGCGTCGTCGAGCTGGTGGCTGGAGAGCAGCACCGTCCCGCCCCGGGCCACATGGTCCTTGAGCAGCTCGTTGACCCGGCGGCGGTGGCCGGGGTCGAGGCCGACCGTTGGCTCGTCCAGGACCAGCAGGTCGGGCGGGCCGACCAGGGCGGCCGCGGTGGCCAGGACCTGGCGCATGCCGGTGGACCAGGTGGCGGTCGGCCGGTCGGTCATGCGGCCTAGGCCGAGCAGGCCGGCCACCCGGTCGACCTCGGCGTCGCGGGCCGACGCCCAGCGGGCGATCAGGGCCAGGTACTCCCGCCCGGTGAGGCGGGGGGGGAGGGCCGGGGCCTCGATCAGGCTGCCGACCCGCCGCGGCCGGGCCCCGTCCGCCGACCGCGGGTCGCGGCCGAGCAGCCGCACCCGGCCGCCGTCGGCGGCCAGCAACCCAAGGGCGACCCGCAGGGCGGTCGTCTTGCCGGCCCCGTTGGGCCCGATCAGCCCGTACAGCTCGCCCTCGCCGACGCGCAGGTCGAGCCCGGCGAGCACCAGGGTGCGGCCGAAGCGCCGGTACACGCCCTCCAGCTCCACCGCCGCTGCCGTGGCCGCCTCCTCTCGAGGTTGGTTGCGGATGCATTGAACCAGAACAACCGCGCGGGACGGGGCGGCCAGGCCTGGTCCGGCGACCCGGCCACGCGGTACAACCTGGCCATGCGGTCCACCCCGATCCCCGGACCAGGCGAGCGGCCCGCACCGGAACGGCCGGCCCCCGGCGCCGCCGGCGCCCGGACCCGCTCGCGGGAGGAGGCCGTGCTGGCCGCTCTGGCGGGCGGGGTGCTGGGGCCGGCCTTCGATCCGGCCGTGCCCGGCCGGATGCTGGAGATCCTGGACGGCACGGCCAACCGGCGCGACCGCGATCGCCTCCTGGCCCTGCTCCGGGTCCTGGACACCCGGGCCGGGGCCCTGGCCCTCACCGGCCGTCCCGCCCCTGTCTCCGGCCGCCCCCCGGCCGTGGCCGAGGCGCTGATGGCCCGCTGGGCCGGAAGCCGCCTGCCCCCGATCCGGCAGGTCGCCGACGCCATCGGCCCGGTGGCCCTGCTGGCCGGCTACGGCTGGCCCGGGCCGGCCCGCGACGCCACCGGCTACCCGGGGCCGCTCGGCCCCGCCCCCGACGTCCCCCGGCGGCTCCACCCCCTGACCGTGGACGGCGACCAGGCGCTGGCCTGCGACGTCGTCGTGGTCGGCTCGGGAGCGGGCGGCGCGGTGGTGGCGGCCGGGCTGGCCCGGGCCGGCCTGGACGTGGTCGTGCTCGAGAAGGGCGGCCACGCCGCCGAGCGCGACTTCACCCACCAGGAGGGCGACGCCTACCGCGACCTCTACCTGTACGGATCCACCCTGACCACCGACGACCTGGCCTGCCGGATCCTGGCCGGGTCGACCCTGGGCGGGGGCACGGTGGTCAACTACTCGACCTCGTTCCCGACCCCGCCGGCGGTCCTGGCCGAGTGGGCGGCCGTCTCCGGCGTGGACGCTTTCGTCTCCGGCGAGGTCGCCGCCTCCCTGGACGCGGTGGCGGCCCGTCTCGGGGTCACCGACACCCAGAGCCGCCCCGGCGCCCGCGACCGGATCCTGGAACAGGGCTTGGCCCGGCTCGGCTGGCACGCCGGCCGCCTGCCCCGCAACGTCCGCGGCTGCCCCCAGGACGCCGGCTGCGGCTGGTGCGGGTTCGGCTGCCGGGCCGGGGCCAAGCAGTCGACCCTGGTCACCTACCTGGCGGACGCCGAGGCGGCCGGGGCCCGGCTGGTCACCGGGGCCGACGCCCGCCGGGTCCTGATCGAGCCCGTCCGCGGCGGCGACCGCAGCGGCCGGGCCAGCGGGGTCGAGGCCGTCACCGCGGCCGGCCACCGGCTGGTGGTCCGGGCCCGGGCGGTGGTGGCCGCGGGCGGGGCGATCGAGACCCCGTCCCTGCTGCTGCGCTCCGGGCTCGGCGGCCAGGTCGGCCGCCACCTCCACCTGCACCCGGGCACGGCCGCCGTCGGCGTCTTCGACGAGCCCGTCCGCTGGTGGGAGGGGACTCTCCAGGCCCGCTACTCGACCCCGCTCCGCGAGCGCCTCCGGCCCTAC
>Ga0081539_10006261_pt1 | contig 11520 bp, 11 predicted proteins | sample TabmetS4T2R2_FD_71023 | JGI IMG/M metagenome (GOLD analysis project Ga0081539, IMG submission 71023) | Tabebuia heterophylla rhizosphere microbial communities from the University of Puerto Rico - S4T2R2 | ecosystem: Host-associated > Plants > Roots > Rhizosphere ...
TCTCTGCTGGAGGCGATGGAGGAAGCGCTCTACAAGGTCACCCCTGCCGATGCTGCCGGATGGTTCGATCACTGCGACTACCAGGTCGAGGTCCAGTACTTATGAACACCGCTGTAAGAAATCCTGAAAGAACGCTCCAAGCTAATTCGTTATGCCCCTAGTACAACAATAGTGAAAGGTGAAGCGCATCCGCCAAATGGACTATTTTTCAAACAGCCGACAATATTTCCACCAACGCCGAATTTAGAGAAGTGGCGCCGTTGCGCTCTACGATAAGTGCTCCTTGTGGATCGGTCAGTAAATGAGTAGTCTTTGCCAGACGGAGCAGAGGAAGGAGACCTTTGGAGACTACCCTGCGGAACACCGAGCGTATCTCGGAGTTGTTCGATGAGATCGATGGAACCGTGGCGGATGGTTTTCCCACGATCCACTCTCTTGTCAGCCACACGAAGGCCGGAACCCCGTATCTGCGGGCGCCGGGCGTGGTCATGCTGGCCCGGCCCCGGACCAATATCGCCGGACTGTCCGGGTTCCTGGAAGGCTTCGACCCGGAACTGAACTTCCCGGATTACGTCAACGATCCCACGCCGCTCCCTGATTCCACCCAGCTCTGCAAAACGGCCGGACAGCTCTGCTACGCGAGCTTTGGTCCCCGCCGCACGACCAATGAGAACGCCGCCGCGTACATCGAACGTCTAACGTCGGCGGGTCATGGCTCCGTCTTGGAACACGCGAGCTTCAGCTTCCTGCTCTACGGCATCGGCCGCAGCGTGACGCATGAGCTGGTGCGGCATCGCGCCGGAGCTGGTTTCTCCCAGATTTCCCAGCGGTATGTTTCTGGATCGGTGCTGCGCTTCGTGGAGCGGCCGGAGTATCAGGAAGACGCCGAGTTGCACCAGTTGTTCGAGGAGCGGGTTGATCGGGCGGCTGCAGAGTACGAGGAGATGGCCGGGAGGCTGCTGGAGTATCAGGAGGGCGGGAACGCCATGCTCTCCGCCGACTACAAGACGGACGCGCGCAAGAAGGTGCAGCAGACGGCGCGCTCGCTGCTGCCGAACGAGACCGAGGCGCCGATGGTGTTCACAGGGAACGTGCGGGCTTTGAGGCATATCATCGAGATGCGGGCCGACGCGCACGCTGAAAGCGAGATCCGGAACCTCGCCGTCAGGCTCTTCCTATGCCTGCACGAAGCGGACCCGATCCTCTTCGGCGACTACGTTCTGGGCACGCTCCCGGACGGCACCCACACCGTCTCGACCGAGCACCGCAAGGCATAAATAAAGGCTGCAAGCGCGCTCGTTACAGGGCGGACTCACACTGCTCGGATCGGGGAACCGTCGCGGCCTGGAAAGCACGCATTGATACCAGCGGGCTCGTCTGGTGTTACTGCGTATCCTGTTGCAGATATTTGTGGACGAAGGCGATCGCCATGCTGCCCTCGCCGACTGCCGAGGCGACGCGTTTGACCGGGCTGAACCTTACGTCTCCACAGGCGAATATGCCGGGGAAACTCGATTCGAGGAGGTATGGATCCCGGTTGTGCGTCCAGCCCCCGGCCTTCACCACATCGTCGCCCGTCAGGACGTATCCTCGCGGATCGCGCGCGATGTCGGCCGGCAGCCACCCGGTCTCCGCGTCGGCCCCGATGAAGACGAAAAGACCACCACAAGCTTGCTGGCTCACCTTCTCGCTCCTGTTGTCTCGCACGTCGATCTTCTGTAGATAATTGTCGCCGTGCGCGGCGACTACTTCCGAATTCAACTGGACCGACACGTTCGGTCTACGTTTGATCTGCTCGATCAGGTATTGGGACATGCCCTTCTTCAGGGAGTTGCCCCGGACGACGAGCGTTACCGTGCGTGCGTGGTTGGCGAAGTACAGGGCGGCCTGACCTGCTGAGTTTCCGGCGCCGATCAGGTGCACATCGAGCCCGTGCGTGGCGCTCGCTTCGCTGCGCGCGGCCCCGTAGTAGATGCCCTTGCCGATGAGCCGGTCGAAGCCATCGCTCGCAAGGCGGCGCCACGTTACGCCGGTGGCGAGGATGATCGTCCGCGTCCGAATGACGTCGTCTCCATCGAGAACGACCTGACGCGTTTCCGGCTCGATCGTGGCGACGGAGCGCGTGACCAGGATCTCCGCCCCGAGCCGTCTTGCTTGTTTGAGCGCGCGGCTCGCGAGTTCGTCGCCCGAAACCCCGCTTGGGAAGCCCAGGTAGTTTTCGATCCGGGAGGATGTCCCGGCCTGACCTCCGGGCGCTTCGCGCTCGACGACCACGGTGCGCAGCCCCTCGGACGCGCCGTACACCGCCGCCGCGAGTCCTGCCGGTCCACCGCCGATGATGACGGTGTCGTATTCATCCAGGCTCGCGTGAGTTTGAAGACCAAGACGCCGGGCGAGGTCGCGCTTCTCCGGGTGGCTGAGGATCGTACCGTCTTCCTCCAGTCTCACCATCGGACAACCGGCTTCCGTCGGGCGAGGCCCGGGCCAACGGGTTGGGAGGTTCGGCGCATCAGGCGTCATCCATTCGTAGCTGATCTGGTTTCGCTCCAGGAACTGACGCAAATCGCTGAAAGCGGTGTCCCGGCGGTGCCCGACCATCGTTACGCGCGGCTTGGGCGCTTCTGCGGCGATGCCCTGAAGTCCTCCCATGCGCTCGCGCGCGAGCGCGCCGACCTTCACGGAGATCTCCGGCAACGCCGCAGCAATGGAGTAATACTCTTTTGGAGTCACTCGCATGACCCGCGAGGGTTCCGACGCACGATAGCCGCCGACAAATGCCATGCCGAATGCTATAGGCACTTCGCCAAAGATCTGGCCCGGAACACGCCAGCCCAGCCTTCGTTCCAGGCCGTCTATCGTCTTGACGACCTCGATTTTGCCGGAGAGTACCGCGTATAGCGCGCTCTCTCCACCCTCGTGTACGGCGAACTCTCCTGTTTCCAATCTAAGGTCGGCTGATGTCTGCGCGAGACGCTGGAGTTCTGCATCCGCGAGATTCGAGAACAGTGGAATTTCCCGGATTTCGTCAATCGTCAGCATGATTCAATTCACCCTTTGCACGTTTACCACGACCTGGACCTGTCGAAGGAAATATTAATAGAGCATGGGGTGGCAGATGAATAGGATCTTGCTTTTTTGAACAGATTCATGCTCTCTTTGCAGAGAATCTGCTGCGATGAGAACTTGGGTACAGGCCATCCTGACGCACTGGCTGCAAAGTTCTTTCGAGAGATTAGGATATACCGGAGCCACCAACACGCAGGGCGGCATAAACGTCTGGAGGGGATAACCACGAAGTCGAGCAAGCGGTTCGAGATCCAACGTTCGCAGGCCAGCGGGTGACCCCGGTGGGCTTTTCGACCCGCGCTTTTCTAGCGGTAGAGTTGGGTGCGTTCGGCTTCTTCGGCTTCTTCTGGGGAAACTTCGCGGTTCTGCTGGCCGACCTCAGCCGCGCTCTGGACCTCTCTCCCGGTCCCCTGGGTATCGCTCTCTTCATCGGGGCGGCGTCTTCGATCCTGCCGATGGCGATTCTCGGGAGGACCTCGGACCGCATCGGACGGCGGCGGTTCCTCCTGACCTGTGTGTGCGTCTTCGGGATCGGGATCTGCGGCCTGGCGTTCGCCCCAAGCTACCCGGCTTTCCTGGCGGCCCTGATAATTCTGTACGCGATGGGTGGCCTCTACGACGTGGGGATAAACGCGGCCGCCGTGGACCTGGAGCGCAGTACGGGCCGCCGCTTCATGGCGTTCCTGCACGCGGCGTTCTCCGGAGGAGGTGCGATCGGCGCCCTCTCGGCCGGCGCGCTCCTGCAGGCCGGTGTGAACTACCGATACGTGTATCTCTCTGTGCTGATACCGCTGGCCGCCCTGATCATAGCCTTCTCGACCGCCCGTTTTCCCCTTTCGGAGCAGCCGGTTGACGGGGAGAAGGCCGGGGCGCTGGCGTTGTACCGGAACGCATCCCTCCTGCTGGTCGCCGTGATCGCCACGCTGGGCCTCCTCTCGGAAGGGGAGATGGAGCACTGGTCCGGCGTATACCTGCGCCAGACGCTGGAGTTGCCCGCGCTGATAGGTGGCTCTGGGGTGGCCGTCTTCTACGGCGCGATGGCGGTTGGAAGGCTCGCCGCCGCCGGAATCATATCCCGTTTCGGAGACCGCCTGACCCTCATCGGCGCGGGCCTTCTGACGGCGGGAGGGATGGCTCTGGCGCTCGCCACCCGTGAGCCCCTGCTCGTCGTCGCCGGTTTCCTGCTGGTGGGGCTGGCGCTCTCGGCTGTAGTACCCATAGCCTTCTCGCTGGCGGGAGACCTCGCGCCGGGACGGGCCGCGGCGGCCATCTCGACCGTCACCACCCTGGCCTACAGCGGGTTCCTGCTTGGGCCCGTGATCGTGGGCGGCCTGGCCGAAGTGTTCGGGTTACGGCTGGCCCTTGGCACGATAGCCGTGGCGGGAGCTTCCATATTCATTCTCTCGCTGCGCGTGAAGGCTTCACGAGCCGGTTAGTTGTCCTCGCAGGCCACACCGTCGTCATCGCCGTCCAGATAATTAGGGTCAGAGGGGTTTCGCTCCAGTACCTTCTGGACCTCCTCCTGGGTTGCGAAGTCCGCGCAGTCGAGGTCACCGCCTTCTGTGTAGCCGCTACCCGGCTCCTGTTCCCCCGAAGACCCTTCCTCCAGCTCGGAATCGGAGCACCCACCGCCTATCCCGTTGCCCCTGTCTGTCTGCTGGCAAAGCTCTGCTTCCGGGAGTCCCCACAGGCCCCTTTCGTTTTCCCTCGCCTCCTTCTGCGCATCCTTGAAACGGTCCACGTACCTGACGTTCGGCGGGAAGGTGGCCACCTGCGCGTACCCTTCCTCGACGAGGACTTCGTTGAACATCCGGCCGCCCGGCAGATGAACGTAGGCAAGGAGCCTTCCGTACGGGTCTCGCTTCTGCACATCCAGCCCGAGGACGACTTTCTTGCCTTCGAGGCGCCGCGTCGTGAACTCCGAAGCCTCCTTGCCGTATGGCTGCGTACCGAAGTGAGTCTCGGGGGTGTCGATCCCGATTAGCCGTACCCTTGAAAAACCTTCGATGGAGGGCGAGATGTCCACGGTATCCCCGTCCACCACGCGGGTCACGGTCGTATTGTGGTCGCCCGTTTCCGCAGCGTTCACGAAACTTTGACCAACCGAAGTCGCGTCGGCCATGTCGGGGGGAGCACTGTTCCAAGACCCGGAGATGGAACCGAGGAGCAGCGTGAGCACCAGGGAGACGACGCAGACTACGCCGAAGGGCTTCATCGGCCTGTGCCTGGAGTTCCTCAGTATGAGGCCGAAGAAGCTACCCGCGAACACAAGCACAGAGGCAAGGGCGAGTACTCCGACGGAGATCGACACGAATTGAATAACAGCGTCCAACTCCGCCACCCCTCAGCCGACAGATTTTCGGGTAGTCTGGGCTTCGGTTAGCCGGTGGCGGCCTTCGCCAGGCGCTCCTCGGAATCGGCGACCTCTGGATCTTCGATGCGCTTGAAGAGTGGTTTAGCGCCCGTCACCCGGTATGCCTCTGGAGTCTTTTCGAGGTCGGAGATCCTCTCCACGGAACCATCGAAGAATGCTTGCAGCCGCTCCACGGCTTCAGGGACGTAGGGGGCCATGTGGTATGCGATGGAGCCGAGCAGCACGCAGCAGGCGTACAGGTCGTCGCGGGCCTTCTCAGGGTTGTCCTTGCGGGACTTCCACGGTGCGGCGGCGTCGAAGAAGCGGTTGGCCCGCCTTCCCATCGCCAGAAGCTCGCCTAGCGCGTCGCGCGGGCGCGGGGCCATCATCCGCCCCTCGAAGCGTGTTTCGAGCGCCTTGAAATCCGCGAAAGCCTCGTTCGCTGCTTCGGGGAAGTTCTGTGGACGGGGAAGCTCGCCCTCGAAGTACTTCTCGGTGAAGGAGAGGACGCGGTTTATGTAGTTTCCGAGGTTGCCGATCAGGTCGTTGTTGACCCGGCTCTGGAAGTCGCGCCAAGAGAACACCACGTCACCCGTCTCCGGTAGTGTGGAAGACAGATAGAACCGCAGCGGGTCTGCCGGGAAACGCTCCAGGGCTTCGTGCAGCCACACGGCCAGGTTGCGGCTGGTGGACATCTGCATGGCCCGGCGCTCGCCGTCCACGATCACTTCCAGGTTCATGAACTCGTTGGCCGGAACGTCGTACGGTAGTATGAAAGGCTCCTCGCCGTCTTCCCCGACGCCCATGAGCTGCGCGGGCCACATGGTGGTGTGGAAGACGGTATTGTCCTTGCCGATGAAGTGGTAGAGCCTGGTATCCGGCTCCTGCCAGTACTCGCGCCAGCGATCCGGCTCCCCGATCCTCTCGGCCCACTCGGCAGTGGAGGAGACGTAGCCGATGCAGGCGTCGAACCAAACGTAGAACCGCTTGTCCTCGAAGCCCGGCTCCGGCACGGGGACGCCCCAGCGGATGTCGCGCGTGATGGGCCGCTTCTCCAGCCCGCCGTCTATGATCCCGAGGATGAAGTTCTTGACGGAGGTGCGCCAGTGGTCCTGCCCCGCTATGTACTCCCTGAGGCGCTCTGAGAACTTCGGGAGATCCAGGTACAGGTGCGTGGTTTCGCGCACCTCGGCCGGGCCGCCCGTGACCTTGGAGTGCGGTTCGATCAGCTCGTACGCCTCGTACCAGCTTCCGCAGTTGTCGCACTGGTCGCCCCGCGCCTCCTTGTATCCGCACACGGGACACGTCCCCTCGACGTAGCGGTCTGGCAGGAAACGTCCCTCCGATGGACTGTACATCTGTTTGGACTCGGCTTCCGAGATGTAGCCGCCCTCCTTGAGTTTGCGGTAGAAGAGCCGGGTCACCTCGGCGTGCAGCGGACGCGAGGTCTGCGAGAAGTTGTCGAACGAGATGCCGAAGCGCCTGAACGTCTCGTCCATGTGCTTCCACCAGTAGTCGACGACCTCCTGGGGCTCCTTGCCCTCTCGTTCGGCCCGGAGCGTTATGGGAACCCCGTGATCGTCCGTGCCGCAGATGTAGACCACGTCCTCGCCCCGCGCCCGCAGATACCGCACGAACGCGTCCGCCGGCAGGTACGCGCCCACGATCTGGCCCACGTGCAAAGGCCCGTTCGCGTAAGGCAAGGCTGACGTAACCAGATAACGCAGTTTTCTCTCTTCCATAAGAGAAGAATAGCACCTCTGTGAAGGTTTCAGGACCTGCTCCCGAACGCCTGCGGGGTCCTGCGCTTGTGGCCCCGTGTTCGATGCCCTGGGCTGCTAAGATAGCGTTCCTCATGCCCTCCGATATCCCACTGAAGGTCCCTTTCCGGCGGCTACACCCGGAGGCAAAGGTGCCCGAGAGAGCCCACTCGGGTGATGCCGGCTACGATCTGCGATCCGTAGATGAGGTAGAGCTTGCGCCGGGCGAGCGGGCACTGGTGGGGACTGGCGTGGCGGTTGCCATCCCCCAGGGGTACGCGGGGCTCGTGCTGCCCCGGAGCGGACTCGCGGTCAGGCACGGCATCTCGCTGGTCAACACTCCGGGGCTCATCGACTCGGGGTATCGTGGGGAGATCCGGGTTCCCCTCATCAACCACGACCTCAGGGAAACCTTCCGCGTCGGGCGGGGGATGAGGGTCGCGCAGCTCGTCCTGGTCCGCGCCGGAGGCGCCGCGTTCGTGGAGGTGGACCTTCTGGATACGAGCACCGATGGCCGCGGCGAAGGCGGCTTCGGCTCCTCCGGGACGTGAAACCGGGTGAAGTTCTTGTGCGATGCGATGCTTGGCGGTCTTGCGAAGTGGCTCCGGGCCGCCGGCCACGATGCCTGCTACGCCCATGAGGGAACGGACATCTCTGACGCGCACCTCGTCCGGCGGGCGATGGGAGAGGATCGCGTCCTCCTGACAAGCGACCGCAGGTTTCTGGAACGCAAACCCGTCCGGGACAAGGGGATCGCGTTTCTGCTCGTACCGCACGCGCCGGTCGAGGAGCAACTGCAGCTGGTTGCCGGGAGGTTCGATCTGGGGCGGCAGGAATCGCGCTGCATGGAGTGCAACGGAGAGCTGAAGGTCGTGCCCTACGATGCGGTGGCCGGACGGGTTCCGCCGAATGTAGCCGAGGCTCGGAAGAGCTTCTTCCGCTGTGAGGGAGGCGGGCGCGTGTTCTGGCACGGCTCGCACTGGAAGAGGATCGGGGCTCGTCTGGACAGGATCTTCGGGTCCTCCTCCGCGACGGCCGGGACCTGAGCGGTGTTCCTGCTCCGAAAGCCAGACGAAGGGGCCATCGCGCGGTTCATCGCCTCGCAGGAGGGCCTACCGTTCTCCTACCCCGATGTCGGGGCCACCCGGACGGGTGTCTCTCCGAAGGGGTACGTTGCGGATCGCTACCGGGTAAAGCTCGGCGAGGGTGAAGACGCCTTCCAGCGGGCGGCGGATACCCTGCGGGGCTGGCGACAGTTCGGTCTGGGGTGGGTGAGCGTGCATCCGCCTGGTGCGAAGATCGAGGCCGGATCCACGGTCGCCGTGCTTGCCCGACACCTCGGATTCTGGTCGCTGAATTCAGCCCGGGTCGTCTATACGCTCGACGAAGGCGAACCCATCCGGCGTTTCGGTTTCGCCTACGGAACGCTGCCCGGCCATTCGGAAAAGGGAGAGGAGCTGTTCTCTGTTGAATGGGATCAGGTGAGCGGCACTGTCCAGTACGCCGTCTTCGCCTTCTCGCGGCCCAACCATCCCCTGGCGTGGCCCGGATATCCATTCGCCCGGATGTTGCAGAGGCGGTTTCGCCAGGATTCCATCAGGGCGATGGTCGGGGCGGTCATCAGGACCGGCTATCAGTAACCTCTACTGCAGGGGAGTTGCTACACTTCCTGCGGTTTGAACGCTACTACTCACGCCATATTTGGGATCGGTGCGCTGGCGGGTACCGCGTTGCTCTTTGGCATGGAGCCCCCGATCTGGACCTATCCGGTGGCTGCGGCCGCCTCCTGGTTGCCGGATCTGGACAACCCGCGCAGTACCCTGGGCAACGGCCTGAGCCGGAGCAAAAATCCCTGGTGGAACGCAATTACTCGCCCCCCGAGTTGGGCGTTGCGGACCACCTCCTTCTTCCTGGTCCGCACCGTCGGGCACAGAACGCTGACCCACTCGCTGCCGGGCTTCGTGGTCTTCCTGATCCTGGCCTGGATGGTGTTCGGAAGGTTTCCCGATCTATTCCTCGCCCTGGCGGCGGGCTACGCGTCGCACATCCTGGCCGATGCCCTGAATACGCCGGGCGTGCCCTTGTTGTGGCCGCTGGACTGGCGTTTCAGGCTGCTGCCCGGTGGCGTTCGCTCCGGGGGTGTGGCTGAGGTCGTGGTGGCGCTTGCCGCGACGGTCCTCACGGCTGGCGGCCTGATCCTGCTATATCCAGCCCTGGGTGGCCTTCTCTAGCTCCGCTTCCAGCCAGCGTAGCGTCTCCCGGCTCGCCGGGTGCGTCTCCCGGCCGCGCTCTTCGTTGTGGGCGATGGCGCGCCGCAAACCTTCGACGGCGGCTTCCCGGAGGTCTTCCTCCGCCAGATCCCTCAGCCGCCCCACGCTCGGGTAGTCACGGGCAGGTTCGATCTTGTCCGCCACGTATACCGCCAGCGCAACCGGACCCATCCCCGGCGCCCCCGTGGTGTGAACCCTGATGGCTTCCAGCACTCCTGCGTCTCCTACACCGAGTTCCCGGCGTGCCACCTCCGCCGCTACCGGGCCATGCAGCAGCTTTGGGCTCTCCCGCTCCGGCCAGCCGGCCGGCAGGTTCCACTTCTCCGCCAGCCGCAGGTAGTCTTCCTTCTCTACCTCCCTGGCCGCATCATGGAGCAGCGCGGCCAGGCGTGTCCGGTTTTCGTCGATGCCGTGCAGCGCGGCCAGGCGCTCCGCCGTCTCAACGACCCTGATGGTGTGATCGTAGCGTTTGTCCGAGAGCCGGACCCGAACGAGTGCACCCGCCGCCCGAAGCATCTCGTCGTATGTTTCACGGTCCGTCATCCGGGCAATTGTAGAATATGCCGATGAAAAACGGAGATCAGATAAACAGCGCGGAGATTATAGCCATCGGCACCGAGATGTTGCTCGGGGATCTGGTGGATACCAACTCTGCGTGGTTGAGCCAGCGCCTCGCCATGCTCGGCGTGAGCCTCTTCCGTCACACCACCGTCGGGGACAACAGGAAGCGGGTCGTTGCCGCCATGCGCGAGGCTATTTCGAGGTCCGACCTCGTGCTCACGACCGGAGGGCTCGGCCCTACGTCGGACGACATCACCAACGAGTGCCTGGGTGAGGCCGCGGGCCGGAAGATGGTCGAGTACCCCGAGGCCCGCCAGCACGTGGACGAGATGTTCCGGCGCTTCGGGCGCAAGCCAACGCCCTCCAACTACAAGCAGGCGCTCTTCCCCGAAGGTACAACGCTCGTCCCCAACCCGCGCGGCACGGCGATGGGCGCAATGCTGGAGGTGGAAGGCACGCTCTTCGTAACGTTCCCCGGCGTTCCGGTTGAGATGCGGGGCATGTTCGAGGAGACCGTCGAGCCGCTGGTTCGTGAACGCTCGGACGGCTCCATTGTCTCCCGCACGCTGTGGTTCTCCGGGATCGGGGAGTCTGCGCTCGCGGAGCAGGTACAGGAGTTTCTCGATGCCTCAGACCCGACGGTCGCCCCGCTGGCCGGGCAGGGCAAGGTGCGCCTGCGCATCACCGCCCGCGCCGCCACCCCGGTGGAGGCGGAGGCGAAGATAGAGCCTGTCGCGGATGAGATCCTCTCCCGTCTCGGCGACTACTTCTTCGGGGAAGGGAACGAGACCCTGGAAAGTGCGGTCGGACGCCTGATGCGGAAGAAGGGCGTGACCATCGCCCTCGCCGAGAGCTGCACGGGCGGCCTCCTGGCCAAACGCCTGACCGATGCCCCCGGATCTTCCGCGTACTTCCAGGAAGGCCTCGTCACCTACTCCAATGAAGCCAAGGAGCGTCTCCTCGGCGTCCCGCGCGAGACGCTCGAAGAATACGGCGCTGTTAGCGAACCCGTCGCCGAAGCGATGGCTGCGGGCGTGCGGAAGGCCGCTGGATCCGACTACGGGCTCTCGGTGACGGGCATAGCCGGTCCCGATGGCGGAACGGAGGAGAAGCCCGTCGGCCTCGTCTACGTGGGGCTCGCGGACGCGGAAGGGACGGTGGCCGAGAAGCTGGATCTCACGGCCTGGGAGAAATCCAGGGAAGCTATTCGGGAGCGGAGTGCCAACCGCGCCTTCGACATCCTGCGCCAGCGTCTGGAAGGGAATCTCTGATCCCGAAATAAAATTCTTGCTGTACACAATTTGGGATAGTACACTTCGCGAAGTTGGAAGCACGCGAGAGGAGGTGATCCAGATAGACGCATCGAGTAGTAGTCGCGGGTATCTTCGGGGAGAGGTGGCGCTAACCTAGACTCGCCCAAATCCCTGCGGGATCCTGGGTTATCTCCTTCCGCCTCTCCAGATGTTGAAGGCGGACGTGCTGAAAACGGGATACCTGCGTAACTCAGAAG
>Ga0081539_10006262_pt1 | contig 11517 bp, 10 predicted proteins | sample TabmetS4T2R2_FD_71023 | JGI IMG/M metagenome (GOLD analysis project Ga0081539, IMG submission 71023) | Tabebuia heterophylla rhizosphere microbial communities from the University of Puerto Rico - S4T2R2 | ecosystem: Host-associated > Plants > Roots > Rhizosphere ...
CGCGGCCGCGGCGGCCCGGGCGGCGGCGGTGGGCGCGGCGACGGCCGTGGCGGACGCGATGGCGGCCGCGGTGGTCAGGGCGGCGGTGAGCGCGAAGGGAGTGAGCTGATCGAGAACGTCGTCGCGATCAATCGTGTCGCGAAGGTCGTGAAGGGCGGCCGGCGCTTCTCGTTCAACGCGCTCGTCACCGTCGGTGACGGCAAGGGCAAGGTCGGTTTCGCGACCGGAAAGGCGAACGAAGTGTCGGAGGCCGTCCGCAAGGCGGTCGAAGGCGCGCGCCGTCGCATGATCACCGTGCCGCTCACCGGGAACACGATCCCGCACGAGGTCATCGGCGAGCATGGCGCGGGTCGCGTCCTCATGAAGCCCGCGGCGCCGGGCGCTGGCGTGATCGCCGGCGGCGCGGTGCGCGCCATCATGGAATGCGCCGGCATCTCGGACATCCTGACCAAGAGTCTCGGCTCGACGAATCCGCACAACATGGTGCTGGCGGCGCTCGACGGGCTGAAGCAGCTCACGACGGTGGAACAGATCGCGCGCGAGCGTGGTGTCGAGCCATCGTCGATCCAGTACCGCTCGCGGGCGAAGTCGAAGGAGGCCGTCTAATGCCACGCACATTCGTCTGGCATCCGACGCGCGGTCCGAAGAAGGCGCCGCAGCACAAGCTGCCGGAGTCGGGGAAGGTTCGCATCAAGCAGATCCGCAGCGGTATCGGACAGACGTGGCGCCTGCGCGCCACGCTCGAGGCACTGGGGCTCCGGCACCACCAGGACGTCGTCGTCCAGGAAGTCACGCCGGGGCTGAAGGGGCAGATCACGCAGGTGCGTCACCTGGTCGAGGTCACGCCCGTAGAGTCGGGAGACGAGAGGCGGGAGGCGGGCGCCGCACGGAAACCCGCGAAGGCGAAGGCGACGAAGGCTCCGAGGGAGCCGAAGGAGTCCAGATAGCCAATGGCGACCAAGACAAAAAAGAAGGCGCGCGCCGAGGGTGCTGAGACGGTGGAGCGGATCGGGTTGCACAACCTGATCCAGCCGCCGGGATCGCATCGCGATCGCAAGCGCCTCGGACGCGGCCCGGGCTCCGGCAAGGGCAAGACGTCCGGCAAGGGACATAAAGGAAGCAAGGCGCGCACGGGACACGGCGGTCCGGGCGGCGGCAAGCCGCACTTCGAGGGCGGTCAGATGCCGCTCACGCGCCGTCTGCCGAAGCGCGGCTTCACGCCGCCCTTCCGCGTCGAGAATCAGGAGGTTTCCCTCGACGATCTCGCGCGCGTGTCCGGGGGTGAGATCACTCGCGAGTCGCTGGCCGCGGCGGGGCTGATCGAGGACAACAAGGGTCCGGCGAAGCTCCTGTCGAACGGCGAGATTTCCAGCGCCGTCACGGTGCGAGGCATCAAGGTGAGCGCTGGCGCGCGGCAGAAGATCGAAGCGGCCGGAGGGAAGGTCGAGGAATGAACTAACGACGCTCGTCAGCTTGTCAGCTTGTCAAAAGCGCAGCGACGCATGTGACAAGCCGACAAGCCGACAAGCGTAGTTTACAACTACTACGGAGCCTACCGAGCAAGAAGGAATAGATGGCGCAAAGCAACGCAGCGCAGGCAGTCCAAAACATTTTCCGCACGCCGGAGCTGAAGGAGAAGATTCTCTTCACGCTCCTGTGCCTGGTGATCTACCGCATCGGCGCGCACGTCACGGCACCGGGGGTGGACCCGCAGGCGCTCACCGATTTCTTCAAGCAACAGAGCGGCGGTGGCGGCCTTCTCGGCCTCTACGATCTCTTCACCGGCGGCCAGCTGTCGCGCGCGACCGTGTTCGCGCTGGGCATCATGCCGTACATCTCGTCCAGCATCTTTGCACAGATCGGTGCGGCCGTCCTGCCGCAGCTGGAGAAGATGAACAAGGACGAAGAGGGCCGGAAAAAGATCAACCAGTGGACGCGCTACGGCACCGTCGTGCTGGCGTGGGTGCAGGCGTGGGGCTTCGCGCTGTTCACGTCGTCGCTGCAGGGCGTCGTGGCAAATCCCGGCTTCGGATTCCAGGTGCAGATGTCGTTCTTCCTCACCGCCGGCGCGGTGTTCGTGATGTGGCTCGGCGAGCAGATCACGGAGCGCGGGCTCGGGAACGGCGCCAGCCTCATGATCTTCTTCTCGATCGTCGAGCGCATCTGGCCGGGGATCCTGCAGACCTTCCGCTTCGTCAGCCAGGGCGCGGTCGGCCCGTTCAACCTGCTCGTGCTGGCCATCATCATGGCCGGCGTCGTCATGAGCGTCGTGGCGATCACGATGGCCGCGCGCAAGGTGCCGATCCAGATCCCACAGCGCACAATGGCGCGCGGACGCATGCGCGAGGCGTCGCGCAGCTTCATCCCGCTGCGCATCAACTCGGCCGGCGTCATGCCCATCGTGTTCGCGCAGTCGGTGATCGTCGTGCCCGGCGCGATCGCGCAGTTTCTCGGCGGCCCGCGCCTCCGTGAGTTCGCGGACCTTTTCAATCCGGGTACGGCGCTGTACTACGTGCTGTCGGCGGGCCTGATTCTCTTTTTCACGTACTTCTACACGTCGATCATCTTCAACCCGGTCGACATCGCCGAGAACCTCAAGAAGCAGGGCGGGTTCATCCCGGGCGTGAAACCCGGCGCGAAGACGGCGGAGTACATCGACGAGATCGTCACCAAGGTGACGCTGCCCGGCGCGGTGTTCCTGACCGTGATCGCGCTGCTCCCGATCTGGCTCAGTCGGCTGATCAACGTGCCATTCTCCTTCGGCGGAACGTCGCTGCTGATCGTGGTCGGTGTCGCGCTCGACACGCTGCAGCAGATGCAGCAGCACCTCCTGCTGCGGAAGTACGACGGCTTCATGAAGAAGGGCCGGATCAAGTTCCGCGGACGCCAGACGACGGGCGGATTTTGAGAGTCGGGAGTCGGGAGGCGGGAGCTCCGAGGTAGCGCTCCAGCCTCCAGCCTCCCGCCTCCAGCGCTCACATGAATATCCTTCTCTTCGGCAAACCCGGCGCAGGCAAGGGCACGCAGGCGCCGCTGCTCGCCGAGGCGCTCGGCGTTGCGACGCTCGCGACGGGAGACGTGCTGCGCAACGCGACTCGCGAGGGTACGTCGCTGGGGAAGAAGGCGAAGGAGTTCATGGACCGTGGTGATCTCGTGCCGGACGACGTGATTCTTGCCATCGTGGGCGAGGCGCTCGCGCGGTCGGAGTACTCGCGCGGCGCGATCCTGGACGGCGTGGTGCGCACCGTGCCCCAAGCCGAAGGGCTCGAGCGCGTGCTGAAGACCATGGGGCGCGGCGTCGACGCGCTCCTCGCGTTCGACGTCGACAACGACGAGATCGTGCGGCGGCTTGGCGGACGAACCGTCTGCGCGAACTGCCAGACGCCGTACACCGGACGCGCGCCCGGCGACCGGTGCGAGAAGTGCGGCGGCACGCTGATGCGGCGCCGCGACGACGAGCCGGCGGCGATTCGCAACCGCCTCGACGTCTACGAGAAGCAGACCGCGCCGGTCTTCGACTGGTACCGGCACAAGGGGACGCGCGTCGTGACGGTCGATGCCGTCGGCGGCGTCGGGGACGTCACCAAACGCGCGCTCAAGGCGCTGGGACGCTGAGCACCGCGGCGCGTCGCATGATCCAGCTCAAGTCTGCCCGTGAGATCGACATCATGGCGCAGGGCGGACGCATCCTGGCCGAGACCATCGCGACGCTCAGCCAGTGCGTCCGGCCCGGGATGTCGACGCACGATCTCGACGCGGCGGCGGAGAAGTTCATCCGCAGCCACACCGGAGCGACGCCCGCGTTCAAGGGGCTTTACGGATTTCCGGGAAGCATTTGTACGTCCATCAACGACGAGATCGTCCACGGCATCCCGTCGCGGCGGCGCCTGCTCAAGGAGGGAGACATTCTCTCGATCGACGTCGGCGTCGGGTACAAGGGCTTCTTTACGGACTCGGCCGTCACGGTACCCGTGGGGAACGTCGACGAGAAGACGCGCCGACTGCTGAACGTCACGGCGCAGGCCCTCGCCGCAGGGATCGAGGCGGCGCACGTCGGCAACCACATCGGCGACATCGGCGCGGCCGTGCAGGGCGTCGTCGAGGGCGCCGGCTTCAGCGTCGTGCGCGACCTCGTCGGACACGGGATCGGCGTGGAGTTCCACGAGGAGCCGCAGGTGCCGAACTATGGCAAGCCGAAGCGGCGCGAGAAGCTGGTGCCGGGGCTGACGCTCGCGATCGAGCCGATGGTCAACGCCGGTGGCCCTGCCACGCGTACTCTACCGGACCGCTGGACGATCGTGACCGCGGACGGCTCCCGCTCGGCGCATTTCGAGCACACCGTCGCGATCACCGAGAACGGTCCCAGCGTTCTCACCCGAATTTGACCAAGTGTCATCCTGAGGCGCGAAGCGCCGAAGGATCTGCCCTATACGGAGTAGATTCTTCACTCGCTGCGCTCGCTCAGAATGACAGCTTCACTTCCGGAGGCAGCATGAAGTACGTGAAGTCAGTCCTTCTCCTCGTCGCCGTCGCATTCTCCGCGCAGGCCCAAGGAAAGATCACGAGCCCCAAGGAGTTCTTCGGACACAACATCGGCGACGACTACTGGCTCGCGACGTACGACCAGTTCGCCGACTACTGGCGGAAGATCGACGCCGAGTCGGAGCGCATGCAGGTGTTCGAGATCGGAAAGTCCGCCGAGGGCAGGCCGCAGCTGGCGGCGATCGTGACCGCGCCGGAGAACTTCAGGAATCTCGCGCGCTACAAGGAGATCGCACGCAAGCTCGCGCTCGCCGAAGGGGTGACCGAAGCCGAAGCGCGCGCGATGGCCAAGGAGGGAAAGGCGGTCGTCTGGATCGACGGCGGGCTGCACGCCACCGAGGTGCTCGGCGCCCACCAGCTCATCGAGACGAGCTACCAGCTCGTGAGCCGCAACGACGACGAGACGAAGCGCATCCTCAACGACGACATCATCCTGCTGGTGCACGTCAACCCCGACGGCATGCAGCTGGTGTCGAGCTGGTACATGCGCGAGCAGGACCCGACGAAGCGCAACATGAACATCCCGCGCCTCTATCAGAAGTACATCGGGCACGACGACAACCGCGACTACTACATGTCGAATCAGGTGGAGACCCAGAACGAGAACCACCTGATGTACTGGGAGTGGTTTCCGCAGATCATGTACAACCACCACCAGACCGGCCCCGTCGGCACGGTGATGTTCGCGCCGCCCTTCCGCGATCCCTTCAACTACAACTTCGATCCGCTCGTGGTGGTGGAGCTGGATCTCGTCGCCGCGGCGATGCACAGCCGCTTCGAGTCGGAAGGGAAGCCGGGCGTCACCATGCGGTCCGGGAGCAGCTACTCGACGTGGTGGAACGGCGGCCTGCGGACGACGGCGTACTTCCACAACATGATCGGTCTCCTCACGGAGACGATCGGCAATCCGACGCCGATGCAGATCCCCCTCGTGCCGGCCAATCAGCTCGCGCGCGGCGACCTGCCGTACCCGATCGCGCCGCAGGAGTGGCACTTCCGTCAGTCGATCGACTACTCGGTCACCGCCAACTACGCCGTGCTGGACGTGGCGTCGCGCTTCCGCGAGACGTTCCTGTTCAACATCTGGCGCATGGGGATGAACAACATCGAGCGCGGCAAGCGTGACAGCTGGACGATCACCGGCCGGGACATCGAACGGTTGCAGCAGTCCGCCGCGCAGCTGGCCTCCAGTCGTGCCGAAAGCGGCGCGGTGACGCAGACGGGCGACGCGGGCGCGCAGCCTGGCAACGCAGCCACCCGCGCGAGCCGCAGCGGCGCCGCGGCGGGGCAGGGCGTCGCGCCGCGTCCCGACCGCGAGAGTGCCACGGTCGACGCGTCGCTCTACGCGACGGTGCTGCACAACCCGGCAAATCGCGATGCGCGCGCGTACGTCATCCCGTCGAGCCAGACCGACTTCCCGACGGCGACGAAGTTCGTGAACGCGCTGAGACATGTCGGGATCACCGTGGAGCGCGCGACGCGTTCCTTCACGGCGAGCGGCAAGACCTATCCCGCGGGGTCTTATGTGGTCACCGCGGCGCAGGCGTTCCGGCCGCACGTCATCGACATGTTCGAGCCGCAGGACCATCCCAACGATTTCGCGTATCCGGGCGGCCCGCCCAAGCGGCCGTACGACAACGCGGGGTGGACGCTCGCGTATCAGATGGGCGTGCAGTTCGACCGGATTCTCGACTCGTACGAGTGTCCGTGCGAGCGCATCACCGGGCTCGCGTCTCCCGCGCCGACGACGATCGCGAACCGCGGCGCCTCGGGCTTCATTCTCTCTCCCGCGCAGAACGATGCGTTTCGCGCGGTGAGCTGGCTGCTCAAGGCGGGAGCGCCCGTGTCGCGCCTCACCGCTCCGCTGTCCACGAACGGCAGGACGTACCCATTGGGAAGCTTCTACGTCGCGTCGGGCGGCTCCGCGCTCCAGACGCTCGATCGCGCGGCGCGCGAGCTTGGCGTCACCGTGGAGGGCGTGGCGACGCGTCCAGCGAGCCTGCAGCCGGTGAAGGTGCCGCGCATCGCGCTCTACGACGTCTACGGTGGCTCGATGCCCGCGGGACACACGCGCTGGCTGCTGGAGCAGTACGACTTCCCGTACGAGGTCGTGTACACGCAGGCGCTCGACGCAGGAAATCTCCGCGCCAAATACGACGTGATCGTTCTCGCGGACGGCGCCATTCCAGCGCAGGGCGGGCGCGGCGGCGGCTTTGGCGTCCAGCGGGCCGCTCCGCCGGCGGAGTTCTCGCACATGCTCGGCCGCATCACCGCCGAACGGACAGTTCCGCAGCTGAAGCAATTCCTCGACGATGGTGGCGAGATCGTGGCGATCGGCAGCTCGACGCAGCTGGCATACATGCTGGACCTTCCCGTGAGCAACGCGCTCGTCGAGCGCACGTCGACTGGCGGCGAGCGCGTGCTGTCCGCGGACAAGTTCTACGTTCCGGGGTCGATCCTCCGCGTCGCCGTGGATACGACGACGTCAGTCGCGGCGGGCGCGCAGGGGCACGTCGACGTGTTCTTCGACAACAGTCCGGTCTTCCGCCTGAATCCGGACGCCACGCTTCGCGGCGTGCGTCCGATCGCGTGGTTCGACAGTGAGACGCCGCTGCGCAGCGGCTGGGCGTGGGGCCAGAGCTATCTCGACGGCGGAGTGGCGATCGCGGAAGCGCGGGTCGGCAAGGGCAAGCTGTATCTCTTCGGCCCGGAGATCCTCTTCCGCGCGCAGCCGCATGGGACGTTCAAGTTCTTCTTCAATTCCTTACTGGATTAGAACTGCGGAAATGGGAAATGGGAAATAGGAAATGGGTCCGGGACGCATCGCAACGCATCCCGGACCCATTTCCCATTTCCCATTTCCCATTTCCACAGTCGTCACGCGATGGCGCGCTCGACGAGCGTCGTGACTGAGTTCCGGCGCTCCGCAGCGAGATCGAGCAGGCGTCCGCACTCCTCCAGGAGGCGCGCGCCTTTGCTCTTGTCGTCCATCGCGCTGACGTTGATGCGCACGTTGTAGACGGCGCCGCGGCACGCGGCCTCGGCGAGCAGCGCGGCCACGCCGGCGTCGGACACCGCATTCGTGTTGCCACGCGCCGCCGTCGCCGCCGCGAGCTCCAGCACGCGAACGCATGCGCGTGCCGTCTCCAGCGGAACGGTGGCAGCGCCGATCAGCGCCGTGTCGACGGTCTGCTTTCGCTTCGCGGCGTCCGCCTCGCTGTCACCAGGCAGCTTGTACGCGGTCATGACGGCACCATACGCCTCGGCGTCGCGTTTCATCAGCGAGGTCAGCTCGTTCACGAGCCCTGTCGCCTGCAAGGCGATCTCCTTCATCTCCGCCTCGACCGCCGCGTACTTCTTCTTCCCGATCGTGAGCCCGGCGACCATCTGCGCGAGTGCCGCTCCGAGCGCGCCCGCGAGCGCCGCGACGCTTCCACCGCCGGGGGCGGGCGTCGGTCCCGCGACCGCGGCGACGAAGCCGCCGAGCGACTCTCCGCCCTGCACGGCGGCGCGCACCTTGTGCTCGAGCACCATCTCCGGCTTGAAGTCACGCAGCTGTACGTGGCGGGCGGCGGTGTCGAACAGCGCGCGCTCCGGTACCAGGCCGACGATCTCGCTCCATGTCGGCGACACGCCGCGCGCCTCGGCTTCCATCTTCACGACGTCGTACGCGCGATACAGCGGCGTGCGCTCCGTGTCCACCAGGTTCATCGACACCTGAGCCTGTCCGTCGACCTCGAGGCCGAGGCCCTTTACGTAGCGCAGTCCGCCGGAAGAGCCGCGTACCGCCTTCGCGACCTCCTTCGCGACGGCAAGGTTCGCGGCGGGGCCGAGGTAGACGTTGTAGGCGACAAGAAACGGCCGCGCGCCGATGGCCACCGCACCCGCGGTGGGATGAATGCGTTTCGGGCCGAAGTCGGGAACGCGATTCGGGTTGACGCCGATCTCGTCGCGCAGCCCTTCGAACTCTCCGCGGCGCACGTCCGCGAGATTCTCGCGATCGGGGCGTGTGGCTGCGCGCTCGTACAGAAAGACCGGAATCTGGAGCTCCTGTCCGACACGCTCGCCGAGCTGCCGCGCCAGCACGACGCAGTCCTCCATCGTGCTTCCCTCGAGCGGGATGAAGGGCACGACGTCGGCGGCACCCATGCGGGGGTGCTCGCCCCTGTGCTGTGTCAGGTCGATGTGCTCGTGCGCGGCGCGAATGCCGGCGAACGCCGCCTCCACCGCCGATTCGACGGTGACGACGAAGGTCACGACGGTGCGGTTGTGCGACTGATCCGACGAAACGTCGAGGACGTGAACGTCCCTGACCGCCGCGATCGCGTCGCGGATGCGGGCGACGATCTCAGGACGGCGGCCTTCGGAGAAATTGGGGACACATTCGACCAGTTTCATACGAAAACCTGACAGCGGCGATAACGACGGCGATAACGGCGGACCTAACGGCGGACAGAACGGCGGACACAACGACGGACAGAACGACGGACAGAACGACGGACAGAACGACGGACAGAACGACGGACGTAACGGCGATTGCGGCTCGCCGAAGCTAATGTCCTCGCCTGCTTCGCGCAGTTATGTCCGCAGGTATGTCCGCAGGTATGTCCGCAGGTATGTCCGCAGGTATGTCCGCCGTCACAGCCGCAGTCACAGCCGCAGTCACCGCCGCAGTCACCGCCGCAGTCACCGCCGCAGTCACCGCCGCAGTCACCGCCGTAGTTATGTCCGCAGTTCGTTCAACAACCATTCATGCATCGCCGGATTCCCCGCTACGATCGGACCGTGCGCCACCGGTGCCGGATTACCGGCGACATCGGTCACCACACCACCGGCTTCGCGGACGATCAGGATGCCGGCGGCGACGTCCCATGGCGCGAGGCGCAACTCCCAGAAAGCGTCGTAGCGCCCGCACGCGACGTCGCAGAGGTCGAGCGCCGCGGAGCCCGCGCGCCGGAGCCCCGCGGCGGTCTGCATGATGCGCGGCAGGAGCCTCATGTACGGCTCGATCCCCTCGCGATGCTTGAACGGGAAGCCCGTGCCGAGCAGCGCGCGCGTCGGGTCCGTGATCTGTGAGACGCGGATCGGCTGACCGTTGCGCCGGGCACCGGAGCCCCTGGCCGCGGTGAACAGCTCTCCGTTCGCGACGTTGAGAATGGCGCCCGCTACCTGTTCTCCGTCCACAAGCGCGGCAATCGACACCGCGTACCAGGGGAATCCATGAAGAAAGTTCGTTGTGCCGTCGAGCGGATCGGCGACGAAGGTCAGATGCGACGCGACCGCCTTCGGCGATCCCTCCTCGGCGATGAGCACCGCGTCGGGGTGTCGCTCCGCGATCACAGCCCTGAGCGCGTTCTCCGCGCTTCGGTCGACGTCGCTCACGAAATCCGCGGGACCCTTCTGCTCCCAGGTGACGTCGGCGAGCGCCGCCGCATGCGGTCGAATCACTTCCGCGGCGCGCACCGCGGCGGCGACGCACGTCGCGAGGAGTGCGCGTGCATCCGCGCCGGTCGCCGCATGCGCGCTTGCTTGCGCCGCCGGAGCACTCCTACCTTCCGGTGATGTCACGGATTTTCAGTGGTATTCAGCCTTCGGGAGAGCTGCACATCGGCAACTACCTGGGGGCGGTGAAGAACTGGGTGCGGTTGCAACATCAGCACCCGACCATCGTGTGCATCGTCGATTACCACGCGATCACGGTTCAGTACGAGCCCGATCAGCTCCGCGCGCGCCGCCGTGACATGGCGCTCGGCCTGCTCGCCGCGGGCATCGATCCGGACATCGCGACGCTCTTCGTCCAGTCGAGCGTGCCGGAACATACCGAGCTCGCGTGGATCTTCAACGCGGTCGCGCCTCTGGGTGAGCTCGAGCGGCAGACCCAGTTCAAGGAAAAGTCGCGTCGCCAGGAGAGCGTGGCCACCGGTCTGCTGACGTACCCTGTCCTTCAGGCCGCGGACATCCTTTTATATCACGCCGACCTGGTGCCGGTGGGCGAAGACCAGGTCCAGCACCTCGAGCTGTCGCGCGTCATCGCGCGCCGCTGGAACGAGCAGTTCGGCGGTGGAGAGTACTTTCCCGAACCGAAGCCGCTCCTCTCGCCGACGCCGCGCATCATGGGTCTCGACGGGCAGGCGAAGATGTCCAAATCACTCGGCAACACGGTCGGCCTGCTCGAGAGCAGCGACGCGATCTGGGCCAAGTTGCGGCCGGCGGTGACGGATCCGAAACGCGTGAAGCGCACCGATCCCGGAACGCCCGAAGTTTGTAACATCTATCACCTTCACAAGGCGTTCAGCCCTCCGGCAACGGTCGAGCACGTCGCGATGCAATGCAGCACGGCTGGGTGGGGATGCATCGACTGCAAGAAAGTGCTGCACGAGCATATGATGCAGGAGCTGGTGCCGATTCAGGAACGCGCGAAGGAGCTCACCGCGAAACCGTCGCTCGTGGAGGATGCATTGGCCGCGGGAACCGCTCGCTGCACGGCGGCTGCGCGCGACACCATGCGTGCTGTGCGTTCGAAAATGGGAATCGACTGAGCAGGGGAGCGCGCTCGGGCCTTTTCTCAGTCCTCAGTCATCGGCATACCCTATGCATTTCCGACACGTCGGAGGTGTCGGGCGAATGCAGTTTCTTCGGTCCATCCTGGCGCGCGTGCGTGCCTGGATCAATAAACGCCAGCGTACGACGATCGAGCCGTCGCTGATCCTGACGTTCGGTCCGTCGATCATGCGCGACGTGACACCGCACGGCGTTCGCGTCTACAGTCTGTGCGGCGGATGCGGGGCGCGGATGGATCGCAGCGCGACTCTGTGCAGAGAATGCGCGCAAGGTCCGCACACCTCGGCCTTCTGAAGGGCGACCTACGGACGTAAGAGCGGACGTAAGAGCGGACGTAAGAGCGGACGTAAGAGCGGACGTAAGAGCGGACGTAAGAGCGGACGTAAGAGCGGACGTAAGAGCGGACGTAAGAGC
>Ga0081539_10006263_pt1 | contig 11516 bp, 8 predicted proteins | sample TabmetS4T2R2_FD_71023 | JGI IMG/M metagenome (GOLD analysis project Ga0081539, IMG submission 71023) | Tabebuia heterophylla rhizosphere microbial communities from the University of Puerto Rico - S4T2R2 | ecosystem: Host-associated > Plants > Roots > Rhizosphere ...
TCGCAAAACCGGCTTGCCCGTCCATTCACTCTACAGCGAGACAAGAGAACCAACCGAAGAGATGCTGCGCGAGGTCGACGTGCTTGTCTTCGACATGCAGGATGTCGGTTGCCGCATCTACACGTTTGTTTACACGCTGGCGAACTGCATGCGCGCGGCGGCGAAGCTTGGCAAGAGAGTGGTTGTTTGCGATCGGCCGAATCCAATCAACGGCGTCAGTATCGCGGGAAACATTCTCGAACCGGAGTACGCCTCGTTCGTGGGCCAGTTTCCGCTACCGACGCGTCATGGAATGACCGTCGGCGAACTCGCGCGAATGTTCAACGATCACTTTAGCATCAACTGCGAACTCGAGATCGTGCCGATGAATGGCTGGCGCCGTGAGTTTTGGCACGACGACACCGACGCGCCGTGGGTGCTGCCTTCGCCAAACATGCCGACGCTCGATTCAGCGACCGTGTTTCCGGGCAGCGTCCATTTCGAAGGAACGCAAGTTTCCGAAGGACGCGGAACGACGCGGCCATTTGAGTTAATCGGCGCGCCGTATATTGATCCTGATCAATACGCGGACAAGTTGAACGCGCTCGGTTTGCCCGGCGTGTTCTTCAGAAGCTGCGTATTTCAACCGACTTTTCAGAAGCATGCGGGCGTGAGTTGCGGTGGTGTGCAGGTTCACGTGACGAATCGCGACGAGTTTGAGCCGGTATTCGCCGGCGTGGCGATGGTGAAGCTGATCCACGACACGTACCCGCAGGAGTTTCGCTGGAAGGTGCCGCCGTATGAATACGTCTACGACAAAAATCCTTTCGACGTGATCGCCGGCACGAACAAGATTCGCGAAGCGTTCGAACAGGGAATCGAACTCGATGCAATTCGCGAGAGTTGGGAGCGACCGCTGCTCGAGTTCAAGCAGTTGCGAGATTCGTTTTTGATCTATTGAAAGCTGAGGTAAATCGTGAGACGTCGTCCTGCCGACGGCTAAAGTCAATGCTCAGCTTACGCGTTTGCGGGCGACCGGTTGTTAAGGTAAAAAGTTAATCGGATTCATAAGGTACGGAGGAATTATTTTGGTTAAGTCGGAACGTTTGGAAGTCGAGCACGTCGAGCCGACGCCAGGCACAGCGTGGCTCGTCGGACTCGCCGCCTGGTTTCTGCCGGGCAGCGGGCACGTGATGCTCAAGCGCTGGGGCCGCGCGGCGTTGATGGGCGGCGTAGTTTGGCTGAGCTTCTTCATTGGTCTCGCGATGGGCGGTCACATGTTCGATCTCGAGACCGGACAAGGCTCGTCGGTGCTGCTGCAAATACCGCCGATGATCGCGAACATCGGCAGCGGCGCGCTCTACGTTGTTTGCTGGTTACTCGGCTACGGCTTTGCCGACGATCCGGTGCAGGCGGCGCGAGCGACTTATGAATACGGCAACACTTTTCTACTGATCGCGGGGCTGCTGAATTACTTAACGATGCTCGATGCGTTTGATATCGCAGCAGGGAGGCACTCGTGAGACATTTCCTCGTGATGTGCTTGTTTGCGGCGATGGCTTCGGTGGTCTTCGGGGCGATGGCGAAAGACACGCCGCGCGAGCGTTGGCTTTACGGATTGAAAGTGTTCGCCGAGTTCATCGTGATTGGACTGGCGCTCGGCTGGCTCCTGTATTTCATTCCGTGGTGATCGCCGGCCGTGATTGTCCCTCGGCTTTAACTCAAGATGGCGATATTTGAGACGGAGGCGCTGGTCCTGCGCACGTACAATCTGGCAGAGGCAGACAAGATTGTCGTGTGCTTGAGTCGTTCGGCCGGATTGATCCGCGGCGTTGCGAAAGGCTGTCGCAAACTCAGGAACCGTTTTGGCGCTTCGCTCGAACCTTTCACGCTCATTAACCTCACGTATTACGAGAAGGAAAACAAGGAACTCGTCTCGTTCAGCCAGACCGAAATCCTGAGATCACGCTTTAATCTCTCGGGTAACGCTTCGATTCTCACCGGCTTCTCGTATATGGGTGATCTGCTGATCGACTTTTCACCGCCGCACCAGGCGAACGACAATCTCTATCGCATGGCGCTCGCGTGTTTCGAAGCCGCATCGGAGTCGCCACCGGATCTCGAATCGGTCTTGCGTTATTTTGAAGTGTGGCTGTTGAAGATCGAAGGCTTTCTGCCCGACCTGCGTGCGTGTGCCAACTGTCATCGGGTGTTCAGTGAAGAGACGATCTACTTGGGAAACGATTTGTCGTTGCGCTGTGCGGAGTGCAGCGGGAGTCGCGGCACTGCGGTTTCGAAACGTTTGCATGCGCAGTTGCGGGCGACTGAAAAACTGCCGCCGGCGAAGTTTGCGGAAGAGGCGAGGGAAGTTGCGAGTGAGACGAAGAAGCAAATGGCTGAGCTGACGTTTCAAATGATCGGGCGCGTGTTGGAACGCATGCCGCGAATCAGACCTAATGTTTGAGTGTTAAAGCATCGCCTTAAATCTACTTCTTTGCTGATTCCGCGCTACGTCTTCGGCGCGATGACGCCGTACATCCTGCTGTCGCTGCTGATGCTGACGGCGGTGTTGTTTGCGCAACAGGCGAGCCGACTGGCAGAGGTGCTCGTGTATACCGATCTGCCGGTGTCGTTGCTCGGCGGGCTCGGCGCCGCTTTGCTGCCGGGCGCGCTCATCTTTTCGATTCCCCTCGCGACGCTAGCCGGGATCATCATCGGCTTTTCACGCATGGGCAGCGACAGCGAGATCGTGGCGATGCGCGCCGCCGGTGTGGGATCGTGGACGATGACTTGGCCCGCACTCGTCGTCGGTTTGCTCTTCACGGGGATAACAACCTATCTGCACTTACAGGAAGCACCACGCGCGGCGCGCGATCTCGAACGCGTCGCACTCCAGGGCGCTTTGGCAAAACTCGATTCACCTGTCGAGCCACGTACATTCAGCACGCTGCCGCGTTACGTGATCTACGTCCGCGACGGCGACAAGACGCGCGGCACTTGGGGCCGCGTCTTCATCTACGCGCAACAGGCAGACGGCAAAGACGAGATCTTCACCGCGCGCTCCGGTCGCATCGATTCATCCGGCGATCAGTCTGAACTGGTCTTGAGCGACGTGCTGGCGACGAAACTTCCCGGTGAGAACCAGAGCGACAAGTCGTATGTTGTCGAGCGCTCGGATCAGTTGCGGATTTCAATCAACACCGGCCGCTCCGACATCGTTCAGCGCTTGAACCAGCACGACCCGAATGCGGATACGATGGATTGCGACGACCTGCGCGACCGCGCGACGGCCGGTTCGGAAACAGAGCGAAGGGAAGCGATCCGGATACTCAATCGGCGAGCGGCGCTCGCGGCGGCGCCGTTCGTGTTTTCGCTGATCGCAGTTGCGCTCGGCTTGCGCGTCCGTCGCGGCGGGCGCAGCGTCGGCGTCATGTTAACCTTGCTCGTCGTGATCGTCTATTACTTGCTGTCGCTGCTCGGCGAATCACTCGCACGCGTGGGCACCGTCTCGCCGTACATCGGGCCGTGGCTGGCCACCGCGTTCATCCTTGCCTTGAGCTTCCTGCTGTTTTGGCTTAATCGAACGCCATTTTCTTTTTTCGCCTCGCTGCTGCGAAAGCGTCCGCGCACGACGGAAGAAACAGCGGCGGGTGTGCGGCGACGCTCATTGATCGGCGTCGCAACGCTCGGTTTTCCAAACCTGATGGACGCGACGATGCTTCGTTCGCTCGGACTCAGTTTCATCGTCTGTTTTGCCGCGCTCGCAGCCATCTTCAACATCTTCACGCTGTTTGAGCTTTGGCGCTTCATCGCGGTCAACAACGCGAGCGCCGGGCTCGTGGCGCGTTATCTTTTGTTTCTGATGCCGCTGATCGCCGTCGAACTCTTTCCGGCGACGATGTTGATTTCGGTGCTTGTCACGTACGCCTTGCTGGCCAGGCGTCATGAAGCGATCGCCTGGTGGGCGTCGGGCCAGAGCATCTATCGGCTGATGTTGCCGGGATTCATTTTTGCGCTGGCGATCGCGTTCGGCTCGTGGCTGGTGCAGGAACACGTCATGCCGGGCAGCAATCTCAAGCAGGACGCGTTGCGCGCGCGGATTCGCGGCGGTGAAGCGCGCGCGATCACGCGCAGCGGACGCCAGTGGCTCGCTTCCACCGACACACGGCGGTTTTATTCGTACGAGTTTTCCGACGACGGACAACTGATCGAGCCCGCGGTTTATGAGCTGGACGCGGAGGCGGTGCATCTCGCGCGGGTGGTCAGTGGCAAGTCAGCCACATGGATGGACGCCAGCCATTTGAAAATCAACGACACGGAGACGCTGACGTTGAACGGAATGGAAGTCGATGCGCGCACGGCGCCGGAGACGATTTTTGCCGGCGTCGATTCACCCGCGGTGTTCAAGCCGACGATCGACAAGCCTTCGCAACTGAGCGCGAACGATCTGCAAGCTTACCTGAGAGCGGCGAAGCAACGCGGCATGGACGTGTCGGCGCTGGCGGTGGCGCTGCAGCGCAAGTACGCCGGACCGTTCGGCATCATCATCATGGCCGTCATCGGCATGCCGTTAGCGGTTTCGTTTGGCCGCAAGGGAACGATTATCGCGTTGTGTGCGGCGGTGGCGGTGAGTATTGCTTACTGGGCGGTGGGTGGTGGTTTTCAGCAACTCGGAAATCACGGCTTGCTGCGGCCGACCGTTGCCGGTTGGTCCCCGCTGGTAATCTTCGCAGCCGCGGGGACCTACTTTCTTTCGAAGGTTCGCACTTAGTTCTATCTGTGTCCTTCGTGTGTATCTGTGGCCTAGGTTCCGGTCTCCCAACTCGAAATGTACTCGAGCTGTTCCGGGGTGAGCTCGTCGATCGAAATACCGAGCGCGCGAAGCTTGAGACTCGCAATCTCCGTATCGACTTCCTTCGGCAGCAGGTGAACGCCGGGCTCCAGCTCGCCTTTGTGCTTCACGAGATATTCGACCGAAAGCGCCTGGTTGGCGAAGCTCATGTCCATCACGCTGGCCGGGTGTCCTTCGGCCGCTGCGAGATTGATGAGCCGGCCCTCGCCGAGCACGACGATTCGGCGTCCGCTCGATTGAACCTTGTATTCCTCAACGAACGGCCGCACCGTCACCGGGTCGCCGGCCATCTCGCGTAGCGCGACGAGATTCAGCTCGAGATCGAAGTGACCGCTGTTGCAAACGATCGCGCCGTCTTTCATGCGTGAAAAATGTTCGCCGTCGATCACGTGACGATTGCCCGTGACGGTGACGAAGATGTCGCCGATGGACGCTGCTTCGGCAATCGGCATGACGCGGAAACCGTCCATCACGGCCTCGACGGCCTTGATCGGGTCCACTTCAGTAACAATCACGTTCGCGCCCATGCCACGCGCGCGCAGCGACACACCCTTACCGCACCAACCGTAACCGACAACTACGAGGTTCCGTCCCGCCAGCAGGATGTTGGTGGCGCGAATGATGCCGTCGAGCGTCGACTGCCCAGTGCCGTAACGGTTGTCGAAGAAGTGTTTGGTCTGTGCGTTGTTGACGGCGATGGACGGGAAGGGAAGCACGCCCGCGGTTTGCATCGCGTAGAGACGTTGAATGCCGGTAGTCGTTTCCTCTGTCGAACCCATGATCTCTTTGATCTGATCGCCGCGCTCTTTGAGCAGCGTCGCGACAACGTCGGAACCATCGTCGATGATGATGTCCGGATGCGAATCGAGCGCCGTCCTGACGTGACGATTGTAAGTGTCGGTTGACTCGCCCTTGATGGCGTAAACCGGAATGTTCCAGTCAGAGACGAGCGCCGCCGCCACGTCATCCTGCGTGGAAAGGGGATTCGAAGCAATCAGCACTGCCTCGGCGCCGCCGGCTTGCAGTGCGCGAGCCAGGTTGGCCGTTTCGGTGGTGATGTGGGCGCAGGCGACAAGCTTGACGCCGCCGAGTGGCTTCTCTTCCGCAAAGCGCTCGCGGATCAAACGCAGCACCGGCATCTCGCGCTCGGCCCATTCAATGCGCTGCTTACCATGCGCCGCCAAGCCAATATCTTTCACGTCGAAGTCGACGGAACGTGTTGCACTCATATTCGATGATTCCTCTGTTGATGAATTTCTAGATGCCGGCGCTCGCACGCAACGCTTCGGCTTTATCGGTCCGTTCCCAGGTGAAGCCTTCCTCGTGGCGGCCGAAGTGTCCGTAAGCCGCGGTTGCTTTGTAAACGGGCCGGCGCAAGTTGAGTTCTTCGATGATCCCGCGGGGAGTCAGTTCAAAATTATCACGCACGAGTTTTGCCAACGCGGTCTCGCTGATGCGACCGGTGCCCGCCGTGTCGACCAGCACGGAAACCGGGTTCGCCACGCCAATGGCGTACGCGAGTTGGACTAAACAACGATCGGCGAGTCCGGCCGCGACGATGTTCTTGGCGACGTAGCGCGCCATGTAAGCAGCCGAACGATCCACCTTCGTCGGATCTTTGCCGGAGAAGGCGCCGCCGCCGTGAGGCGCGTAGCCGCCGTAAGTGTCGACGATGATCTTGCGGCCAGTCAGACCGGCATCGCCTTGCGGGCCGCCGGTGACGAAGCGTCCCGTGGGATTGATGTGATACTTCGTGTCTTTATCGAGCAGCTCCGGCGACACCGTGTGCTTGATTACTTTCTCTTCGATCTCCGCGCGCAGTTGTTCGTTGCTGACGTTCGCGTCGTGTTGCGACGAGATGACTACTGCTTCCAGGCGGAACGGCCGTCCGTCGCGATACTCAACAGTTACCTGAGATTTTCCGTCAGGCCGCAGGTAAGGCAACTCGCCCGATTTGCGCACTTCCGACAGGCGGCGTGCGAGCAGGTGGGCCAACTGAATCGGCAACGGCATCAGCTCCGGAGTTTCGTTGCAGGCAAAACCAAACATCAATCCCTGATCGCCCGCACCGCCCGTATCCACACCCATCGCGATGTCCGGCGACTGCCGATCGAGAGCTGACAACACGGCGCAGGTGTCGCAGTCAAAGCCGTACTTCGCGCGGGTGTAACCGATCTCGCGAACGGTGTCGCGCGCCACGCGCGAGTAGTCGATGACGGCGTTAGTGGTGATCTCACCAGCAACAACGACCAGGCCGGTCGTCACGAGCGTCTCGCAGGCAACACGGGCCATCGGGTCGACGCTGAGTGCAGCATCGAGCACTGCGTCTGAGATTTGATCGGAGATCTTGTCGGGGTGTCCTTCAGTAACGGATTCGGAGGTAAACAGGTAACCGGATTCGGTAGTCAAAACAACTCCTTTTGCTTAGACAGACATGAATTTACTGCGGAAAAAGACCGCGTAATGTAACAGCCGCGCTTCACGAGTGTCAAGGATCGGCCCCCTCACCTGACAGGATCGGCCCCCTCACCTTGCGCCAATTGCCCGGTAATCAACTCAACTCAAACTCACCCGGAATACAAGCCATGACGAAGCCACGGTTGTCCTTGATGGACGTCACGCGCGGGCTCGCAAACCGCGCCCGGACCGCTCAATTTAGCTTCGGTGAAGACACCGCGATCGTCGCCGTGCAGCACCTGCTCCGGCAAACGCTCGACCTCCTTGAAGCGGTTAGCTCACTCGGCGTGAAACGTGAAAACATTTTCGCGTTGGGTAAAGTCTATTCGAACAGTCGACCCGTGATGGCGGCGCTGCGCAACCGCGGCATCAACGTTATCGAGAGCACGACACCACCGCCCGGCGAATTCGAGCCGGCCTTTCAGCACGACGTGAACCGGCTTTGGGACGTTGTGCGACGCAAGCTCGCGCAACGTCACATCAGGCGCATTCTCATCCTCGATGACGGCGGCAAGTGTGCCACCAGCATTCCGCCGGATCTGCTCGCACGATACGCCGTCACCGGCGTCGAGCAGACATCGTTCGGCATATTCGTGTTCGAAGAAACACCACCTCCGTTTGCCGTGATCTCGTGGGCCAGATCGGCGGTGAAGCGCCAGATCGGCGGCCCGCTTTTTTCCGAGTGTCTGTTGGCGAAAGTACAGTCGCAGTTCTTGCGCGGGAAGACGCTGACGGGGGAGAACGTAGGGATTATCGGTCTCGGCAGCATCGGCAGCGCGCTGGCGAACCTCGTCCAGCGGCAGCACAATCGCGTGCTCTTTTTCGATCCTGATGCAGCGTATGAAGTGCCGGCGTATCTCAACGGACGCGTGACGCGCGTCGATTCACTGCGAGAGTTAATGTTGCGCTCTGAGTATGTGTTTGGCTGCTCGGGACGCAGACCGTTCAAACACAACTGGCCCGTACCGTACCAGCCGGGTATCAAACTCTTCAGCGCGTCCGGCGGAGACCAGGAGTTTGGCGCCATCATCAATGACTTGAAAACGAAAGCGACCTTCAGCGTCACAACTGCTACTCGCGACATCTACTGCGAAGACGGTCCGTCAGGACCGATTTTCATCGCCTATCTTGGTTACCCTTACAACTTTGTTTCGCGCGACGTCGAGGCGGTGCCGACTTTCATTGTGCAGCTCGAAACGGGCGGGCTGCTCGCCGGTTTGATTCAGGCGCGAATTCATCTGAGATTGTGCGAAGAAGGCCGCGCGGTGAACGCCGGCATTCAGCGCGTTTCTCCGGAAGCGCAACGCTTTGTTTACGGGACGTGGCTGAGAACGATGAGAGAGGCGGCCGTCGATCTGCCGCAAATCTATGGTTATGATCCCGCACTACTGGAATCGGCGAGCAACCGCTGCTGGTTTGTCAAAAACAGTGAGCCGTTTCCGTCGCTGACATACACGCCGAATCGTCTGGCGGAAGCGGCGATGGCCGCGATGGTTGAGGGGCAGCGTCCGTCACACTTCCGCAAGCAACGGCAATTCAAGCCGGATCGATGTTCCCTTTGAGATCATTGAATGGATCTCGAGAGTGCCGCCGGCGGCGTGCGCGCGTTCCTGCATGCCGAGCAAGCCGAGCTTCGCCGCACGTGGGGCGCGTTTTCGCACGGCTTCGGGATCGAAGCCGATTCCATCGTCTTCGATCAGGAGAGTCAGGACGTTTTCGTTTTTGAGTAGCCGGACCAGCGCCTTGTTCGCGTGCGCGTGACGAACGACGTTCGTCAGCGCTTCCTGCGCGATCCGAAAACACGCCGTCTCGACGACGCGTGAGAACCGTTCATTCGGATCCTTCAACTTAACCGAAACTTCGGCGGGAAGCCCGGTGCGCCTTGCGTATCGAGCGACGTACCAGTTCAACGCCGTGACGAGTCCCAGATCGTCGAGCAAAGCCGGCCGCAGATCGACTGAAAGATCGCGCACGAGCCGCAGCGCTTCGTCCACCGCTTCGATGTTGTCTTTGATGTGAGCTCCGGCTTCCTTCGTGTAAGACACACGCTGCACCGCGTGGAGGTTCATCTTCACCGCCGTGAGCACCTGACCGATCTGATCGTGCAACTCGCGCGCGATGCGCCGGCGCTCGTCCTCCTGCGCCTCGATCAACTGGCGAGAAAACATCTGCAAAGCATCTTCCGCTTGCTTGCGTTCAGTGATGTCGCGTGCCGAGCCTTGCACGCCTACAATCATACCGTTCTCGTAGATCGCCCGACTGCTGACTTCGACCGGCACCCGCCGGCCGTCTTTCGCGAGTACGTCGACCTCGTAAGTGGTTTCGCCTTTTTGTGCCAGCTTGCTGCAAAAAAGCTCGCGCATTTGCTTGATGTGGTCGGGGGCTACGAACTCCGCGACGTTGTGACCGACAATTTCATCACGCGAATAGCCCGTCAGCTTCTCGGCCGCGTGATTGACTGAGGTGTAAGTGCCCTTTAGATCGTGCACGTACATCGCGTCGCGCGCGTTTTCGAACAGCTCCCGATAACGCTCCTCGCTCTCGCGTAGCGCGGCTTCGACGCGTTTGCGTTCGGCGATTCGTTCCTCGAGTTCGGACACGTAATGTTGAGTTTGCGCGAAGAGCTGGGCGTTTTGAATAGCGCTCGCAGCGCGTGCCGCGAGCGATTCGGCAACACGGATGTGTTCCGGCCGGAAGAAATTCGACTGGACCTTGTCGACGGAATAAAGACCAATCACTTTGCCGGAGGCGACTAGCGGCACGCCTAGCCAATTGCGAACGTGCTCCGCCCCTGGCACCCACTCCCACGCGGGTTCGTTTAGCGTGTCGGGTATTACCAGCGTCTGCTTTGTTTCGCACATTCGACGGAGCAGGGAATTCACCTGCGCGTCAAACACAATCGCTCGCGTGGTGGCGACATTCTGGAAACCCTCGTAGCGGCGCAGCGCGGTGATGACAAACTGCGAACGCCCGCTGCGCAGCATTACATTCGCGCTGTCGTAGGGGACCAGCTTGCTCAGGTAGTCGAGCAGGGTTTCGAGCACCCGCTCGAGGCTGAGGTCTTCGGTGAGGGCGATATTCGCGTCACGCAAGAGCTCGGCCTCCTGCCATATCGCCTGTTCTCGGGACAGGAGGCGAGCGAGGTTAGTGCTCATCAGTTAATTCACCGCTTGCTCAGTTTTTAGCACGGCCATAAAGACAGCTTGAGCGACGAAGCCCGCGTCGAGTAGACATGGACCTTCCTTCTCTGCAGACATTCTGTTTACCTGCACATGGCGCTACTGAGTTTGGGAGGTTTGCTTTACGTAGTTGAATTGCGCGGGAGCCGAAAGATTATCACAGATCGTCCCGGCGCACTATTGGGATTTGATGATGCTATTTTGAAAAAATCGAGACAGTGGTCAGGACAGGTCGCGAAGGAAGGCTGCCGCTTTCCTGGCGCCGGGCAAGGCCCCGCCTTCGTCGCTCAACGATTAATTACAATGAGTACGTACCAATTGAGAGTCCATATGAGACAGACCCAACCGAGGCCAACCTAGCGGCGTAAAAGAGTCATTGGGTTTTTAGTCGATGAAGCTTTAGTTGATAAAGCCCCACAACCAGCCAATGGAATCCAAGCGCAAAAATCGCAGATCCAATCGCGAAGCTAAGACTGGATCGCCGGAACCAGGCCAACACTAGTGCGCCGACGCAGATGACTAATGGGGTGTAGAGTGCTGTGTGAACAGAGGGACTCATGAGCGTTGTCGGAGATCATAGATCACGTTTTCGCAATCGCATACTAATTTTATAGGCAGGATCGGGCTTTGCCTCAAAACTCTCAATTTGATAACCCTTATCCGCGCTTACCTCTTGCAGCTTGAACCCGCTATCAGCCGTTCGATCAACCAAGCCCTTGAAGAACGGATAATCGTGCGCGTACCCGTCGCTCACTTCAACGCTCGTGACCACATGCGTTTTCGTGCCACCATCGTCAACCTGACTTTTGAGGCAAGTCGCAGAGTTTTGAGGCAAAGCCCTCAACAACTCAACAACTCAACAACTCAACAACTCAACAACGGCTTTGCCTCATAAATGCCGATTCACCCTCGTTTGCCTCAAAAATCATTTTGACCGACTCTACCTTTAGGTATATAACCCGCTTGTACTATCTCAAAACTTTTCAAAGCGTCAAGGAGACTCAGAGATGTATGCGGAAATCGCCACGGCGGTATCATCTGTAAAGACA
>Ga0081539_10006264_pt1 | contig 11516 bp, 6 predicted proteins | sample TabmetS4T2R2_FD_71023 | JGI IMG/M metagenome (GOLD analysis project Ga0081539, IMG submission 71023) | Tabebuia heterophylla rhizosphere microbial communities from the University of Puerto Rico - S4T2R2 | ecosystem: Host-associated > Plants > Roots > Rhizosphere ...
TTCCTCTTTCGTTTCGTCAACCGCCTCGGCCGCGACGCCGGGAGCACGGCGCTGAAAACCGACGCCTTCCATCATCGCATCGACGCGGTGACGTCGATCGCCGCCTTCATCGGCATCTCGATCGCCCTGATTGGCGGCCCCGGCTGGGAAAGCGCCGATGCCTGGGCGGCCCTTTTCGCCTGTGTCGTGATCGCTGGCAACGGCTTGCACCTTCTCTTGCCCGCCCTGCATGAAATCCTCGACACCGCGCCGCGCGGCGACATCATCGAAGAAGTTCGCGCGGCGGCGGCCGCGGTGCCGGGCGTAATCGAGATCGACAAATGCTTCGTCCGCAAGATGGGCCTGGAATTCTATGTCGACATCCATGTGGGCGTGGACGAAGAAATGACGGTGCGCGCCAGCCACCAGCTGGCGCACGAGGTGAAGGACGCAATCCGTCGCACCAATTGGCGGATCGCCGACGTCCTCGTCCACATCGAACCCGCCTAACGACGAGCCGACTCAAGGTTCTCGATCAATTCTTTCAACGCCACCGCCAGCTCGGCGCGGGCGAGCGCGATCTGCCGGCTGAAACGGGCCAGCCGGACAACGGCCGTGGGATGAGTGAGAAGATAAGCCGCCAGCCGCGCTGAAGGCGTTCGCTGTTTTGCCAGATCGAAGAGCACGTTCGCCGGAGCGGGGAAAGGCGCGTCGACGCTGTCGCTGATCGCGCGCACAGAGACGAGCGGGAGCTGACGGGCCTGGCAGGCTTTTGCGACGCACTCGGTCTCCATATCCACCGCCTTGGCTCCATGGTCGCGGGCAAGTGCCGCCCGCTCCCGCCCATCCTCGATCATCCTCTCGACGGTGACCAGCCTGCCCACCCGACAGATGAGAAGGTCGCGTGCCTGTTCAAGCAGGGTCGGATCGGAAAAATTTTCCCCCAGGAAAAGGGTCGCCACGCCTAACGACGGGTCGAGTCCGCCGGCGAAGCCGCTGCTGATCAGGAAATCGAAGCGTTCCGAGTCGATGAAGCGCTCGATCTTTTCCCGAGCGGCGGTCGGCCCCACGCCGGTGTGAAAGACCCGCACTTCCCGGTGGCGACCGCCGAGGAGCCGGACGAAATCGCGGCTCTCATTCGGGTGAGCGAAGGTGACCGCGATCATTCGCCGACGGTGCGGGGGCGGGAGAGCACGATCTCGAGATGAACCGGTTGATCGCGCGCAGCAGGCGGGGGGGCGGCAGTCGCTTCATTTGCCGGAGCGCCCCATGCCGTCAGTCCCCGGCGGAACTGCCCTTCGGCCGAAGCGGGGAGAAGAACAAAGAGGCGATTATTGCCGTCGTTAGGCAACTCTTTCGTGCCGGATCCGCCGGCCTTTTCCGCCGCGGCAATGATTGCTCTGGCGACCGCGTCCTGTTGCTCGGTGGGAACGCTGAGGACAATGGGTTGAGCGGCGATCGTCGGCGAGGTGAAGGTCGCGTCCGCTGCTTTTTGAACTGATTTTTCCACCTGTTGCCGGATCGCTTCGACTTGCGCTTGTTTCACTTCCGGCGACGGACCGCCCGATCGGAAAATAAAATACAATCCGATCCCGACGTTTACTCCCACGAGCACGGCAAAAGCCCCAGCCACGACCGGCCCGCGCGCCGTCGGCCTAACATCCTCGGGCGAAGCCTCAGGCGCTTTTTCCAGGCGGCGATGAATCTGGCGGGCCGCGACGAATTGCTTTTGCAATTGCGCATCGGCGATGAGCGCGCGCTCGAGCTGTTCTCGCTCCTCGGGCGGAAGTTTCCCTTCCAGGTAATCGAAAAATTTCTCCGGTGCCATGCAACTGCTGCTGTCTGAGGCGCGAACTTCAAGCTAGGCTGCGAGGGCCGTTAGTCCAGAAGGTGAGCGCAATGCAGAGCTTGCTTGCGATTAGAGGGGAAACAGCCGAGGCACAGTCGTGGGTGAGGATGAAAAGCAACCGAAACGACCGCACCGCCGCGGATGGGTTCGTTGGACACTCATCGTGCTGGGCGTGCTTGTGCTCACCTTCATCGTGTTTCACGGGCCGATTCTGCGCGCGGTTATTCGCTCGGTCGCGCAAAGTTACGTATCGGGGCAAAACCTGAAGCTCGAGTTCCAACTCGACGGCGACCCGATCGCTCAGGTGACATTGCGCAACCTCCGCGCGACCCCGACCGGTCCCTCGGCGGTGCAGGCCCTAAAGGCTGGCGCGATCAAAGTCGATTACAGTCTTTGGGACCTGCTTTTCCACGGTCTTTCCGATACCCTGAAAAACGTCGAGGTTCATGATCTGACGGCCGTGATCGATCCCGCGAAAGCGCCGGTGCCGAAGCCGCCGCCGACTCCTGCGCCTAACGAGAAAATCACCCTTCCCGCCTATTTCCCCGATCGGCTCGAGATCAGCAACTTTAACCTGACCATCCGCGGCCAGCCGCAGGAGACGGTCGTGCGCAATTTTAATCTCGGACTTTACCCCGACCACGAAGGCGCGTTGCGGATCGACAGACTGCAAATTCCAAATGTCCATTCCTGGAGCGACATCACCGCGACAACGACCTATCGCGGCAAAAATCTTTTCCTCCGCAATCTCACCTTCGATCAGGGCCATCATTTCCAAACCGTGAACATCGACGCCTCGAAGGCGGGCGGAGGAAACCTCGAGCTCCAACTCAGCGGAACCGTGGGCGAGGGGAAGATCGAAGGCAACGTCGGCCTGAGCACGACCAAGTCTTCCTTTCGCACCCGGACGAAAGTGAGCGCCTCCGGCATTTCGTTAGGGCAATTGAGCCAGTATTTCGGGCGCCCGGCCGGCGAGCTGGAAGGCGACGTCAAAAATTTCCAGATGGATTGGCAGGGGACGCTCGATGAGCCGCAAAGCTGGGCCGGGACGCTCCAGGCACAGATCGAGAACGTGCGCCAAAGCGGTATCGCGCTTGATCAGGTCGTCCTCGAAGTGGTGGCGGACAAAGGCACGGCCACGGTCCGGGAAGCGCGCGTCGATCGGGGGACAAATCACCTCCGGGTCGCCGGGACGGTGCAGTTGCCCAAGGAGATCGAAGGGTTTCGCCGCACCCCGGGCGATCTTCGCCTGACGATTGACGCGCCCAATCTCCGGGAAATCACGGCGTTCATGCCGCAGCCTCTCACTGGAAGTTTGCGCGCCGATGGAACAGTCAGGACCGAGAATTCGATCGCGCGCCTCGAGCTGACGGTGCAGGGCGACCTGATCGGTTTCGGTCCGGCTGCCGTGCAAAGTTTCAAGGCCCACATCTCGGCGACAAAGAAGCTCCCGGCCACAGGCGCGAAGACAGAACCGTTCTACGCTAACCTCATCTCGACAATCGAGGCGGAGCTGCATGAGGTGCACTCTGACCGGTTTGTCGTCGATCGAATTCAGGCCGCAATCAAGACGAACGACGCGACTGTGTCCTTCGCGCCGCTGGAGGTGCAGCGGAAAGCCAATCGGCTGATCGTGCAGGGAAATTATCAGTTGCCGCCGCCGGGCGGTGAAGGGCTTCAGCAGCCGGCCGATCTTCAGTTTACGCTCAATGTCCCTGAGCTCGGCGATTACTGGGAAGCTGAAGCGCCCGACAAGGTAACAGGCCAGCTGCAGGGCAACGGCAGGGTTCAGGTTCGCAACCGGGTTGCCAACGGATCCATCAGCGTCACTGGCCAGCAGATCGCAGTGAAAAAACTTGTCGTTAGGCAATTGGCTCTCCAAACGACGATCACCAACAATCTTCTCCAACTCACTGACCTGACCGCGACGATCAACGATCAGGATTATCTCCAGGCCACCGGAGAAGTGCGTTTGGAGGAACCGTTTCAATACAAGGCAAAGGCAACCGCTCATCTGGCGGATCTCTCGGCGTTCGAGCCTTTGTTGAACGCGGGAGGGCCGGGGACAGGATCCCTGGCTACAAACAAGTCAAACAAGTCGGCAAAGCCAGGATCAACGCGGGCGGCTACAAAGACACCGCTCGCTGGTTCCTTGGTCTTGGATTGGAACGGGCAAGGCAGTTTGAAAACCATTCCAGAGCGGGGCGATCTTCATCTCCGGCTCGAGCGCGGTCGTTATGCCGACCTGCAAAACCTTGAGGCCCAGATCGAGGCGCATTACACACCGCAACGGCTGGAGGTTCCCATCCTCTATCTCGGGAGCGACAAGCTCAATCTCCAGGCCAGCGTGCAGACGCGCGATTCGCGACTTGAGATCAGCAACCTCCAAATCAGCCAGGCCAAGTCGAAATATGCCAGCGGTTATGTCGCGATTCCCTTCGAGTGGAGTCATCTCGGCACCGGCAAACCACTCTTTCCGCCTGACGGAAAGGTGCAGGTCAATTTCCAGACGGAAAACCTCGACCTGACGAAACTCTTTCGCGATCTCGGGAAAGAGCCGCCGGTTTCGGGCGAATTAACCATGCGCCTCGATGCTGGCGGCCCGATCGAGCAACTTCAGGCGAACCTGAATCTGCGCATGCAGAATCTAGCCTCTGCCGCGATCAAGCGCCTCGAGCCGGCCAAAATCGACGTAGCCATGAGCCTCCAGAATAACGAACTAAAGGTGCTCGGGAAAATCGAGCAGGCGCGCATCCAACCGGTGCGGATCGATGCCCGTTTCCCGCTCAACCTGTCCCAGGTGATCGAAAAACGGCAGCTCGACCCGCAAACGCCGGTCACGGCTAAAATCGAAATGCCGCGGAGCCCGATTAACTTCGTTCGGGAATTCGTCCCCGCGCTGCGTCAGCTCGACGGCAGCCTCGCCCTGAACGTGAACGTCGATGGCACAATCGCGAAGCCGGCTTTCAGCGGCGCGGCCGAAGTTGCGATCGTATCCGCTCGTTTCGAGAACCCAACTCTGCCCGCTCTCAGCGAGTTCAATGCCCGCCTCAATTTTCGCGACAACGCTCTCCGCTTCGATCGCTTCGCCGGCAACCTCGCCGGCGGGCCGTTTACCCTCAGCGGCACGATCAATTTCCCAAGTCTGATCGCGCCTCGTGTCGATTTGCGGCTCAAGGCCGACAGCATTCTCGTGGCGCGAAATGACAACCTGACCGCGCGGGTTGACGCCGACATCAAGGTCGAGGGGCCAGTGGAGAGTGCGACCGTCAGCGGCGAGGTCCTGACGACCAACAGCCGTTTCCTGAAAAACATCGACATCATCCCAATCGCGCTGCCCGGCCGGCCCGCGCCGCATCCGGAGCCACCCTCGGCCGCGCCGGAGCTTTCCTTTCCCGATCCGCCGCTGCGGGACTGGAAGTTTGACCTAACGATTAAAAGCAAGGACCCGTTCTCGATTCGGGGCAATCTCGCCACCGGCCGGGCCATTATTGACATGAAGATCGCCGGCACCGGATTGCATCCGCAGCTCCAGGGTCAGGTGCGGCTGGAGAATTTCGAGGCCACCCTGCCCTTCAGCACTCTTTCGATTAACCTTGGGTTTGTCTATTTCACTCCGGACGACCCGCTCAACCCGCGACTGGAACTTCAGGGCACCTCGCTCATCCGCGACTACACGATACACGTCTATGTCTATGGAACGGCAAACGCCCCCCAGGCGGTTTTTAGCAGCGAGCCGCCGCTTCCCCAGGAGGAGATTATTGCTCTCCTGGCGACCGGCACAACCCGCGAAGAGCTCGGCACCGGCAACGTCCTCGCGAGTCGTGCCGCGATCCTGCTCGTGAAGCAGCTTTACCGGAAGGTTTTTAAAAAGGGCGCCGAGCCGGAGACGGAGGATAGGTCGTTTTTCAACCGGCTCGACGTCGAGTTCGGCAATACCGACCCGCGGACCGGCGAACAGACTGCGACCGCGCGCTACAAGGTGAGCGATCATGTCGTGCTGATCGGTGACCTTGGCACCCAGGGCGGATTCCGCGGCCTGGTGAAATATCTCATTCGATTTCGTTAGGAATGAAGGAGTGGCGAAATTCAGGAGACGCTCGCCAGCTCGCCAGGGCCAGCCCCTCCGCAAGGACGTGCTTCCGCACCTCCTGCCTCGCGGCCATAACCGCGCTCTTTTGCCTAACGACCGGTTCTGCAATCGCCCAGCAAGCGGTCAAACTACCGCAACAGGAACAAAAGGAGAAACAGGAAAAGGCCAGGGCGAAGGCCGAGCAAAAAATCGCCCAGGAGGCCAATCTTGAAATCCGGGGCAACACCGCGTTCAACGAGAAGGAACTTCGTTCGCAACTCAAGGAACAGATCACCTTCATCGAAGAAAACGGACTGACCAGCGCCCGGGCCGACGATGCCGCTTTCTTCCTTGAACTCTTCTATCGCAACCAGGGTTATCCAAAGGTCAATGTGACTTACACGATACTTTCCGGGACGCGCTTTCGGCTCGACGTGGCAGAGGGACCGCTGGTTCATCTCGGCCGGGTGTTTTTTCTTGGCAACGACCACATCGCCCCCGAGGACTTATATGACTATGTGGTCGGGCCGACCAAAGAACGAGGGAATCCCGGCGGGCTGCTCCCGTTCGTTCCCTCCGACCTCGAGGAAGGCGCCAACCTCGTCCAGCGCTTTTACATCTCGGAAGGCTATCTCGATTGCCTGGTCGAGCCACCGAGCTACGAATATGTGCAGCCAGATCTGGTCACAACCCGGATCGTCATTCAGGAAGGCCAAAAATATTCCTTCGGAAAGGTCACCTTTGTCGGTCCGACCATCTACCATCCTCTCACTCTGGAAGGGCAAATTCTCGACCTCCTCAAGCAACCTTTCACCGAGGCACGTCTGGCCGATATCCCCCGGCGTTTGCAGGCTTATTACAAGACTCGGGGTTACTTCAACGCGAAGGTGGACGCGATTGGCGATCCCGCGCTTGCCCTTCATGGCCGGGTTCCGGTCCGGGTTACAATTGATCCCGGCCAGGTCTATTACTTTGATGGAGTAACGGTCAAAGGCACCCAACAGCTCCGGGACAGTTATGTCGTTAACCGCTTCAAGAAACTGCGCGGGCGCCCCTATAGCCCGGAGACACTGGATAAGAAGTTTCGCGAGATGATGCGCACCGGACTCTTCAACATCCTGCAGGTCAAGCCCACCCCGGTAGATGGCAACCTCCTGCGCCTCGATGTCAATCTCGAAGAAGCCAAACCGCAGGAGTTTGGTTTCTCCGTCGGCTACGGCTCGTTCGAAGGGTTTATCGTGGGCGCTTCCTACGCCAATCGCGATCCCTTCGGTTATGGGCGACCAATCACGACCTCCGCCGAGTGGTCGCAACGGGGTTACAAAGGCGATATTACTTATCAGGACCCGTATCTCTTCGACACCAGCTTCGCTCTGAAGGAACGCATTTCTGCCATTACTTTCGACTTTAACGGTTACTCCAAGACTGAGCTCGGCAATACGCTAACGCTCAGCCGAAAGATCAGTGATTTTTACACCGTGGGATTTGTTGTCAGCGATCGGCATGTCGATATCGAAAGGCCCTCGGGGGGGGTCAAACCCCGCTTTCTCGGCGATACCTCCTACTTTATTAGCTCGATCGGCCTGACTCAGACCCTTGACCTGCGCAACAACCCGCTCGTCGCGCCACGCGGTTTGGTTTTGGATAACACTGTCGAATTAGCCTTGAGCGGGATCGGGAGCGACATCGATCTGCTTCGCGCGACCGGGCGAGCGAGTTATTATCTCTCCTTCGCGCCCGATCAGCCGCAGTTGGTCGGTGTCGATCTTGAGAAGTCGGGACTACAGAAATGGTTTGAGCGAAGCATGCTCTCTTTCGGTGGTCGAGCAGGCATCGTTTATCCGCTGGAAACCGCCGGGACAACCGCGGCGCTCGCCATCCCGATCGATGAACGATTTTTTATCGGTGGCAGCACGACCGTGCGGAGTTTTGCCGAACGCGATCTCGGGCCGCACGATCCGCGGGGCAACCCGATCGGCGGCGAGTATTACACGATTCTGAACGTCGAATATAGCTTTCCGATTTGGGGGGAATTGTTAGGCGTGGTTTTTGTCGATGGCGGCAACCTGCTTCCAGACGCACAGCAACCAAGCCTGGATGACATGCGTTATGCGGTCGGTGTGGGGCTGCGCTACAATCTCCCGATTGGTCCAGTTCGTCTCGACTACGGAGTGAACCCGAGCCCGCGCGAGAACGAAGATTTTGGGGCCTTTCATTTCAGTTTCGGGTTCGCCTTTTAAGGCGAAGTCCGCCGTCTTGCGTAGGAGGCTGATACTGACCAGACCCGTCCGTACAGGCTGATGCCTCTCGACTGGTTTCCTGGCCATCCTTGGGTTACCAAACTTTGACGCATATGCGCCACAGAATCGGTACCTGGCAACCAAGTCCAAAAGAGGCCCTGTCGGGGGATTTCACAAACGAGGAAGTTCCCCGCAGGAAACAGAGATAGCTCACCAATTGAGGGATCGACTGGATTGGTTCTGAGCAAGGGACCGCGCGATTTCTCGCCTCAATTCTGCGGAGAAGCGAGAATTATTGCGGACGAAACTTTGACGCATATGCGCCACTCGATCGGTAGTTACCACCGCGGGGCAGATCGCTGAGCTTGGTGGAACCGTTGAAATTTCTGAAAAGCGAGGGAGTTATGTGGCCCAGTCAGGACGCCCGCGAATTGAGGATCGGCGGATCGCGTCCGAAGTGCGCCCGACCGATGCCTGGTTGGTTGGCTTGCAATTCTCAATCGGAGAGGAAAACTGTTGCAAAACTTTGACGCATATGCGCCATGGAATCGGTAGCAGGTTCGGGATTGGCACCGGATTGAAATCGAGATGTGAAACCCAAGACTGAGGAACTCCTCTACTATCTGCTCTGGTCGGCCGATCAGCTGATGCGGCCCAGTTTCCGGAACTTGAACGAGTCATTCGAGGGCTGGGCATATCGTAACGGATTTCTTCGCCAGATCGCGAGTCTCGAGAAACAGAAGTTCCTGGAACGAAAGCAGTCTGGGGAAGGAGGGGGTCGTCTTTGTCGGCTAACAGAGAAGGGTCGACTCTTTGCTTTGGGCGGACGTGACCCGATCGCACGATGGTCTCGCCCTTGGGATGGCCAATGGCGGATGGTTCTGTTTGACGTTCCGAAAGCACAAGATGCCAGGCGCTCACGCCTTCGCCGCTATCTCCGGACGCGCGGTTTCGGCTATTTGCAAAATAGTGTCTGGATCACGCCCGATCCGTTGGATGAGGAAGTCGAGATGCTGCGCGGAGCGAAAATCGACGTCGAATCGCTTATCCTGTTGCAGGCCAAGCCCTGCGCTGGCGAATCGGATTCCGAAATTGTCGCCGGCGCGTGGGATTTCGCCGGGATCAATCGCCGCTATGCGCGGCATCTTGAAATTTTGCGGAACAAACCTGCGGGCGAACCGAAGGGAAAAAGTGGCGCGGAGGAATTCCGGCGTTGGGCAGCCAGCGAACGGTCGGCCTGGCGGAAGGCAGTCGAGGCCGATCCGTTGCTGCCGGACCCGTTGCTGCCCCGCGATTACTTTGGCCGCCGAGTCTGGCGGGAACGGGTCCGGGTTCTGGCGGGCGCGAGGAAACAACTTTCGGCCTTTCGGACCGCGCCCATTACGCTGCGCCACGGCCCACCCTCGCGACGCGTTCTTGCGACCGCCGCCGGGCGAACTTATAATAACTGATCTTGATCCGGTGCCGGACTCCCTCCGGCGTGATATTTGAACCGAGGATTCCTTATGAGCACGACCATTGCGGAAGTAAAAGAAGCAAAACGCGGCGCGGCGGAACGGCTGAAGGCCGAGCATCAGCCGGAGCACGATTTTCTCCCGTTGCAGGGCACCGATTATGTCGAGTTTTACGTCGGGAATGCGAAGCAGGCGGCGCACTACTACAAATCAGCCTTCGGATTTCAAAGCCTTGCCTACGCCGGGCCCGAGACCGGGGTGAAGGATCGCGCGAGCTACGCCGTGCGGCAAAACCAGCTCACGCTGGTATTGACGACCCCGGTTCGAGCGGAGAACGCGATCGCCGATCACATTTACAAACATGGGGACGGTGTGAAGGCGCTCGCGCTGCGCGTGCCAGACGCGACCTCCGCCTGGGAAGAGACAACCAAGCGCGGGGGCAAGAGTTATCTCGAGCCGAAGCGCATGAGCGATGAGCATGGGGAGGTGGTGATGAGCGGCATTCACACCTATGGAGACACAGTTCATCTTTTCATCGAGCGAGAGAATTATCGGGGCGCCTTCATGCCCGGCTATCGCGCGTGGAAGAGTGCTTACAATCCGCCGGAAACCGGGCTGCTCTATGTCGATCATTGCGTCGGCAACGTCGGCTGGAACCAGATGAATCCCTGGGTCAAGTTCTATGAGGAGGTGATGGGCTTTCGCAATATCCTGAGCTTCGACGACAAGGATATCTCGACCGAATACTCGGCCCTCATGAGCAAGGTTATGAGTAACGGCAACGGCTTCGTCAAGTTCCCGATCAACGAGCCAGCCGAAGGAAAAAAGAAATCTCAGGTCGAAGAATATCTCGAGTTCTACAACGGCGAGGGCGTCCAGCATGTTGCGATGGCGACCAAGAACATCGTCGAAACCGTGACGCAGTTACAGAGCCGGGGGGTCGAGTTTCTCCAGATCCCGACGACCTATTACGCTGATCTGCTAGATCGAGTCGGAAAGATCGACGAAGATATCGAACCGCTAAGTCGACTCGGGATTCTGGTGGACCGGGACGACGAAGGGTATCTCCTGCAAATTTTCACCAAGCCGGTCGAGGATCGGCCGACCTTGTTTTACGAAATCATCCAGCGCAAAGGCGCGAAGAGCTTCGGCAAAGGTAACTTTAAAGCCCTTTTCGAAGCGATCGAACGCGAACAAGCCGAGCGCGGTAACCTCTAGGAGTCAAATCATGGCCTATTATCAACGTCTCGGCGAACTGCCGGCCAAGCACCATATCTGGTTCCATCGCAACGGCGCGGGACCGGGCTATAAGAACGAAGGCATCTACTACGAGCATGTCATCACGACCGAGGGCTTCAACGAAGCCTTTTCGATCATGTATCACCTGCGGCCGCCTACTCGGGTGCGCGAGGTCAAACTGCTCAAGTGCGAGGAGCTGAAAAAGGTGACCGATTCCCCGCTGCGTCATCATCACCTGAAAACGGCCGACATCCCGCGCCGGGGCGATCTCTATACGGGTCGTATCCCGATCCTGTTCAATCAGGACATCATTGCCTACCGGCAGAAGCCGGCCAGGGCCTACGGGGAGTACGAGTATTACAAGAACGGCGGGGCGGACGAGATTATTTTCGTTTTCAAGGGCGGCGGTGTCCTCGAGTCGCAATTTGGAAAACTGAGATACAAACCGGAAGATTATATTGTGATCCCGCGCGGGATAGCTTATCGCCTCGTTCCCGACAAGGTGGAGGAAGAGGATTATCTTATCCTCGAGTCAGTCGGTCCGGTGCGTATTCCGCGCCGCTATCTTAATCACGATGGCCAGATTCGGATGGGCTCGCCCTATTCGGAACGCGATTTCCATGGGCCGACGGAGTTAGTCGTGGTCGATCAGGAGGAAGACACACGCATCCTGGTGAAGGACG
>Ga0081539_10006265_pt1 | contig 11515 bp, 10 predicted proteins | sample TabmetS4T2R2_FD_71023 | JGI IMG/M metagenome (GOLD analysis project Ga0081539, IMG submission 71023) | Tabebuia heterophylla rhizosphere microbial communities from the University of Puerto Rico - S4T2R2 | ecosystem: Host-associated > Plants > Roots > Rhizosphere ...
AGCCGGGGCGAACGAACGCCATCACCCGTGGAAACTGCTGGTAGACGGCGTGCCGCATCATCCGCGCAAGATCCGCGAGCGAGGCCGCCTCGGGGTCGCCGCTCGCGTCGGCAACCAGACGCCATGCCGCCTCGGAGCGCTCGATGGAAATGATCGCGACCTTCGCCGATCCGTTCCAGTCGCTCTGCACGGGATCCTCGTCCCGCTCCTCACCGTGGTTGTAGCGATCGAGCCCATCGAGGGCACGCCCGACCTTCACGACGATGAAGGAGGAATCCCAAGCGACGATGTCGAGCGCCTCGCGCAGCAGCGGGTCGGTCGGCAGGCGCACGTGCGCGTCGCGTGCCGTGAGCCACTCGTGCGACAGCCTGGAGTAGTTCCACGCCATCGACATCAGCGGCACCCGATCGATCCGGATACGTCGGGCCTCCTCCTGCCGGTCGTACTCGGCCACTTCTTCAGGCGACGGCGCGGTCTGGTCGAGGTCACGAAGCCAGGGACGATCGGGTTCCGGCCGATCGGGCGAGCGAGGCGCGCCGACGGCGAGCTCCAGCGCTTCCTCGAAATCCCCGCACATGCCGAGCGCGGCCTGGCACGCGAAATTCGAGCACCGCGAGGTGTACGCGCAGCGCTCGCACCAGCGGTCGCAGTAGTTGGAGATGAAGTCGATACGATCAAGCGTCACGGCGTTGCAGCTTCACAGCTTTACAGGGCAATGGTCTCGCAGACCGGCACCAACGACGCGCGCCGGACCGCAGATTCTGTGCAGACGGACGGATTCCGTGCAGGCCGCGCCGGCGATCAATTGCTCGCGAAGCAGTAAATCCGGCCGGCACCGCCGCGCGGGGCGGTATTCGAGCAGTTCTGATTGGCGTGCGCCGAGTTCCAGGACGACAGCGTTCCCGACGTGTCGCCGTTCGGCCCCAGCCCATCCGAGTGACCCACCTGCGCCTGCAGGGCGGCGGCATCCGAGGTCCAGTCGGCGCAGGTGAATCCCGGCATCAGCGTGCCGTCGGCGTTCGAGCCCGTGAGGATGTCGTGCTCGACCGGCGGCGGCGAGCCGGTCCACTGGCCGTTGATGCGTTGGCCCCGCTCGTCCACGAACGTCGCGGCATCACCTCGTCTGGCGTGAAGCTCGGTCACGTTCGACGCCACGGTTGCTCCGCTGGCGTTCAGCCACGGGCCGGTGCCGATACGGTTCCGCGCGTGCGTGGGCTGGCCGGCGTTGGCGGCGTCGCGCTCCACACTGAGGTAGGCGCGCCATCGCTTGCCGCCGGCGCCGGCCGCCGTCGCCAGGCTCTGGCACAGGTTGTCGGCACCCGTGAGACCGCCGAGATTTCCGGTCGTGCTCTTGGTGCTCGTGACGAAGAAGCTCAGGGTCGATCCCGGCGGTGTCGGCGCGGTCATCGGGTCGCTCTTGCTGCACGACACCGCGGCGGCCAGCGCGATCGCCATTGGAAGAACATCGCGGCGCATCGCGCCATCCTACTCGCTCATCCGCAGCAACCAGGCGAGGAAAAGACAGGTCGAGCTTGGCCTCAGCGCCATTCGGGCGCATAGCCGCGGCGCCGGACGCGATGCTCGATCCTGAGGCTCACCGAGAACAGCATCATGATCTCGACGAGCGCGATGAACGCGTAGACGGCGAACCGGGTAAAGGCGCTCGGCGCCGGCCAGCACACCGTGCCCTGATCGAGGCACTGCTGCCCGAAGCGCTCGATCTCGACGCGCTCCCGGAAGATCAGTCCGACGGCCGCGCCAAAGATGACGCTGCTGCCGAGGATGTTGCCGAAGATCGGCTGCCCTTTCTGCCAGAGCGGCCACGCGGCAAGAAGGCCGGCGGCGGAGGGCGCGACGATCGCCAGGCCGATCCAGAACCAGTTCAACCCGTTCAACGCAGCAGCTCGTCGAACAGCGGGCGGCCGGGGACGAGCGCCTTGCGATGCGCGTCGGCCTCGCGAATCAAGTCGGCGACGACGTCAGGGTGCGCCGCCGCGACGTCGCGGCGCTCGCCCGGATCGTCGGCGAGGTTGAAGAGCAGCGGCGGACGATGCTCCGTCCGCGGCTCGCCTTCGCCGTACGCGCCGCTCGTGATGAAGTGCGCCTTGTAGGCGCCCTTGCGAACGGCGCGGAGCTCGTTGTCCCAGTAGTAGAACAGCAGCTGACGCGGACTCGGGCCGCCGCCCGTGAGGCGCGGCGTCAGATCGACGCCGTCGATCGGCCGATCGGACGGCACCGGCGCACCCGACAGCTTCGCCGCGGTGGCGAACAGGTCCATCGCGGATCCGATGCCCGTGACCACCGCGGGCCGCACCGTCCCCGGCCACCAGAAGATCGCCGGCGTGCGCACGCCGCCTTCCCACGTCGTCCCCTTGCCGTCGCGCAGCGGGCCGGCGGAACCGCCGTGCGCGCCGAACGGCAGCCACGGCCCGTTGTCGCTCGTGAAGACGACGAGCGTGTTGCGATCGAGCCCGGCGGCGGTCAGCGCATCGAGCACGCGGCCGGTGCTCGCGTCGAGCTCCTCGATCACGTCGCCGTACATCCCGGCGGCGCTGTGGCCGACGAACTCCGCGGAGCGTGCGAGCGGGATGTGGGGCAGCGAATGCGCCAGATAGAGGAAGAACGGCTGGGCGCGATGCTGCTCGATGAAACGGACCGCTTCCTCGGTGTAGCGCTTCGTCAGCGTGCGATGGTCGACGGGACGCTCGACGAGCTCGTCGTTCCGCATCAGCGGCACGTCCCAGTACTCAGGTTTTGGATCGTAGTAGGCCGCGCTCTTGAGGCCTTGCTCGCGCGGCGCCGTCATGCGCATGTCGTGCGAGTACGGCAGGCCGAACCAGGAATCGAAGCCCCGGCGCGTCGGCAGGAATTGCGGCAACTGTCCCAGGTGCCACTTGCCGATGATGCCGGTCGCGTAACCGCGCGGCTTCAGCAGTTCGGCGATGGTGATCTCCTCGGACGGCAGGCCCTGCGCCGCGTTGTCGCGGATCACTTTCGGCGCCGTTCCGGTCGCGACGCCGTACATGCCGCTCCTGATCGGCAGGCGCCCGGTCAGAAGCGCGGCTCGGCTGGGCGAGCAGACCGGCTGCACGTAGAAGTTGGTCCACTTCTGCCCTTCCGCGGCCATGCGATCGAGCCGCGGCGTGCGGATGTTCGGATTGCCGAACGATCCGAGGTCGCCGTATCCCATGTCGTCGGCGAGGATGATGACGATGTTCGGGGCGCGAGCTGGCTGGGACTGCGCCAGCGGCGCCGCGAGCAGTGCCGCGAGGAGCAACAGCGCCAGGTAGCGGGGCGTCATGCGTGATAGAGCCGGCGCTTGGTGACGGCCAGATCGTCGCCGACCGGTGTCTCTTCAATCAATTGCTCGGCGGGCACCGTGTGGAACGACAGGCTCGCGAAGTTCTCAGGACCAATCGTGATGCGATGCCAGACCGACGGCGGGATGGAGATCGCCGACGCCGTCTCGCCAGCGCCAATCGGCGACGGCCGCCACGCATCGTCGACGAAGAGCTCGAAGCGCGCGCTGCCGGCGAGCGCGACGCTGCGCTGATGACTGTTCGGATGCCGCTCCGCGCCGAACGTCGCGCCGGCGCGCAGCATGAAAATCCAGCAGGACTGGATTTCCGCAGGCAGCGGCACGCCGAGCGTGGTAATCGGCAGCGGCTCCCACGCCTGCGGCTCACCCGGACGACCGGCCAGGGCCGCCGCGACGCGCGCGAGCGCCGGTGCCAGGGCCTCGCGCGCGCTCGAAGACTGCAGCAGGTTCGAGAGTTCGATCGTGACGGAATCGAGCGGCACGAATTACTGCGGACGCTTGAAGAGTCCGCCGTAGACCGCCTTGCCGAGAATGTGGCCCTGGATGGCTTTCATCACCGCCGTGCGCGACTCGAAGGCGTCGGCGCCTGGCTGAACGTCGATCATCGTGTCCAGCGCATAGATCTCGAACATGTAGTGGTGCATCGGACCGTTCGCGGGCGCGCCTGGGCCGCGATAGACCTGACCGGTCGCACTGTGCTGGAACGCGCCGTTCGGCAGCTTCGCGCCCTTGGGTTGGCCCTCGCTGAGGCTCGTCACACTCGCTGGAATGTTCCAGACGACCCAGTGCGCCTGATCGTCGGTGGTCTTGTTCCGCGACACCTCGAGATCGTGCATGTGCAGGAAAAAGCTCTGCGTGCCCGCGGGCACGTTCGACCAGCTGAGCGCCGGCGACGTGCCTTCACCGGGCGCCGCGCCTGGCGCCGCCTGGCTGAACTTCACGGGAATCTGACCACCGTCCTGGAAACCGGTAACGGTCAGGATCATCGGTGGCGCCGCCGGTGCTGCGGGTGGCTGTTGGGCGTTCATTGGTATCGCGAGCACGATGATAGCTGAAGCAAGGAACCATCGCGTGGTCAGCATGCGCATCCCTCCTGCGTCGAGTGCGTTTCGAAGGGCACATGTTACCGCGAGCCGGCCTCCTCAGAATCGCAGAGCCAGGCCCCTGCGCACGCCGTGAGGGCCCGTGAGCCGCGGATTCGGAATGTTCGCCCCGAGCGCGCCGCCGAACATGGCGCCAATCGCGACCGCGGCGAGCGACCGTTGGTGGCAGTCGCTGCCATCGCAAGAGCGAGATGCCCAGAAGCCGAGCCCGGCCCCCACGGCGATGCCGACGAGGGCGCCTTTCTTGTTGTAGTGCTTCCCGGGATACCCCGGCTGCCACGTCGACGTTGGCTGGGCCTTGGCAGCGTCGGCAGCTGGTCGCAACTTCAGCGGGATGGCCGGCGGCTGAGGGCTCTGAGCCAGCGCTGCCGACGGCAACACGGCAAGTAGTCCGATGATCAACGCAACTGTGCGCATCGTATCCTCCGACACTGGATGCGCCGTGCACTACAGGAATGGCTCAGACTTCCGATGGCCGGGCGGATCCGTCCGGTCTGCCGATGAGGAAGGCGACGAGGGTCGCGGCGAAAAACAGCTGAAGCGGCCAGAAAAACGCGCCCGGCCAGCCGGCGACGACCATCGCCACGTAGAACAACGTCGCACGGCCTGTCGCGATCGCCGTGCCGATCAACCCCACCCAGGCGAGTTCCCAGAGGAGGTCGGCGAGCGTCAGCCAGAAATGGATGCGACGAAAGCGGTCAGCCAGCGCGCTGTGGGATCGCGCCGGCCGCTTCAGCGCAAGGCTCACGAGGAGCAACACCCCGGGAGCAAACACGCTCTCGGAGAAACCGCGCTGACGGCGCCAACGCCTGCGGAGCCATACGGATGCATGGCCTCCACCAGCGAAAATGCTTCAACCAGCCGCTGCGCTCCACGAACGGTCGGTTAGAGGCCAGCACCGATCAGAATCAGCAGAGCCAATCGATCACGGACGGCGTGAGGCGACTGCGCCACTGGCGGACGATTGTACGCCGCTCGCGACGGGTTCAGAATCCCAGAGGGACGCGGCTGGGCACTCTGATGGGCGCGCAGAGTCTCGGAACTCTGAGTCGTCTCAGCTCCAGTATACTGGCCGTCGGATCGCATAATCGTGACCAGAGAAGAGCTTCTCGCCGCGATCAAGTATCGCCTGCTGAAGGCGCACGGCTCACGTTTGCGAGCAGTCATCCTCTACGGTTCAGAAGCGCGTGGTGAGGCGCAGCCGGACAGCGATGTCGACGTCCTGGTCGTCCTCGAGGGGCCGGTCGACTACGCCGCGGACCTTCGGACCAACATTCGCGCACTCTACGACCTCGTTCTAGCACTCGAGCGGCCAATCAGCCCCAAGCCTGTCGACGTAAACGCCTTCGAAGCTGAAAAGTTTCCTCTCTACCGAAATGCGAAGGCCGAAGGATTCGTCGCGTGACGGCAGAATTCGCTAGAGCTGAATGGGAGCGCGCCGTAGATGCACTGCGCGATGCGCGTTTGCTGATAGTGCATGGCGGCTTCGACAGCGCCGCTTCTTGCGCCTACTATGCAATCTTTCATGCCGTGACGGCCCTGTTCGCGATCGAGGGCCGAACCTTTGCGAAGCATTCCGCCATCGCCGCGGCAGTGCACAAGGATCTGGTGAAGCCTGGGAGATGGCCGATAGATCTCGGTCGCGACTTCACCTTCTGCGCGGAGCTAAGAGGCGTCGGAGACTACGGAACCGATGTGCGCGTCGACCAGGTGCAGGCGTCTGAGGCAGTCGCGAGTGCGAATCGCATCCTATTGGCGGTCAGGGACGGGCTACCGTCAGATTACGCACTGTCGCAGACTGATTGACACGGCTTCCTGCCTCAGAAGGCGCAGCGCCCGACAAAAGAGCTAAGCGACCGACCAATCGCGCCCTCACGCCTGCAGGTTCAGAATCGCAGCGCGAGCGCGCCGCCTCGGACGTCGCGCGTGATCAGGGGAGCGGCCGCAAGACGTCGGTGTGGCGGCCACGCGATTGGGATAGTCCGAGACGGGCTGCCGACCATTGCCCCGACGCTGGCGCCGATGCCGGCCGAGAGCGACAGAATGCCTATCTGGCAGCCCCCCGTCTCACACGCACACATCGACATGACGTAGCCGAAGCCGGCACCGATCGCAAAGCCGATGAGCGCGCCCCTCCGACTGCAGCAATGACCGGTCGGATGCGCGAACGGTCCACCAACAGTGATCTGGCCGTCTTGAAGCAGCTGTGCAGGCAACGCGAGCGGCTGGGCTCCAGAGATTGTGGAACTCGCGGCTTCACCGCCAGTCTGAGCGGCGACGGACGACGTCAGGGCGGTGACAAGCAGACCGGTCAGGATCAGAGCGCGCATCATGTCCTCCGCCACGGGATGCGCAGCGGATGACGAAGATGGCTCAGACCGGGCGCCGGCGTGGGGTGCCGATGAGGAAGGCGACGAGGCTCGCGGCGAAGAACAGCTGAAGCGGCCAGAATATCGCCAGAAACAGCTCTGACACGGTGAAGAGGACCCACGCGGTCCTGGGATCGATCCCGCCGGCGACGAACGGTGCAATCGACGCCACAAATGCGACCAGCGCCGCCAGCGTCAGCCAGAAATGAATCCGATGCAGGCGGGCGGCAAGTCCGCCGCGGGACTGCGCGGATCGCTTCAACACCAGGTTGACGAGGAGCAACATCGCCGGACCGAACACTTCAGGAAACGCGACGCTGACAGCGCCGATGCCGCCTCCAAAAGAAAAGGCGACGATCTCTCGACCGTCGCCCTTTGATTTCAGAGTTCAGATTTCAGATTTCAGATTTTCAGTTCTGAGTTCTGAGTTCTGAGTTCTGAGCCGCCTACTCGGCAAGATCCGGTGTCTTCGGCACGAGCGCTTCGTCCGGCTCGACGAAGTACTCCATGTCGCGCTCCAGCTCCATCTCGTCGTCGGTCGGCTGGATCGGCGCCGGCGGCGGCGGCGGCTCGTCCGGCGGGATCCGGACGTTGCGGTAGTACTCGAAGCCGGTGCCCGCCGGAATCAGGCGGCCCATCGTGACGTTCTCCTTCAGGCCGCGCAGGTGATCGACCTTGCCGGAGATCGACGCCTCGGTCAGCACGCGCGTCGTTTCCTGGAACGACGCCGCCGAGATGAACGAGTCGGTCGAGAGCGACGCCTTCGTGATGCCGAGCAGCAGCGGCCGGCCCTGCGCCGGACGTCCGCCGTCCGCAATCACGCGCTCGTTCTCCTCGAGGAAGCGGAACTTGTCCACCTGCTCGTCGACGAGGAACTCCGTGTCGCCGACGTCCTCGATCTTCACCCACCGCATCATCTGCCGCGCGATCGTCTCGATGTGCTTGTCGTTGATGTTGACGCCCTGCAGCCGGTAGACCTCCTGGATTTCGTTGACCAGGTACGACTGGAGCGCCTTCTCGCCGAGCACGTTGAGGATGTCGTGCGGGTTCGACGGCCCGTCCATCAGCGGCTCGCCCGCCCGGACGCGCTCGCCCTCCTGCACGTTGACGTGGACGCCGCGCGGCAGCGCGTACTCGCGCTGCTCGGCGCCCGGCTCGTCGGGGACGATGATGATCTTGCGCTGCCCCTTGACGATGCCGCCGTGCTTGACGACGCCGTCGATCTCGGTGATGACGGCGGTCTCGCGCGGCTTGCGCGCCTCGAAGAGCTCCACCACGCGCGGCAGGCCGCCCGTGATGTCCTTCGTCTTGGTGGTCTCGCGCGGGATCTTCGCCAGCACGTCGCCCGCCGAGACGTCTTCGCCGTCCTGCACCATCATGTGGGCGTGAACCGGCATGTGGTACTTGCGGTTGATCTTGCCGTCCTTCCCCTTGATCTCGACCGCCGGCTGTTTCTTCTCGTCCGGCGAGTCGACGATGATCAAGCGCGACAGACCCGTGACCTCGTCGACTTCCTCGTGGACCGTGATGCCCTCGAGGATGTCCTTGAAGCGCACCTGGCCCGCTTCCTCGGTGAGGATCGAGAAAGTGTACGGATCCCACTCGACGACGATCTGGCCCTGGGTGACCTGTTCGCCTTCCTTCACCTTCAACCGCGCGCCGTAGACGATCGGATAGCGCTCGCGGTCGCGGCCCTTCGCGTCCTGAATCACCAGCGAGCCGTTGCGGTTCATGACGACGAGGCCGCCGTCCTTGGCCTGGACGACTTGCAGACCTTGGAACCGCACCGTCCCGTCGTGCCGCGCCTCGAGCGTCGACTGCTCGCTGACGCGTGACGCCGTGCCGCCGATGTGGAACGTGCGCATCGTCAGCTGCGTGCCCGGCTCGCCGATCGACTGGGCGGCGATGACGCCGACCGCCTGGCCGAGCTCGACGGTCTTTCCGGTCGCGAGGTCGCGGCCGTAGCACTTCGCGCAGACGCCGCGGCGGGTCGTGCAGGTCAGCACCGAGCGGATCTTCACCTTCTCGATGCCGGCGTCCTGAATCGCCGACGACAGCTCCTCGTCGATCTCGTCGTTGACCTCGACGATCGTCTCGCCGCTGAACGGGTCGGTGATCTTCTCGAGCGTGACGCGGCCGATGATGCGGTCGCGGAGCGGCTCGATGATCTCGCCCGACTCGACGATGGCGCGGGCCTCGATGCCGTCGAGGGTGCCGCAGTCGATCTCCGAGATGATGACGTCCTGGGCGACGTCGACGAGACGGCGCGTCAGGTAGCCCGAGTCGGCGGTCTTGAGCGCCGTGTCGGCGAGGCCCTTGCGCGCGCCGTGGGTCGAGATGAAGTAGTGCTGCACCTCGAGCCCCTCACGGAAGTTCGCCGTGATCGGCGTCTCGATGATCTCGCCCGACGGCTTGGCCATCAGGCCGCGCATGCCGGCGAGCTGCCGGATCTGCTGCTTCGAGCCGCGCGCCCCGGAGTCGGCCATCACGTAGACCGGATTGAACGTCCGGCCTTCCTTGTCGATGGCCTCCATCTCGCCGAACATCGCATTGGCGATCTCTTCGGTCGCCTCCGACCAGATGGCGATGACCTTGTTGTAGCGCTCGCCGTTGGTGATGGCGCCCTCGAGATACTGCGACTCGACGCGGATGACTTCCTCGCGCGCCTTCGTCACCAGCGCCGCCTTCTCCTTGGGGATGATCAGGTCGTCGATGCCGATCGACAGACCCGAGCGCGTCGCGTAGGTGAAGCCGAGGTGCTTGAGCGCGTCGAGCATCTCGACGGTCTTCTCGAGCCCGAACTTCAAGTAGCAGCTCTGGACGACCTGCTGCAGCCCCTTCTTCTTCAGGAGGCCGTTGATGAACGGCATCTCGTGTGGAATGGACTGGTTCAGGATGACGCGGCCGACGGTCGTGTTGACGATCTTGTTCTGCACGTCCTGCACTTCGGTGTGCAGCACGTCCTGATCGTCGCGCGCCGCGGTCAGATCCTGCAGCGGACCGGTGTAGCGCAGACGGATCGGCGACAGCGTCTCGAGCTCGCCGGCCTCGAGCGCCAGCATCACATCGTCCGCGTTGCCGAAGGCGCGGCCTTCCCCCTTCGCGCCCGACTTGGCCTTCGTCAGGTAGTAGCAGCCGAGCACGATGTCCTGCGATGGAATCGCAATCGGCGCGCCGTGCGCCGGCGACAGGATGTTGTTGCTCGACAGCATCAGCACCGACGCTTCGATCTGCGCCTCGGGCGACAGCGGAATGTGAACCGCCATCTGGTCGCCGTCGAAGTCGGCGTTGAACGCCGTGCAGACGAGCGGGTGGATGCGGATCGCCTTGCCTTCCACCAGCACCGGCTCGAACGCCTGGATGCCGAGACGGTGCAGCGTCGGCGCGCGGTTGAGCAGCACCGGGTGCTCGCGAATCACTTCCTCGAGCACGTCCCAGACCTCGGGACGCTGCAGCTCCACCATCTCCTTCGCCTGCTTGATGGTCTGGACCAGGCCTCGCTCTTCGAGCTTGTTGTAGATGAACGGCTTGAACAGCTCGAGCGCCATCTTCTTCGGCAGCCCGCACTGGTGCAGCTTCAGCTCCGGTCCGACGACGATGACGGAACGGCCCGAGTAGTCGACGCGCTTGCCGAGCAGGTTCTGGCGGAAGCGCCCCTGCTTGCCCTTGAGCGTGTCGGACAGCGACTTGAGCGGGCGGTTGTTGGCGCCGCGCAGCACGCGGCCGCGGCGGCCGTTGTCGAACAGCGCGTCGACCGCCTCCTGCAGCATGCGCTTTTCGTTGCGGATGATGACGTCCGGCGCCTTCAGCTCCATCAGTTTCTTCAACCGGTTGTTGCGGTTGATGACGCGCCGATAGAGATCGTTCAGGTCGGAGGTTGCGAAGCGGCCGCCGTCGAGCGGCACCAGCGGACGCAGCTCCGGCGGGATGACCGGAATCACGTCGAGGATCATCCACTCCGGCCGGTTGCTCGATTTGCGGAACGAGTCGACGACCTTAAGCCGCTTCGCATACTTCAACTTCTTCTGCGCCGAGGACTCCGCCTTCATTTTGTCGCGCAGCTCGATGGCGAGCCGTTCGACGTTGACGCGCTTGAGCAGCTCCTTGATCGCCTCGGCGCCCATCTGCGCCTTGAAGCGGTGCTGCCATTCCTCGCGCGCCTTGCGGTACTGCTCCTCGTTCAGCAGCGAGTTCTGCTTGAGATCGCTGTCGCCCGGATCGACGACGACGTAGGCCTCGAAGTAGAGCACGCGCTCGAGATCCCGCAGGGAGATGTCGAGCAGGTGGCCGATGCGGCTCGGCAGCCCCTTGAAGAACCACACGTGGCTGACCGGCGTGGCCAGCGTGATGTGGCCGAGGCGCTCGCGGCGCACCTTGGCCTGCGTGACCTCGACGCCGCACTTGTCGCAGATGACGCCGCGGTGCTTCATGCGCTTGTACTTGCCGCAGAGGCACTCCCAGTCGGTGACGGGGCCGAAGATGCGCGCGCAGAAGAGGCCGTCGCGCTCGGGCTTGAACGTGCGGTAGTTGATCGTCTCCGGCTTCGTCACCTCGCCGTGCGACCACTGGCGAATCTTCTCGGGCGAGGCCAGAGAGATGCGGATCGCCTCGAAGTCGGGCGCGAGTTGCGTCTTCTCTTGCTGGAATCTGAACACGGTAATATCTCCATTTTTGATTTGCGATTTTTGATTTTTGATCGGAAGAGGCTTGAGCGTCACCTCTTC